>CEPR01014683.1_pt1 | contig 194048 bp, 199 predicted proteins | sample 530431 | NCBI WGS metagenome assembly CEPR01 (sample SAMEA2620078, study PRJEB7988) | marine metagenome | isolation source: saline water (ENVO:00002010), including
GAATAAGAGGCGAAAATCCATTGAACTGAACACCCTTAAAGAACAATTAGCTGTTATGCGACAGCATGCAAAGGACGAAAACCAATTACCTCCAGAAGATTTTTTGAAGAAAGAAAAAGCGTTTCAGGAATGGAGAAAAAGGGTAGGGTGGATAGTATAATTTTATAGATATACCCAATTATGGGTATTGACTTCATGCTTTTAAAGACTACTTTTAAAAAGAAAAAAAAATATAGCATGAAACATCTCAATATTCTTATTTGCTTTTTAATTCCACTATTTGCGTTTTCACAAGGGGTTCCATTAAAAGAAAAGATATAAGCGGTGATACTATATCATCAAAACATATAATAATCAACAATAATAAAAATATGAAATTAGGTGCCTTCTCTGTAAGCTTGAGTGTAAAAGACATTAAAGCTTCTAAAACGTTTTATGAAAACCTCGGATTTACCATACTGGGAGGTGATTTAGAAAAGAACTATCTAATTATGAAAAATGAGAACTCGTTAATAGGGTTATTTCAAGGGATGTTTGAAGACAACATTTTAACCTTTAACCCTGGGTGGGATGAGGATGGTAATAATATAAATAATTTTACCGATATTAGAAAGATACAAAGCGAGCTAAAGAGTAAGGGTATTGCTATTCAAAATGAAATAGATGAAACTACATCGGGGCCTGCCAGTATAACGGTTACCGACCCAGATGGAAATGTAATTCTATTGGATCAACATCGTTAACCTAAAGAAAAGTAATCCTTTGTATTTGTGAGTGCTATAACAAACTTTCACGCTTATTATTTAAAAATTAAGACCAATAGGTGGTATTGGTTGTTTTCCATTTTTTGCAGGGTTACTTTAGCCGTTGGATTTATAGCCGCCGGAATGGTTAAAATACTGGACGAACGTTTTGCTAGTGGATTATCCATTATCCACCCAATGGGTTCATATTTAGAGGCACTGCACCACACGGGGTATTATTATACATGGATAGGCTATGCACAAGTTATAGCAGCTGTTTTATTGTTACTACCTAGAACGGTTACTTTAGGAGTCTTGCTATACTTTCCTATTATTGTGAATATCTGTATTCTTTCGTTTGCCGTTCGGTTTGAAGGTTCGTTGATGACTGCGCCGCTTATGGTTCTAGCCAATGTATTTTTACTGGTATGGAATTACGATAAGCTACAGTATATTTTGCCTTTTAAAAGAACTCATGATTACATTGTATTTAAAAAACCTAAAAAATATAGTTTAAAATTTCCAATACTTTTTTTTACAGGAGTAGTAGCAACCATCGTTTTGGTTACAGCTTTCTTTATAAAAGGATATGATGTTATGCCTAGAAATTCACTTTCAGATTGTAAACAACAGTTTTCTGAAACATCCAATAAAGATGCTGGCTATGAGTTTTGTAAATGTATTCATGAACAAGGAGGTTCTTTAGATAGCTGCTTGGAAGTTTATAATGATGCTATTAGGTAGTTAAAACTTAATCACATCACTCTCTGATGGTAATGTGTTATTAAAGTCTTCAGATGTAGTAGGGGTAAAAGGTGTTAACGGTGGTTCATCTAAGTACCCCGGTGGTAATTGTCCTAACTTTTTAAACTGTGAAAAAGCGTACGGAAGACTTTCAAAATAGAGTCCGTCCTCATACTTCCGTATTTGCTTGCCTTCTGGGTTGGTAAGTACATGCATATGCAAATGGGGTGCAGATGAGTTTCCAGAATTCCCCAAACGGCCTAATTCTTGTCCGGCAGTGACTACATCGCCCTTTTGTACTAAAATGGAATTAGGGATTAAATGACAGTAGGTGCCAATAGAACCATCGGGATGTTCTATGTACACCACATTGCCCGTAACGTTATCGGCTGTAATAGGGTAGTCTAATTCCCCTGGTGTTTGATGGTCAGGAATAGAATTTTCACTAAAGAGAACTATTCCTCCTTCGACAGCTAAGACAGGACGATTATAGCAATACCAGTCTTCAAGTTTTAGACCATCGTTTTTATATGGCAGTCCATTTTCAAGTTGAGCATAATCGATAGCATACCGTTGGGGGTTATTTCCGATTAAATAACCTTCTTGTTCGGTATCATAAATAGGTTCAGGGTAAGGAAATATCGCTCTTGGGTGGTACGAAGTGCTGCCCGGAGCACCTTCCGCAAGCCACACACCTTGAGGGACGGGAAAGCCTATGTTTTTGGCGCCGGGATATTGTTTGTGGATAGGCAAACTAAAGTTCTTTATTATTTTATCTCCCTTTGTGTTTTGATAATAAAATTGATGCTCTAATTTCTCTTCACCCCAACCTGTTGGTGGATATGGTAACCAAATACTGGCTACATGTAAATCGTCTTTGGTAATAAAATCGGTATACGTTTGTAGCAACACATCATTATAATATACTTCTACTTTATCTATGTTAGACGTTTTTATATGTAATTCATATACTAACCAATCACCTTCGGTATTACTAACTTTAACTGGACTTGTTGGTAAGGCAATAAAAAAAACTTGTTGTGGTGAGGTGGGGTTCTGCGAATTACATGAATAGGTGAAAATCAATAAAAAAGCTACTAATTTTAGAAAAGTTGATTGCATACTTCTATTTGATTAACCATTGGTTACTGCAAGATAACATAAATATAAAAAGAATTATAAGTGAGAAGAGGTAGAGACTAGGTGGCGTCTAGACATAGTAATAGTGTGCTCTTCTAAAAGAACATTGATTAATTTCAAATATACCTACTATTAGGTATGGATAGACTTAATTGCTTTGAGTACTTTTAAAGTATAAAATAATACTACTTATGAAACAATTCCTGCTTTTTGCCCTTATCATTGTCACTTCGACCACATATGCGCAACAATCCTTTAGTTCTGGTAAGGTAATTACCAAAGGAGGTTATACCATATCGTACGATCTACAAACAGAAAAACCTATTTTTAAAACAGAGCATTGTGCCGAAATACCTTGGAAGGTGTCAAACCTCATAATACATGCCGTAAGTCATCCTAGGTTTAACCGAACCTTTACAGGCAGCGACTTGGCATTTGATTACCTTGACTATCCAAATGGAGTAACGTTTCCGATAACTATTCCCAATGCTGAAGCCAATAATGTAAGGCCAGAACTACAACTTAGTTTTGAAGGAAAAAGCTATCAATTAGCCGCAGGCAACGATGCCAGTGTAATTAAAACCTGCCCTAATGATATAGATGCAGCAGCGTTTGTTGAAAATACACCACAATTTAAACTAGGGACACCAGGGTTTTTACCACATTCTCTATCTAGTCCTTATCAACATAAACTAGGACAGGTTATTTCCTCTTTAATGGCGTATAAACTGCAAATGGAGCAAGATGCAAAAACAAATGGAACTGGAGGTTCAAATGATAGGGGACCATCATCTAACACAAACACGTCAAATCAATCATCTTCAACTCAAACAACTTCTAATAACGATACTAATAACAACACTACTAATAATGCAACTATTGAAAATAAAAGTGGATTAAAAAGTGCTGAAGAGATTCGGGCAGACTATGCATCTTATTTAAATACACAAAGCATTGCCTCGTCGCAAATGTCAGCTGGCAACTTTAGGGAAGCCGCTACAACATATGCCAATGCAGGAATGACCACCGAAGCCATAGCATCATTAGGAGCCGATGTCGTTGTAAATGTTGTAAATATTCTAAAAGAAGCAAGGCAAGATAAAATTAAAAACTACCGACGAAAAGTGGCATCGCAATTAGATGAAATGGAAACCCAATATAGTAAATTAGAAAACACCTATAGCACTGCAAGTTTTGAGGATTATTTAGCAGAAGAAGAAACCACTAGATCTTTAGAAAATAAGTTGATAGAAAGTAGCGATTGGCTATGCGGAAAAGTAAATGGGTATTGCAAGATGAGTAGTGACCTGCAGGCTATTCAAAAAGATAGAATACGCAATATATTTAAAATTAATACCAAGCAAATAGTAGAGGCTATTTTAGATAGTGATAAGCAAATTGAAATATATGATAACGCTTTCTCTAAAAATGATGTGACAAGAGCATTTAATAAAGTGTATAAAAGAGAAAAAAACATACTTTCGGGTATAACAAATTATAACACAAAAACAACGTTGGCTAACGAGTTGGGAACAATCGATGAAGAGCGTATAAAAATAGTGTTTGAGTATAATGAATCGAAACCAATATTAAGTGAAGAAGCCTTAGTTCACCTATATCTTCGAAGTACCTATTATAATGAAGATTATAATAAAACTGCAATGGACTACTTTAACAAACAAGACCTCTCAAAACGTACCCGATTGTTTTTTGCCTCTATATTACAGCCTTTTACGGGAGATAAACAACTAACTAAAAGAAATGATTCAAAACTTTTGTTACTCTTACACCGTGGGTATAATCTTAATTTTTTTAGCACGCTTTACGATGATGATGAAGCATACGCTATAGCAGATTGGGTTTCAGAGTATATGCCAAACAGCCAATCAAATTATCTTATACAGAATAAAATTAAAGAACTTCGGAAATCTGAAGGCAAAAAAGAAGAAGCGCTATTCTTAGAAAGAAAAGAATGCCTTACACCCATGTGCGAAGTTCCGCCTACGTATTTCAAAGCAGATAAAATGCTAGAGTTCGATCGAAAAGCAAATGAAGCGATTGCAGATTTTAAAGCTTCAACTTGGTCAAATAATAAAACAGATGATAAAATAAAAGAGATAACATATGAAGATATGATACAAAAAGGGAGACAGGCAAGAAATTTAAAAGAAAAGAAAGACGTTCAATCCCTATACCAAGAACTGATTTATGAAAATCATAATAAAGTCACTTTTAAGAAAACCACTTTTAAGCTGACGAGGCTTTTCCAAGCGTTTCCTTTTAGATATTTCGGTAAAACGGAATCTACCGATTTAGAAAGCCGAAACTATATAGAGCGGTTTGATGGGGAAATAGGTTATACGACCTTTAATGGACAAATAACAGAATACGACACTAAAAAAAGGAAAACCTACAAAGATAGAGAGCACTTTATAAAAGAGTTTATAGAAGAAGATAATGTAACGGTCGATTCAAGAAAATTGAAAGCTACTTTTCAATGTGAGGTAGACGGGATTTCCTATTACGGCTTTGAATTTAAAGTAAGAGGAAATGATGAAATAGACAAAGAGATAGAGTATTTTAATGTAGAAACAGGCCTGCATAAAAGGACAGAATATTTTAATAATGAGGTAATGAGCCACGCTAGTACAAATACGTATGATGCTTTTAATGGAATTCTTTTCCCTACTAAAATTGAAGGTGAAAATAATTTCATTTTACAAACGGCACAGGCTATAAAAACAGAAGTAAATCAAGAGTACGATACTGCTATTTTTGAATGATCATTACTTTTTTTTGAATTCTAGAATTTAATAACTGCATAGTTACACGAAAAGGTTATTTACATAACCTTTCTAAAATGATTGTATCTTTTAATACAATTTCAAATTTTAAACTCTTGTTCGATAGGTGCTTATAGGTGTAAAATAAAAATACCCAATTTTGGGTATTTTTTTTATGTAGCATAATAGTTAAACTTTCCAACACATGCTAACATACTAAAACGCTGTTGTTACTAGTGGCAATATATAGTGATCTACATTGCCATCATTCAACTTTCTGAAAGAGACTTACTGCGAAAATGGTAGGCAGACAAAATAGCGAATAAAAGCAAGTACAATGAAATATATATTCCTAATAACCAATTTCTTAATCTGTACGAGTGCTTTGCAAGCACAGGACACATGCCAAGGATGGCAGAAAGCTGGCTCTATGGGCAGGCAAGCTCAAATTTCTATTAATATTTGCGAAAGAGCTTCCGGCGGTTCTGGATATGTAACGTTAAAAAACAGTGCAGACACAGCAGTTCAGGTGTCTTATAAAATTAATTTTAACAATGGGGAGTCCCAAAGCGGTTCTACGCCTATAAAAGCGAATTCTGAAACCAGTGGTAGTAGTTGTTTTAATTGTGCTGAAAAAAATGGTGGTGGGATACAATCCTGGTCTGTTTATAATATAGAATTTGAAGGGGAAGTTACCAGTAGTTCAGGTAATTCCTCAAATAAAAACAAGCAAAGTTCTTCTACTTCCGGTTGGGAAGAAGAGGAAGGTCTGTTGAATGATGATGAAAGCAATGAAGACAACAGCTATTCTAACGACAGTTATAGTGAAGAATCCATCAATCAAAAAAGACAACGGGAAGCCCGCCGGGCTGAAGAAAGAAGGTTAGCCCAAAGGCGAGCCGAAGAAAAACGAGTAAAAGATGCCATAGCACGGCAAAACCGGGCCAACGCACAAATGGAACAAAAGGCACAACAAGATTTAGATAGCTGGAATAATATGTGGGATAAAGCAGGTGACGCAGTAAGAGCCGATCAAGAAAGAAAATGGGCAGAAATGGAGCGTGCTAGAGAGCGAGAGGCAGAAGCATACAAACGCAGGGAAGCAGAACGACGCCAACAGCAACAAGAATGGGAACGAGAACGACTTCGTGAAAAACGAGAACGGGAACGGAAAAAAGCTATAGAAGATGCTAAGAAAACCTTTTTAAAAAGTTTGGAAGACCATAAAATACCCTTGTTTTATGAGCATCCTCAGGCATTTGTATTGTGCGTTTCTAAAATCAATAACGAAACAATAAAAATCATCCCTGCTTTGCTCTATAAAAATTCAGATAAACAGCTTCCTTACAAGCAAGATGTGATTAATAGCATACAAAAAGAGAGAAATGTTGAGAATGTACAGGTGCATGGTATATATAGCAATTTTGAAGACTTAAAACAAGCCTCGAAAAGATTATATTCAAAAGGAAAGCAAAGGTATATTACCGTAACCGAAGCAAACCGGATTGAATTTGGAAAACCTCAAAACAATAAAACAACTAAAACTAATGATAGTGAAGATTTTTGGGGCAATAAAAAGAAAAAAACCAAAACTAAAAAAGATGATGATTTCTGGGATAATTAATATGAATAGTAAAGGCGCATTGGCATTTCTACTTATTACAGGGTTTGGATTGCAAAGTAATTACGCGCAAAGCGATGAAGTGTTGGCAAAGAGCTATTTTTTGAAAGCACAAGAAGCGTATAGCGAAGGTAACAACGCAACTGCTCTCAAGCAGTTGGATAAAACCTTGGAGTACTTAGGGACTACCAATGCCAAGATTGAAGCACTATATGTAAAAGTTTCTATCAATAGAACCAATTATATAGTAGCAGAATGCCACTTAAACACTTATTTCGAGATAGCCGATGAAAGTCACTCCGATTATATGCAAATGTTAGGCTTTGTGGCAAAGGTAAAAGAAGAAAAAGAGTTGCAAGTAGAAAAAAAATCAATGCCTTTAGAAAAGTCCCCTGCTTCTTTTTCTGGAGGCAAAGTAGCTCTTACAGAATATCTATCACAAAACCTTACATATCCCGAAGAAGCAAAATCACTACAAATTGAAGGAAAAGTATATGTAACATTTTCCATTTCAAAGGATGGAAGTACAGAAAATATAAAAGCAATAAGAGGACCCGGTTTTGGATTAAATAAAGAAGCTATAAGGCTCATTCAAAATATGCCTAATTGGAAGCCGGCTATTCAAAATGGTAAACCAGTAGGAGCTAAAATGATGCTTCCAATTACTTTTAAACTCTAAAAAATGAAGACAGTTTATTTTATACTAGCACTCTTTTTTACTGTAAATAACTACGCCCAAAGCGATGCAATTTTAGCAAAATCCTACTTTTTAAAAGCACAACAAGCGTACAGCGAAGGGAATAATAATAGTGCCTTAGAGCAATTGGAAGAAACACTGGAATACTTGGGTACTACTAACGCTAAAATAGAAGCGCTATATGTAAAAATAGCCATGAACAAAAAGGACTACCTAACTGCAGAAAAACACCTGAACACTTATTTTAAAAAAGCCAATGAAAGCCGTTCAGATTATATGGAAATGTTGGGCTATGTGGCAGAGGTAAAGGAAAAAAAAGAAATACAGTTAAAAAAAATCGCTGCAGAAGAAAAAGCAGCCTTAGGAAAAAAAGGATTTAGGGGTGAGACAATAAATGGTAAAAAGGAAGGAAAATGGACTTTCTATTGGAAAGATGGATCAATACGCCAAGAAGTATTCTATAAAAATGACAGACCGATAGATACGGTTACAATATTTTATGATGATAACTGGAAGATAACGAGAGAAAAATCAGAAGTTGAATATTTTAGAACGTTGGTGTATGACAAATCAGGGGGATGGAGTAAAGAGGTAGCTGACCATTACAAAAACGGTGATATCCAAATGACGGCGAAATATATTTCAGAAGAAGAAGCAAAAAGTGAAAATAGTTCAAAATATGAAGATGATACCCCGGTTAAATGGTATTATAAAAACGGACAGCTTAAAGAAATAGCCCATTATAATAACTTTAAATTACACGGTGAAAACATTACTTATTATGAAAATGGAGTTATTAAATCCGGAGCTATTTATAAAAACGGGATGCCATACACTGTGTTGGAAAGTTTTAACCCCGATGGAGAAACCCGTAATAACGGAAGCCTTAAAGAGGGTAATGGAACAATCTATAACTATTCCGATGATGGAAAAAAATACATAATTGACGAGTTTAAAGATGGTAACTTCTTTTCTGAAACAGGACATAACAATGAATTAGGGCATTACATTGCTGTTTACGGTAATAAAGGAACCGATAAATACAACAAAAGTCCCAGTATAATTGCTCAGTACTACGACGCTAATTATTCAAAAATAAAATTATATTCCGTTTTAGCCCAAACCAATAAAGGAACAATCTTAAAACAAACTGTTCAATATAATGAAGGAGAGCTAATCACTAATTTCTATGTGCTTGATGCTGATCAAAACCCAACAGTCAACCTTGAATTAGGTGATATTTGGTTTGACGGGAATGCTAGAAAATGGTCCAATATCAAATATGCGAACATACAGATTACTGAATTTTATAATAATGGAGTGGCTAAAAAAGTAAAGGCATATACTTCAAATCCCGATAAAGTAGCCTATTCATATAATTTTATTAAAAACGGACAAGTGAAAAAAAAATATGTAAGAAATAAAAACTTATGGGAAGTACTTTCCTTTGACATCAATGGAGATGTTAAAACAAAATCTGTCTATAAAAAGAATGGAAATTTTATAGGTAAAGAAGTTTATCGGTAATAAAATGAGAAACGGATAGGACAATAAATCCCGAAAAACAACAGATAACCATTTAACTTAATAAAAATGAAAACAAGAATTAAAACATTAATCTTAGCCTTATTTCTTTTAGGCTTTGCAATAAATACTTCGATTGCCCAATCAAACTCAGAGTATGATAAAGTTTATCCCTTTTCAGAAGGAATAGCAATAGTGAGGCTTGGGGAATATGAGAATAGTAAATACGGCTTTATCGATAAAACAGGTAATGAAATTGTATCGCCAAAATATCAAGGAGCCGAAAAATTTTCAGAAGGGATGGCGATTGTAAAACAAGATTATAAATATGGTTTTATCGATAAAACAGGAAAAGTAATTGTGTCGCCAACATATGATGACGCTCGATCTTTTGAAGAAGGGATGGCAAGGGTAAAACTAAATGGCAAATATGGCTATATCGATAAAACAGGAAAGGTCGCTGTAACTATTGAATACACAAGTGCCCAGAATTTTTCAGAGGGTCTGGCAGCAGTTGCTGATGAAAATTATAAATACGGCTTTATCGATAAAACAGGAAAAGTGATTATTCCCCTAAGATATGATGGTGCCGGAAATAGATTTATAAACGGAAAAATAAACGTACAATTCGATGGCGAATGGTTTAAAATTGACAACACCGGAAAACGGGTAGAATAAATGTTTAATAAAAAAGGACAAGTAAAAGAAAAACATGAAACACATAATAGTAATTTTATTGCTTACAGGTTTTACGCTCAATACTATCCATGCCCAAAGCGATGGTGTTTTGGCAAAGTCATATTTTTTAAAAGCACAACAAAGTTATAGTGAAGGCGAAAATCAGCGTGCTTTAGAAAATTTGGATAGAACAGTAGAATACTTAAAAGCAACTAATGCTAAGATAGAAGCCCTCTATGCTAAAATAGCTATTAGTCAAAAGTATTTTATCCAAGCAGATAGACATCTAAACAATTATTTTGAAGAAGCAGATGAAAGCCGTTCAGACTATATGGAAATGCTTGATTATGTTGCCGGAGTGAAAGAAAAAGTGAAAACGGAAATAAACTCAGACGTAGAAACGCAGTATCTGGAAACTGCCATATTTGCTGCCGGTGTGTTTTGGGGAGTAGAATATCTTTTTCAAGATGTAGAAGGAGTTGTCGCTACAAAAGTAGGTTATATAGGTGGTCAGAAAGAGAATCCAACTTATAAAGAAGTAAGTAATCGAAGAACAAAGCATGCTGAGGCGGTTAAAGTTATTTATGATATTCGGGTAACTTCCTATAAAAAATTATGTAAATATTTCTTTGAAATCCACGATCCAACACAAAAAGGCAGGCAAGGGCCTGAGATTGGTAATCACTTTAGATCAGAAATATTTTATGTAGCTATAGCACAGAAAGAAATAGCAGAAAAGCTAAAAGAAAGATTAAAAAATAAAGGGTTACATATAACTACTGAAATTACCCGAGCTAATTCCTTTTGGCCAGCTGAGGACTATCATCAAAAATGGCATACTAAAAAAGAAACCAAACCTCATTGGCATAAATATACCAAAAGATTTGATTAAACATTTAATTCCAAAAGTTATGAAGTTTTTCTTGGTATCCGTTTCTTTTTTAATAGCCGGAAACCTTAGTGGTCAAGTTAGTTTTATAGAAAAAAATAGCCAAAAAGAACATGAAATCAACCAAAGCACCAATAAACAAATAATCAATGCCTTTTTAAAAGAGCAAAAGGCAACAGCTATTGAGTTTAACCCCAATTCCAGTCCAGACTTTCCTTTTCGCTTAAAAAACAAAAAAGGCAATTGGGCACTGTTCCATTCAGGTTATGAAAGCCTGTTTATGGAAAAAGAAAGCAAAAAATATAGCTTTCAATTTCCTTCTTCAGTTATGGAGCAACGTGGTTTTACATTCGCCAACAGCAAAGAAAAAACCTATCTTATAGATTTATACGATGAAGAAGTGGAAACCAAAATGGGTTTTGATGAAATAGAAATCAGCACTAAAAAAGACACCTTATTTACCTATGACTTTAATCATAATGAAGAAAAGCGAATTGTTGAAATTGTCGATAAAATAGCAGTTAGGGAAAATAATAAATGGGGGTTAATAGAACGCGCAGATGGAGGTGTGTTCCTAAGCCATAACGTTCTATATGATTCACCTGAAAAAGTACCGCCGGCAACAGGATTCAACGGAGGTCAATTAGAAATGATGGAAAACATTAGAAAAGAATACAATGTAGATTTATTAGAGGCTTTAGATGAAAACGGCTATTACTTTAAAGGTAGAAATAAAAAAACCAAATTATTTGGGGTTTATGTAGGTGAAGGTCAGGCGTCTGAAAGTATTCTGCCAAAGTATGATAAGATCATAGGCCATAAACATGGAGGAACATATGAAGTCTGGAAAAACAATAAGGTAGGCTATTACAACAGCGATTTTAAACTTGTCTTTAAACCCAGTTTTGATGATTTTGAAACTGTTCATCTCGATTATACCTATGGCTGTGCCTTAAAAACCAACGGTAAATGGGAGCTTTATGATATGTATGAACCCCAAAAACTTGTAAAGGGTAGTGCCGCAACCATTGATGAATTGATAGAATTGTGGTTGGATAGAAAATAAAAGTAGAGAACAAAAAAGCATCTTTGTTTTGTTAACGCCAAAAACAGATAGTATTAAGACGATGTGTTATATTTGATAAGTATATTGTTTATTACGTCATATCATTCTATTTTTAAACATGACTGTACAGAAAAAAAGAATAATCATAATCTTTGTCTCTATAATTGTAGTAGTGTGTCTACCATTAATTGCGATGCAGTTTACAGACAAAGTACAATGGAGCTTGTTTGACTTTATTATTGCTACAATACTGCTTCTAAGCGCTGGTTTATCAGTTCATTTTATTTTTCAAAAAGTAAAAAAAATGAAATATCGAATAACTCTCTTATTTTTGCTTTTAGTACTTTTTCTAGTAACTTGGATTGAAATTGCTGTCGGTCTTTTTGGTACAGAAATTAGCGGCAGTTAGCACTTAAATTTAAAATTCAAAAATCATGAAATTAAAGATGTATATTTCTTTGATCCTTGTAACCATTTTAATTAGTTCTTGCAAAAATAAAACGGAAGAACCAACAGGACAACCATCTAAAAAGGACACTATAAACACCAAAGTAATCAAGGCTGAATTAGAGGACGTTTCTCAAGAAAATAACCATGTAATAATGAAAAAATTACAAGGGGAGTGGAAGGAAGCAGAATATCCATATAGAAGAGTCATTTTTAAAAAAGAAACAGTTAAGTTTATGGAAGAAGGAATGGCAGAAGACCCTCAGTTTAAACCGTACAAAATATCAAATAAATGCCCTTTTAATGTCAATAATATAAAACAGCATACGAACCGAGATACCATTTTAGTACTGGTTGAGGATGAGCGATGCGAGAAACTAAATATATCCAACAATACACTCAAGCTTAGTGGTTTTAATACGGCTACCAGTAATGACTATACTATTTTATATGAAAGGGTGGAATAAATATGGTATATAATGAATTATAAAACTTTCGAAACCGAGCGGTTGTTATTAAAACCAACCGACCAACAAGATGCCGATTTAATCTTCAGGCTATTAAACACTCCAAAATGGTTGGCTTATATAGGTGATAGAAACATTACGTCGTTAGAAGATGCTAAAGCATATATTACAAATAAAATGACCCCACAATTAGAGCGTCTTGGGTATGGTAACTATACCGTAATACGAAAAGAAGATGGTAGTAAGTTAGGTTCTTGTGGGATTTATGACAGAGAAGGAGTGGATGGTGTTGATATTGGCTTTGCTTTTTTACCAGAATTTGAAAAAAAAGGATATGGCCTTGAAGCAGCCACTAAAATAAAGGAAGCCGCCTTTTCTGAATTTGGCATCAATCGCATGCAGGCGTATACGTCAAAAAAGAACGAGGCATCACAAAAACTGCTAGAAAAATTAGGTCTAAAGCAAACTGGAACCACATATCTTCCAAACGATAAGGAGGAATTATTTGTCTATTCTATTTCTTCAGAAAGCTTATAAACTACATAAAACAAGTATATTTGATGCTTCATTAGCACTTCTATCATATTGTCTAAGAATAAAGTAATCCGAATAGCAAAAAGAACAGGTGCAATTTTACTTGTCTTACTAGCAATACTAATAGCTACAACCTTTTTATATATGCGAAAAAGTATATTTGGCAAGTCACCATCTGGTGAACGTCTAGAACAAATAAAACAATCCCCTAACTATACCGATGGGTCTTTTCAAAACCTAAGTGAAACGCCCCAGTTAGCCGAAGGATATTCAATGGGAGGCGTGCTATATAATTATCTGTTTAAGAAAAAGCCTCGACTAAAACCCAAAGGTGTAATACCTTCTGTGCACACTGATATAAAAGCAATTTCACCAAATGAAGAGGTATTACTATGGTTTGGGCATTCTTCATATTATATGCAACTAGAGGGATTGCGAATATTGGTAGATCCTGTCTTTAGTGGTAATGCTTCACCTATTCCAGGGACCACGAAGTCGTTTAAAGGAACCGAGTTGTATACTGAAACCGATTTTCCAGAGATCGATTACTTGTTTATATCTCATGACCATTACGATCATTTGGACTATAAAACCATGAAAGCGCTACAATCTAAAGTGAAGCACGTAGTTTGTGGTTTGGGCGTAGGGGCTCATTTAGAATCTTGGGGATATACAAAAGAACAACTACTGGAAAACGACTGGCATGATAGGGTGTCAATGGGAACATCAGTTACTGCTCATGTGCTTCCAACACGGCACTTTTCGGGTAGGACTTTTTCACGAAACTATACATTATGGTGTTCGTATTTATTAGAGACACCTACCATGAAAATTTATATAGGAGGCGATAGTGGATATGACACACATTTTAAAATGATAGGCGAGAAGTTTGGCCCCATAGATCTTGCTATTTTAGAAAACGGACAATATAATAAAGCGTGGCGCTATATCCATTTATTGCCAGAAGAGCTACCGATAGCAGCTCAAGATTTACGAGCAAAACGTCTTTTTCCAGTACATTCAGGTAAGTTTGTTTTAGGGAATCATCCTTGGGATGAACCTTTTAAGAAAATAAGTGAGAATATAAAAAATACTAATATAGGTTTGGTAACACCCAAAATAGGGGAAGTGGTTCGCTTAACCGACACCACTCAAACTTTTAAGGCATGGTGGGCTGATGTAGAGTAGGTTCTTACAGTTTTATAGGAATGATAAAATCAGTACCTTGAGTAGGTCACCCATACTAAAATAGATTTTGTAAGGCGAACTTTCATAATCCTTTCAATCTTCCTTCCTCCTAATAGCAACCACCAAACATAGCGCTTGTACGTGTGTTATAGAAATCACCACTTAAAATATCCGTAAAAAAGAACTTAGAATTTTCTCTAATATGGCACGAAGCGGTAAATAAAAATTGGCATAATTATAGTGGGAGAGCAGCTACAACATCTAACTATAAAAACTGTTTCAATGAGAAATGTACTGCTACTTTTTATATTGTTTATAAATACAATAATAATTGCTCAAACATCACAATTTACAGGGGAATATGGAAAACTCACTGAAACCGAAGCAGGCTCTACACTTGAATATACGCTGACTTTAAAACATAATGGTACGTTTACATTTCATTTTTACCGAAATATCGACTCAACACAACCCAAGGAAAATTACTACGGAAAGGGAACGTGGGAAGCAGATAAAAAGAGTGTTCTTTTTTACACTAATAAAGAAACTGATATAGACGAAAAATATACCTTAAACTTTACCAATACCAAAGCAAGATTCATAAAGAAAGTGCCAAGAGGTGAAACAGCAACCAATAAAAAAACGTATTTTTTGTTTTATGATTCTGAAGTCTCTTGGATTAAAGGGGTAAAGCTTTATAAAAAGCCATAAATAAAAACCTTCCGTAATAAGTGGGGTTATATTCTTTAGAAATAGTATTATGGAAAGAACAATTCTTTCATATATAGAAAAATTGCCTTTAGGATATTCGGAAGTATGATATCATAAAAATAAGTACGGCGTTTCTAGAACTAATTATAAGGATGGAAAAAGCATAAAAATGTATGCAGAAGAGTTAGGTGGAACTAATATTATAAGCCTGAATTATTATGTAACTTCCAAAACTGAAATAGTAAAACCGTGTGAAATGACTGGAAAGAAAGTGATTGACTTTTTAATTAACTACAAGCCTGTTAAACCCAATAAATAAGAAACCTATGAGCATAGAAAAAATAGCAATGGGCGGTGAATGCCATGGGTATACTGAAGCGGTGTTTCAATCGTTGGCAGGGGTGGACCGGGTAGAGCATGTTACTTCAATAGGAGATAATGATAGCTTTTCTGAAGGGGTAATCGTCCATTTTAATTCAGAAGAAACCTGAACACCCTTATTGAAATACATGTGAAGAGGGCGATGGAAAGAGTACTTGATGTACAGGGTTAAAATACATCGAACACAAAACCCAGTAGCCAATATAAGATAAGAAACACTACTATGGTGCCAATGCAGCCACATGTGCCGCCACCAATCTTTTTGGCTCCCCAAGCTGCAGCTATAATTCGTAAAAGCTTTTTCATAAAAATTGTTTTATATAAAGATATACATTTTTGACGCTCAAATTTAGAAAAAAATCCCGCCATGAGCGGGATTGATATTATAACGTAAAAGCAGATTTAGTTTTTAATATCGTCTACTTTTCCTTTTGTTGTAGTTTTAAGTTGGTCGTATTTTTCGCTAATTGAAGACTCAACATTGCGGGCCGTATCTTTAATACTATCACCAGCTTCACTAACTTTAGATTTTAATTTTTGTCGTTGTTCTGGCGACATTCTTTTATATTGCCACCACGCAAAAGCACCAGCTCCTAAACCTACCAATGCTGCTGCGATTCCTTTTTTTTGTCCGTTGTTCATAGTTTGTATGTTTTTTATTATTTGAATATCTTAAAGATAGAGCAATTTTAAGACCTGCAAGAAAGGGATGCTCACTTTAATATTTATTTATGCTTAACTGTTAAAGAAAGCGGTACGTATTAACAATCGATAGGCAAGAAAACAAAAACTACTATTTATAAAAAAAAACCTTGTGATAGTTAATAGTATTTTAAATTATTAAATATTTCATTATATTTCACTATATTTAAATTGCTTTCCTGTAAGATTATTTAAATAAATTAACAGTATAACTCCCCTTAATACTAAAAATCTCTATGACTAGAGCTTATTTAAATTTGTTGGATACCCTATCGGATATGGTATGTATTGTCGATGGTAAGGGAACAGTGGAATGGCTGAATACGGCGGCAGTAAAAAGTCTTACCTCAAATAAAAATTCTCTATTAAACTCCGCTTTTAGTTCTCTTTTAAAAGACGATGCTATAAAACGTTTTAGCAAAGTACTAAAAGATAAAAATAGCAGTGAACCCCAAACATTCTTGGCAAAGCATGAGCTTCCAGATAATACGTGTGTGGAACTAAATTGGACCTTTGTATATGACACAGACCAAAACGTTATGTATGGTACTGCAAATAATCCATTTGATGATGAAGTGAAGGTGCAAACCTATTATTTGGATCAGCTAGAACGAAGAATAATGGAACAAGCGGTGGATCCTTCCGCTGCTCTTAATGCAATACTGAATAATTATATTAAGGGGTTAGAAGATATTTTTCCCGCATTAAAAGCCTCTATATTAAAAATTAAAAAAAATAGGGTGTGGCATGTGGCATCTTCTTCGCTCCCTAAAGAATTCATTACAGCAATTAATGGAGAGGCAATAGGACCCAATACTGGTTCATGTGGTACGGCTGCTTATACAAAAAAACGAATAATCGTATCAGATATAAGTACAGATCCTTTATGGAAGGGGTATAAAGACGTTGCCCTACCATTAGGATTAAAAGCGTGTTGGTCGCAACCTATATTTAACGCTCAAAAAGAAGTAGTAGCAACTTTCGCAAATTATTATGGAAGGGTGAGAACCCCTTCAGAAAAAGAATTAAAAGTCTTTGAAAGGTCGGCCTCCCTAGTAGGAATCATTATAGAGCATTTTCGAAAAAAGTCCGAGCTTGAATTGAACAGTGAGTTATATAGCTATGTTAACTTGGCTACAAATGACGCAATATACGATTGGGATTTATTGGAAGATCACATTAAATGGGGAGAAAGTTTCTCACGTTTATTCGGACATACGATAACAGAAGAAAAGTACCCGCTATCAAAATGGGAATTATTAGTACACCCAAAAGATTTAAAAGAAAACCTACTTTCTTTACAAGCCTGTTTGGACAATCCTTCTAGAAATAGGTGGAAGGCACGATATCGCTTTAAAAAAGCTGACGATACGTATGCTCAAGTAGAAGAAAAAGGGTACATCGTGAGAAACGAAAAAGGTAAACCTGTACGAATGATTGGGGTACTAAGTGATATCTATGAAACTTGGTTAGCTGAGCAGAAAAAAGAAGTTTTAAAAATATTTTCTCATATTTTTAATAAATCAATACCACTTGAAAAAATCTTAATGGAATTTACGCAAATACCATTAACCCATACCATATTTTCTATATCTGAAATATGGTTAACCAATAGTAATAAAAATGAAATTAATTGCGTCGCATTAAAAAGTGAACCCGAAGCAGGTAATTTTTATTCCATTGCAAAAGAGACTTCAAAATTACCATTTGGGAAAGGGCTCCCAGGGGTAGTGGCAGAAACACAGACCCCAATTTTTTGGAATAGCGCTGAAGGCAATACGAATTTTACCAGGGAAGAAGCCGCTTTACAAACCGGTATTAATAATATTGTTGTGCTCCCTATTTTTAATACCACAAACACAGTAGGAGTATGGCTGTTAGGAACAAAAAATAAAAGAGTTGACGAAATAACCATACAGCGATTATGGGAAGAAGTTAATCCTTTCTTGTCTGGTGAAATTGTTCGTAAACAAGTGGAAGACGAATTAACAAGATTAGTAGCACTAGCACCAGATATAATTTGCATATTGGATAGCAAAGGAAACTTTAAACGTATAAACGCAACAGGTTGTACCTTACTGGAATATCCCGAAGAAGAAATAGTTGAGCATAACTTCAATAAATTTATTCACCCAAAAATCGGGAAAAATTTAAAATTCATATTGATCAATTGGTGAAAAAAAATACAACACTGCAACTACAAAGTAGGTTTATAACCAAATCAAATCAAACTATATATTTGGATTGGACGTCTGCAGTTACAGCGGATAATGAATTTATATATGCTGTTGCAAAAAATACTACAGAACAAAAAAAACTGCAAAACCTGTTAGATGATGCTACCGAAATGGCCAGAATTGGTAGCTGGGAGTTAGATCTTGATAAAAAAACTATGTATTGGTCCGCTATAACCCAAAGTATTCATGAGGCCCCGACAGGATACTGCCCCAAATTAGAAGAGGGAATAAATTTTTATAGAAAAGATTATCAAAATCTCATTAAGGAAGCAGTAAAAAATGCCATTAATAAAGGGAAAACTTGGGATCACGAAATGCCAATTATAACCATGAAAGGTAATGAGCGATGGGTGAGAACAATGGGGGAAGCTGAATTTAAGAACGGTAAATGTGTAAAACTATATGGTAGTTTTCAAGATATACATAAACGTAAAGTAGCAGAACTTGACGTTGCTAAAACCCTTTCAGAGAAAAATGAAATATTAGAAAGAATTGGTGATGCTTTTTTTGCAGTTGATAAAAATTGGATAGTAACCTATGTAAACCGTTTGGCTGAAAAACTGATACAAAAAAAGAAATCAAATATTTTAGGCAATAAACTTTGGGATATTTTTGGTTCAGATATTAAACACCCTACATACAAGCATTATCATAGGGCCATGCGAACTGGAGAAACCATTCATTTTGAAGACTACTATACCCCAGTAAACGGATGGTTTGAAGTTACTATTTACCCCTCTAGTACAGGTTTGTCTGTCTATTGTTTAGATATAAGTGAACGAAAATTAGCAGAGAAAGAGACGCAAAAGAGCAATGAACGTTTTAAGAAAGTAGCAAAAGCTACCAATGATGCTATTTGGGATTGGGATATAATGGAAGACACACAATATAGGGGTGAAGGGTTTAAAACACTTTTTGGACACGATATTACCTCAATTAACCCTAAAGAATTTTCTTGGGTTGAACATCTTCACCCAGAAGATAGAATGGAAGCAGAAAAAAGTTTAGATACAGCTATAGAAGACCCAGGTATTGATAATTGGTCTCATGAATATCGATATAGAAAAGCAAATAACGAGTATGCTTTTGTTATTGATAGGGGTGTAATAATTAGAAATGAAAAAGGAAAAGCAGTAAGAATGGTAGGTGCAATGACTGATATTACCGAAAAGTTAGCCCATATTAAGGCTATTGAAGACCAAAATAAACTTCTAAAACAAATAGCTTGGGAACAGTCCCATCTATTTAGAGCACCATTGTCACGATTGATGGGGATAATTGATCTAATAGATAATGGAGAGCTGCAAGTGTCAGAAAAAGAAGATTTATTAATAGATGTTATTGAATCTGCCAATGAAATGGATATTATTGTAAAAGATATTTCAGAAAAAACAAGTAGTAGTTAAATTATTAAAATAGTACTTATGATGTCCATTAAATATTATTAGAAATGGAGACAAAAGTTCTCATAGTGGATGATGATAAGATAATCTGTAAAATTACAAAACGCATGTTTCAAATTAGCGGATTATCTAAAGCCCCTATTATTTTTAATTCAGGAAAACAAGCCTTAGAGTTTTTAAAGCAAGAAAACAATAAACAACAGAATACTGTTGTTTTTCTTGACATCAACATGCCTCAAATTGATGGGTGGGAGTTTATCGATTTACTAGAAAAGGAAAATATTTTAGAGTATACAACGATTTATCTAATTACGTCTTCCATATTTCCAGAAGATCATATTCGAGCAAAGAAAAATAAATACGTAAGCGACATTCTTGTTAAACCTATAACATTAACCAAAACAAAACAACTGGTAGCAGAAATAAACAAATAGGGCTATAGTTTAATTTAACACTTTAAAACCTTCTGCTATTTTAATTTAAACTACTTTAGCCACATTAAAGAATCATACAGCAACTAGTCTAGTCAAATAATTTCCTTCCACGATACTTTACTACAACTACACGCAAAAGGACTTTTTATACAATCAAAAAACACATAACAAATTTTAATACTTGTGTTTTCGCTACCAATTAATTCATTAGAAAAACAAATACTAACGAATTACTTTTTAAATTTCAATGCTGCAGGGTAGTGCCGCATTAGTAACAATAACATAAAATATCATGAAATCATTAAAACAATTTATAACAAACATATTTCAAACAAAAAACGAAGCGATAAAAAACGTAGAACAAGGCAGCGTTAAGTTTTTTAATAACACTAAAGGCTTTGGGTTTATCACCGTTGCAGGTTCTGAAAAAGAAATATTTGTTCACAAAAGTGGACTTGTTGACAGGGTAAGAAAAGAAGATACAGTATTTTTTGAAACTGAAAACAGTTCTAAAGGAATACAAGCCATTAACGTTCGGTTGGCGTAACCAACTTCAAATAATTAACCATAAAACCACCCTAATGGGTGGTTTTTTTATTTATAAAATAAAGCTTTGTACTAAATACCTATATATTTAAGATAATTAATAAAAATAGCTTTATGTCTTTACTATCCACTATCTTTGTAAAAGTTTTTAGAGATATACAGGATTCTAAACCTGTCAATTGCTCTAAACCGTCTTTTAAAAAACACCCTTTTTTAACATTCGTTTAGCAGTTAAATATATTCTTTAATTAAACTCTGTAATTAACTTATAAACAAACGAATGGCAAAATCACAACAAACATACGAAAAGAAAGAAAAAGAAAAGAAACGATTAAAAAAGCGAGAAGAAAAGCGAAAGAAAAAGGAAGCTCGTAAGGCCGAAGCGAAAGAAAAAGGACCGGGAATTGAGTTTGCTTATGTAGACCACAATGGAAATTTAACCGATACGCCACCAGATCCTTCTCAAAAAGTAGAAGTAGAGGCAGATGAAATTGTTGTCGGGGTACCTAAACAAACCGAAGCAGATAAAGAAGCGTTCGACCCAGTACGCAATGGGAAGGTTTCTTTCTTTGATCATAGCAAAGGGTTCGGATTTATTATCGATTCAGAAAATCAAGAAAAGTACTTTACGCACGTAAGCGGACTAATTGATGAGATTGATGAAAATGACACTGTTTCTTTTGAATTAGAGAAAGGACAACGCGGAATGAACGCAGTACGAGTTAAGAAAAAGTAAGACTACTTTCTTACTAAAATACTTATAGGTTTATTAACTATAATACACCTAACTTTTGGCTTATTTTGTAGAAAAGTTTGTAAACTACAATGAAAGAAGAAGAAAGTAAAAACACTCCATATTCCATTTTAGAATTAGCAACCATCGGTGTAGATTTTAAGCCTACCGATGTGTTTAAAAACAGTCTTATCTTAGCTCAAAAAGCCGAAACGTTTGGTTATAAACGATTTTGGCTGGCAGAGCACCATAATATGAAGAGCATAGCTAGCTCGGCTACCTCAGTACTTATTGGGCATATAGCAGGCGGCACGGAAAGCATTCGAGTAGGTTCTGGCGGAATTATGTTGCCAAATCATTCCTCTTTATTAATTTCAGAACAATTTGGGACGTTGGGTGCCTTGTACCCAGACCGTATCGATTTAGGGCTAGGAAGAGCCCCAGGAACCGATCAAGTTACTGCACAAGCTATTCGGCCAGATAGAATGCAAGCCGTTTATAAGTTTCCTGAAGAGCTTCGGAATATTCAACAGTATTTCTCAAAAGATAACCAGAGCGCAAAAGTAAGAGCGCCCATAGCCGAAGGCGTAACGATGCCCATATATATTTTGGGCTCAAGTACAGATAGCGCCTATTTAGCGGCAAAAGAAGGCTTGCCCTATGTATTCGCTAGTCATTTTGCACCCACACATTTATTTGAAGCGTTAAATATCTATTACAACAATTTTCAGCCATCACAATACCTTGAAAAGCCCTATACTATTGCGTGTGCTAATGTAATTGCAGCCGATACCGATGCTGAAGCTGAAAAAATTTCAACCTCGTTAATTAGAATGATGATTGGCGTAATGACCGGTAACATAGATTACGTGCAACCACCTACAGAAATGACTTCAGATTTAAAACAAATTCTTCAAAACCCGGCGTTTCAAAAAATGTTGAAGTATGCTTTTATCGGAAGTAAAGAAACGGTAAAACAACAAACTAAAAAGTTTTTAAAAGAAACCGGCGTTGATGAAATTATGGTAGCATCCCATATCTACGATCCGGAAACGCGTATTAAATCGTTTGAAATCTTTTCAGAAATTATGAGGGAATTATAAACGGCGTTTATCTATATAAGCGATGCCGTGCTTAGAAACAAATCAATCTATCGTAACTTAAGTGTTCTGTGGGGTAATTTTTAAAGATGTATATTTGAGAGTATTGTTTAAAGCAATACAGGAAATCTCAAAATAATCATTATGATAAAATACATCTTCGCGTTCTTAATCTGTGTAAGTTCAATAAAAGCGCAAACGTTCAACGAAGCTAAATTGGACAGTCTTTTTAATACGATTGAAAGTAACAACAAGGGAATGGGAAGTTTTTCTATATTTTCAAATGGAGAAGAAATCTATCAAAAATCTTTTGGGTTTTCTAATGTAGCAACCAATACAAAGGCCAATAGTTTAACCAAGTACCGTATTGGTTCCATTTCAAAAACATTTACTGCCACTATCATCATGCAACTTGTTGAAGAAGAAAAAATCACATTAAACACCTTATTAAGCGATTACTTTCCTACTGTCCCAAATGCAGACAAAATTACTATTGAACACTTATTACGCCACCGAAGCGGATTGTTCAACATAACAGAATCTGAAGATTTAAAATCTTGGATAAGCAAACGCCAAACCCGCCAAAAGATGATTGAACGTATCATCGCCAATGGGACCAACTTTGAGCCTAATGAAAAAACACAATATTCAAATACAAATTATGTATTGCTGTCTTATATCGCCGAAGAATTAGAAAAGAAAGACTTCGCAACTATTTTAGACAATAGAATAATTAAGCCCTTAGCTTTAAAGAGAACAGAATATGGCAGGCTCATAGAACCCAAAAATAATGAGGCATTGCCTTATTATTTTGAAGGCTCAGCTTGGAAAGAAATTAAACTACAAACCAATATGAGCGTCCCTAAAGGAGCAGGGGCAGTGGTTTCAACGCCTACTGAATTGAATACATTCTTTATCAACTTATTTAATAATAACTTAGTCTCTAATGCTTCCTTGGAAAGCATGAAAAATGCTGAAGAAGGCATGGGGTTAGGTCTCATGAAACTTCCCTTTGAAGAAAAAGAAGTGTATGGACACGGAGGGAGTATTGATGGCTTTCAAGCCTTTGCTGCTTATTTTCCAAACGATAATGTATCAATTGCTTTGACAACAAACAATTTATATAATCATGTTTCAGGGGTATTTATAGGTGCAGTTAAAACCTATTTTGGGATGGATTTTACCATTCCAGACTTTTCGCCCAAAGAAACAATAGAAGTAACTTCAGAAGAATTAGAGCAATTTATTGGAACCTATAGTAGCCCCAATTTTCCTATAGATATTTATATAACAAAAAATGGTAACACCCTTATTGCACAAGGGGAGGGGCAGTCTTCTTTTCCGCTTGATGCGCTTGAGAGCAATACTTTTTATTCCGAAAACGTAATGATTAAACTAACCTTTCAACCCGAACAAAACAAGGTTCTCGTTGAACAAGGTGGCCAGACATATGAGTTAACCAAAGAATAATACTGTATGAGCATTACAAACAGCCACATTAACTACATAGAGTTGAAAGGGAAAGACCTGGAAGCAATAAAGAAGTTCTATTCAGCTTGTTTTGGGTGGACTTTTGCAGATTATGAACCAACTTACGTCGCATTTTCAGATAGTGGGCTGCAAGGTGGTTTTGAAAAAACAGGTTCTGAAATTGTAAATGGAGCGCTCGTTGTTTTGTACCATGAAAATTTAGAACAGATAAAAAGTACTATTCTTAAATATAACGGAACCATTTCAAAAGATATTTTCTCATTTCCCGGCGGGAAACGATTTCACTTTATCGATCCTTCCGGGAATGAACTCGCTATTTGGTCAGACCAATAAAGGTTTTAAATGTGGGATTTGGAACATCAAATTCCTCTTACTTAATAAAGTTATCCGTTCTAGAAAAGAAATTACACTTTAGTAAACCATTCTAACTTCTTTATCTTTTTTTTGATTTTTTTCAGTAACTTGATAACCAGTAAATTAAATTATAAATGTAATTGTTATGGAAGAAATACCTTTGGTTAATTTTCATTTTCAGGTGGAGTGGGGCGGTACAAAAATAGGTTTTACCGAAGTTACCGGTCTTGATATGGAATATGATGTCTTGGAATACCGCCACGGAGCGAGCCCGGAATTTTCCACACAAAGACTACCGGGGCTTCGGAAATTCAGCAATATTGTACTGAAACGCGGAATGCACAAAGATGACAACGAATTTTTTGAATGGTTTGACGATTTCAGGCAAAGTAATGAAAAACGGGATGTAACCATTAGTCTTTTAAATGAAGAACACGAACCTACGGTTGTTTGGAAAGTGCGCAATACGTGGCCGGTCTCTATACAATATTCCAAACTTCATGCTACAAAAACGAAAGTATTTATAGAACGGATGGAACTCGCCCACGAAGGTATATATGTTGAAAACGGCAACGATAGCAAATGAAACCGGGGGAAACATATCCGCCGTTAAATTTTCACTTTGTTATCTCTTTTCATAATAAGGAATATAAAGACAGTCAGTTTCAATCTGTACAGGGATTGCAGGCTCGTATTGAACAAAAAGAAAACAATAAAGTACACACCCAATTTGAAAATATCATCCTAAAGCGGGCTTACGAGCCCGATTCTAAACTGGTTGAGTGGTGCATGAATGCCTTAAACAATAACAAAAAAGAACCCCAAGACCTTACCATTAAACTCTTAAATGCAAAACACAAATTAGTGAGCGCTTGGATTATAGAACAAGCCATTCCTATTGGTTGGGGCGTGGAAGAACTGCATGCTCAAGATGCTAAGGTATTGTTAGAGTGTATTGAGCTATCGTATGCTTACTTTCAAGTAGTAAATAGTAAGGGGACAATTGTAGCGCCTGTGCCTACTGAAGAGGAGTAATGAGTAGTGGCGAAACCGTTGTTATTGATTTTTATTCTTATTCCGTCTTACTAGATATACAACCAGAGCAATTGGCACTGTTATAAAAAGAAAAACAATAAGGAGAAGTAGAATAATTTGCCAAGGACCAATAGCTGATATCATATAAAAATGTTTTAGCTAAAATAGCAATAATAGAGAAAGTTGCCAACTTGCAAACATCAACAATCTTGAATAGTAGTATTAATTTTTTTAGTAAGCATTATGACTGAAAGTAACACTGAAATACAAACCTCTGATGTTTCTTATATTTTAGAGCATCCATGGGAGCTAACAGAAAAGGAGTGGGAGTTACAGGATATCAATATGCTGCCTCTTAAACTTTCAGACATTTTAAAACGCCTTGCGTCAACAAAGATTGATGGATATTCCAAGATATGGAGAACTTCCAGTACCGAGCCCATTGCAATTTTAGGCGGTTATAAAATTGCCAATAAAAAATATGAAACATTTTTTATTGCCAGTACGCATATGGAAAAATATGCGCTTAAGCTAAGTTTTGATATGCGTAAAATTTTAAAGGAACAGGCTCTCCTTTACAAAGGCTGCACCTGTGGATTGTATTCTACCTCGGATCATCCCAGCCAACTTTCGTGGTTTCGATTATTGGGTTTTCGCTATGTTCCAGAAGGTGACCTTGGTAACACCCGCTATTTTGAATACAAAGCGTAGAACTTAAGGATGAATGTCTAATTCTGTATGAATTAACTTATAAAATGCTCTTTAAAAATTATACTTGGATGTTGTTTTAAACGTATTCGGTATAAAAAAGGGCCTTTTCGGACACTAATTGGTGCATTTCGGACAAGTTTAATAGTTTGATTGACAGTTATTTGCTACCTTAACAAGTAATTAATCTTTAACTAACAAAATTATGTGCGGACCAAAACCACCAACCAAGATCAGCCTTACCATTGGCGCGACAACAGCTAACCCTTTTCCACCTACATTAACAGATGACAGTGGGTTTACTTCAATTACCGAACCGGCAGACCAGAAAACTACGACCCTAGTAAGCCCAGGCAATATTATGATTTGGAAAATATCTGAAGATATTACCGAAATCAATGCGATAACCGAAACGGTCGGAGATGACGTGTTTAGCACCAACCCCACTCGACAGGCAGACGGAACTTGGCAAGGCGTTGTTGGAAATTTTCCTCCGGGAAACGAACAGTATTATAGTATCACTTATACGGTAAAAGGAGCCCCCAGCAATCCGTATACACAAGACCCTATCATGAAAATTAAACCTCCAAAAAACACGTAATTGTCATGAATCGTATTACAATAGCCTATTATGTTTTAATAGGCTTTTTTTTCCTATTAGCTAATTCAACCTACGCTCAAGACCAACAAATTGCAGATAGTCTGGTCAAAATCTATATGGCGAATACGCTTACTGGTGAGGCACGTTTAGAATTGTTAACAGAATTATCGTTTAATGAAGTAAAAGACAACCAAAAAAGTCTTCAATATGCAGAAGAATTGATAAAACTGTCTAAGGAACAGGGGAAAAATTTTTATGTATCACAAGGGTATTTTCAAAAGGGGAGTGCGCATCGATTAATGGGCAATCTAGAAGAAGCCCTAACAGCTTTTTTCACCAGTGCCGAAATTGCAAAAACAGAAGGTCAAATACCACTTGAAGGCAGTGCCTACGGCTCTATTGCAGATATTTATGCTATTTCTGAAAATCATACAAACGCCATGCTTTATTACAACAAAGCAATTGCTACGTTGCGTAAAACCACCGCCAAAATTGCTTTGGCCTCCACCATATTAAATGCCGGAGATGCGTTGCTCACACGTAAAAGCTATGATTCCGCTCTGGTGTATTTTAAAGAATCTGGTGAGATATTTGAACAAGAACAGTATCCTACGGGAAAAGCCTATAACCTTGGCAATATAGGGATGGTTTATGCAAATACTGGAAAAAATGACTTGGCAGAAACGAACATTAATAGTGCGATTCGAATTTTAGAAACTACAGAAGACTTTTATCCCATTAGTGTTTATTTGATGGCGATGTCTGATATTTATTTAGAAAAAGGGGAGTGGCAGGCTGCGATTGATTATTCTAAGAGAAGTTTAAAGCTTGCCACCCAATACGGACTGAAGGATCAAATAGGGGATGCCAATAAAAAATTAGCGGAACTTTATGAACAAGCCGGTGATTCAGTAATATCCTACGCACATTATAAAGCATATATAACATACAGGGATAGTGTGATTAATGTAAAAAATGTACAGCAAATGGCCGATTTGCGTACAGATTATGAAATTTCGCAAAAACAAATAGAAGTAGATTTATTGGAGCAAAGAAGAAAAAACCAACGTAACATAGCGATTGCCACAGCGATTGCCTTTATATTAATAGGTTTTTTGGCTATTGGCCTTTATAGGCGTAACAATTTTATAAGAAAAACAAAAAAGATTATTGAAGAAGAACGAGATCGTTCCGATAAATTACTACTTAATATACTTCCTGAAGAAACCGCGGCAGAATTAAAACGAAACGGTGCTGTAAAAGCTAAAAAATACGATTCCGTTACGGTTTTGTTTACAGATTTTAAAGGTTTTACAAATTACTCAGAAAAGCTGTCTCCTGAAGCTCTGGTAAAAACAATAAGTTTCTATTTTTCAAAGTTTGATGATATTATAGAAAAACACGGTTTGGAAAAAATAAAAACCATTGGCGATGCCTATATGTGTGCAGGTGGGTTGCACGACAACAAAAAAGACCATGCAAAAAGAATGGTATTGGCTGCATTTGAAATTGCTGCATTTGCAGAGTCAACCAAAAAAGATGTATCAGCAAGTGAACTTACTTTTGATATTCGAATAGGCATCAATACAGGGCCTGTAGTTGCTGGAGTGGTGGGCACTAAAAAGTTTGCCTATGATATTTGGGGAGATACTGTAAATGTTGCTTCGCGAATGGAAACAATGTCCGAGTCCGGAAAAATAAATATTGGGGAAAGCACCTATAAAATTGTAAAAGATATTTTTAACTGTGAATACCGAGGCAAAATAGCGGTTAAAAACAGAGGTTTTATGAACATGTATTTTGTGAACAGTGTAAAGAAGGATGCTTTTGTTTCTAATCCTGGAACTGGTCTTCCATAAAACAGCGCAGCAAAAAATTCTATTTGTTACTTTTTATCACCAAGTCTATTGAACCAAAATAACTAGTATTGATAATATTAAAAATATAAATGCAGGTAACGATTTTTTAGGCGGATCGCCTATTTTTATATGCATGAGTATTGCTCCAAGCATCAAAAAAGCGATACCCAATGCCGATGGTGTTTCTAATTGATCGTAGTAAATCGATATTAAAAGACTTATTGAAAATAGTACTTTTAAGGTGCCAACTATATACATAGACCATTCTGGTAAGCCATAAGCCTTAAATTCGTCTTTCATATTATTTGCATCATTACCTCTCCACGGTGTGGGTTTTTTAATTCGAAATAGCCAAACATTTATAATACTAATGGCTATAATAATCTTTATTATACTAATTAGATATTCCATTATATTACTTTTTAAAAGTTAAAATATTCTCAAGCTCTTTTAGTGAATTAATAGATTTTTCAACTAGATTTTAAATTTTGTATTACACCTAAAGCTGCTTTCTCTCCAGAAATCATTGCAGCGTTTAAGGAACCATTTAATTGTATGTCTCCAGCGAGTAAAATACGGTTGGTTAATTTTGTTTGGGATGTTGACTTTTCATACTGTAACCCATCTAGTTTTGGTAACGCTTTTGGTATTGAGTAATGCTTTATAAAGGTATAGGTACCTTTTCCGCAATAGTGACTCAATTCTTTTTGAACACAGCTTTTTAAATCTTCAAAAGATAAACCGTGGTCTTTTACAACCGTAACAGATAGTAATTCCTTTTTACTTGTTGATTTTGATGAGATACTTGTATGATAGAACATATTATTAATAAGTGCACCACTCTCAGCTATAAGCCCAATAAGGGGTTTATTAATAGCTCTAGTATTGGTTTCAAAATATAATGTATCGCAAGATTTCCATTCAGTTTCTTGAATTTTTGGATTTGCTATTAGTTTGCTAGAGTCAGTTGCAATAATTATAAAATCGCTTTCAAGTTGAGTTCCATCCTCAAATATTATTTTGTCATCCGTTACAGTCTCAACTTTTGTATTAAAAATAAATGATGTTTGCTCCAAATTAGCTTTTAATTGCTTCGGTATGGCTTCAATGCCAGCTTTAGGTAATGCTGCAACACCTTCTCCAAACATTTTATACACAAACTCAAACATTCTACTTGATGTTTCAAGATTAGGTTCCAGAAATATGCCACTAAAGAAAGGTTTAAAAAATTTAGCTATTATTTCTTCAGAAAAGCCAAAATCCAATAAATACTGAAGTGTTGTTATTTCAGTTTTAAGGAAAATTTCAGCAAGGGTTGTTTTTTTCAAAAACCTATTAAGTTTTAATATCTTTAATTTATCTGAAAATGAACCTACACCTGAAAACAAGGTTGGTAAAAGTAAAGACATATTTCTCAAAGGATCTCCAATGGTTATTTTACTTTCACTATTAAAAATAGTAGCACCAGGGAGAAAATGCTGCAACTCCAAAGCTTCAAAATTTAAATATTTTTGTGCATATGGATAGGCGGTAAGTAATACTTGAAACCCTCGATCTAAATGATAACCTTTTACAATATCTGTTTTAACTCTTCCACCAACACGGTCTGTGGCTTCGATTACAGTTGCTTTGTAACCATTATCTTCTAAAACTTTTGAAGCTATTAAACCGCTAACCCCAGCACCTATTATATGTGTTTTATAATCTTTTTTGTTCATATGTTTTAACTGCATTTAAAGATGTCTTATTTCTTCTAGCTGTTTCTCTAATATCATACAGTATTATTTCTGCTTAGCTATTGTTTTACAATTTAATTAAACTACTTTTTCCCATATTTGATCTGCGTTTAAGTAAAAACTTCCAAGTGAATTAAAATGACATTCATTTGGTGCGATAATGGATAAAAAATGCTCGCCGTTTTCACGCATATATAAATGATAATGTTGGCCGATAATAGGTTCAAAACTGAATTTAGCATTGTTTATTAGTCTATTAGTATCAAACTCCTGCATTAACTGCTCATATTGTTCTTTAATTTCATTAAAACGAGTTTTAACTTTGTGGTTTAATTTATTAATGCTTCTTTTTTTCCAAGCAACAGTATCCGTAGCTTCAATAAAAGGAGCGCCAACATTCGTAGCATAAGTTTTTAAAGAAGCATCGTACTTTTGAGTCTCAACATTGTAAACCACGTTATCGGGTTTCTTCTTTTTAGTCATTTTACTTTAGGGTCTCTATTTTTTTCATAATTTCTTCAGCTTCATATGCCTTTTGATCACTTTGCTTCCTGTTAGTTTTAGAGAGGCTATAGGCTTCTTTGGTTAGCTTTTTATATTGTTTGTATAACTTGTCTTTTTCTGATTTCTTTTTGAATAATCCAAACATGATAGTAAGTTTTTAATGGTTCTTCTATTAATAAATAATGTGTGCTTTTAAATTAGTAATTAGAAAAAAAATCCACCTCTAAGTGAAATGGATTTTTTTATTGACTAATCACTAAATTAGTAATTATGGCATAACCACAGTGTCTATAGCGTGTATAACGCCATTAGAAGCACCTACATCTGTCATAATTATTGTTGATTTATTTCCTTTAGCATCTGTAAGTATAACATTTTCACCGCTTAGTGATGCTGTTATAAAACCGCCTTGAACAGTTGGAATTTTAAATGTGCCTTTGTTATTATTTATGGCTTTAACAACATCTTTAGCCATAAATTTTCCAGACACCACGTGGTAGGTAAGAATGGTAGTTAAAGTTTCTTTGTTTTCTGGCTTAAGCAAAGATGCAACGGTACCATCCGGTAACTTCGCAAATGCATCATTTACTGGGGCAAAAACAGTGAAAGGACCTTTTCCATTAAGTGTTTCCAATAATTCGGCAGCTTTTACAGCGGCTACTAGTGTGGTAAAGTTTTCATTTCCAGATGCAATTTCTACAATTGTCTTGTCTTTATTTATTGCTTCAGTTTTAATTGAATCGTTTTCAATAGATAAATTACTATTTGTAAATGCAGTAAATACAAATGCAGCTGTTGCAATAATTGTGAATGTGATAAATTTTTTCATAGCTTTTTTTCCAAAAATAGCATAGAGTAGCAGTAGTAAACAAATTATTTTGTTTAATTATTTGTTAAAAATGATAAACAAAATGAATATTACTCAAATTTGAAGTTCAAAATCTATATATAAACTCATTTATTATTGAGAATCTTATAAAACATTGTGCTCTAAAATAATACAAGTCGGTTAATTATAGCCACAAATAAAACGATGTGTTTAAAGCCATGAGCCAAACCAAAAATGTTTAATTACCCTCAGATTTAACCCAATAAAACTAATAGAATGATGAAAAAATATTTTTATATAATATGAAATTATAGCTTAAGATTGTCTATAAACGTCGTTTTACTCAAATAAATAAATTTGTACTATAATGTATCGCGTTATGTAACTTGAACTTTGGTTAAAGGCGAAGGTTGTTATTATTCCCTTAAAAAAAATATTTTAAATGTTTCTCTGGAACGTTAATGGAACACTTTTTATGTGACGACGTAGGAGGGAAGCGTAATGCGTGTGAAGTGGAAATTAAGTGTTATATAGTTTATTTACATTGCTTTTGTATGTTTGTCCAATAGGAATTCTACTTTCGTTTATAAAAATACGATTACCTTCTATAAATTTAATTTTATCGATAGCAACAATAAACGATTTGTGAATTCTCAAAAAGTTATCTTCATTTAAAATAGATTGATAATGAGATATTTTTTCATGGCTTATTATCATTTCACCCTTTAAGAACAATTTGGTATAGTTTCCGTGGGCTTCAATATAAAGTAGATCCTTCAAATCTATTTGATGATGTTTTTTATCGCCTTTTATAAAGAATCGCTGGGAAGTTTCAGATGTAATTTCTTTTGAAACTGTTTTAGACATTTGTGTTTCAGAAACTTTATTAACAGCTTTCACTAAACGGTCAAAACTAAAAGGTTTTAAAATATAATCTACAACATTCAACTCAAACCCCTCTAAAGCATGTTCCTTATAGGCAGTTGTAACTATAGTTTTTGGAGGATTTGATAATGTTTTTAAAAAATCTAAACCTTTTAATTTTGGCATATTAATATCCAAAAAAATAAAATCGACAGTATTTTCATTTAAATATTGCGTGGCTTCCATAGCACTGTAGCAATTTTTTTCTAATTGTAAATGTGGTAACATGCTACAAAACTCTTCAATAATTTCATGAGCCAACGGTTCATCATCAATAATTATATACTTAAGCATGTTTAGCAATCTTTAAGGTTGTTTTATATAGGCTGTTTGACACATCAATTTGTAACTCATGTTTGTTTTTATATAATAAAGATAGTCTTCTTTTCAAATTTTGTAAGCCTATTCCGTTTGATGAACTTATTTCATTAGGATCAAAATTATTTTCAATTGAAAAAATAATAAAACCTGTTTCTTCGGTTAAGTTAATATGTATAAAAGCATCTTCAGCTAAAGTTTCAATACCATGTTTGAATGCATTTTCTAAAAGAATAATATACAGCAAAGGTGCAATGGTCAAACTGGTATTCACCTTATGGTTAAAGGTAATCTCTACAGACTTTTTATAGCGTATTTTATGTAATTCAATGTAGTTGTTTAAGTATTCTATTTCTTCTTCAAGGGTTACCATTTCCTTATTTCCTTCATAAATGGTATATCGCATCATATCAGATAATTTTAAAATTACCTCTGGAGCTTTTTCAGATTGTTTTACGGTTAATGCATACAGATTATTCAAAGTGTTAAAGAAAAAATGTGGGTTTATTTGCGTTCTTAACATTGCTAATTCAGCTTTTGCTTTGTCCGCCTTAAGGTTTTGAACCCATTTCCATTGCTCAAAAACCCAAATAAGAAATAAAACAGGAATTGGCAAAAAGAACAAATAAAATGGAAAGTCTTCTTTAATCTTTAGGTAGGTCTCTAAATTACCAGTAAACAGTCGTAAGTAGAGAAAATATAAAAATAAAGGCCCATATATAAATGCAATTAACCTCCAATATTTTTTTATAAATGCAGGAATTAAAAGATAGGCAAAACCAAACCAAAACACCATTAAAAGAATAAAAGTGACTGGATTATCAGGCATCTTCATATAAGAATCTATAAATAATGCCACAAAGAATAGTGCCATTAAGCCCAATACGTATAATACTTTTCTCTTTTTGGTTTTTAAATAGCTGTAATTATAAATTGGTAATGCAACTAAAATTCCCCAAAAAATTGTATAAATAATAATTTCTAATGGATTGTTTTTTGGAAGGAGAATTAATCCAAAATAATTCATCGCATAAAATATTGGGAACATAAGCAGAACCCCAATAAAAAATGCTTTGTATTTATTTAAAAACTGTACCATAGAACAAAAGTAAGTATGTAATCCTGTATTAACAAGAATGTTGATAGACACTACCAAAATCAACATGAACGCTATTGTTTTCTACATGAACATAATTGATACTGTTTTTAATTAAGTATGGCTTTATAATAATGTTATACGTCATATAAATTATAAAGGACTCTTTCTTCAATTTATGTTTGTCCTAAATTAAAACGAAAACAGCACGTCAATTAACAGCTATGAATACATTACTAATCAATAATTTAAGCAAGACCTATCCTAATGGTGTTAGGGCGCTAAACGACATTAATTTAGAAATCACTAATGGAATGTTTGGTTTGTTAGGAGCCAATGGAGCTGGTAAGTCTTCATTAATGAGAACTATTGCCTCATTACAAGAACCTACTTCTGGAAGTATTTCCTTTAATGGTTCTGATATCATTAAAAAACCACAAAATATAAGAAAATATTTAGGCTATTTACCACAAGAGTTTGGTGTGTATCCAAAAATTTCCGCGGAAAAATTATTGAATCATTTAGCAGTTTTAAAAGGAATATTAGATACAAAGCAACGTAAAGAGCAAGTAACAGCATTGTTGCAGCAAGTAAATCTCTATCAACACAGAAAAAAATCGGTTTATACTTTTTCTGGAGGAATGCGTCAGCGTTTTGGGATTGCACAAGCCTTGTTAGGAAATCCGCAAGTAATTATTGTAGATGAGCCAACTGCTGGTTTAGATCCAGAAGAAAGCAATCGCTTTTTAAACTTATTAAGCGAAATAGGGGAGAACGTTATTGTTATTTTATCTACCCACATTGTTGAAGATGTTAGAAACTTATGCCCAAAAATGGCCATACTATCTAATGGTGAAATTATTTCTGAAGGAAATCCGAAAGATTTAGTTGCGAGTATTGAAGGCAAAATATGGACAAAGCTGGTACCTAAAAAAGACCTTGAAGTGTATAAAAAAACATTTGATGTTATCTCAACAAAATTAGTTGCAGGTGAAACACAAATTAGGGTATTAGCAGATTACAAACCTGAAGATAGTTTTGAGGCTATTACACCAAATTTGGAAGATTTTTATTTCGCAATCTTGTTTAATCAATCAAAAATCGCTTAAACTATGTTTAAAAAGTTATTGCAATTTGAAGTGTTTTATCAAGTAAAACAACGTGCGTTTCCAATATTTGCTGTCTTATTTTTATTCTTGGGAGTTTTTGTTGGCAGACAAGGATTTGCGCCAACAGGTATTAATTATAACTCTGTATATCAAGTGTATTTCCATACAAGTTTGTTTACTTTAGGAAGTGTTTTTATCATCATGTTCTTTGCCATAAGTGCCATGCTTAGAGATAAGCAACACAATATGGAATTGTTAATTTACAGCTCTTCTATACAAAAGGTACATTACTTCTGGAGTCGGTTTATAGGCACGTTTATATTTAGCGTATTGGCATTTACACCATTTATATTAGGCTATATTTTTGGGAATTATTTTTCTGATTTGGATGCAGAACGTTTAGGCAAATTTCAATTGCTAACGTATGTACAACCTTGGTTATATATTGTAGTGCCTAACATATTTATATGTTCAGCCATCATATTTTCTGTTTGTACTTTAACAAAAAATAGTATTGCAACCTATGTGAGTGCCGTATTTGTGTACATGCTATACTTTGTAAGTTCCATCTTTCTAAATTCGCCATTATTGGCACAAGCCGTTCCAGCTTCACCAGAAAGTATGGCTATTGCTGCAGTTGCAGATCCATTTGGAATTGCTGCTTTTTTTGAACAAACACAATACTGGACACCTTTCCAAAAAAACACACAATTACTATCTTTTTCCGGATTGTTTTTATGGAATAGATTGGTTTGGATAGTAGTAGGGTTGGGTATTTTATTTGGTACTTACAGATTGCTCTCTTTTAGAAAAATTACTAAGAAAGTTAAAAAAGCAAAAAAGGTAAGGACCCAAAATTTTCAATTAGTAACTTATAAATCTTTAGAGACAGTACATAATTTTAAAGCACAGTATGTAGCATTTTTGGCTTTGCTAAAGATAGAATTGAAAAGTGTGTTTAAGAGTTTGCCATTTATTGCCGTATTAATAATGTGGTTAGCTATTGTGTTTTCAGAATTATATACCACAGTTATCAGTGGTGGAGAATATGGCGTGAGCCAATATCCATTTACCAACCAATTAATAAGTTTAATAGTAAATCCGTTAACGCTTTTCAGTCTCATTTTAATCATTTTTTATAGTTCCGAAATTGTTTGGAAAGAGCGTAGCTTAAACTTTAATCTAATTGTTGATGCAGTTCCAACTAACAATAGCGTGTTCTTTCTCTCGAAATTTTTTGCAATTTTATTGTTACCAGTTATTCTAATTATTACTGGAATTATAATGTGCATCCTGTTTCAGATACGCTTAAACTATACAAATTTTGAGTTTAGCCTATACGCATCTTTATATTACCATTACGGATTGCAACTTGCTGTATTTAGTATGATTGGTTTGTTTATTAGCAGTATAGCAAAAAGCAAATATTTAGGTATGGGTGTGTTTGGCTTGTTTGTGCTGTTAAGTTTAAAATCTGATGCCATTGGTCTGGAACACCCAATAACAAGCCTTGGGTTCATGCCAAGAATTTCTTATACAAATATGAATGGTTTTTATGGTGGTTTAAATCTTTTTAACCATTTGGCAGTCTATTGGTTGGCTTTTGGCTTGTTAATAATGCTTGTCACTTTTAAAATTTGGAATAGAGGCGTAGTGGCTAATTTTTCAACCAAACTAAGACTACTAAAAAGTGGTTTTACAACCTTTCAAAAAATATCATTTTCATTTTTAATCATCGTATTTATCAGCTTCGGAAGTGTTATTTTTTACAATATGAATATTGTTTCAGATTATGTAACAACAAATGACAGTTTAGAATATAGAGAACAGTATGAAAAGAAATTCAAACTATATGAAGATTTAGAGCGACCATATGCCATATCCAGAAAAACAGAGGTTGCTATTTTTCCTGAAGAACAACGTTATACCGTAAAAGCAGATTATATATTGAAAAACGGAAGTGAACAGCCTTTATCTAAGGTCTTTGTTACAGAGCGCCTTCCGTTAGAATCTATTACTATTGAAAACGCAGATTTAGTAACACACAATAGTGTGTATGGTGTTTATCTATTTCAATTTAAAAAACCGTTACAACCCAATGATTCTGTACGCTATAATTTTGAATTGAAGCATAAGTTGAAGGGTTATGAAGAAGATAAAACCATTGTAAATAATGGAACTTATATAACACACAGAAATTTTGAGCCTATATTGGGTTATAGCTCTGGAATGGAAATTACTGATAAAATAGAACGAGAAAAGAGACATTTGCCAAAGCGGGAAGAAGAAATTATTTCCGATGAGCATATTGCTCTTGAAGATTTTAACAACGAAAAAACAAACTTCGAAACCATTGTTTCTACAAGTAGCAGCCAAACGGCATTGAGTTCTGGTAACTTGGTAAAACAATGGTCAGATAAAAACAGAAACTATTATCATTATAAATCTGAAAACAAAGTGATACCAATGGTTGCCTATTTTTCAGCCAACTATAAAACCAAAAAAGTGGCTTATAAAGGCATTTCTATTGAGCAGTATTTCGATGAAGCACATGCATTTAATATTGAAGAGATTGAAAACAGCACCAAACAAACCTTAAACTATTGTGAGGAAAATTTTGGAAACTATGCTTTTGACCATGTTAGAATCGCAGAAGTTCCATCACATTGGTCTTTTGGTGGATTTGCACATCCAGGAGTGATAAGTATGGTTGAAGACCGTTTGTATTTAGCAGATGTTAGAAACGACGAAACGTTCAATTTGGTTGCAAAAAGGACCATTCACGAAGTTGCACATCAATATTGGGGACATACGTTATCAGCAAAACCAGTTGCAGGTGGATCTATTTTTGTAGAAGGTTTTGCAAAATATACCGAAGCCGTTGTCATGGAAAAAATGTATGGCAAACGTGCTGTCTATGAATTGAGTGAAAACGCTAGAAGGCGTTATTTTTCAGGGAGATCATTTGCAACCGACCTAGAGCCACCAGTTTATAAAGTACTTGGTCAAGGTTATATTTCATATGGAAAAGCATTAAACGTGATGCTAGCATTACGAGATCTTATTGGTGAAGAACAAGTAAATCATGTTTTAAAAACGTTAACCGATACCTATCGTAACAGTAACACTTTGGAAGCAAATACTATTGAATTTTTAGATTTGGTTTATAACGTCACGCCAAAAGAGCAACATCACTTAATAGACGATTGGTTTAAAAAAATAATAACGTATGACTTAAGCATAGAGGAAAGTTCTTATGTAGCATTAGAAAATGGCACTTATGAGATTACTGCAACCGTAAATGCGAAGCGGTTTGAAACTATAAGTGATGGGAAAACAGTTCAAATAGAAATAAACGAACCTATTAAAATTGGAGCTTTTATAACACATCCATCATTGGTGAAAGAGGATAGCTCCGTAATTTATTATGAGTCAAATCAAATCAATAAAGAAATCACTGAAGTTAAGTTTATAGTAAGCGAAATCCCTAATTACATTGCTATTGATCCTTATGGAACACGATCTGATGAGAATTTAGTTGATAATGTATTTAGATTTTAAAAAAAGGAATTCTAAAAAAATAGAATCTCGATGTTAAACTTGGCCTCATAAAATTTTGGTTAAAAGAATTTTTAAAGCATAGTACATTAAAACATATTACAAAGTGTAGCTTTTATAATGCAATCGAGTGCTTGGTAGCAGCAATTTTACATAACGGCCAAATAATGCGTTGGCGTAAATATACTTTTATATAAATGCTGACGATATAGCCCTAAGGGTCGATATCTGCATTTATATAAAATAGCACAGAAAAAGCGCTATCCGCATATATACTTAAATGTACTATAATTTATATTATGTAAAATAGAATATATGGAATCTTCAATTTTAATCCTTTGGCACCTCTATTCTATCTAATGATTATATAGATCTCTTTTACCACCATTCAAAAAACATTCCTGAGATTGCTACTCCTACTAATAAAATAACGAGCACGATAACAATAAAGCTAGCACCAAACTTAGTTTTTGTATTGTCTTTTAAAATATAATCTTCGTGATCTTGATGTTTCTGATTGTTTTGAGTATTTGTGCTCATATTGTTATTTTGTGTTTTTTATTCTTAAATAGTAATTTCTCCCTTTTTACTTTTTAACCGGAACCATAAATACCGGTACTTCAGTTTTTTCCAAAACTTTTGTAGCTTCTGTACCCATAAGCAACTTTTCCAGGGCACTATGGCTGTGTGTGCCCATTACAATTAAGTCTGCCTGCCATTCTTTTGCATAGTTTAAAATGGAAGTAGCGGTTTCTCCTTTTGCTATATGGGTTTTTACAGTGTCATCATTTAAATGTGCAGTTGCTTGTTTTAAAAAATCATTAGCTATTTTTTCAATTTCAGTATTTACTGTCGCTTCAATAGCATAACTATATCCATCATACCCTAAAAAAGAAGGATAATTCATACTGTAATAGTGAGTTTCTGCCAATACGTGCAATAAACAAACTTCTGCTCCTACCTTTTTTGCCAGCTTATACCCTTCTTGGGTCACTTTTTCTGAACTTGGATGGTAATCAATCGCAATTACTACCTTTTTCATATCTCACAGCTTATATCTAATATTCCTTAAAGTTATAAAACCTTTTGAAGCCATTGCCATAAAGGATTCTTAAATTTATGTTTAATTAACAATCCTCAAACTAATCTCGATATAGGTTTGTTTACTTTTGTGCGATGCAAAAAAAACAACCCAACTCTCAATTTGAATTTGTAGCTCTTATGGCTTCTTTAATGTCGGTTGTTGCTTTAGCAATTGATGCACTGTTACCAGCGCTTGATATTATTGGTCTCGACATTGGTACGACCAATATAGTGGACAACCAATTATTGGTCACCATGATTTTTTTAGGGTTGGGTATTGGGCCTTTGATTTTTGGACCGTTATCGGATAGCCTTGGTCGTAAACCCGTTGTATATATGGGTTTTGCGTTGTTTATTATCGCTAGTTTTATTTGCGTTACCTCCAATAGTTTGGAAGTTATGGTTTTAGGAAGGATTTTACAAGGCGTTGGATTGTCAGCTCCTAGAACCATTAGTATCGCTATAATTCGCGATATGTTTCGTGGTGATTATATGGCACGAATTATGTCATTTGTAACGGTCGTTTTTATTTTAGTCCCTGTGGTAGCTCCTACTTTGGGAAAATTTGTGTTAGACTATTACAATTGGGAAAGTATTTTCTATGTTCAGATAGTTATTAGTCTCTTGGTGTCTTTTTGGTTTTGGAAACGACAACCGGAAACACTGTCTATAGAAAACAAAAAAAAGTTTTCAGTACAGGTTTTTGTTGATGGTTTTAAAGAATTGATCCGTCATAGGCGAACCATTGGCTTTACCATTATTTCCGGATTTGTTACCGGTTCGTTTATGGTATACTTGAGTAGTTCGCAACAAATATTCGAAATTCAATATAATCTAAAAGAAGAGTTTCCTTTTATTTTTGCGGGACTGGCTCTGTCTATTGGTACGGCTATTTTCCTCAATGGAACTCTAGTTGTAAAGTATGGAATGGAAAAATTGATTACCACTTCCCTCCTAGCATTTTTTATAGTTTCGTTAGTTTATATTGTCTTATTTTATAATACTTCAAACCCCAGCATTTCTGTATTGTTGCTCTTTTTTGCTATTCAGTTTTTCTCTATCGGTTTTCTCTTCGGAAATTTACGTGCTATGGCTATGGATCCTGTAGGGCATATTGCAGGAATAGCTTCAGCAATTACAGGTTTTATTTCAATTCTTATAGCAGTACCAATCAGCATTTTTATCGGGAGGTTTATCTCTGGCACCGCTTTGCCCCTATTTATAGGGTTTTCTGTCTGTGCCGGACTCTCTTTGGTGCTGTTGGCCTTCTTGAAAATACGATCTCAGAAAAGCAGTCTTGCAGAAAAAGTTCAGTAAACAATAAAGATTAATGGGTATGGTTAGCTTATTTTTCGCCTTCAGGCAAGGCTTCTACTTCACCATTATATCTCATCATGTCTCGTTGTGAGCTGTTTACTGTAATTATGCTTTTCTTATTGTCATAAAGCGTAACAGTCACTTGATAGTGCTCCCCTTTTTCAGAAATATCAAACTTCAAAACACTGGATTGCTTTTTTTGATTGTACAAGGTCTGTAGATTCTTTGGTTCTCCTTCAAATTCAATGCCGCCGCCATCTAATGCGTATCCGCTTCGTCGTTCACCGTAAAAAGGTAAATAAGCCGAAACGCTGTCCCCTTTAAAAGTTAAATAATTAGGGTTTCCTATTAAGTTTATTTGACTACCGGCAAATGGTATTGCCCATTGAGATTCGATTGTAAATTCCTTATCGTTAACCCATTGCCTTACTTGGCTTGTTTGGTTTTCTGTTAGGGGTTTATTGGCTGTTCCACAGCTCATGACTAATAATGAGCAGAGTATGATTATATATTTCATGATATTTACTATTTATAATTAGTATCCTTATAAATATAGCAAGAAGTATTCCTTTTTAAAAAATGAACCCTATTAATTGTAGTATGCGCTATGCTTTTACATTTGTGACAAAAGCCCGATATTTTAGCAAGGCGACAAAAACGGCACCACCAATTGCGTTTCCTAGCAAAGCAATCGCCTGAAAGGAGACATAATCTATAATGGTTAATTCCGAAGGGATGATTAACCCCGCAAAAACTTCTACGTTCCCTACAATACTGTGGTGTAAGCCAGCAAAAGATAGTACTGCCGTAATTATATAAATAATAAAAATACGGCTTATTGTATCTTTAGATGATGTTACCACCCAGGACAACAGTCCCATTAACCAGCCTGCTAAAATTGCACTAACCAAGATCACCCAGTTATTATAGTCTGTTACGTGGATTGCAATTTTTGAAATTGTTTCGACGTCGAATATATGTAGTTTGGGTCCAATCCACGCCAATACTCCTGCCATGGCCCAGCCCCCCAAGAGGTTACCTGAAATGACCAATCCCCATAATTTGAGTAAATTTTTAAGTGATTGTTTTTTGTTAAGTACCGGTAACGTCAATAATGATGTTTGTTCAGTGAATAAAATGGATTGTCCTACAATAACCATGATAAACCCGAACGGATACACAAAGGAAAGCATTTTAAATGCTGTGTCTTCCGCTACCTTGCCTTGCAAAAAGAAAAACAAAGATGCCAATAACAAATAGCTAAAGCCTATCTCAAGTCCAGCCGTAAAGGAACTTACCAAAATACTCAATGGATTCTTTTTATATACCTCTTGCCCTTCGCAAATTTGTTGTTTTAGTATTTCGCCGTGCGACTTCGCTGTGTCCTCATTAGAGGTATTGGAGTTCTCTAATTCGTTGTCGATTTGTTGCTGTTCTTGTTCTTCCTTTGTCATGAAAATAATTATAAAAATCCTTCAATAAAATATTTTAATTTACTGAAGGATAATAATTTAGATTAAATTATATAAACATTTACTTACAGCATAGATTGTAAGTTGTTTTTCGATGTTGATTTGCCATAAAGCTTTTGTTCTGGATCCATTATTTTGGTATCTTTTAATTCACCAATATACACAGAATCGAAACCAATATCTTCTATTAATTTTTGTGTCACCTGTTTACTTTCTTCATCCTGAGCAGCAAATGGCACCGCTAATTTATCGGTTTCCCTAAAGGCACGATCTTTTAAGTGATCTGCGTAAATAGTATTAAAAGCTTTGGCCGTTTTAGCAGTATTGAATTTCATAGCGGTATATTCCGAAGCGTTTCGATTACTATCTCTTACTTCTTGCGCCATTTCACCGTCTCGTTCTGGATACGGATTGGTTGCATCTATCAATATTTTATTGCCATATTCTCCAGCGTACACTTCACTCAATTTATCAATTGCATTAAAAGGTGTTGCCAATAAGTACACATCGGCATTGGCTTCCCAAGCTTCGTCTAAACTTACTGCTTTGGAGTTTCCGCCAGCCTCACGTACCAAATCGTTTAATTGTTCTGGATGCCTTGAGGAAAACAAAACCTCATGACCTGCTTTAGCCCAATGTTTACCTAGATTTCCACCAATATTTCCGCTTCCTATTACTCCTATTTTCATAATCAATTGTTTTATTTGTTATTATTTAATTTATTCTTCTTCTGAATCTAATAGCCTATCAACCGATTTTCGAACGTCTTTGGTCGTTTTTTCATCGGTATTGTTTGCTTTAAGATTTCCATCTTTGTCAACATTCAATTCTTCATCTGAAGATCTAAAATTGGAAGATCTTCGATACTTGTCTTGAAAGTCTGCGTGTGTTTTTTCTTTCTTATCACTCATAATTCTTTATTTCTTAAAATTGCCGTTAAAGGCAAATTCTGATTGCTTTTTTCTACTTCGTTCTTTCTTCAGTTCTTCTTCTTTTAAATCGTCATCCAACACGTCTGGATTACCGCCATAATAACCAAAGGCTGCTGCAGTGGCTACATGGTAGTTATCAGGAAAGTTAAATTCATTTTGTGCTTTTTTAAAATCAATTCCCGCCATTTGATGTACTGCAATATCCATGCTTTCTGCTTGGGTGCATACATTGCTCATAAACAATCCTAAATCGTGTAATGCGTGAAAATTTTCTTTGTCATTGTTTGGTATATCTTTGCGAATAGCACAAGCCCAGAGCACTTGCGCATTACCAGCCCATCCTTGGTTAAATTTGTGCAAACAGTTGAAAATGCGATCGTATGTTTCTGTTCCTTTAATTCCCCAAATTATGGTCCACGGTTGTAAGTTATTACTGCTGGGGGCCCATCTACCCGCTTCTAATAAAGTTTTAACTTCTTTTTCTGAAATTGTTTTTTCAGAAAAACTCCTGGGGCTCCATCGCTCTTTTATTAGAGGGTGTATGGAAAATTCGGTCGGTGTTTCTTTTTCAATAGTATTTGATTGGTCCATAGTTTTTCTTTTAAAGATATAGAGATTAGTAGGCAAAAAGAAAGGCTTTAAAAAAGATTTAACGATGGCAAATCTAATTTTAAAGCCTTCTTATGATTTTTAGGAGATTATGCGCTTAAACGATCTTTAAAATCATTTATAATTCCTCCTTTTAATAAAATTCGAATTTGTCGTTCACTCATACTGTGCTTAGTAGGAATTTCGATAGTCCCCGATTCTTTTTTGATGATTACCAAGATGGTATTTCGGTTTTTTACATCCTCGCGCAGATTTTTAAATTGAATTATATCTCCCTGCTCAATTTTTTCGTAGTCATCATTATTTTCAAACTCGAGTGGAAGAATACCAAAATTGACCAAATTTTGCCAAGCAATACGTGCGTAGCTTTTGGCAAGCACTGCAACTTGACCGAGGTACTTAGGTGCTAATGCAGCGTGCTCCCTACTGCTACCTTGTGCATAATTGGCTCCTGCAACAACAATATGTCCGCCGTATTGGTCTTTACTTTTCATAGCCCGATCATAAAAGGTTGGATCGATAACGGTATAGCTATATTTACTGATTTCGGGAAGGTTACTTCTAAAAGGTAACACTTCTGCTCCAGCTTTGAGAATTTCATCAGTTGAAACATTATCTCCCATTTTTAACTGAACAGGGACTTCATATTTATTTTGAAGTTCATCAATATGCGGAATAGATGCAATGTTCGGTCCTTTTTTAAGTTCGAGGTTGCTTGAATCTTCGGGAGGAGCTACTAACATATCGGTATTTATAATATGTAGCTCTGGGGCTTCCCATTTAGGGTACTTCATATCATATAGTTTCTCTAAATCACGGGGATCGGTAATCTTGCCCGTTAGCGCAGAAGCAGCAGCCGTTTCAGGACTACATAAATGTACCTGGTCATCTTTTGTTCCACTTCTATCTGGGAAATTTCGTGGCATGGTACGTAAGCTTATCGTTCCGCTTGCAGGCGCTTGGCCCATACCGATACAGCCCATACATCCGCTTTGGTGAAACCTTGCCCCTGCCGTAATAAGATTAGCAAAAGCTTTGGTATCGATCATATTCTGGATTATTTGTCGACTTGTTGGGTTAATATCAAATGAAACATCGGCATGGGTAGCTTTTCCTTTAACAATAGCGCCAGCGATCCAAAAGTCGCGTAAACCAGGGTTTGCTGATGAACCAATAACTACTTGACTAATTGATTTTCCGGCCACTTCACTCACAGGAACCACATTTCCGGGACTAGTTGGTAACGCTATGAGTGGAACGAGTTTGTCTAGAACTATTTCTTCGTGCAAATCGTATTCGCAATCATCATCGGCTATAATTTCTCTCCAATCGTCCTCTCTGGTTTGGCTTTTTAAGAACCTGCGTGTTTCTTCATCACTCGGAAAGACTGTGGTTGTTGCTCCCAATTCTGCCCCCATATTTGCGATTACGTGACGGTCCATAGCACTTAAATGTTTAAGGCCGTCACCATAATATTCAATAATTTTACCAACCCCGCCTTTTACATCGTGGCGACGTAGCATTTCTAGAATTACATCTTTAGCACTTACCCAATCTGGTAACTTTCCTGTAAGCTTTACCCCCATCACTTCAGGCATTTTAACGTAGTAAGGCTGTCCCGCAATGGCAGCAGCGACATCTAACCCTCCGGTACCAATAGCCAACATACCTAAAGAACCTGCGGCACATGAGTGACTGTCGCTACCTACCAAGGTCTTTCCTGGTTTCCCAAAGCGCTCCATATGGACGGGGTGGCTCACTCCATTACCCGGACGGCTAAACCAAAGTCCAAATTTTTGAGCGGCACTATGTAAAAACACATGGTCATCTGCGTTTTTAAAATCGGTTTGTAATAGGTTGTGATCGACGTACTGAACGGCCACTTCGGTTCTGGCTCTATCCAGATTCATTGCTTCCAATTCCAGTTGTACCAATGTACCAGTAGCATCTTGTAACAGCGCTTGGTCAATTTTAAGCCCTATTTCTTTTCCGGGAACCATTTCCCCTTCAATAAGATGTTCTTTTATTAGCTTTTGCGTTACATTTAATCCCATAGTTCAAAGTTTTCCATTAAGTTATTTATTATTCTCTGGTTCTGAATTCGGTTTAACAATAAATTATATTTTTTGCTGAATTAATTCGGCTTTTTTTAATACTATAAGCAGGAAATTCTAACGATATTTGATGCGATTTAGAATTTCAGCTTTAAAATAACTTAAAATTAAATAACCAACACCTTTCTTATATATGACCATTTGGATCATTTTTATCGCCGTAATTATCATTTTTTTAGCTTTAGATCTAGGTGTTTTTAACCGCAATGCACATATCATAAAAACCAAAGAAGCTTCTATCTGGACTACGGTATGGGTTAGTTTGGCGTTGGCATTTTCAGGAGTAATTTACTGGCTTTTCAGTAATGGTATGGTAGAAAACCCTACCAATTTAACCCCAAATAAAGCTGTTATTAAATACATAACCGGGTATTTAATAGAATTGTCCTTAAGTATTGATAATGTATTTGTGATTGCTGTTATATTTTCTTCATTTAAAATACCTGAAAAATATCAACACCGTGTTCTTTTTTGGGGAATTTTAGGCGCGATTGTTTTTAGAGCGCTTATGATTTTATTTGGTGTTACTTTAATCAACAAGGTAGACTGGATTGTTTATGTATTTGGAGGCTTTTTGTTATATACTGCTTATAAAATGTTGACCTCAAGTGAAGAAGATTTTAACCCGAAGCAATCAGTTATGTATCGATTTCTTCGAAAATTATTTCCCATTACCCATAAAATAGAAGGGGATCGTTTTTTTATTAGGCGTATGGGTATTAAAGCAGCCACTCCACTCTTTCTTGCATTAATGGTAATTGAGCTAACAGACGTGCTTTTCGCTTTAGATAGTATTCCTGCCATATTAGCTATTACGGCGGACCCTTTTATTGTTTTCAGTTCTAACATTTTGGCCATCCTTGGGTTGCGTTCTATGTACTTTTTAATCTCTAGAATGTTGCAAAAATTTCGCTATATCAATTATAGCCTTGTCGTTATCCTGGCTTATGTGGGCGTTAAAATGATATTGTCGCACCACGTATCGATACCTGAATGGTTATCCTTGAGCATTATTGTATTATCATTGGCCGGTGGAATTTTGGCTTCTGTTTTTATTCCTTCAGAAGGAGAGGCTATAGAGCAACACTAATTCACAAATTATTATTAAATTTTTGCCCTCTCTACTACTGAATTGTATATTTAAGGAACTAAAACAAGAAGATTATGAATATAAATTTTGAGTACGATAAAGTTTCAGCAAGCGAACGTCTTGAAGCTCTTGCTACAGAAAAAATCAACAAATTGGTTAATAAGTATGATTTTATAGTACGGGCCGATGTTTACTTTGAAGCTGAAAACACATCTAATGACCAAACGGGGAGAAAAACAAAAATCCAATTGAGTGCTCCCGGACCAAGATTATATGCAGAAGAAAGCAAAGAAAAATTTGAAATTTCGTTAGCCGAAGTGATCAATCAACTAGATAGACAACTTCAAAAACGAAAGGGAAAAATGAAAACACACTAAACATGAAAGACATGGGAGTACTCGCGAGAGATGACAAACAATTTACGTTAATTTATAGTAGCCAAACACGTGTGGGAAAACACACATTAAGTTACCTACAAGGAATTGAAGACAAAGTTCATACTGTAGATATTTCAAAAGTAAAAGTACCCGGTACACAATGGGTAGAGCTTGCAGAAGCTACTGGAAAATCTGTTGGTGATTTTGTTGACAAACGAATATTGGAAGGTGAAGGTACTGATACTTCTGATTTTGACACAGATGACTGGATTAAGATACTACAAAACAATCATGAAGTATTAACGCAACCCATTGCTATAAATGGGAAAAAAACCGAACAAATAGAAAACCCACCAGATGTAATGAACTTTTTTGGAGTAGAATCTGCGGGTATTGAAAAAACCATGCATACCGAAGAGCCGAACATTGAGCCTAAAACGGGTGATGAAAACTTTAAATAATAGTAGCCTACTTATATAATGAAAAACGCGGAACTAAGTTCCGCGTTTTTTTTTGTAAATATTGTCGTTAAAAGCTATTTTTCAACTTTACCTATAGGTTGTACCTTCACTTTCATCTTTACATATAAATCAAATTGAGGCTGCGTGAGAATGTCTCGCATTTCAGCGGACTCTTCTTCTCCTAAGCTTAATATCCTGTTCAATTTATCCCTACCCTCGTAATTTTTGCGAATAGCATCATAACGTGGCAAAAACTCTTCTATTTTCTTTTTAAAGAGCAATTCTTGTTTGGATGATAGTGCAAGTTCTGCATTGTAGGTTTCAGTTAAAGCATCTGCTCTCATTTCGTAATTGTCGGTATCTTTCTGTAAAAAAGGGTCTTGTGAAAAGGCCGTAAAGCCAATAAATAATGTGATAAATACTATAAGCTTTTTCATAATTTTAGTTTTATAATAATTTAGTTAAAAAAAGTAATCTATTAAAAAAAAAGATTGGCTTTAACGCTTTCATTAACAGTGCTTAACATTTTTTAAGGTAAACAAACTCTTTTTCAATAGCAATTTAATATTTCCTACTTTTGAGCTATGATTGAAACGGAACACAAACATTTCCTTCTATATAAACCATATGGCTATTTAAGCCAATTTATAAATAATGGTCCTAAAAAAAACACCAAAAAACTACTTGGGGAATTATATAAATTTCCTGAAGAAACTATGGCGATTGGTCGTTTAGATGAAGATTCCGAAGGACTATTGCTCCTTACTACCGATGGAAAGGTGAGTTATGAAATTTGTAGCGGTGCGATTGAAAAAGAATACTATGTACAAGTAGATGGACTCATTACTGAAGACGCCATCGAAAATCTGCAACTAGGGGTTGAAATAGGTTACAGCGGTAAAAAATACCAAACAAAACCTTGTCATGCGTTTTCATTAAATGAAACTCCTAAGCTACCAGAACGAGCGAAAAAAATACGGGATAGTCGGCACGGACCCACCTCTTGGATTTCGATTACGCTAACGGAAGGAAAGTTTCGGCAAGTAAAGAAAATGACAGCAGCGGTTGGCTTTCCTACCTTGAGATTGGCGCGTGTTCGGATAGGAAATTTACATGTAGATGCTATGCAAGCCGGTGAAGTTATCCCGACGGATAACTTATTGGTATAAAAAAGAGGCTGTCTAAAAAGTAAATTTAGCTGTCAAACTATGTGTACTCGAAGTTTTTAACTGACCGATAATCAATTAAGGTTTCGACTGCGCTCAACCTGACAGTAATGGTTTTTTTACTTTTTAGACAGCCTTTTAATCAAAAATAATTTTATATTATTTTGAAATAATAGGCAGTTTTATCATAGATGGATATTCCTTTGAATGATGAATGGTATTATGTGCTACCACTCCTTCTTTTTCATCATAATTATTTCCACCTGTATTTAGGTTTCTTGCAAATCGCGGGAAGTTACTACTCGATACTTCAATACGAATTCGATGTCCTTTTTTGAAGAAGTTACTAGTGCTCATAGGTGTCAAATCTACTTTATAAACATTTCCTTCTTCCATAAATACTTCTTTGTCGTACCCTTCACGATACCGTACACGTTGTATGGTTTCATCTAAGTTATACGCGCGGCCATCAGGATACACATCGATTAGTTTGATGGTTAAATCGGTATCTTTTACATCACTTGAAAGATATAAAGTAGACTCGATAAAACCAGAAATTTCCATTCCTTTCTCTAAGGGTTCACTTGTATATACCAAAATGTCTTCACGTGTTTCCATCGCTTGTTGATCAAAAGCACCACCTTCTACAGCATTACCGGTGCAACATACATTACCACCGTGTGACGGCACAGGATCCATAGGATCATACGTAAATGAATCTGGGCTATCCTTTTTGCCAGGTTTTTTGTATTGAAGTGTACCATCTCCGTTTAATGTATTTGCGTTGCCCTTGCTTTCTAGATACATTGTGGTCATTTTTGCACTCTTTGGTGGCCAAACTTCCGAAGCTTGCCATTCATTGCTTCCCATGGTATAGTATTGAACACGAGGTGTTTCTTCTTTAAAATCATTTTCCTCACCTTTTAACCACATATCGAACCAACCATAGATTTGTTCTTCATAGTTTAATGTGGCATCACCAATAGGCCGTTCTCCAACAATTGTATTTTCGGTTGCCCTGAAATAAGCACAGTGCAATGTTGGTGCGATAACTAAGTATTGATTATCACGAATTTCTTTGTCCTTTGCATTATTTCGAACGTGATTGAACAATGCCAAGTTTGGACTGATTGAAACATCGTACCAAGAGGTAAACCAAAAGCTAGGAACGCCAATTTCCATATCATCATGGTACAGACCACCTTCGTACCAAGCCGGATCGTTAGGCTTGCGACGCACCATTTTATCAAAAATCTCTTTTTTTCCGTGCATATTTTGTAGCATATCTTCAATAGGTAAATGCGCTAACGCTTCGGACATATCGATTTCTGGGTTTTCTGGTGCGAGATCGTAAAATCGTGAAATACGGATTAGATCTTCTTGTGTTGCCCCCTCCGGGATTCTAGGCTTGAATTTATCTTGTTCCACTCCATATAACCAAGCGAAAAACAATAGTTGCTCCGCTCCTCCTCTATACCAGTTTCCTTGTTCATGGTATTCGCCTACCGTTCCAATTCCCGCACCATATCCCATTGGCACCATCGCTGCGTGAGATGGATGATCTAAAGCTGCAACGGCCATTTGCCATTCTGCTGTTGACGAACACCCTAATGTTCCTATTTTTCCGTTTGACCAATCTTGGTCTTTCATCCAAGTAAACGCATCATAGCCATCGGTTAACGGTACTCCTAAAATATCCCACTCTCCTTCTGAAAAAAAGCGTCCTCGTTCATTTTGAACTACATATGCATATCCTCGTTTTACAGCTTCAAGTGCTGATTTTGCCGTACGCTCGGTTTTTTCACCGTCCCGCCAGGTATTAAAGTTGTAAGGTGTTCTTGAAAAAATAATGGGTACTTTTTTATCAGTTTTAGGTCGGTAAATATCAGTTGCCAAACGAACTCCATCGCGCATGGGCATCATGATTTTTTGGTCGACAATAGCAAGTTCCTCTAATTGCTTAAATACATCTTCTTCTGTATCTTCTTGTGCATTGGTAAAATTGTAGCTAAGTATAGTTACAAATAGAAGCAAAAAGAGTTTTAGTGATTGTTTTTTCATAAAAGGGTGGTTTTTCAAATAAGTACCTAAAATTATAGGAAAATTAGTTTTAGTAGTTGGTAAAACCCAACTTTAACATGATTTCCTATTGGATGTTTTTTCTGAAACCAAAAATAGTGATAGAAATAGAAACCTATAAAATCTTGTTATAGTTTGTTTATAAGGCGTTAAAAGCAAACTATTTTTTAATAATTACTCGTATTTTAAAGAAAAATTAAAATTATGGATGCTGAAAAGAATAAAGAACAGGGAAATGAAAAAGGAAATAGCAAAGACACATCGTACAACTCTGATGTTACAAAACATGACTTAGAAATGCTGGGGCAAGACCATATACACGGTGATGGTGGTGATGACCAACAATTAAGGGAACGTGCTCAGAAAATTGATTTTAGTGGTAAGAAACTGGATGTTCCAGGAAGCACTAAAGCTCAAAAAGGACAGGGTGCTTCTAATTTAAATGATGAAGAAAATAAATTGCACAGCCAGGGTGGTGATAGCAATGAAAACCTGGAACGAGATGATGCTTCTAAAGGATGATAAATAGGCTAATTTAAAGGGTTGGGTTCAAAAATCAAGACAAGTAAAATTTTATAATTTATTTTGAATGCCAGTAAAACAGTAACTTGTCTTGATTTTGAACATAAAAAGTCCCGATAATTTTATCGGGACTTTTATTTGTTTTATAAATCTTCAGCGTTGGCGATCATTTCGGCGATATCCATTACGGCTACATCGTCTTCTTTTTCTTTGCCTTTTACTCCATCTGTCATCATGGTGTTACAAAATGGACAAGCAGCCGCTATTACATTTGGTTGTGTTTCTAAAGCTTCCTCAGTACGCTCTATGTTAACGTCTTTTTTACCTTCTTCTGGTTCTTTAAACATTTGTGCTCCACCAGCTCCACAACAAAGTCCACGGGATTTACAACGCTTCATTTCAACTAATTCTACTTCTAACTTCCGTAGTAAGTCACGAGGGGCTTCATATTCGCCATTGGCACGTCCTAAATAACAAGGATCGTGAAAGGTAATTTTCTTTCCTTTAAATTTTCCACCTTCTACTTTTAGTCTTCCTTCATTTAAAAGAGATTTTAAAAATTGCGTGTGATGTACCACTTCATAATTTCCTCCTAATTCAGGATATTCATTTTTAATGGTGTTAAAGCAGTGTGGGCAAGCGGTTACTATTTTTTTAACTTCATATCCGTTAAGCACTTCAATATTTGTCATGGCCTGCATTTGAAACAAGAATTCATTTCCTGCCCGTTTAGCCGGATCTCCAGTACAACTTTCTTCAGTTCCCAATACAGCGAAGTCAACTTTTGCATTGTGCAATAGTTTTACAAACGCTTTAGTTATTTTTTTGGCGCGATCATCAAAACTTCCGGCGCATCCTACCCAAAATAAAACTTCGGGTTTTTTGCCTTCGGCCATGTACTCGGCCATAGTTGGTACTTTTATAGGTTCACTCATGGTGTTTCTTTATTTTAATCTTTAAAAACTTGAATGGTTACTTTTTTGTCAATCAAGTCTGTAAATTTTCCTTTATATCGTGTTGCTTTTACCAAGTGATTGTCAATCCAATGATAATTTCCGCCTCTTGGTTTTCCCATTAATAAGGAATGGTATTTAAAGCCGTGTTTCTCTAACCAAGTTTCAGTTACTTCACGATGGTCTTCTGTCCTAGAAGTAAAAAAACAGATAATATGGCCTTTTTCATACCAATTGTTTAACGTTTTCAAGGCATCTGGAAACGGTTCGCAGGTAGCCATGCGCTCAGGTTCTTCATTGGGAATATCATCTGTAATCGTCCCATCGATGTCAATTAAGTAATTTTTAATATCCTTTGGAAGTATTGGGCTAACGTGTTCCCCACTCTCCACTTTATCGTGCAATAACTTTTCTACTTCTTCTTTTTTCATAGATTAGGATATTTTTACGTTCACAAAGTTACTATTTGTTTTTCAACTTGCTGCCCGAGTTAAAAATGTGTTTATTTCTTTAAAATATTGATCCGGCTGTTCTAACCAACCATAATGTGCACACTCATTAATATATACTAATTTTGAATTCTGAAACAACGCGTGTGTTTTTACAGCAATATCTTTATTGACAATGTCTTGTTTCCCCTGAATAATTAAAACTGGCTTAGTGTATTGTTGAAGTTGCTTTTTACAATCAAACGCTATAGTATGCATGTTCTGCCAAACTAAGCTATTGATTTGACTGTTGCCTTGCGTTAAACGTTCAGCCACCACATCTACAAAATCTTTTTTGTATAAATAGGCAGATGCTAAATATTTCCCTCTTTGAAGTCTTGCAAAGTGGCTGGTATCGCCGTTTGCAATTTTTTGATTCCAATAGCTAAGAGAGTCTCGTTGTTTTTGGGTTAATTGCCCAGTGATATTAATTCTTGAAAGTAAACTTAAATCAACTCCTCCTGAAGAGGATAAAATTAATCCTTTTACATTTTTTGAATGTTTGGTTGTGTAATACGAAGCCAGCATGCCTCCAAAAGAATGGCCTAAAACAATCCAAGAATCTATTTTTAAATGTTTCCGAAGTGATTCTATGTCTTCTACCATTAAATCTAAAGTAATAGTGGTTTCATTTACTGCTTTTAAGATAGATTTTCCTGTACCCCTTTGGTCGTAAATAATGGTTTTATTGTTTTTTGAAAGTGTTTTAGCTAAGGAAACAAAACCTTCGCTGCTCATCCCTGGGCCTCCATTAATGATAAGAACAGGAAAACCTTTTCCGAAGGTTGTATAACAAATAGTACTTCCACTATTCTCAATGAAACTTTCTGTTTGTGCATACGCAGACACTCCAAAAAAGAATAAAAAGAAGAGCGTGTTTATTTGCTTCATTATTGCGTACATAAAAGCGGAATAAATTTTCTTAGGCTTCGTCCTTCCAATTTAAGCGATCCATCTGGTTGTATGGCCAAGGTGCGCCATTATTTTCAATGTTCGTCATGGCTACATTAAGCTCGTTTGGTGCTGCTGATTGCTCCATTACTAAAAACTGACGCATATCCATAATGATGGAAAGTGGATCAATACTAACCGGACAAGCTTCTACACAAGCGTTACAAGTTGTACATGCCCACAATTCTTCCCGAAGAATATAATCGTCTAACAATTGTTTTCCGTCGGGCTTAAATTCACCATTCTTGGTAATATTTTTACCTACTTCCTCAATACGATCTCGGGTATCCATCATGATTTTACGCGGCGATAGTTTCTTACCCGTTTGGTTGGCGGGACATTCACTGGTACAACGACCACATTCGGTACAGGTATATGCATTTAATAATTGAATTCTGCTTAAATCCATGACATCGCTGGCACCAAATTTTTCAGGCTCGGCATCTGCTTCATCTTCTGCAGGTGCAGCAAACGGATCTGCATTAGGATCCATCATTAATTTTACTTCGTTAGTAACAGACTCCAAGTTTTTAAACTTCCCTTTTGGCACCACTTTTCCGAAGTACACATTAGGGAACGCCAATAGTATATGGAGATGCTTTGAAAAGTATAAATAGTTTAAGAAAACCAAAATACCAATAATGTGTAACCACCAGGCACCACGCTCGATAAGTATTAGGGTACTTTCTGATAGTCCATCAAATACCGGTGAAATTAGACTACTAATGGGAAATGAACCTGCTTGTGTATAATGTGCAGCTCCCATTTGTTGCAATTGTAAGTCGGCCGCGTTCATGGTTAGAAACAGTACCATTAGTACCATTTCAAAATATAGAATATAATTGGCATCATCTTTAGGCCAGCCTTTCATTTCGCGTGCCCAAAAACGTTTAATTTTTTGAATGTTTCGGCGTATCCAAAAAACGATTACACCTACTAATACTAGAAGTGCTAATATTTCAAAAGAAGCAATAAGAGCATCATATACAGGACCTAAAAAAGAAAGAACTCTGTGTGTTCCAAAAATACCATCGATGATTATCTCCAGTACTTCAATGTTTATAATAATAAACCCTACGTACACAAAAATGTGCATAATTCCAGAAACGGGCCTAACCACCATTTTAGATTGACCGAGTGCAATACGGATTACATTGCCCCATCGCTCTTTTTTATGGTCAGAAGCATCAATTTCGCGTCCTACTTTTACATTTCGGATTACTTTTCTAATATTAAACGTAAAATAGCCGATACCAGCAGCTAAAACAAGAAAAAATATAATGTTAGGTAAATATTGCATCATTATTTATTAGGATCTTCAGGTTCTGTATATTCTTTAGCTCTTTTTCCAAATAAAGAGAAATGTACATAACGTTTTGGGTTAAGCTTCATATCTTGTAATAGCTGCTCCAATTGTCGCGTAGCACCCTCTAAATTATTATATAATTGCTCGTCCTTCATTAACTTACCAATACTACCTTCCCCATTTTCTACTCTGCTTACGAGCGAATTTAACTTAGACGTTACATTTTCTAGATCTTCAACCATCTGGCCTGTTTCAATTTTTGATAACGAATCTGACAGACTGGCAAAATTTTCTGTAGTAACATCTAAATTTGTAAATGTTCTATTAAGCTTTTCTTTATTTTCCCCTAACAAACTATTTACGTTAGCGGTTATACCTTCAAAAGAATTTGAAGAGTTTCGTAATGAAGCAATTGCTTCCTTTAGGTTGTTTTGGGTGTCTTCATCGACAATTGCGGTGAAACTAAGAAGTAAAGTATCTAATGTAGCTAATGTTCCATTTACTTTTTCTTCTAAAGGTCCTAAGCGTTCTGTAACAGCGTCAAGCATCCCTTTTTCCACTTCACCATTAAGTGTGTCGCCAGATTTAGCTAAATTATTACGGTCATACTCTGGATAAATCCCTAACGACTTCCCTCCTATTAGCCCACTGCTGTAGATGCGTACCAAGCTATTTTTTGAAAAATCAAAATCGTTCTCTACTGTGAACTCAACGACTAATCTACCCTCTTGATTTTGAAAACCTATATTTTGAATTTTACCCACTTTTAGACCATTGATAGTAACAGGGGCTGATTTGGACAAACCCTCTACATTGTCGTATTTTACATAAAACGTACGGTTCTTTTCAAGTAAATTACTACCTTTTAAATAGCTGTAACCAAATATAAACAGTAGGATTGCACCTATGGCAAGAATTCCGGTTTTAACTTCTCTGGATAATCTCAATGGATGATTTTTAGGGTTCAAACAAATTTAGAAAATAAATATAGAATAACCCTGCTATTTCTTTTGTGTTTTTAATACATCGGAAACACGAAGCTTTTCCCCGTCCTTAAAAGCGACAATGTAACAAGAGGAGTATCCTTTTTCTTTGGCAAAGGTTTTCATAAGCTCAATCTTATTATAATCTGAAGTTTCGCCATAGTAGTATTTATATAATCCATCTTCTTTATTTCGACTTATGTCTTTCAATCCTTTGAAGTTCTCGGGTTTGGGGTTAATTCTTTTACTACTTGCGGCCAATTGCACTTTAAAAGTATAACCAGGATATATTTTTTCTTCGGTGGTATCGATGGCTTTATCTATTTCTTCTTGGGTGATAACGGGGTTTTGAGAATTTTCTGTAGCCAAAGAAATGTTCTTCTTATAGTCTAAAATCCCCTTGGCAATTTGTTCTGCCATTTCTTTTCTTCCTTTTTTTGAATTTACGTATGACCCTTCTTTATTATTAGTCAAAAAACCCAATTCAACCAATACACTTGGCATATAGGAACTGTGCAATACCCAAAAGGGTGCAGACCTAACACTTCTATCTTTTCTTTTAAGGTTATTTACTATGTTATTTTGTATTAAGCTAGCAAGGACAATACTTTGGTCTAAATATTCTTCTTGCATTAGTGTTAATCCGATTAACGATTCTGGGGAACTAGGGTCAAAACCAGCATACTTTTCTTCATAATCCTCTTCCAAAAAAATCACTTCGTTTTCTTTTTTTGCGGTTTCAAGATTCTTTCCAGACTTATCGATTCCCATTACAAAAGTCCCTGTACCATACGCTTGTGAGGTATGCGAATCACAATGGATAGAAACAAAAATATCTGCATCAACTTTATTGGCTATTGGTCCTCGGTCGTATAGTTCAACAAAAACATCTTTTTTTCTAGTATAGACTACTTGGATATCTTCATTTTTTTCTAAAATATTTCCTACTTGCAAGGTTACATCCAATACAATATCTTTTTCTATAAACCCATTTCCTAGATTACCAGAGTCTTTACCTCCATGACCGGCATCGAGTACCACTACAAAAGGTTTTGTGGTATCATTTTTGTTTTGGGAAAATGAAAAACTGGTTACAGTACAAATAAAAAGTACTAAAAAAGGTATGTGTTTCGTTTTCATAATGGTAGAACGGACTATTTTCATTGATATTTTAAATATTAAAGTTTTGAAAAACAAAGCCAAAAAATATGCTTAATTTTGAAGTTTCAAAAACTAAGCCAAATCTACAAAAAATAGCATCGTAGCATTGCAAACACATCGGCAAAATTTATTGACTGTACTTGTTCTACTCTTGTGTAGCATAACGATGCACTCACAGGATATTCCTCCAAAAAATGAAGTAAATATCCCTGTTGAAACAGAGCAGGACACGCTAAACCCAAGTATATTAAACGTTACAAGAGAGGTAAATGAGGCCATTACTGACACGGTAAAAACAGACACCATAAAACCTAAAAAAGAACAATTAACCGATGTGGTTGATTATTATGGAGAGGATTACGTATACATTGACCGGAAAAACAACAAGGTTCATATGTACAATAAGGCTTATATTGTTTATGGTGATATGCGGATTGATGCCGGATATATTATTCTAGACTACAACAAAAATGAAGTTTACGCAAAAGGGATAGACAGTGCCGGTGTTTACAGCCAAAAACCGGTTTTTGTCCAAGCCCAGAACGAAGTAAAACCAGACTCTATTCGGTTTAATTTTGATAGTGAAAAAGCATTGGTCTACAACTCTCGCACAGAACAAAATGGTTTTAACGTTATCGCTGAAGTAACCAAAAAGATTAATGATTCCGTTGTGTTTCTTCGAAATGTAAAGTTTACTACTTCAAAAAATATTGACGATCCCGAATATTATTTTTATACCCGAAAGGCCAAATTTGTTCCTAAAAAGAAAATTGTAACGGGTTTGACCAATATGTACATTGCTGATGTTCCTACTCCAGTTGGATTACCTTTCGCGTTTTTTCCTTTGACCGAAGACCGGGCGTCGGGGTTCATTATACCAACTATTGGTGAGCAAAGCCGTCGTGGGTTTTTCCTGCAAAATGGAGGGTATTATTTTGCAGTGAATGATTATCTAGACCTTACATTTTTAGGGGATTATTATACCAATGGCAGCTACGGGCTACGGGCAGAATCTTCATATGCATTACGATATCGTTTTAGGGGAAATATAAGTGTACGGTACGAAAACCTGATAAACGGCGAGCGGGGTTTCCCAGATTTTAGTCAAAGTTCAGTTTATAATATTCGTTGGAATCATTCGCAAGATCAAAAAGCGAGTCCGAGTTCACGTTTTTCAGCCTCTGTAAACTTAGGTAGTAGCCGATATTTTCAGCAGTCCATAAATCAAACCAACAATGCAAGTGCCTTAATAAATACGTTAAGTTCGTCTGTATCGTATTCCAAAACATTTGAAGGTGAGCCACAGGTTAATTTTTCTGCTGCAGCAACACATTCGCAAAACACCAATACCCAAACCATTAATATGTCCTTGCCAAATATTACGGCAAGTGTTTCGCGTATTTTTCCTTTTGCCCCTAAAACAGGAAGTAAAAAAGGGATATTGGAAAACATTAACCTTCAATATGACGTAGCTGCGGAAAACAGGATACAAACAACAGACTCCTTGTTTTTTAAACCTGAAATGTTCGAGAATGCCCAGATTGGAGCACAGCACTCCCTACCCATAAGCACCAATTTTAAAATCCTGAATTATTTAAGTGCTTCAGCAAGTACGCGATTTCAAGAAACATGGGTTTTAAAAACGTTTGATCGACGATTTGATCCCACTGTAAATGATGGACAAGGCGCTGAAGTTACCGATACCATTTCTGGCTTTGATAGATATTCAACTTATAATTTTTCCACGAGTTTAGGAACTACGGTATATGGTACGTTCAATTTCGGAAAAGATAAAAAAATACAAGCCCTGCGGCACGTTGTTAGACCTTCGGTAAGTTATAGCATCAATCCATCTTTTGACCAATATTACGACCAATATATTGTTCCTGCTGAATTTGTTAGCGCTGATCCTGAAGTGAATGATGAAGTGGTTGAATATTCACGTTTTCAAAACACATTATATGGAGCGCCAAATAATAACTACTCAAGCAGTATTGGGCTTTCCTTAAGTAATACGCTAGAAGCAAAAGTTCGCAGCAAAGACACTACCGTCACTGAACCTAAAAAAGTTAAACTGTTAAACAACCTAAATTTTTCTACTGCATATAACTTAGCTGCAGATTCATTGCCATTAAGTCCTATAAATTTTAGCGGAAATATCCCTATCGTTGAAAAACTGGACTTTAACTTTAATGGTAGCCTAGATCCGTATGCACTAAACAATAGTAACCAACGTATTGAAAAATTTAATATTGATAACGGAGGAAGTTTGTTTAGGCTGACAAATGCTAATATTAGTATTAATTATTCATTTTCCAGCAAGGATTTGGAAGTGGATTCAGAAGATAAAGACCGATTTGATAACGAAACGTTCAGGAACGGTGGAAGACCGGACGATTTGTTTGGAGATGTTCGTGATATAGATGACAATAGGCTTTATAAAGATGATGAGGAAGATGAAGATGCAACTGAAAAAGCTTGGTATAACTATGACATTCCTTGGGATTTTAGGTTGGCTTATACTATGACATATTCAAACCAAACCAGGCAAAGTGAAATTTCATCACAGTCGCTTATGTTCAGTTCTAATTTAGAATTATCACCCCGCTGGACGGTTGGGGTTTCTTCTGGTTACGATTTTAAAAATAAAGGGATTACTTTGACACAATTCCGTTTTCAACGGGATTTAGAGAGTTGGCAAATGAGCTTTAATTGGACGCCGATTGGTAGTATTAATACATCTTGGTATTTCTTTATAGGAATTAAATCGTCTGTACTGAGTGATATTAAATATGATAAACGACGCGAGCCAGATCAACAATTATAAACTTAATTTCAATAAAAGAAAGTATTAACTTAAAAAGCCTGTGTTGGATATATGATATGAAAAAAATAATTCAAACCAATAATGCCCCTGCCCCTATTGGACCTTATAATCAAGCTGTTTTAAAAAATGGAATGCTCTATACTTCTGGACAAATAGCTATTGATCCTAAAACCGGAAACCTAGTTACCGACGATATTAAAGCTGAAACTAAAATGGTGATGGAAAACATGAAAGCGGTTTTAGCCGAAGCCGACATGACGTTTGAACATGTGTTGAAGTCTTCTATCTTCATTAGCGATATGAACAATTTTACAGCTATTAACGAGGTGTATGCTACTTATTTTGATGAAGCTACGGCTCCGGCACGAGAAACAGTTGAAGTGGCCAATTTACCGAAATTTGTAAATGTTGAAATTTCGATGATCGCTTCGCTTTAAAAAAGATTTTATTCTTTTTCTTGTTCGGTTGCTTGGGTATTAAAATCTACCGGTATATTGTCGTCGCTTGGAGCTGCAGGGACTTTTTCTTCTTCAGACTCTAATGTCAATTTTTTATTGAAGAGTTTATTTACCAATTCCCGAAAGGTATCAAAGTCTACCGAATACGATATCCCGGCACCTTGTTCAAATATTTGGTCCTCCCCAATAAATTGAAGATCTGCTTGGCGGTTAAAAAATTTCATTCGTAAACTTCCATCTTCGTTTACTAGCCACTGTACTTCAATATCCCCTGCAACGGCAGTTTCATTAACACCACCAACTGGAACACCAACCTTACCGTTTATTAAAATTCGTTCATTAATTTGGGTAGAAAGGGTTATCCCAAAACGATCTGCTGTTTCTTGATCGGGTAAGCGGCTTCCTTGTGAATAATCCAGTCCTACTTTAAACTTACTGTCTTGGTCGGCAAACAGCTCGTTAACCAAGCCCGAAACACGTTCTACAAGTGTCCCCGCAGCAAAAGCGTTGGCACCTGCGTAATTATCATTCACAAAATTACCTGATGCAATAAGAAACAGAGCTTGCTTTTCTTTTTGCTCTTCGTTTTGCAATTTATATTCCAGCTCACTTTTAACAACCGAGCTTACCCTTGGAAATTCAATTCTGAAATTAATATCCGGCTGTATCAATTCACCGGTAAGGTCCACCAATACTTCTACTGGTATTTTACGGTTAACCGTGGGGTTGTCTAACAGAACCGATGGGTTTGCATCGGTTTGATATTTCGCAGTAAGATCCAATTGTGCGCGTTCTGGGTCACCATTCCAGTTAATACTTCCCCCAGATACAACTTCGATATTTTTTTGAATAAGCCCTCCATACCTAAAATCGAAATCGCCATCAATGACCAAGAAATCTCCCCACATATTAAACTTTCCAAGGGTATTAAGTTCAATCAATAAAATTCCAGCACCACGACCTTTCAAGGTTGAATTGTTTGCTTTATCGACTACTACTTCTACCTCGGCTTTTTCGTTAATATCCAGTTCAAAATTTACTGAAAGCCCTTTTGGATCTTCTGTTTTAAGTGGTTCGCCACTAATTCGAGCTTCTTTTTCTTCAGGAGACAAAAATTTAATAAATGAATCATCACCAAATGACGCTACATCACTTAATGGAATTTTAAAACTGGTGTTTTCTTCGGTCGTTGCTACTACATCAATGATCAATTCGTCCACTGGCCCTTCAATAGATGCAGTGCCATCGATGAAAGCTGTTCCGTAATATAGGGCGTCTTCATCTGGAGAGGTGTCTAAAACCAGTAAATTGTTTGAACTTATATCCATGTCAAGCCTCCAGTCTCCAAAATTTCTATGGGTTGCATTTCCTATAAACGTCCCTTGTGTTTTATATTTTGTATCGGTAATTGTAATGGCACTAACCGCTATTTTGTTTTTAGACACCGATACTTTAGCGTTATTTTCAAGATCAAAATCCGTATTTAAATAAGGAACTTTTAAACCACTGTCTTCAAGATTAAAACTGCCTTCTATGTTTGGCGACTTATAATTCCCAGTAACCTTTGCGTTACCACTTATTAAACCTCTAATATCGGTAATCACATCACCGCCAAAGGGACTGAAAGCCTGCATGTTAAAATCATTTAAAGCAACATCCATCTGTATGGTAGGGTTTTCGGCTGAAACGTCGATAGAGCCTACTGCATTGATTGACTTTACATCTTTGTTAACCAACGTAGTGTTTATGTTGTATTTAGACAAGTCTTCGTTGCCTTTAATATCCAAATTTAAATCCCCAAAGGGAATTTCATTAATTTCAACTCCGTCAATACTTACAGCAGAATTAGGATAATATGCGCCATTCTTTTGAAGAAAATCTAATTTTCCGTTTACATTTCCCTTTAACCGAAGGCTGTCGATTTCAGGCGTAATGTTGCCTATGTTCACATCCCTGAAGCGCAACTTTAAGTTTTTATATGTTGAATCCCTTAACTCCCCGGCCAATTGGATTATTTCATCGTTGTGGTTTAACACCAAGGAATCTATACGAATATCTTTAAAATCGTTGTCAAAAACCACTTTGTTCAAGCTGTTGTTTTCTTCATTTAGGTACCAAACGTTGTCTTTAAAGGTGATGTCAGATTTTTTAACACCAATTACCGACTTTCCTTGTGGATTGATAGTATGGTACAAGGAAAGGTTAAAGAGGTCTTCTTTTTCTTCGCCCCCTTTAAACTCTGAGCGCACATAAAGCGTGTCGTTTATGGTTTTATTAATTACATTTACATCAACTATATTATATACACCTGTATAAACTGAATCAACTGATATATATGTGTTATACAGCGGGTTATCGTTGTCTACCTGAATGTTTACTTTACCTAAATAATTATCATACAGCAAAAGCTCTGGGGAACGAAAATCTAATTTAAATTTAGATTGATCAGACGCTACCGAGCCTCTTACTTTTGTATTATCACCCAATTTTAACTGCGGAACAAATAAGTCTACTATTTTATTATAGATTTCAAACTCATAATCTATGAATTGATTGGTGGTTACTTCCCCAGGAATATAATTGGCGTAGATACTACCGATTCCATTTCTGAAAAGGTCTGGTATATCCTCGATTAAAAAACGTCCGCGAATGTTGCCTGTTATAATATCTGGTGAATTAATGGCGATGATGCGTTCTTCTTCTTCAAACGAAGAAGTTATTTCAAAGTCTGCAAAGAAAAAATCTTCATCTGCAGTTTGGTAGAAAGTTTCATTAAAGGAAATAGTCCCCACGGCATCGTTTATTGAAGTCCCGTCCATATCGACAACAACCCTACCTGCAAAAACAGAAACACTGTCTCGTTTTATAAGGTTAAGGTTGTTTAGTTCCGCATATTCTACATCGGCTTCAAAATCATATTGATTAAACTCTTTTGAGACATCGACTAATCCTTTAAAATCAAGTTTTAAATTAGGGTCATCAATACTTAGATTCCCATTAAAAACAGGATCTTTCAGCGTTCCGGTAACTTCAATATTTTTATATTCATAGCCTTCAAAATTAAAAGAAGATATTGTTCCTTCAATAAGTGTACTTACAGTTTTTTGTGTAAACCCCCTACCTTCTATTGTAAGATCTGCTGTTACTTTTCCTAAGGAAATAGTGCCCGCCAACTTACCTAAGTTTAATCCATTTAATACTACGTTTCCATTGTAATAAGCGTTATCAAAATCTGTAATGTTTCCTAATTCAATATCTGCTTTAGCACTCCCTACGCCTGTGTTAATATCGCTATTAGTAATTAATTGAGAGGCTGTAAGCGTTGTATTGCCCCTAAAAGAAACCGTGCCAATATCTTTTAACTGATTTGGCAACACGTCGCCTAATATTCGTGGCATAAACCGTCGCAAATCGTAATAACTCGTTTGTATATTATGATTTGATGAATTTATCGAAAAGGCATCAGCCCCTTTCAACAAGTTTGAAAAAGTATAACTTCCCTGAATTGTTGTGTTTGAAGTAGCTAAACGGGTATTTGAAGTTCTGAAATTATTTAAGGCCCCGTCAAAATCAGTATCGAGGATAATGGTTTGGTCCCTGCCAAATTCATTATAAAAAACATTCAAATCGTTTGTTGAAATTTCAGAATCATTGAAAGTAGCATCAATTATTACATCATTTTCAAAATCGGCTAACCCTTTTTCGGCATAATCCAATAGTATTTCTCCTTTTATGAGCGAATGTTCGGTTTGTAGCGTCAAATCTTTCAGTACCATTTTTTCAATGGTGTATGAAAAATCGGTTTCCAAATTTTTAACAACAAAACCACGTTCGGCAATGAGGGAAAGCGCTTCAATATTCGCATCGATATCAGGACCAGTGATCTTAAATTCGTTTGCCAATAAATTTACATTTGTGAAATCGAACACTTCCGGTGTGTCTAAATTAAAATCGGTTATTTTAATATGGCTATTGGTCAACTCAACATCATTACTAAAAAGCGTAAATGGGTTGCCACTTGGCGGTTGACCGGTATTAAATTTTTCGGCAAATATGGAAAGGTTGTCGGTTTCTTCATCTTTATAAGTGGTAACGTAAAGTTTTGAATCTGTAAGGTGAATGTTACCGAAACCAAGATCGCCCTGTATTAAGTTTTGAAAACTTACAATGTTGGTTTGCAGTTCTTTTGCATAAATAAGCGTGTCTTTATGATGATCTGCAATGTAAACTTCGCGAATATCAACTTCACCTTTCCAATTAAGTCCTAAACGTTTTATATTAATGTCGGTACCATAGGTCTCGTTAAGGTTATCGGTAACTTTATTGGCAATATATGTTTGTACCGAAGGGATCGATAAAATAACAATAAGGAGCACGAGCAACAGGACAATAGCCACGAAGGTGCGAAGTATTATTTTACGAAGTTTTTTGATACGCTTTTATTGTTTTAATTTTGACTTCAATAAATATGCCTAATTTGACTGATAAAAATTGTTACATACTCGGTATTGAATCTTCCTGTGATGACACTGCTGCTGCTGTTATTAACAACGGCGTTGTGCTCTCTAATGTTGTTGCTACACAGCAAATACACGAAGAATACGGAGGCGTAGTGCCCGAACTTGCTTCCCGTGCACATCAACAAAATATTGTACCGGTGGTGCACCAAGCCTTACGCAAAGCAAATATCGATAAAAAACAACTAAGTGCCATAGCTTTTACAAGGGGTCCAGGACTTATGGGTTCGTTGTTGGTAGGCACCTCATTTTCAAAGTCTTTAGCAATGGGTTTGGGTATTCCATTGATTGATGTAAACCATATGCAGGCACATATTTTAGCCCATTTCATTAAAGCGGAAGGACAAACAGCACCTAACTTTCCTTTTTTGGCGTTAACAATTAGTGGCGGTCATACTCAAATAGTAAAAGTGACCAATTATTTTGAAATGGAAGTGATTGGTCAGACCATTGATGATGCTGTTGGCGAAGCGTTTGACAAATCGGCTAAGCTTTTAGGACTGCCTTATCCTGGTGGCCCTTTAATTGATAAATATGCTCAAAAAGGAAACCCAAATACATTTAAGTTTACGAAACCGAAAGTACAGCCCATGGATTTCAGCTTTAGCGGATTAAAAACCGCCGTGTTGTATTTTATTGAAAAACAAGTGGATAAAAACCCAGACTTTATTTCAGAAAATATAGAAGACGTCTGTGCTAGCTTGCAATTTACCATTGTAGATTATTTAATGGATAAGCTTAAAAATGCTGTAAAACATACAGGAATTAAAGAAATTGCCATTGGTGGTGGTGTCTCGGCTAATAGTGGAATTCGAAATGCTTTAAAAGAAGCTGAGACAAAATATGGGTGGAAAACGCATATTCCAAAATTTGAATATTGTACCGACAATGCAGCGATGATAGCCATCGTTGGTGAGTTGAAGTACAAACAACAACTATTTGCCGATAACGATGTGTTGGCACAAGCCCGAATGAAACTGTAATCTATGCAACTTTTTTACCATCCACACAGTTCAGAAACTTCAAAAGAAATTACTTTCGATAAAGAAGAGAGTCGGCATATAGGAAAAGTGCTTCGGAAAAAAGAAGGTGATGTATTAGATATTACGAATGGTGAAGGCTATTTTTTTAAGGCCGAACTCACGTTGGTGACCCCCAAAAAATGTATCGCTCACATTTTAGAAACTAAAAAAGAAGCGCCACTGCCCTATCATTTACATATTGCGATAGCACCCACCAAATCCAACGACCGATTTGAAACGTTTTTAGAAAAAGCTACTGAAATAGGCATTACTGAAATCACGCCAATTATTTGCGATCACAGCGAACGGAAAACCATTAAGCTGGAGCGTTACGAAAAAATTATTCAAAGTGCGATGAAGCAATCATTGAAAGCCTATTTGCCAAAATTAAATGAAGCCTGTACTTTCAAAGAATTTCTTCAGCAAAGCCACGAAGAAAGTTTGAAATGTATTGCACATTGCGAAGAAACCGACAAGAAATCTTTTAAATCGGTATTAGAAAAACAACAATCGGTTCTAATTTTAATAGGTCCGGAAGGTGATTTTTCTACAGAGGAGATTAATCTAGCGAAAAAGAACGGTTTTATACCGGTAACGTTAGGAGAAAGTCGGTTGCGTACGGAAACTGCTGCTGTGGTGGCGACACATAGTGTGGCTTTTGTTAATGAATATTAAACTTTCTCTTTCTTCACCCCTGTAATCACCAAATACGCTTCCTATTTTACAAAGCCAATTGTACTTTTATTTTTATATGATAATTTCATAGAAAACCATTTGCAGAATCATTAAGTCGAAATAAGCCATAAATTCTAGTAGTTTAATTTGTATTTTTGGAACTATGCGAATACTTGTAAGCAGTTTATTTTTTCTCTTTTTCTTCGGAAGTGCACACGCTCAGGAAATTGCCGTTTTAAAATATGGCGGTGGCGGCGATTGGTACAGTAATCCTACTTCGTTGCCTAATCTGGCTGCTTTTTGCAATCAACAGATTAACACGACTATTTCAGAAAAAATTGAAACCGTAACCCCAGGGAGCATCGACCTGTTTGATTATCCCTTTGTACATATGACGGGTCACGGAAACGTGTTTTTCACGCTTGAAGAGGCTGAAAACCTACGCAACTATTTACTAAGCGGTGGATTCCTGCATATAGACGACAACTACGGAATAGACGAATACCTGCGGAAAGAATTGGTGAAAGTTTTTCCAAATACAGAATTGAAAGAACTACCGGCCAATCATGCTATATTCAGTTCGCAATTTAATTTTCCGGAAGGCTTGCCAAAAATCCATGAACACGATGGAGAACGACCACAAGCATTTGGTATTGAACACGAAGGCAGGTTGGTTTTGCTATACACTCTTGAGAGTGATTTGGGGGATGGTTGGGAAAACCAAGAGATACATAACGATCCACAAGAAGTTAGGCTAAAAGCATTGCGAATGGGCGCCAATATTGTTAAATATGTTTTCGAAAACTAATGCCCAATCAACTAACTCATAGCAACACGAACTTTTCTGTTAGAATATTTCCACTGAAAATTATTTGCGATGGCCTGCAAAGCCCTGCAAATATTGGTTCTCTGTTTCGAATTAGTGAGGCCTTTGGGGTTTCAGAAATCATTTTTTGCAATGCAGAAATCAACTTTACATCTTCCCGCTTGCGTAAAACAGCACGGAATACAGAAAAAAAAGTCCCATATCGTCTTTCAGAAAATATTTCAGAAGAAATCAGTTTGCTTAAAAAAGAAGATTATAACCTTGTTGCTTTAGAGCTTACCGACGAAAGTGCTCCAATAGAAAAAATGAAAATTGAAGCTGGAGAAAAAATTGCTTTGGTAATTGGAAATGAACAGCATGGCGTTTCAAATAGTATTTTAAATCTGGTTTCGCAATGCGTTCATATACCGATGTTTGGTGAAAACAGTAGCTTGAATGTAACTCAAGCAACCGGGATTGCCCTTTTTACCTTAACAAAACTTTTAAAATAGTCTTACGTGATTATACTATATTTACTGAGTGAAAGAAAAAGCTAAATCTATTTCCTCAGGTATTTTACGAGCCTTGGCTGTTATAGCTGGGATATTAATATTATTATGGTTTGTCTTTCAAATACAAGCACTTCTTTTATATATAGGCATTGCGGCAGTTATAGCCCTGATAAGCCGTCCGGTTCTTATCTTTTTTAGAGACTATCTTAAAATGGGGAATATATTGGCCTCTATGCTAACGCTTATATTGATACTCTCAATCGTAGCGGGCATGTTACGGATTTTTGTTCCAATAGTTGTAGAGCAAAGTAAAAGTATTTCAAATATAGATTTTGAACTCGTAAAAAGCGATTTAAACGAACTGAGCATTCAAGCTTCTGATTATCTAGGGGTAAAACAAATAGATATTATTGAAGGGATAAAAAGAACAGATTATGTACAAAACTTTGACATAGAGATTATCCCCAGTTTTATTGATATTTTCTTTGGAAACATAGGGAGCTTCCTCGTTGGCTTATTTGCCATATTATTTATTTCCTTCTTTTTTTTAAGAGACGAAAACTTGATACCCAATATGGTAACTGCTTTTGCTAAAAAAGGACGTGAAAAACGTATTCTATTAGTATTGAACAAAACTAAGTTGCTTCTTTCACGCTACTTTTTAGGGCTTCTGCTGCAAATAATGATATTAACGTTGTTTTATTCTGTACTACTGTTGTTTTTAGGTGTAAACAATGCTATAGCTATCGCTTTAATATGTGCTTTTTTAAACATTGTACCTTATTTGGGACCAATTATCGCCGGCGCTTTAATGATGCTCGTTGTGTTGTCTAACAATTTAGGGGCTGATTTTTCTTCAGAACTATTACCATTGCTGTTATATACACTTGGCGGGTATTCTTTGGCACAGATTTTTGACAATTTGATTACGCAGCCAGTTATCTTCGGAAAAAGTGTTCGTTCACACCCGTTGGAAATTTTCATTGTTATTTTAATTGGCGGATACCTTTTCGGTATTCCCGGGATGATACTGGCCGTGCCTACGTACACGGCATTAAAAGTGATCTCAAAAGAATTTCTTTCGGAATATAAAATCGTAAAACGACTTACAAAAAATTTATAGTATTACTTTCAATAAAGAAATATTAAATAGTAAGGTTCAAGAATTTATAAAAAATTATTCTGAACCTATATCAAAATTGGCTTTTGCAGGAAGCCCTTTTGAAGATATTACGGTTCAAGAGCTTATTCAACAAATTGAAAGCCGTAGAAAAGCAGAAAAAAAACTGCCTACTTGGTATACTACTGAAGGTGTTTTTTATCCAAAAAAATTAAATATAGAACAAACCTCTTCCGAAATTACAGCAAAATACAAAGCTTCATTGCTTAAAGGGAAAACCGTAGCAGACTGTACAGGCGGTTTTGGTGTGGATAGTTATTATTTTTCTAAACAAGCAGAACACGTAACCCATTTCGAAATAAATACAACGCTCTCTTCTATCGCTAATCACAATTTTAAACAATTAAATATACCCAATGTCACCTGTAAAGCTATTAACGGCATTCAAGCTATTCAAAAAGAGTTTTACGATAGCGTCTACATAGATCCTTCCCGCAGGCATGAAACCAAAGGGAAAGTGTTTTTCTTGAAGGATTGTGAGCCTAACGTACCACTACATCTTTCTGAAATTTTAAAAAGTTGTCAATTGTTGCTGGTTAAAACAGCACCTATGCTTGATATTTCGATTGGTCTTGAAGAGCTGAAGCATGTGTTCGAAATTCATATTGTTGCTGTGAACAATGAAGTAAAAGAGTTGTTATGGCTTCTAAAAGCAGATTATAATAGTTCTGTTGAAATAGTTACAAAAAACTTTAAAAAGAACGAAACTGAAATCTATAGCTTTACCTTCAATAAATCAGCAGAAGCTTTCTATGATGAACCTAAACGCTTTTTATACGAACCCAATGCAGCTATTCTAAAAAGCGGAGCGTTCAGTCTACTTTCAAAAGACTTTAAGCTTAAAAAGCTTCATGAGCACACCCATCTATATACAAGCGAAGCATTAAGAGATTTTCCCGGACGTAGATTTATGATTGAGACCGTTCTGCCCTATTCTAAAAAAGAAATTAAAAAGCAGGGTATTAAAAAAGCAAATATCACAACCCGAAACTTTCCAGAATCAGTTGCCGATATCCGAAAAAAATATAAAATAAAGGATGGTGGAGATGTTTATTTGTTTTTTACTACTATTTATCCTTCAAAAAAGCTAGTTTTAATCTGTTCGAAGATAAAAGATTCAATTTAATCAATCTGTAAAATAGTAGTCTACAATAATTTAAAAACTAATTGCAAAAAAGGTTAGTTTTTGTTTGTAAAAAACGGAATGTTATCCTACATTTGCATCCGCATTTAGAGAATGCGCGTTCTTAACATACTGGAGAGGTGCCAGAGTGGTCGATCGGGGCTCCCTGCTAAGGAGTTGTGCCCTCACGGGTACCGGGGGTTCGAATCCCTTCCTCTCCGCAATACAATTTAGTCTTTTTGATTGTATTATTTTGTAAACCAACATTAATTACTTAGTTTACAGAATAACAATCGGAAGAAGCAAAAAGACTTCGGGGTGTAGCGTAGCCCGGTTATCGCGCCTGCTTTGGGAGCAGGAGGTCGCAGGTTCGAATCCTGCCACCCCGACAAAAACCGGACATGTAGTGTGTTCGGTTTTTTTGATTTTAATGCTACGGGCTCGTAGCTCAGCTGGATAGAGCACCTCCCTTCTAAGGAGGCGGTCATAGGTTCGAATCCTATCGGGCTCACATTGAATCCTCACTTTTTAGTGAGGATTTTTTGTTTTTAGAAGGCTAAATGATGAAAATAAATACTACTCAGGATACTCCACTCTTAAATGGTAGATATTATTTAGCTTTTTCTTAAGCACCTTTTTTATAGTCTGAATTTCTTTGAAGGTGATGTTGGCATTTAAAAACTGACCTTGCGCCATTTGCCCGTCAATAATTTTCTCTACAAACGTATCAATTTTTGAAGAAGTAGGCTCTTTAAGGCTCTTGCTTGCAGCTTCAACGCTGTCTGCCATCATTAAAATAGCAGTTTCTTTAGAAAAAGGTATAGGTCCTGGATATCGAAAATCTTCTTGATCTACATCATCATCCTGTTCTTTTTCTTTCTTATAAAAATAGTACACCAAGCTTGTTCCGTGGTGCGTTCTAATAAAATCTATTACACGATCTGGCAAGTTGTTTTTGCGGGCTATTTCAATTCCATTTATAACGTGGTCTATAATAATGCTAGCACTTTCCTTAGGGTCTAATTCTTGATGTGCGTTTACAGAGTTTACTTGATTTTCAGTAAAATAGGTTGGGTTTTTCATTTTGCCAATATCGTGATATAGCGCTCCTACCCGTACCAACATAGAATTGGCTCCAATTTCGTTAGCAGCAGCTTCCCCTAAATTAGCCACATTTAAGGAATGGTGAAATGTTCCTGGAGCTTTATTGGATAATTCTTTTAATAGTTTTGTATTGGTGTCGCTTAGTTCCAACAATGAAACATCTGATACCAAACCGAACATTTTTTCGTATAAGTAAATAAGCGGATGAGCAAAAAGTGTTGCTAAACCACAAAGGATGAAATATCCGAAATTTTCCCAAATAATAAGTTGTACATTTCCTTCTTGAAGGATAAAGAAGGCAAAATATCCTACTATATAAACCAATGTTATCTGCCCTACTGAAATAAATAGGTTTGCACGGCGATAAAGTTCAGATACCGTTAATATTGTTACTATCCCTGCGATTAATTGTAAGAATAGGTACTCAAAGCTATTAGGCACAACAAACCCCAACAGCATTAGGGTAAGTACGTGTACAAACAATCCCAACCTCGGATCGAAAAATGCTTTTAATATTAAGGGTAAAATACACAAGGGTACTACATATACATACTTGGCGTCTAGGTTAACAACTATAGTGGTTAAAAAAACCATCAATATCACATTGAAAAATATGAAAGTGACCTTAGTATTATTATTGTATATGTCAAATCTGTATTTTTTAAGAAATAAAAATAACATGGAAAAAACCAAGAACACTATGATTATATAACCCACAATTAGCCATGAATAGTTGGATTTGCTCCAAACCTGTGATTGATATTCTGCTTTTAAAGAGTTTAAAATTTGATACGTATCGCCTTCAACCACTTCACCTTTAGCAATAATTCTCCCACCTTTTTCAACCACGCCCCTATTGGGGTTTATAGCGTTTATCTCAGATTCAACCGATGCTTCAGTTAATTTAGTATTTAATGTGACATTTGGGACTACGGCGCGTTCCAATACTTTTTGTAGTACTGTTTTTACGTCTTCTGTTGCACTTTCAGAAACCAACTTAGAAACCCTGCCTTTTATGTTTTCTTTTCTGAAAAATTGCGAATAAGCTAATTCTTCAATTTCATTTCCTCTTTTAAGGTAGATTAACTGGTCTTTATCATACGGATATACTTCATCAATTACACCTTTAGCGTACAGTTCGGTAAATACAGATAAGCCTTCATTTTGAGCGGTTTCTTTTGGAGTTGTATAAAGGCTATCTACAAAAGCGTCATTAAATAGCTGAAGGAAATCTTCTTTACGGGTTTTTACTATTTCTGCGTTATATTCAAAATAAGGGGTCGCATTTTCCCTTATGGTTTCTTTTTCTTCTTCAAGGGTTTTTGAATCTTTTTTAATAGTAAAACTAAAGGGCGCATAAAGGTTTTCATACTGCCAAGGCTTCCCTTTTTGAAAGTTATACTTAAACTGACCCCCTTTTGGCAATAAGTAGATGACCAAAAATGTGGAAAGGATAAATAGAAATCCCTTGTAAATAAGGGATTGGTTTTTAGAAAATAACGCGAAAAAATTGTTCATATATTTCTTTGGATACGTAAAGGTATAAATAACCGTTGACTAATCCCAAAAGCGAGCTGCCTAAACATTGATATTTTAGTATAAAATCCGTAAATTCGCAGTCCTTGTACTGCTTGAGAAAAATGCAGTTTAATTAATTAAAAAATTGTGATATAATGAGTAAAGAAGTTGTAATAGTAGCTGCGGCACGAACCCCAATAGGAAGTTTCATGGGAAGTCTTTCTTCTATAACGGCTACCCAATTAGGGGCTATGGCCATTAAAGGAGCGCTAGATAAAATAAAATTAGATCCATCAAAAGTTCAAGAAGTTTTTATGGGTAATGTAGTGCAGGCCGGTGTAGGTCAAGCACCTGCACGTCAAGCTGCTTTAAGTGCTGGTATCCCAGATACAGTACCTTGTACAACGGTTAATAAAGTCTGTGCTTCTGGAATGAAAGCTGTTATGCAAGCAGCTCAGTCTATTGCTTTGGGTGATGCTGATGTTATTGTTGCAGGTGGAATGGAGAGTATGAGCAATATTCCTCATTATGTACACATGCGAAATGGGAAAAAATTTGGACCTGCTACGCTAGTTGATGGCATGCAAAAAGATGGTCTAGTTGATGCTTATGACCAAAATGCTATGGGGGTTTGTGCAGACTTGTGCGCCACGGAACATAATTTTTCAAGAGAAGATCAAGATACCTTTGCAATAGAATCTTATAATCGTTCTGCCAAAGCTTGGGAAGAAGGAAAATTTGATGATGAAGTGGTTCCGGTTGAAGTTCCACAACGACGAGGCGAGCCTGTTATGGTTAAACAAGACGAAGAGTTTAAGAACGTAAAGATGGAAAAAATCACATCGCTACGTCCAGCATTTAGTAAAGATGGTACTGTTACTGCTGCCAATGCATCTACAATTAATGATGGTGCTGGAGCCATGGTACTTATGAGCGCCGATAAAGCTAAAGAATTAGGTTTAACCGCTCTTGCCACTATTAAAAGCTATGCAGATGCTGCTCAAGAGCCAAAATGGTTTACTACAGCACCTGCCAAAGCATTGCCAAAAGCATTGGAAAAAGCTGGTATTTCTCAAGACGATGTAGATTATTTTGAATTTAACGAAGCGTTTGCAGTAGTAGGACTGGCTAACATGAAAATATTAGGGCTTGACTCTTCAAATGTAAATGTGAATGGTGGAGCCGTTTCTTTAGGTCACCCATTGGGTTGTAGCGGGGTTCGCATACTGATCACTTTACTAAACGTGTTAAAGCAAAACGATGCTAAATTAGGTGCTGCAGCTATTTGTAATGGTGGCGGCGGTGCTTCTGCTATGGTAATCGAAAGAAAATAAATATCACAACAAGCTTTCGATTTTATAAAAAGTATGAAATACGGCTTATGTAATTTAAGTGTTATTCCTTTGCGGGCTGAAGCATCAGATCCAAGTGAACTTGTTTCACAAGTTTTGTATGGTGAGCTTTTTAAAGTTTTGGAACAACGGAAAAAATGGAGCCGAATTAGGTTGTTGTTTGATGGCTATGAAGGTTGGTTGGATAACAAACAGTTCCATTTAATTTCTGAAGAAGAATATTTAGAATTAAAAAAAGCTAAATTAGTTTACGCAACAGACTTGGTCGATATTGTTACTACTGAAGAAAACCAACTTTTATCTATATTTCTTGGTTGTCAAGTAAACAATTGTGGTTTTTTGAAGCATACTTTTGAAGGAAAAACTATTTCTAAAAAGCTTCCGAAGCCTCAATTAATTGACACCGCTGTTTTGTACTTAAACAGTCCTTATTTGTGGGGAGGAAAAACTCCTTTCGGTATTGATTGTAGTGGTTTTACACAAATGGTATACAAACTGAATGGATACAAATTATTGCGTGATGCAAGTCAGCAAGCCACCCAAGGGGAAGCACTGAGTTTTATTGAAGAGAGCGAGCCTGGAGATTTGGCCTTTTTTGATAATGCTGAAGGAATAATTACCCACGTAGGTATTATAATGGAAGACAACTATATAATCCATGCTCATGGGAAAGTACGCGTGGACAGAATTGACCACACTGGGATTTTTAACAACGAAGCCAGAATGCATACTCATAAACTACGGGTTATAAAACGTATTATATAAAAAAAGGCACTTTTAAAAAAGTGCCTTTTTTTATCTATTGTCTGTTGTCCGGTTACTTGCCCTCCAACTCTGCCAATTGAGCTTTCATATCTTTAAACTTGGCATCTTCTCCTAATTGACTATATATGTTCATTAACGTTCTAATAACTTCAACACCATCTGGACGTTGTTCTTTTGCTTTTTCTAAATAAGGAAGCACATCTCTATACATTTCCTGCCTTTTTTCTTTCAACTCTTCATATTTTACATTATCTGCACTTGAAGTTCCTAAGTTGTTCATTTCGTCAATGATTTCTTTTTCTCTTGAAAGTTTAATAACCGCAATATTGATTAAGGCTTCTGTATAATCAGGCTTTAATTCGATAGCTTTCTGATAATATTTAATTGCCTTTTCTTTTTCGCCTATCTCAGCATTACTAACACCTAAGTTAAAAAATGTTTCAGGGTTGTCTGGGGCCGTTTTGGCAATATTTTCCATTAACTGGCTATATTTTTGCTTGTCTCCCATTTTGTAAGCCATATTTGCTTCAGCTTGCATTAAAGAAACATCATCTGGATTTTCCTTACGGGCTGTTGCCATAACTTCAGCAGCTTTGTCATCCTCACCGTTTTCAATATAGATTAAGGTCATATTCCTTAGAATCTCACCCTTTCTAGAATCGGTCATTTTTTCTTCAGGTTTAATAAACTCACCTGCTTTAACCATTAAATCACGCTCAGATTTTGAACCAAAGGTTTTAACCTCTCCAGTCTCTTTATTGGTAGCGACAAATTCTTTTGAAACACCAGTATAACCTATATCCATTAAAGTTTGGTAATACTCCATAGCTGTTTTATAATCTTTTGCGTTTATAGCGTTTCCGGCAGCAAAATATAAATCTGAAGTATCTTTCTTGCTCACCATATAGCTATTGTACAGCTTATCAGCAGCCATATTAAATTTTTGTGCGTTTTGATCTTTAATGGCACTGTTAACTAATGCGGCACGCAGGTTTTTTTGAACAGCTGCCATTCTCTGGCCGTAGTCATCAACAGCATTCATCTCAACTGCTTTTAAATAAGCTTCAGATGCCACTTTCATTTTGTTAAGATCATCTCCGGCACTACCTGTGTATGCTTCAGCTTTTACAAGATGGTATTGAGCTTTAAGGTCATTATCTGCACTTGCAAGCTCAGCTTCAGCTTGCTTTAGCTGGGAGATTGCTTCGGTGTAATCATTGTCTTCTACTGCTCTTTCGGCTTTTCTTACTTCTCTTTTTTGTCCAAATGCTAAAACAGATATTGTTAATGCACCTGCTATTAAAATTTGCTTTTTCATTGTTTTTTAATTTTTATTCGTTGTTTTCGGTTTGTTCATCGTTAGTATCAAGAGTAGTGCCAGAATCGGTTTCCGTTTCTGCTGTCCCTTCTAAAGTTATATCTTCGTCGTCCATGTCTTCATCTTCATTCTTAACTTTAGCTACTGCAGCTATGGCATCGTCATCGCGCACTTTTATTAAGCGAACTCCTTGAGTGGCACGGCCCATAACTCGTAAATCTTCAACTGCCATACGAATGGCAATACCCGACTTATTGATAATCATTAGCCCGTCACTATCCGTTACGTTCTTGATTGCCACTAATTTACCGGTTTTTTCGGTAATATTAATGGTTTTTACACCTTTTCCTCCTCTATTGGTAATTCTGTAATCATCTAAATCTGATCGTTTACCGTACCCTTTTTCTGAAACAACAAGGATATTGGATTCGTCATCATTAATCGCTACCATCCCTACTACTTCATCATCATCGCTGCCTAAACGAATACCGCGTACTCCTGAAGCATTACGACCCATAGGCCTGGTTTTCTCTTCTTCAAAACGAATGGCTTTACCAGACTTCACAGCAAGCATTACGTGGCTGTCGCCCCTAGTTAATTTTGCTTCTATGAGTTCGTCTCCTTCTTTAATGGTAATGGCATTAATACCGTTAGATCGTGGTCGTGAATATTGTTCTAAAGAGGTCTTTTTAACTTGGCCTTTTTTAGTTGCCATAATGACATAGCGGCTGTTGATGTACTCCTCATCTTTCAGGTCTTCCGTACAAATAAATGCTTTTAGTTTGTCATCTGGTTCAATATTAATCAAGTTTTGAATCGCCCTTCCTTTAGACTGACGACTTCCTTCCGGAATTTCAAATACCCGCATCCAGTAACATTTTCCTTTTTGAGTGAAGAACAACATATATTGGTGATTAGTACCAACAAAAAGATCTTCAAGGAAGTCTTCATTACGCGTAGAAGAGGCTTTAGAACCTACTCCTCCTCTATTTTGACGCTTATATTCGGTTAACGAAGTCCTTTTAATATAACCTGCGTGAGAAATTGTGATAACAACTTGTTCGTCAGGGATCAAATCGGTAATGCTTACATCACCTCCTGCATATTCAATTACCGAACGGCGTTCATCGCCGTATTTGTCGCGAATTTCTTGTAATTCTTCTTTAATAATTTCCATTCGGCGTTCTTCGTTTCCGAGAATTTCTTTGTAGCCTTCAATGGTTTTCATCAACTCATCGTATTCAGTACGAAGTTTATCTTGCTCCAGTCCTGTTAACTGGCGTAAGCGCATTTCAACAATAGCCCTTGCTTGAATTTCTGTCAATTCAAACCTATCAATTAATTTTTGGCGTGCTTCTTCTGTATTTGAAGAGGCTCTAATTAATGCAATTACTTCATCTATATTGTCCGAAGCAATAATTAACCCTTCCAATATATGCGCCCGCTCTTCTGCTTTACGCAATAAATATTCTGTACGGCGCACCACTACTTCATGACGGTGGTCAACAAAATATTTTATAAGTTGTTTTAGGTTCAACAGTTCGGGCCTTCCTTTTACAAGCGCAATATTGTTTACACTGAAACTGGACTGAAGTGCTGTGAATTTGTATAGCATGTTCAATACTATATTAGGAATTGCATCTCGTTTTAGGATATAAACGATTCGCATTCCATTCCTATCCGATTCATCACGGATATTTGAGATTCCTTCAATTTTCTTGTCATTAACAAGATCGGCAGTTTTTTTAATCATATCTGCCTTGTTTACTTGATATGGAATTTCAGTAACAACTATACATTCCCGACCGTTAACCTCTTCAAATCCTGCCTTACCTCTCATAACCACTCGGCCACGACCTGTATGGAATGCTTCTTTAACACCTTCGTACCCATAAATTATTCCTCCAGTTGGAAAATCGGGAGCTTTAACGTGTTGCATAAGCCCATCGATGTCTATATCGTTGTTTTCAATATAGGCTATGGTTCCGTCAACAACTTCTGTTAAATTATGGGGAGGCATATTGGTGGCCATACCCACAGCAATACCAGAAGCACCATTGATCAATAATCCAGGAACACGGGTTGGTAGAACGGTAGGTTCTTCAAGGGTGTCGTCGAAATTTAATTGGTGGTCAACTGTTTCTTTATCAATATCGGCTAGCATATCTTCAGAAATCTTTCGCATACGCGCTTCTGTATAACGCATTGCCGCTGGACTATCGCCATCGATAGACCCAAAGTTACCTTGACCATCTACAAGCATATAGCGTAGGCTCCATTCTTGTGCCATACGCACCATGGCATCGTAAACCGAAGTATCACCATGTGGGTGATATTTACCAAGGACCTCACCAACTATTCTTGCTGATTTTTTATGAGAAGTGTTAGACCTAACACCTAATTCGTGCATACCGAACAAAACCCTTCTGTGTACAGGCTTCATCCCGTCACGCACATCAGGAAGTGCACGTGACACAATGACCGACATTGAATAATCAATGTAGGCCGATTTCATTTCATCTTCAATGTTTATGGGAATTAATTTTTCACCTTCAGCCATAAAATATATAGTTTAATTTTACTTTTAATCTTAACGAGCAATATACACTATTTTCAAGCTTTTTAGAAGCATTTTGAAGGCTATTATTCACTATTTTATTAACATATTTTATAGTTAAAATAGTTAATAACTATACCAACTTAGTCTTTGATATTAGTAAGTTTTTTCGTCCTTTTACTACTACACTCTTAAATAAGGTATAATATTTGTCGTACTAAGGGTAATTTAGTATTTTTAGAAGTATAAGGAATATAGATATATGGATGATAATTTTTCACCGAGAGTAAAAGATGTAATTGCTTACAGTAAAGAAGAAGCATTGCGATTAGGCCACGATTTTATAGGCACAGAACATTTAATGTTAGGCCTATTACGCGATGGCAATGGCAAAGCTGTTTCTATTTTGAGCGCACTGGATATAGATTTAAACCACTTGAGAAGAAAGGTTGAAATACTAAGCCCGGCCAACCCAAATACCGAAAGCAATACAAATGATAAAAAAAACCTGCATTTAACCCGTCAAGCAGAACGTGCTCTAAAAACAACTTTTTTAGAAGCAAAACTGTTTCAGAGCGCTTCCATCAACACAGCACATTTGCTGTTGTGCATTCTCCGTAACGAGAACGATCCCACAACCAAATTATTGATAAAGATGAAAGTAGACTATGACGGCGTTAAAGATCAATTTAAAGTAATGATGTCAAACGATGAAGATTTTATAGACAGCCCCAGTGCCGAGTCATTCCCTAGCGATGATGACGCTTCTGCATCTAGTGGTGGCAACAAAGAAAACCTTTTTACAGGTAGCGGTGCAAAAGGGAATAAAAAGTCCAAAACCCCAGTTTTAGACAACTTTGGTAGGGATTTAACGGCAATGGCCGAAGACGACAAACTAGATCCAGTAGTAGGCCGGGAAAACGAAATACAACGGGTATCACAGATACTTAGTAGAAGAAAAAAGAACAACCCATTATTGATTGGGGAACCTGGTGTTGGTAAAAGTGCTATTGCCGAAGGGTTGGCACTTCGTATCATTCAACGAAAAGTTTCTCGGATTTTATACGATAAGAGGGTAGTTACGTTAGATCTAGCAAGCTTGGTAGCTGGCACAAAATACCGAGGTCAGTTTGAAGAACGTATGAAAGCCGTAATGAACGAGCTTGAAAAGAACGATGATATCATACTGTTTATTGATGAAATCCACACTATTGTAGGTGCCGGTGGCGCCACAGGTTCGTTGGATGCTTCTAATATGTTTAAACCGGCGTTAGCACGTGGGGAAATTCAATGTATAGGTGCTACTACGTTAGACGAATACCGCCAACACATCGAAAAAGATGGTGCCTTAGAGCGACGTTTTCAAAAAGTAATTGTTGAGCCGACAAGCATTGACGAAACACTAGAGATTCTTAAAAACATTAAAGATAAGTACGAGTCTCACCACAATGTTCAATATACTGACGAAGCGTTAGAAGCTTGTGTGAAATTGACCAACAGATATATGACCGAACGTTTTCTTCCAGACAAAGCTATTGATGCTCTAGATGAAGCAGGGTCGCGAGTGCATATTACTAACATAAATGTGCCTAAGAAAATTCTGAAGATAGAAGCAAAATTAGAAGAGGTACGTGAGCTTAAAAACTCAGTAGTTAAAAAGCAAAAATATGAAGAAGCCGCTAAGCTTCGTGATGATGAAAAGAACCTTGAAAAAGAATTAGCTACTGAACAAGAAATTTGGGAGAAAGAATCGAAACTTCATAAAGAGACGGTAGATGAAGAAAATGTAGCTGAAGTTGTTTCTATGATGACAGGTATTCCTGTAAGTCGTATCGCACAGACCGAAAGCAATAAACTAGCTGCTCTACCCGACCGAATTAAAGGAAAGGTAATTGGTCAGGACGAAGCCGTAAGCAAAGTAGTAAAAGCAATACAACGTAACAGAGCTGGATTAAAAGACCCCAACAAACCAATTGGTTCGTTTATTTTCCTAGGACAAACCGGTGTTGGTAAAACCCAATTGGCAAAAGTATTGGCGAGCGAATTATTTGATTCGGAAAATGCATTGGTCCGTATCGATATGAGTGAGTATATGGAAAAATTTTCTGTGTCCCGTCTTATTGGTGCACCTCCAGGATATGTTGGGTATGAAGAAGGTGGACAGTTAACTGAAAAAATACGCCGTAAGCCTTATGCAGTTGTATTGTTAGATGAAATTGAAAAAGCGCATCCAGATGTATTTAATATGCTTTTACAAGTATTGGACGATGGTTATTTAACCGATAGTTTAGGTCGTAAAATAGATTTCAGAAACACTATAATTATTATGACATCTAACATTGGTGCCCGTAAGTTGAAAGACTTTGGCCAAGGTGTTGGTTTTGGTACTGCAGCACGAGAAAATCAAGCAGATGCAAATGCTAAGAGTATCATTCAAAACGCCTTAAAAAAGGCTTTTGCCCCAGAGTTTTTAAACCGTGTGGACGATGTGATGGTATTTAACGCGCTTGACAAAGAAGATATTCATAAAATAATCGACATTGAGCTAGAAAAGCTTTTTGTGCGCATTTCAGATCTAGGTTATAAATTAACGCTTACTAAAAAAGCTAAAGATTACATAGCCGATAAAGGGTTTGATAAGGAGTATGGTGCACGCCCACTTAAAAGGGCAATACAAAAGTATATTGAAGATGCTTTAGCCGAAGAGATAATTAACTCAAACCTTCAAGAAGGTGATAGTATCACCATGGATTTTGATGATAAAAAGGAAGAACTTACCATCAAAATCAAGAAACAAAAAAAGACTACGGAGTCTTAATAAATTTATTATAAATTAAAGAACCGTGTTTGCTAAGTTGTAAGCACGGTTTTTTTTTGTACTTTTATAGAGCCTTCATTTTAAACCTATTTATGATTACTAAAATTACCTATCCTTTTGGGACAGCAGAAATTCACGAAACCTATGTGATTCTAGTAATGAATGAAGGTATTACAGTAAAACCAGAATACAATGATATTTTATTGAACATATCAACAAAATATTATGCCAATAAAAAATTTGGTTACATAACACATCGAATCAATTCCTACTCTGTAGATCCTAGGGTTTATTTTGAAACTTCAAAAATTAAAAACCTGGTAGCTTTTGCAGTTGTTTCAGAGAAAAACATTAAAGCTGCAACCACTGAAGTTGAAAAAATATTTTTAAAACAACCTTTAAAACATTTTAAAACTATAAAAGAAGCTGAAAACTGGATAAATTCCGTGGTTGAAAATTCAACATTTTTAAATTAATTGAACACCAAATCTTCGTCAATTGTGAAGCTTTGTAAGAAAGCGACCGAAGCGTGAATGTCATTCGCTAATACCCTATCCTCTTCAACAAAAGGCGCTGTTTTTCTGAAAGATTCTAATAACGACTCTAGCAAGGGTGATGTTTTTTTGGGTTTTCTAAATTCAATCGCTTGCGAAGCATTGAGCAGCTCGATAGCGAGTATGGTTTCTAAATTATCAACAATACGTAACGCTTTTGTTGCTGCATTGGCACCCATGCTCACATGATCTTCTTGCCCATTTGAGGATACAATAGAATCGACCGAAGCGGGTGTTGCTAATTGTTTATTTTGGCTTACAATACTCGCCGCAGTGTATTGTGGAATCATAAAACCACTGTTCAAGCCTGGATTGTTTACTAAAAAATCTGGAAGTCCTCGTAAACCAGAGACCAATTGGTAAGTTCGCCGCTCACTAATGTTGCCCAATTCAGCAAAAGAAATACTTAGGTAGTCTAACGCTAAAGCCAAAGGTTGCCCATGAAAATTCCCGCCAGAAATTATTTTATCTTCAGAAATAAAAATATTAGGGTTATCTGTAACCGAATTTATTTCGGTTTTAAACGTTTTATGCACAAACTTTAATGTATCCTTTGTTGCTCCGTGAACCTGAGGGATACACCGAAAAGAATACGGGTCTTGTACATTCTTTTTTTCGTTTGCCCCTATTTCACTTCCATCCAAAAATTCTCGTATCCTTTCAGCTGTTTTAATTTGTCCTGCGTGAGGACGAACCAAATGCACCAAGGGATCAAACGGACTCATGTTACAGTCAAAAGCGTCAACTGATAGTGAGCCAATCATATCAGCTAAGTAAGAAAGTTTATAACTTTTCAATAAAAGATGGATACCATACGCACTCATAAACTGGGTTCCATTTAATAAGGCTAAGCCTTCTTTTGCTTCAAGTGTAATAGGCTGAATATCTAATTTTTTGAGTACTTTTTCTGAAGTTACTCGTTCACCTTCATGATATACCTCCCCTTTTCCTATTAATGGTAATGCCAAATGTGCCAAGGGCGCCAAATCACCAGAAGCGCCTAAACTACCTTGTGTGTATATAACAGGTAGTATGTCATTGTTATAAAAATAGATGAGTCTTTCTACGGTTTGCAGCTGTACACCACTGTATCCGTAACTTAACGATTGTATTTTTAGAAGTAGCATTAACCTAACAATAGGTTCAGGAACAAGTTCGCCTGTACCACAAGCGTGAGACATTACTAGGTTTTCCTGTAACTTGGATAAGTTTTCTGTTGATATTTCAACGTTACATAAGGAACCAAAACCTGTATTAATTCCATAAATTGGCGTTTTATTATTCTCAATTTTGGTATTAAGAAACTGTTTTGATTTTTTTATATTCAATAAAGCCTCATCAGATAATTCAATTTTTTTATTGGTAGTAATGATGGCATGCAATACAGGTAGATCAAGTAGCTCACTGCTTATATAATGTGTTTCTTGCATAATAGTGGTAGGTTGTAAAGCGCAAAAATAGCAATTATTTACTCTTTTTCTCTTTTTCTGAGGTTTCCTTTTCAGGTTGTTCAAACAAACTCATGTAAGCATTACCAATATTATCGATAATATCACTAGCTATAACGGCTTCATAACCCAGGGTTTGTGAAGCAATGGCTCCAGCAGACCCGTGTAAGTATACACCAAAAACAGCCGATAACAAAGGATCGTACCCTTGTGAAAGCAAACCTGTAAGTAATCCGCTCAATATATCGCCACTGCCAGCAGTAGCCATTCCAGGATTTCCGGTGGTATTTATATAGAGTTTATCTTCAAAAGCAATAACAGTGTGTGCACCTTTTATTAAAAGCACAACCTCGTGTTTTTTAGAAAAGGCTTTAACTTTTTTCAATTTATCATAATCATCTGTCCAGCCCCCTATCAACCGTTTCAGTTCGCCAGGATGTGGTGTTAAAATAGCGTGCTTAGGAATCACCTTGATCAATTTTTTATTCTCAGATATACAATTCAATGCATCGGCATCAATAACCATTGGAGATTCGGTGTTTTTAAAAAGGGTTTCTAAGGCAGTAACCGTTTCAGGCTCTTTTCCGATACCCATACCTACGCCAATAGCCGATGGAATAAAATCACAATCAATCTTGCTAATAAATTTGTTTTGCTTATCGGTAATGGTCATCGCTTCGGGCAAAGCAGTTTGTACAATATTATATCCACATTCTGGAACAAATACCGAAACAAGTCCTGCACCAATTTTAAAAGCGGCTTTGGCACTCAATACAGCAGCACCTATTTTTCCATAGCTTCCTGCTACGATTAAGGAATGCCCATATGTGCCTTTGTGATCAAATGCTTGTCGGGGTCTATAAAACTGTTGTGCTTGCTGTTTTCCTATTAATTGTGCCAGCGGTTCGGTTTTGTGAAGGTATTCTGGGTCTAGGCCAATGTCAATAATATCGAAAAAAGGAACAAATTTCCCAGTTTCTGGTAAAAAGAATGACAGCTTAGGTGCTTGAAAGGTTAACGTATGGTTAGCTTTTACCACAGCTTCGGTGTCTTCCAAAGCTTGATTTGCATAGAGACCACTAGGAATATCAATGGCTAAAGTAAATGCCTCGCTAGCATTTATATGTTGTATCAACGGTTTTAACCAACCTTCTGGCGGACGATTAAGGCCAATGCCAAATAAGGAATCAATGATAATGTCCTGATTATTAATTTCGGGGAAATCCTCTTCCGAAGTCATTAATTTAGGCCACTTATTTGTAATTTCCTTAATGCGGTCGTAGTTTATTAAAAAACATTTAGAACGCTTATCGGTAAAATTGGCAATGTATATATGTACGTTGTACCCTTTTTCAATAAGCAATCTTCCAACTACCAATCCATCACCGCCATTATTGCCAATACCACAAAAAATATGGATGGGAACTTTAGCACCTTGTAAACGTTGATGCAGCCAGTTAAACACTTGTGTTCCGGCGTGCTCCATTAAATCTAATGAGGTGATATTGTGCTTTTTGGTTGTGGCTTTATCGGCTTCGCTTAGTTGTTTTGCTGAAAATATTTTCACGAGGGTATGTTTTTTTAATTTTTCTTTAAAGATACTCATTGTGTCAATAAAGACAAGGAGTACCCGTTCTATTTCAAGTTTAGAATGTTGAAAACAAACAATTAAATAGTTCGTTAGCTTATTTAGATGTAATACATTTGCGAAAAATAATTTTTACAATGAAAAACACAGCACTTTCACATATACATGAGCAATTAGGGGCTAAAATGGTTCCATTTGCTGGATATAATATGCCTGTCTCTTATGAAGGCGTTACTATTGAACACGAAAACGTTCGTAACAACCTTGGGGTTTTTGATGTTTCGCATATGGGTGAATTTTTAGTATTAGGCCCTAATGCGTTGGATCTGATTCAAAAAATAACAAGTAATGATGCTTCAAAAGTAGTTGACAATCAAGCACAGTACACGTGTATGCCAAATGAGAAAGGTGGCCTTGTGGACGACTTGATTATTTACCGTTTTAATGCTGAAAAGTGGTTGTTGGTTGTAAATGCTTCGAACATTCAAAAAGATTGGGATTGGATTGCTTCTCACAACACGATGAATGCTGAACTGCGGGATATTTCTGAAGATTATTCTTTGCTTGCCATTCAAGGACCGAAAGCTGTGGAAGCAATGCAGTCCATTACTTCGGAAGATTTAAGTGCTATAAAGTTTTATAATTTTAAAGTTTCGGACTTTGCAGGAATTGAACATGTTATTATTAGCGCAACGGGATATACCGGAAGCGGCGGATTTGAAATCTATTGTAAAAATACCGAAGTAGAACAAATTTGGAGTAAAGTGATGGAGGCTGGAGCCGATTTTGGCATTAAGCCCATAGGTTTAGCAGCAAGAGATACGCTTCGGCTTGAAATGGGCTTTTGTCTATACGGAAACGATATTGACAACACCACCTCGCCTATTGAAGCAGGTTTGGGTTGGATTACGAAGTTTAATAATGAGTTTATAAATTCCGAAGCACTTCAAAAACAAAAAGAAGAAGGGGTTACCCGAAAGTTAATTGGTTTTGAACTTAACGAGCGTGGTATTCCCCGTCAAGGATACGATATCGTAGATGCTAAAGGAATTAAAATTGGTCACGTTACTAGCGGAACTATGTCTCCTTCCCTAAATAAAGGGATAGGTTTAGGCTATGTTGGTAAAGAGCACAGTAAATTAGGAACCGAAATTTATATACAAGTACGTAAAAAAGCCATTCCTGCTACAATCGTAAAGCCACCATTTTATAAAAAATAAGATGATTGATTATCAAGCCATTTTAGATACCATAACAAACAGCTTGAAGCATTCTGCTGTAAAAGGTGACGTGGCTTCGTACATTCCGGAATTGGGCAAGGTAAAGGACACTAATTTTGGTATGTTTTTAAATATAGTTGATGGCGAAAAATATGGCTCTGGCGATTGGGACAAACCATTTTCAATACAAAGTATATCAAAAGTTTTAACGCTTTCAAGGGCAGTTCCTTTGGTAGGTAATAAAATATTTGATCGTGTTGATGTGGAACCTTCCGGTAACCCATTTAACCATATGGCTTTATTAGAGCTCGAAAAAGGAATTCCACGAAATCCGTTAATTAATTCGGGAGCTATCGTAATAGCTGATATTTTACTCTCTCACTTGGATAATCCGAAAGAAGATTTCCTTCAATACGTTCGTGATCTCACAAACGATCAATCGATAAATTATAACGAAAAAGTAGCGGCCAGCGAAGCCGAAACTGGGTTTAACAATTATGCGGCGGCTAATTTGCTTAAGTCTTTTGACAACCTTGAGAATGAAGTGGACGATGTGCTCGATTTTTATTTTCATCAATGCTCAATTGAAATGACTTGCGAGCAACTCTCCAATGCTTTTTACCTTTTTGCCAATCGTGGTAAGTGTATGCGAAACACCGCCCACCTTACCTTAAACCAAGTAAAACGTATTAATGCCATTATGCTTACGTGTGGTTTTTATGATGAAGCCGGAGAATTTGCTTTTGAGGTAGGTTTACCTGGTAAAAGTGGCGTAGGTGGTGGTATTGCAGCACTATTACCCAATGAGTTTACCATAACCTGTTGGGCACCTGGGTTGAATGAAAAAGGAAATTCTTACCTTGGTATGCAGGCGCTAGAGCTGTTTACAACACAAACTAAACGCTCCATTTTTTAAATCTATCCCCTTTTGAATACTGAAACTGTACATAACAGAATCCTAATTATAGGAGCCAGTGGCTTTATAGGAAATGCGCTTTATAAAGACCTCCTCTCCTATTTTGATGTCTTTGGCACGTATTGTACACAAGATCTGGAATATAAGGACAATCAGGTGTTTTTTGAATTCTCTGTGGAAGAAGACACAATTAGTCCAATTCTTTCTGAAATAAAACCTCGCTATATAGTTGTGGCAAATTCAGGGGCGTATTCAAGAAGATTACAAATGCTTCAGGAAATTTGCGAATATGCAGGGCATTTCCCAGAAAGTAGAATATTGTACATTTCTTCTTCTGAAATTTTTGATGGACAGCGTAATTTCCCAGCTTATGAATATGATATACCCATAGCTGAAAGTAAGTTTGGAAGATTTACTATTTCAGCTGAAAAAATATTGCTGGAACAACTACCGCTGCAAACCACCATTTTACGATTGCCGTTAGTATTAGGTGTTAATTCGCCTACATTAATTCAATTGAGGCAGAGTATGAAACACCATGCCGCTTTTGAGGTGTTTCCAAAACACATCATTAGCATCACTACCGAAGATAAAATAGCGCAGCAAGTACATTACATTATTAATAAAAACCTTACCGGTATTTTTCATTTGGCTAGTAATGATGTAATTCATCACGATGACCTTTTTATGGAAATTGCCACTAAAATTGGTCGTAAAATGCCTATATTTAAGACAGTTTACAGCAGTAATGAAGATCTTTACAGAGCAATTTTGCCACGAGACAATAAATTGCCTGAGGCGTTACAAATTACGGTTTCAGAAGTGATTGATTCCTGTACACTAAAAGAAGAAATTGTCACATTTAAAAATTAATCAAAATGAAAGCTTACACTGAAAAAGAAATTAATGAAAAACTAGATAAATTCGATGGTTGGGAATATGAAGACAATGCCATACACACCGCTTTTGAATTTGAAGACTTTAAAGAAGCCTTTTCTGCCATGACGCGTATAGCTTTTGAGGCTGAAAAAATGCAACATCACCCAGATTGGCACAACGTGTATAACACACTTAATATCACCTTATCCACACATGATGCTGGGGGCGTTACCGATAAAGATTTTGAATTAGCCAAAACTATAGATAAGCTTTTAGGATAAAATAGATATTAGACGGTTCAGAAAAAAAAGTTTTTCTATTCAGTCAAATTTCTATTTTTGTAATCCAAATTAGATAACTATGGGAAGAGCATTTGAGTTTAGAAAAGCTAGAAAAATGAAACGTTGGGCAGCAATGTCCAAAGCTTTTACTCGTATTGGAAAAGATATTGTTATGGCCGTTAAAGAAGGCGGTCCCGATCCTGACACCAACTCTAGATTACGTGCGGTAATACAAAATGCCAAGGCAGTTAATATGCCTAAAGATAATATTGAACGTGCTATTAAACGTGCAAGCGATAAAAACCAAGGTGATTATAAAGAGGTTTTGTTTGAAGGTTACGCACCACACGGTATCGCTATTTTAATTGAAACTGCTACCGATAACAATACCCGTACCGTAGCGAATATACGTTCCTATTTCAATAAATGCGATGGTAGCTTAGGTACTTCCGGCTCTGTAGCTTTTATGTTCGACCATACTTGCAATTTCCGTATTAACGGGGAAGGCTTAGATTTAGAGGAATTAGAATTGGAATTGATAGATCATGGTATTGAAGAAATTTTTGAAGATGAAGATGGTATCATGATTTATGCTCCTTTTGAAAGTTTTGGTGCTATCCAATCATTTTTAGAAGAAAATAATATTGAGATTTTATCTTCAGGGTTTGAACGCATTCCACAAGTAACCAAAGCTCTTTCTGAAGAAGCGGTTGCCGATGTAGAAAAACTTCTGGAAAAAATTGAAGAGGATGATGATGTTCAAAACGTCTATCACACTATGGAAGAAACTTCATCAGAAGATTAGCTTAAAACTTAATTTATATTATAAAAAAGCCGCTAATAATTTAGCGGCTTTTTTGCTTTTACTATTTATAGCTTAATCTTGAGAGTTAAAATATACAGAAGAAGCTCCTGATAGTTCAATACTAACTCTAGGGAATAAATTTCCTCCAGCTGAAGTATCTTCAAAAGCTAACACACGGCCGCCTCCATTTGCTCTTTCAGCAATAAATACTGTATCCGAATCCGCATCATAATCTGCTGAAATTGGATTTCCTAATAAAGTATTCGATGCAGCTACCATTGGCATTGTTAGAAACGTATAATTCTGCTCTAAAATCTGATGGTCCATCGTCATTTACTGAATCATCTTCATCATCATTACAGAAATAAATAGGGATGTGCTGAGGATAATTACTAAAATTTAATTTCAATCGTTGATTTTCAGTAACTTATAAACATCTGAAAAAAAGCGTTTAACTATTTATTTAAATAAATGAATGTTAATAATAAGGGGTATAAAATGACATTTTAATGTTAAGAATATTCGGGTATTTTACCAATTACATTTTTATAATGTTTCCTCAAATTTTTTGTATCAACAGCTATGTCATTAGTTAAATAATGGGGCTCTCCAATTAAAACACTTTTTGTTTTATAATCGAAAGCCACAGGGATAACAGGTACGTTAGCAGTTTTTGCAATATAGTAGAACCCTGTTTTCCAGTTTTTTACCTTTTTACGCGTGCCTTCCGGGGATAATGCAAGTCTAAATTCTTCTTTTTCTGAAAATATTTTGGCGATTGTTTTTACTTTGTTTTGTCCTGAAGCTCTATCTAATGGCGCACCGCCCATCCATTTAAAATACCAACCAAATGGCGGCTTAAACAGTTCTTTTTTGGCAATAAAATTAATTTGGGTTTTTAAAATTCGCCTCGCAAAAACACCAATATAAAAGTCGTGCCAACTGGTATGGGGCGCAACAATGACAACTGATTTTTTTATACTGGGATCAAAGCTTCCTTTAATTTGCCAACCCATAAGTTTAAAAAAAATAAAGCGAGTAATACCCATAGGTTCAGTTTATAAAACTTACATTTTTAAATACAATTCTTTTAGCTTTTCTCGAGTCATTATTGCTTCCCAATTTTCACCTAAAGCATTTTCCCATAAAGGAACAAGGCTTAGGGCAATATCGATCATTTTGTCTAATTGGCTGTCTGTTAAGTTGGCACATACCCCTTTCGGAATATCAATTTTATGCATTTCTACCATTTCTTTAAACAGTACAACATCTTTATGATAAAATTCTTCTAACTGATTAAAAACAATACAATTGCCAATACCATGCTTCGTGCCAAGTACATAAGAAAGGCCGTAGCTCATTGCGTGGGCCACCCCAACTTGAGAATAGGCAATGCTCATACCTCCGTGCCAAGATGCCATCATTAATTTAGCGCGTGCTTCTTCTTCCGAAGTATTTTGTTCTACAAATATCTCTTTACAAAGATCATAAGCTTTTTCACCATAACTTTGACTAAAAGCGTTTAAAAAAGTCCCATTTAACGACTCTACACAATGAATAAAACAATCCATCCCCGTATAGAACCATTGATTTTTAGGAACTCCTTTAGTGAGTTGTGGATCTAAAATAACTTGGTCGAAAGGCGTGAAATCGCTATTTATACCCAATTTTTTAATAGGTCCTGAAAGCACAGTAGTACGGGAAACTTCGGCTCCCGTACCTGAAATCGTAGGAATCCCCACGTGATAGATGGCTTTGTTTTTAACTAAATCCCAACCTTGATAATCGGCAGCACTTCCATTATTGGTGAACATAATTGAAACTGCTTTAGCTATGTCCATAAGTGTTCCCCCTCCTATTCCGATAATTCCAGAAGGTTTTTTTGTAAATTCTGAATTGATTTCTTTTACAATTTGATCTACTTGAGAGGTTTTAGGCTCTTCTTCTGCTGAAATAAAAGTCAGTTTGTCATTAAAACGAAGTTTTATTCTGTCGATAAAAGCTTTATCGTTTTTAAACACATCATCAACCAGAAAGATAAATGGTGCATTTTTCTGACGCTGCGGTGCTAATATTTCGGCTAATTGATCAAAACACCCACTGCCGAATACCACTTTTGGCACCATTGGAAAGTTTCTGAACTTATTATTAACACTGCTTTTATCTTCTTTCTTAAGTAGTTTATTTGCTTCTACTAAATCTTCAGGTGTGTCTATTTCTACTCCTTGAGTGTTTGTTACAGCCATTTTAATTTTTTTTCCGTATTCTAAATATCGAAGGCATTCTATTTTTTCTACTGCTTCTAACGATCGCAAGGGTAAGCGGTAAAAATCCATTAAAGCTTCTTTTCTAAAAGCGTAAATGCCTTTGTGTTTATAATATTTAACATTGGCATTTTTATCTCTTGGATAAGGTATGGGAGATCTTGAAAAGTATAATGCGAAATCGTTTTCATCGGTTATTACCTTCACGCAATTGGGATCGCTTATTTCTTTCCAATCGTCAATTTCGGTCATTAATGAAGCCAAATCTATCGAATCGGCATCTTTTCCTTTAAAAACTTCCAATACCTGCTGTAATCCTTTTTTACTGGTAAAAGGCTCGTCACCTTGTACATTTACCACTATATCGACATCCATATTCTCAACAGCTTCGGCTATACGATCACTCCCACTTTCGTGGGTTTTATTACTCATAATAGCAATGCCACCGTTATTTTCAATTTCATTATGAATAACGTCGCTGTCGGTCACTACATAGACTTCATCAAAAAGGTTTGTTTTTTTCGCAGCTTCGTAGGTACGTACAATTACAGACTTTCCGCCTAAGTCTTGCATTAATTTTCCGGGAAAGCGGGAAGCGCCGTAACGCGCAGGAATCATGGCTATTATTTTCAAGATAATCGATTTAAAGTGAATTCAAAAATAAGAAGATTAAGTTTTGGACAAGCGTTTTTTCCGAAGCTTTTTATAAAACCTAAAAATTATAAAAAACAACACTACCACCAATACAAAGGCAATAATAGGAACAAATATGGACAATATTGACATGAGCGTAGAAATACCTGTTTCTACAGTAGTTAGTACGGGGTTTGCAAATCCTGCCGTTGTGGTACTAGAAGTGAGCCTAGCCGCAGATGCATTTCCTTTAATCGCAGCAGCGGTTCCTCCACCTGCTATAATTGCCAATGCCCAAGTGATAATGGGATCCAAATCGGTAATTGTAGCAACCATAACAGCAGTACCGGCCAAAGTTGCCAATGGCAAGGCTATCGTATCTAGCGCATTATCGAACCACGGAATATAATACCCAAAAATTTCTATCAAAGTGGCAACACCCAAAGTAATTATAGCAGTAAGGCTGCCAACCCACTGCCAACTATTGTTCAATGGTATTACATCGTAATATCCTGCCAAACTTAAAATAAGCAAGGGCAAAAATACCCGGAAACCAACTGCAGCGGCAAGGCCAATGCCTAAAAAAATACTTAGTATAATTTCAAATGTTTCCAAAAGCTTTATTCAATTGTGATAGCAATAACACTACTAATCTACAAAAAAATCATCCTTAAAGCCTATTAAGTACAATTTTTCTGTAGCGCGGGTTATAGCTGTATACAGCCACCTTAGGTAGTCTTTATCGATACCGTTGGGTAAGTAAGGTTGTTCTACAAATACGGTGTTCCATTGCCCACCTTGCGATTTATGACAAGTAATAGCGTAAGAAAACTTAACTTGTAAAGCATTAAAATATTTGTTGTTTTTAACTGCTAAAAACTTTTTATACTTTGATTTTTCTGAAGCGTAATCCTTCATAACCTCTTGGTACAACTTATTGGAATCATCATAGGAAAGTGATGGGGTTTCTGAAGTAAGCGTATCTAATAACAAAACAGTTTCTAATGGTTTCATTCTTGGATAATCTACCATATTAACCAATACTTCAGCAAAACGGAAGCCGTACAGGTCTTTAAAGCCGAAAATTTCCAGCACTTCAACAATATCTCCATTGGCAATAAAACCGGCTTCACTTTCTGGTTTTACCCAATGGTAGTTATTTTTTACTACCATTAAATAATCGCCGGCAGCCAACTCAGACTCTTGAAAGAGAATTCGGTTTCTTATATTTTGATTATATAAATTAGCCCGTTTATTGGACCGTACAATTATTACAGTGTCCTCATTACCCAGGGTACTGTAGCTATCATTAATAGCATCCATTAGTTCTTGCCCGTCTTGTGGACGAATTACTTCGGGATATTGAGCTTCTGAAAATTTAAAATCTTCAAAAAAGCCATCGTCCAACCGTTCGCGAAGCCGAGTGGCATTCATTAGTATACCACTATCTTTTTGTTGCCTAACCACTTCATTAAGTTCTAGCTCTACAACGTCTTTATTATATTGGAATTCTAGTGTGTGTTTATCTAAGGCTGGGCTTACCGTAAGCTTTACGGGTGGTAGTTGGGCAGTATCTCCTATTAAAAGCAGTTTACAGTTATGACCACTGTACACAAACTGCATGAGATCGTCGAGCAAAGAACCGTTTTCAAATAATTTGGAATCTTGGTTAATATCGGGAATCATGGAAGCCTCATCCACGATGAAAATAACATTCCGGCTTTTGTTAGGTTGCAACCTAAAAGACACTCCCCCGCCTTTTTCAGACTTTGGAAAATATATTTTCTTGTGAATTGTAAAAGCTTCTTTATTTGAATAATTACTGATCACTTTAGCTGCACGGCCTGTAGGTGCTAATAAAACAGAGGATTTTTTTAATTTCCATAGGTTTTTGACCAATGTACCCACTATGGTGGTTTTACCAGTACCTGCGTAGCCTTTCAACAAAAAGATTTCATTATCATTTTTTTCTACTGAAAAACGTGCCAATAACTGCAGTGCAATATCTTGGTTTGCAGTGGTCTCATGTGGGAAATCGTGCTTTAAAAGCGTGTAAAATGTTGATGCATCCATAATGTGGTTACAAACATAAGAGTTTTGCCGTTAGTGATGATTTTTTTAGATTATAGTTTTACGAACAAAAAAAAATTGTAGATTTGCGAGAGACCTATACTTAATTTTAAACGTTAACAAAACTATCGTACAATGAGACTTGTAATACAGATAATTCTTTGGATTGTTATTATCTTTTTAGGATACCAGCTTTATAGCTCTATTAGTGGGCCATTTCAGTTTAATAAAGAGAAAGAAGTTCGCTACCAAAAAGTAATTAATAACTTAAAAGACATTCGAGATGCAGAGTTAGCTCACCAAGAAATTACTGGCAGCTTTACAGGAAGTTTTGATAGTTTAGTCCGTTTTATAGATACTGCCCAATTTGCAATTACACAAAGACGTGATTCAGTTTATGCAGATGTCGAGAAAAATAAAGCTTACGGTATTGATGAAGGTTATTTTATAACAGAATCATTAATAGACACTCTTAGTTTTACCCCTGTAAAAGACTCTTTATACGGTAGCACAGATCGCTACAAAACAATGATGAATGTTCCGGTTAAAGGCGTAGATGCTAAGTTTGACCTACAAGCTGGAAGTATTATGAAAAATGGCAGCAAGTACTCTGTTTTTAAAGCTAGCGTACCTAAAGAAGTTGTGCTAAGCGGTATGGATAAAGAATTGGTGTACCAAGAAAAGCAAGCAAATACAGTTGAAGGTGTAAGAGGCGATGAAGTAAGAGTGGGCTCTATGGATGAAATTGACACCAATGGTAATTGGGGTAAATCTTATGACACTGGAAAGATCGATCAATAACGATACAATAAATACAAATAAAAGCTTGTCCGTTCAAATATCTTTGACCGGACTTTCTTTTTTAGTAACATCTAGTGATAACCGGGAAGTTCTTTTTTTTTCGGAGGAAAAGTTTGATAACACCACTACCCCAGAAGAAACTCTCACTGTTATTGATTCTGTAATAAATGGCAATGAAGGGTTGCAATATAGTTTTGATCAAGTAACATTACTCTACGCAACTAATCTTTATACACTAGTACCCGCACCACTTTTTGATGAAAAAAAGGCAAGTGAATACTTAAAATTCAATTCAAAAATACTGGCGAACGATTTTATATCACATGATGTATTAAAAAATCAAGATCTTGTTATCGTATATGTGCCATACATTAATATCAATAATTACTTTTTCGATAAATTCGGTTCCTTTCAATATTATCACGCAACCTCTATATTGATTAAAACGATTTTAAACGCTGAAAAATTTTCAGAAAAAACCAAAGTTTATTTACACGTACAAGTAGAAAATTTTGACTGTATCGTCGTGAAGAATGGAAAGCTAATATTATGTAACACCTTTTCATATAGAACCGCTGAAGATTTTATATACTACCTCTTATTCTGTATGGAACAGCTTTCTTTAAATCCAGAAAGTACAGAGGTGGTTCTATCAGGAGACATTGAAAAAGAAAGTAACCTTTTTGATATAGTCTACAAATATGTGAGGCATGTATCGTTTGTTTCAGATAAAATTTCATTTTCTGAAAACACAGAGCCACACCAACATTTTGTTTTAAAAAATAGTCTATAATGCGTATTATTTCTGGAACACATAAAGGGAGACGGTTAATTGCACCTAAAACGCTTCCTGTTAGGCCAACTACAGATTTTGCCAAAGAAGCTCTTTTTAATATATTGAGAAATACATTGTATTTTAATGAAATAAGCGTATTAGACCTTTTTTCGGGCACCGGAAACATAAGTTATGAATTTGCCTCACGCGGTACCGAAAAAATAGTTGCTGTAGATGCCCACCACGATTGTGTAAAATATATAAAAAAAACAGCCGAAGAATTAGAGTTTCCCATTGAGACTGTAAAGTCTGACGTGGTAAAATACCTTTCGGCCATTTCATCTACGTTCGATATAATTTTTGCCGACCCGCCATATAGCTTTGAAATTCAGCAGTTCGAAGAAATTATAGGAAAAATCTTTCAAAACAATTTGACAAATACTGACGGATTGGTTATTATTGAACATTCTAAGGACACCGATCTTTCAAATCTACCCCATTTTAAAGAGTTTCGTAAATATGGAGGCTCAGTGTTCAGTTTTTTTCAGTAATAAAGCTTATGTTGTCCCCAAATCCTGTCTTACTAGAATTAGATTTCTGTACGCTTGAAATACATGAAAACTGTGTCATTTCAACAATTAAAGAGGGCGTTCTTTTCGATAAAGAAGAACGAAAAAAGCTTTATGAAATTTTTGACAAATATTTTGAAGAAAAGCAATTTGTATACATATCGAACCGAAAAAACGATTATACAGTAAATCCTACAAGCTATTTGCAAGAAGATGATTTTTCTAACCAATTATTAGGAATGGCAGTGCTTTGTTATTCTAAGTCATCTTACGATAACGCTTTATTTGAGAAACAATTTTACAAACGTGCTTTTAACGTATTCTACACCGTTGAAGAATGTAAACTTTGGGCCAAAGAGATTTTGTTTACCAAAAATTAACGAAACTAATTAATTAGCAAATAATTTGTTAAATATATAGAGTTTTGTTATCATGACATATATTTAGTTTTCTTCCCCACTAATAATAATACACAAACTTTTTGTTTGTAGTTGATTCTCTTTATGAGCTTAGAACCTTTTAAAAAAATAGACCTTGAGTTTATATACCTTGAATTGTACGACGATTTTGTAATCTCGACGATCCAAGAAGGGGTGGCCTTTGATTTTCCACATTTGGCAAAATTTTTTGAAGTACTTGAAAACAATTATAATGGAAAACCCATTGTCTCAATAGCACGAAGAATTTACGATTACACAATAAATCCTACTTGTTACCTGATAGCCTCAAATAAACTAAACATATTGGGTATTGCCGTCGTGTGTAATTCAAAATCGGCTTTTGAAACTGCTCTATTTGAAAAGAAATTTTATAAAAACACTTACGAACCCTTCCATACATTAGAAGAAGCTATAGATTGGTCTAACGACCTTGTTGAAGAATATAATAAAAATGCAGGCCTATAAGCCGGATTCTGTATTCCGAAGTATTTCGAAATCCTTATCATTTATCTAGACATATTGTTACCAATATGTTCAATCTGCCTACCCTCCTGCATCGGGCGGGAACCCTCAAGCACAGGTTTACGTGGCATTTCACCGCATAGAGTTTACCTGGTTTCACTACAGCATTACCTGTACATTCTTTCTGTTGCACTTGTCCGCTCCGTAATAACGGATGACGGCTGTTAGCCGCTATGCTTCCCTATGGTGTCCGGACTTTCCTCCAAAGGCCCAGACAAGCTGAGCAATTAGCGATAAGGCGGCCTGCTGGGCAAAAATAAACCAATGTTAATAAATACAGTAAAAATGAAACACCTAATTTTTTAAAATGATACGAGACATGGTTATATTTGTTAACAGCTATGGAACACTTTATCGTATCAGCCCGTAAATACCGCCCCACACAGTTTAAAGATGTTGTTGGGCAACAAGCAATTACCAATACGCTAAACAATGCCATAGAAAACGATCATTTGGCACAAGCCCTACTTTTTACGGGGCCTCGAGGAGTTGGTAAAACCACTTGTGCACGAATTTTAGCCAAAAAAATAAACCAAGACGGTACACAGCAGGAGGATGAGGATTTTGCCTTTAATATTTTCGAACTGGATGCTGCTTCAAATAACTCGGTAGATGATATTCGTAATTTAATTGATCAAGTTCGCATACCTCCACAAGTTGGTAGCTATAAGGTCTATATTATTGACGAGGTGCACATGCTTTCTTCAGCAGCTTTCAATGCCTTCTTAAAAACATTGGAAGAACCGCCAAAACACGCTATATTTATTTTAGCGACTACCGAAAAGCACAAAATTATCCCTACGATTCTCTCTCGTTGCCAGATTTTTGATTTCAGAAGAATAACCGTAAACGACACTAAGGGACATCTAGCCGAAGTTGCCAAACAAGAAGGAATCGATGCAGAAGACGATGCGTTGCACATTATCGCCCAGAAAGCAGATGGTGCCTTACGTGATGCACTGTCCATTTTTGATCGTGTAGTAAGTTTTTCCGGGAAAAAATTAACCCGTCAAGCGGTAACTGAAAATTTGAACGTCCTCGATTATACGTATTACTTTCAAATAACCGATTTACTGTTAGAAAATAACATTCCGGAAGTATTATTGGCTTATAACACCATTCTCGCAAAAGGCTTCGATGGACATCATTTTATTATGGGGCTTGCCTCCCACTTTCGAGATCTATTGGTTTGCAAAAGCCAAGAAACAATTGAACTTTTAGAAGTGGGCGAAAAAGTGAAAACCATGTATTTTGACCAATCACAGAAAGCAACACATTCGTTTTTAATCGAAGCGATTGAGATTGCCAACAGTTGCGATTTAAAATACAAAACAAGTAGAAATCAACGCTTGTTGATAGAATTATCTTTATTACAACTCGCTTCCATCACGGCCAGTGATGAAAAAAAAAAGTTTAGCAGCAAAATAGATAAAGAGAAGAAACGGTATGTAATTCCACCGTCTCATTTTAAACTTGCTGAAAAAGAAGGGCCTACAGAGCTTTCTTCGGAAAAAAATACAATAACTATAAAAAACGAAAAAAGCAAACCAATTCCTGAAACTTCAGAACAAAGTAAGAAAGAAAAAGAAATTTCTTCAGAAGAAGAAACAGCTGTTCAAGACGTACAAAAAACAGAAGATAAGGAAGTTGCCGAACAATCTTTAAATGTTTCTGAACCAAATCTTCGAGAGAAGCAAGATGATACTGAAAACGAAAAAAACAGAAAGGATTCGGCAAGTAATATTGCTGATAAGCGTTCTCAAATTATAACGGAACGTAGTAGTAAAAAGGTTTCGGCTTTATCGCTTAAAAGTATTCGTAAAAAGCAAGAGCTTAAAAAAGAACAATTAGCCAACCAACCGGACGAAGAAAACCTACCAGTAAAATCGTTTACAGAAGACGAAATGCGAACCGCCTGGACGCAATATGCAAAAAAAGTAGAGGCTGACGGTAAGTATAACCTGCTGTCACACCTTACGATGGGTATTCCAAAACTGGATGGCAACATTATTCACCTACAGTTCCCAAATGATACGATTAAAGTAGAAGTAGAACGCGAAAAGTATGATTTATTGGGCTTTTTACGTAATACTCTTAAAAACTACGATATTGACCTTGATATTCTTGTAAACGAAACCGTCCAAAAAAAATACGCGTACACCACCCGTGAAAAATTTGATAAGCTTACCGAGAAAAACCCTGCGCTTGAAAAGCTACGACGTGAGTTCGATTTGGATATTTAAACATGTTCCTAACTTAATGTGTATTTTTGCACTTCAGAATTAATATTTTAAAACTATGCTAGGCTTACAACTTCCCACCGATCCTAGATGGGTGAACATTGTAGAAAAAAATGTAGAAGAAATCTTAACCGATCACGCTTTTTGTGAACAGAAAGCAGCTTCAACAGCTATTTCTTTTATTGTTACTTACCCTGAGTATACAGAACTGGTACAAGAAATGACAGCCTTGGTTAAAGAAGAAATCAGTCATTTTAAGTTAGTACACGACCGCATTATCGAACGCGGTTGGACCTTAGGCCGCGACCGAAAAGATTTATACGTGAATAAATTGATGCAATTTTTTCCAAAAGGGGGAAGCCGAACCACTAACTTGGTTCATCGATTACTCTACGCAGCTTTAATTGAAGCGAGAAGCTGTGAACGGTTTCGGTTGTTGAGTGAAGAATTGGAAGATAAGGAACTGGCTTCTTTTTACAAAAGTTTAATGGTAAGCGAGGCCAATCATTATACAATGTTTCTCGGTTTTGCCCGTAAATATGGTGACCGTGCAGAAGTAGATAAAAAATGGAAAGCATTGTTGGCACACGAAGCTGAAATAATGAAAGATTTAAGCAAAAGCGAAACCATACACGGATAAAGCTTTAGTGTTAGTGGCTTTTAATAAACAAGTTTATCAAAAAAGAATCCCATATTGTTCCATCATTGGAAACCCCTACTCGACTTTCAGATTATGTGGGTGGTGTTTTTGAATCAATTTCTTCCCGAAAAGGAATGAAAAAAGCCATTGATAAAGGTTGGGTTACAGTTAATGGTGATGTTGCCCGAACAGGAAAAATTATAACTGGAGGAGAAACAATTGTTCTTTCTTCCAAAGAAAACACACTTAATAAACCCTTTATTGAACTACGACTAGAAGTTTGTTTTGAAAACGACCACCTCGCAATTGTTAATAAACCTCCAGGGATTCTTGTTAGTGGAAATAAAAGGAAAACTATCGCCAATGCCTTGTCCTATAACTTGGCTAAAAGCAGTGCTCCCGATGCATTACTGAGACCAAAACCTGTCCATCGATTGGATTTCCCAACAAGTGGTTTGTTACTTATTGCAAAAACCCATACAGCAGTAATGGCGTTAAATAAGTTATTCGAAAAACGAAGTGTAAAGAAAACATATCATGCTATTACCTATAGCGAAATACCCGCTTATGGAACTATTGCAACCAATGTAGATTCTAAAGAAGCTTTTACTACATATAAAGTACTAAAAACAGTCCCTTCAGAGCGATTTGAGTGTTTAAATTTAGTTGAATTATATCCAAAAACAGGACGGAAACATCAGCTACGAGTGCACCTTTCAAGTATTGGTTCTCCAATTTTAGGTGATAAAAACTACAGTAAAGAAGGGCTATTGTTAAAAGGAAAAGGATTATTTCTACACGCCTCAACGTTGGAATTTAGAAACCCTATTACAGATGAACTCATTTCAGTGACTTCAGTACTTCCGAAGAAATTCAGAAAAATTTTTCCTGAAAATTAATTATTTACTTCCAGTTCTGCAGCCAATTTTTCGTTGTGAAGACTTTTTATAATTCCGTCTGAAAGCCCAATCTTAGGGACATAGACGTTTTTTGCTCCACTCCATTTCATAGCAGATAAATAAATTCGGGTTGCCGGAACAACCACATCGGCTCTGTCGGGGTTCATATTGAGGTCAGTGATTCGTTCTTCATAGGTTAACGACTTAATCATATCGTAATAAGAGCCTAAATAAAAGTAACTTAGGGGTTTACCTATCTTTTTTCCACTGTTTTTGTAAATGTGGTTAATATTTCCACCGGATCCAATTAATGATACTTTTTTATACGGTTTAGTCACAGATTTTATCCAGCTCTCAACTTCTTCCCAGATATTCTCTTTTATCATATTATTGATAATCCGTACCGTACCCAACTTAAACGATTTTGAATTGACCGTTTTTCCGTCACTAAAAAGGGTAAACTCGGTACTTCCACCACCAACATCAACATATAGGAATGTTTTTTCAGTCTGAATTAATTCTTTTAAATCGGTTGTGGCGATGATTGCCGCTTCATCATTTCCGTCTATTATATTGATATTGATACCCGTTTCTTCTTTTAGCCTCTTAGCCACTTCGCCACCATTATTAGCCTCGCGCATTGCTGAAGTAGCACAAGCCCTAAAGCGGGTTACTTCGTGGTTTTTCATCAATAAATCAAAAGCTTTCATAGCGTCAAGCATACGTAATTGATTTTTTTCTGAAATTTCACCTTCTAAAAAAACATCTGCCCCTAACCTTATGGGAACCCGAACCAAAGAGCGTTTCTTATAAATAGGGTCTTTGTCCTTCTGTTCGATAACCAAAGCGATTAATAGTCTAATTGCATTAGAGCCAATGTCTATTGCGGCATATTTTTTTATTGTAAGCAAACTATTTGTCTAATTTTTGTTGGTAATATTCGTATAATTTAAATTGTGAGCGGAATGGTTCTTCGTTGTTTTTACGATAGCGATTCAATGCTTTTCCTGAAATAACCCTGGCTTTTACATTGTCTTTCCAAGAGATTTCAAAGGTGTCGATTAGTTCGTTTTTAATTTCTTCATCATAAATGGGACACGAGATTTCAACCCGATTATCAAGGTTACGTCCCATAAAATCTGCAGATGAAATATATATCTTAGTTTCCCCACCATTTTCAAAAATAAATAAACGCGGATGTTCTAAAAATTTATCTACAATACTAATTACTTCAATATTTTCACTCATCCCTTTTATACCAGGCATTAAGCAACAAATTCCTCTAATTATCAATTTTATTTTAACTCCTGCCCTGCTTGCTTGGTATAGTTTATCTATCATTTTAAAATCGGACAAACTATTCATTTTCAGCCTAATGCCACTTGGTTTACCTTTCTTTTTGTTTTTTATTTCGGTATCGATTAATTGATATATTGCATTTCGGGTATAATGAGGCGAAACAATAAGGTGATTGTATTTCTTTATTTTATAATTCACTTCAAAAAAATCGAACACTTTATTTATTTCCTTCCCAATTTTCTGGTTGGAAGTAAACAAAGTATAATCGGTATAAATACGCGCTGTAGATTCGTTAAAATTCCCTGTGCTTACAAAGGCGTAACGTTTTATCTTTCCATTTTCTAAACGCTCTATAACACAAGCTTTACAGTGTACCTTAAGGCCAGAAACTCCAAAAATAAGCCGAACGCCTTCGCTCTGCATCTGCTCTGCATATTCAATGTTGGCCTCTTCATCAAAACGCGCCTGTAGCTCGATCTGTACTGTTACTTTTTTGCCATTTTTTACAGCGTTTATCAAGGAACTGGCAATATGCGAAATTTGTGCAAGCCTATAAATAGTAATTTGTATAGACTTAACATTGGGGTCTAATGCAGCTTCACGTAAAAATTTTACCACGTAAGAAAAGCTTTGGTACGGCGCATATAGCAAGTAATCTTTTTTGGCTATTTTATCGAACAGACTTCCTTGAAGGCTCAATCCTTTTATGGGTAAAGGTTCAATTTTTTTGTATAATAAATCGTTCCTTCCCAAACTTGGAAATTTCATATAATCACGGCGATTGTGGTATCTTCCGCCGGGAATAATACTATCGGTCGTGTCAATCCCCATTTTTTGAAGTAAAAACTGAAGCGTTTCAGCATCGATACTTTTATCGTAAACAAACCGAACTGGGTCACCGCTACTCCGGTTTTTTACACTTTTTGAAATCTTTTCAATGAAACTTCGGCTTAAATCACTGTCTATATCCAATTCGGCATCTCGGGTTATTTTAATCATATGAGCCGAAATACTTTCATATTTAAAAATACTGAAGATATTATTTAAACAATACCGTATTAAATCGTCCAGAATAATAATATACTGCTTATCCCCTTTTTGTGGAAGTACAATAAACCTATCTATTACTTTAGGAATTTCAATCAATGCAAAATTACTTCTAGACTGAAACGTGTCATCATCCTTTTTCATCACCATTCGCACGGCAAGATAGGCTGCACTGTCTTTTAAAGATGGAAACTCCTCAAGTTCGCCAATCATAATAGTTACTAAAGCCGGACTTACTTTACGAATAAAATAATCTAAAATAAACTCACTTTGGGCTTTGGTTACTTCGGTTTCATTGATAATGTAAATATTCTCCTTGTGAAGCTCACTACGTATTTTTTTAAGAATACGTAGGCTATGTGCCTGTTGCTCAATAACAATTTGTGTAATTTCTTCTAACAATTCGGATGCTGAAATCCCACCTAAAAAGCTTCTTCCACCTTTACCTGCTTCAACAATACGACGAACGGTAGCGTATCGAACCTTAAAAAATTCATCTAAATTATTCGAAAAAATCCCCAAAAAACGAAGTCGTTCTATTAATGGCACCGAAGGGTCTTCCGCTTCTTGTAAGACACGGGCATTGAATTGCAACCAGCTTAATTCACGATTGCGGTATTCATTTTTAGTATTTAAATTCTCTATTTTTTCGGTCATTATTTTAAATGTCTGGGAAAAACCATTTTTTGTGTAGTACCTGTTGAAACGTCTTTCCAGTCATCTTCATCAAATTCAATCATCACAAAACCACTGGTTGGCAAATTTTCAATTTTTTCGCTGCCCATCATATTTACCGTTGAAGTAAACGCATGATTATGGCCAACAATCATTACTTTATCTAAGGAGTTGTCCAGACTTTTAATTACCTGCATCACCTGCTGACCGCTAAAATCGTACAAATCGTGAGTTAGTTCATAATTATCGTCACTTATACTTAAAGCATTTTTAAAATATTCGGCTGTAGTTCGTGCACGGTTTGCATCGCTGGTCAGTATTTTTTGAGGAGGTTCTATTTCATTTTTAACTTTTTCTGAAACTAATGTCGCATCATTATGACCGCGTTTTTTTAAAGGGCGCATATGATCATCTACTTCATATTTCCAAGATGATTTTGCATGTCTAACCAAGTAAAGTGTTTTCATTGTTTTGAAATTTTAAACGGTTTTAAATTACGGTTGTAAGCGTTTTATTTTCCAATCTATTCCTTCTAAAGTATATTGAATACGATCGTGAAGTCTATTGGGTCTACCTTGCCAAAATTCAATTTCTACAGGTTTTACCAAGTAACCGCCCCAATCTTTTGGTTTTGGGACTTCCTTGTTTTTATATTTTTTTTCTAGTTCAGCTAGCTTTTTTTCCATTAAGCCCCTACTTTCTATTTCGCTACTTTGATTGGAAACCAAAGCTCCTAACTGACTTCCTTTGGGTCTGGAATGAAAATAATTAGTAGAGTCTTCTTCTGAAGTTTTTTCAGCAACCCCCTTAATAATCACTTGCCGTTCCATATTGGGCCAAAAAAAAGATAAACTGACTTTGTTGTGATGCTCTATGGAATTTCCTTTTTCACTATTGTAATTAGAGTAAAAATAAAATCCGTTCTCATTATACTTTTTTAACAAGACGACACGACCTCTTGGGAAATCATCTTTACCAAGTGTTGAAACGGTCATCGCATTTACTTCGTCTACTCCGCCAGAATTTTTTACCTCAAAAAACCATTTTTGAAACTGTTGCATTGGGTTTTCGTCAACATTCTCCTTAACCAGCTCAGCTTTTTCGTAAGATTTTCTGTAAGTATGTAGGTTTGTTCCCATAAGTACATCTTTACTGCAAGTTACGGGTTTTGACAGTGTATTTAAAATAGAAAGTTTTAAATGTGTATTAAATTTTAACGCTTAAGCACTTAAATATCGAATTCTTTGCCATCTTCGGCCAACTCAACGTTAAAGAAAACTTCTTCAGCTTCTTTTTTAAAGAAGGAAAGATCACCGTACCGGCCAGAGTAGTGTCCTAAGATCAATGTTCCCACTTCAGCCTTTTTGGCAATAACAGCCGCTTCTTTTGCCGTGCTATGCTTAGTTTTATCGCACAAATGATGATGAGATTCTAGAAAAGTAGCCTCATGATATAATACAGAAACATTTTTTATCTGTGGAACTATTTTAGGATAAAATGCCGTATCGCTACAGAACGCGTACGATTTTGAAGGCTCTGGCTCTAAAGTGACTTTTTTGTTTTCAATTAAATCCCCATCTTCGTTTTTTACATCAAAGCCTTGTTTCAGTTTCTGAAAATAGGTATGGTGGATACTTGCTTTTTGAGCAGCCTTAAAATCTAATTTTCTTTCCTTAATCTTTTCCTGAAATAAAAAGCCATTTGTATAAACCCTATGGTCCAACGGAATAGTGGTAACGGTTACTTTATCGTCTTCAAAAATTAAAGTAGGCTCTTTGCTGTCCAATTCGTGAAAAAACAAGGAATAATTTGTCCACGATTTCCCCAATTTTAATTGAAGTAGAATTGCCTCTTTTATTCCTTTTGGACCATACACATGCAAATCGGCTTCTCGTCCCAATAGCAAAAATGTAGAAATTAGCCCTATTAAGCCATAAAAATGATCACCGTGTAAATGTGAAATAAAAATGTGCTTGATACGTGAAAATTTTACTTTATAGCGACGTAATTGTACTTGGGTGCCTTCTCCACAATCTATTAAAAACAAATGCCCTTGAACTTCTAACACCTGCGCAGTAGGGTGTGCGTTTATATGTGGTGTTGCAGAGTGACAGCCAAGGATGGTCAATTTCATAAAGTAGAATTTAGCAGGTTGATTTTCAGAAGAAAAAGTAAATTTAGAAACCTAAATCCCGTTCTATTTCTTCCATTTCAATGATGTCTTCCGCTTCACGTAAAGTAGGTACCACGGTCATTTCCATGGGTATTACATCTGGATTGATTGCGTTGTTTACAAACACAAAAGAATGTTTGGTTTTGCGGTGAATGTTTGAAACTTTAAGGAATTCGAGTAATTCTTCTAGCTGTAACGAATCATATTTCAATAAATCTACAACTACATTTTGACCCTTAAACTTTTTCGGAATTTGATATTCCAAAAAAGAAGCAAAATCTGAAATATCATCTTGCTCATCTGCTAATATCACATAGTTATCGTGATTCGTAATTTTCATCTGTATAAATATTTAATAAGTAGGAAGATGGAATGCCCTGACAAACATCTTCAATTTGTTTACAATTTGATAAAGGGCATTTCATCTTATTGAATTTTTGAAGCTAGTAGATATAATACTGCCATACGCACAGCTACCCCGTTTTGTACTTGATTTAAAATAATTGCCTGTTTGCTATCGGCAACATCGCTGGTTATTTCTACCCCACGGTTTATGGGGCCTGGGTGCATTACTACAATTTCCTTGTCTAAGGAATCTAATAGTTTTTTATTTACCCCAAATTGTTGTGTGTATTCTCGAGTGGTAGGAAAATAACTAATATCCATCCGTTCGTTTTGAACCCGTAACATATTGGCAACATCGCACCATTCCAACGCTTTACGAAGGTTGGTTTCTACTTCTACATTTAATTGTTCTATAAATTTAGGAATAAGTGTTTTAGGGCCACAAACTTTAACCGTTGCCCCCAGCTTTTGAAGCGCAAAAATATTACTTAGTGCGACTCTGGAATGAAGAATATCCCCAACAATTACTACTTTTTTACCAGCTACATCACCTAATTTTTCCCGAATGGAATAACAATCCAATAACGCTTGTGTAGGGTGTTCGTGAGCACCATCACCAGCATTTACAATACTTGCTTTTATATTTTTTGAAAGAAATATTCCTGCACCGGGATTTGGGTGCCGCATCACCACCATATCTACTTTCATAGATAGAATGTTGTTTACAGTATCAATCAAGGTTTCCCCTTTTTTTACAGAAGAGGAAGCAGCAGAAAAATTGATGACGTCTGCAGAGAGTCGTTTTTCGGCTAACTCAAATGAAAGACGTGTTCGGGTGCTGTTCTCAAAAAAGAGGTTGGCAATAGTAATGTCGCGAAGTGAGGGAACTTTTTTAATGGGACGGTTAATCACTTCTTTAAAATGATCTGCCGTTTCAAAGATAAGGTTAATGTCATCTTCGGTTATGTATTTTATTCCCAGTAAGTGGTTTACACTTAGTTCGCTCATAATTTTTTATTCTGAAACTTTAATTACTAACTAAATACACTACATCTTCGCCTTCGTTTTCTTTCCAACACACCTTTACTTTTTCGTTATTAATAGCATCTACTTGACGCCCTCTGTAATCTGGCTGTATAGGCAAATGCCTGCTAAAACGCCTGTCGATAAGGGTTAAGAGTTCTATCTCTAATGGACGGCCAAAGGATTGCATTGCCGTTAATGCCGAACGAATGCTTCTACCCGTGTATAAAACATCATCTATAAAGACAACCTTTTTATCTTCAACCACAAAATTAATATTGGTTTTATTGGCTTCCAGCGGTTTTCCGCTTCGTCTAAAATCATCTCGATAAAAAGTAATATCTAAATACCCAAGTTGAATATTTTTGATTTTATACTCATCTTCCAACAAGGTTTTTAAACGTTCTGCTAAAAATACACCGCGCGGTTGTATCCCTATTAAAACGGTATCGGTAAAAGTATCGTGATTTTCAATTAATTGGCAAGCCAAGCGATGAAGCGCAATGTTGATTTCGGTTGCGTTTAGTAACACTTTTTGGCTCATAGAGTAGTCTAGCTAAGATTCAAAATACAAAAGTACTATTTTTTTGATGAAATAATACGATTAGGGATGATTCAGTTTAAGTGTTTTCTTCTTTAATAGTTTTAGGAGAATAAATCTATCTTTCAAACTAAAAAGTATTTTGTACTTTTAAAGTAATCAACCAAAAAATAAAAAATATGACAACTACTACCAAACCCAATACTGCCTTTTGGATCATTGCAGTTTTAGCTCTTTTATGGAACGTAATGGGCGTTATTCAATTTGTTGTTTCCACCTTTATGCTAGAAATGGTGACAGAAGGGGTTTCTTCAGAAGAAATGGATTTGTACACAGGTATGCCTGCTTGGTATACTGTAGCTTTTGGTATTGCGACCATTGCAGGCTTGTTAGCCTGTATAACGATGCTCATGCGCAAGAAAATAACTATTGGCTTATTTGGGCTTTCACTAATTGCTGTTTTAATTGCGCAAGGCTATTGGATCTTTGCCACCGATGTTATGGACATTATTGGGCCAACCGCGATTATTATGCCTTTAGTAGTAATTGCTATTTGTATTTTCCTATACTTTTACAGCAAAGGTGCCAAACAAAGAGGGTGGCTCAATTAATTTAAAGCCACTTTTTTCTTTTGAAATACCAAAGTAGTCCAAAAAACACAAGTATCATTGCGGCCCATAGATAGTAATATCCATACCGCAAATGAAGTTCGGGCATATGCTCGAAATTCATTCCGTAGATACCAGCCATAAATGTCAATGGTATGAAAATAGAAGCCATAATGGTCAATACTTTCATAACTTCGTTCATTTTATTGCTTATTGTCGTCATATACATATCCATCAGCCCCCAGATCATTTCACGATAAATATCCACACTTTCTGAAACCTGGATAATATGATCGTACAGATCGCGAATATAGTTTTGGGTACGCACTTCAATTAGAGCGGTATCGGTTTTTTCAAGTCTGTTTATCACTTCTCGCAGTGGTACTACTGCTCTACGAATACGCAGTATTTCTTTTTTTAACACTTGAATATCTTGTGTGATATCTTCTTCAACTTTATCTTCAAATAACTGATCTTCGATGTATTCTATTTTAGCACTCAACGTTTCAATTACACTAAAATAATTATCAACTACGGCATCTAATAAAGCAAACATAAGATAATCGGCACCCTTGTTACGTACGCGGCCTTTTGCGTTTTCAATTCTATCTCGAAGACCATCCCAAACGTCGCCATCGGCTTCTTGAAAGGTGGTTACATAATCCTTTCCTACCACCATACTCACGTGCTCGTTAAAAAATTCGCCATCGTCTGAGTAATGTAACATTTTGAAAACAATAAAGAGATACTCCTCATACTCATCCATTTTTGGACGTTGATTGGTCGTTACAATATCCTCTTGAATTAATGGATGCAAATTATAATACTCGCCTAAACGTTCAATTTCTTTGGTGTTATTGAGGCCGTTAATATTAATCCAGGTAATATTTTCACTCGTTTCAAACCCAAAAGCATCTTCAATATTACCAGAATCTTCTCGATTATAATGATCTTTTGAATAGTCTATAATTTCAACCTTAGTGGCTATATTTTCCTTTTTACCCGTATAGGTTACAGTTCCGGGAGCTTCGTTATGAATTATTGGCCTTTTAATGATAGGCACTTTTAGTCTTCGTTTCTTTTTTCTTGCAGTCATTTTAATACAATTGAAATTTAAAGGTAGGAAAACTAAACAATTTTTATACTTTTAAATTTCAATGTTACCGTAATAAGTTAGTTGCCTTTATGCTCACAAAGCCATTCCCGTTTGACCCCCTGCTTAAGCATCACATCCTTATTGCATTAGGATTGGCGGTTTGGATTTTTCTTTTTTTAACACTTACCGAACCTCTCGATACAAACGAACTTGGAGCGATGGAAAAACTACTGTATCTCCCGCTTTATGGACTTGCAGGTGCTATAGCGTATTTATTGATTTTACCGTTACAAACGTTTTTGTACAAAACGAATAATAAAATATGGATGCTATGGAGTGAACTATTATTCTTTTCACTAATGTTTTTATTTGGACTGTTACTCTCTAGAACCATTTACTTATATATAGTAGTTCCGGGAGAACAAAACCCTTATAGTCTCTACTATTTTTTCACTGCAATTTACATCCCTGCTATTATTACCATCCTCCCTATTTTAGCCATTGGTCGCTGGGCGTTTGGGCGCTATGCTGAAAAAAAGCTTGAAGACCAAAAAATTGAAATTGAAGGGGAAGGGACTTACGAAGGATTACGACTGCAATTAAATGACCTTATAAGTATAAAATCTGACGATAATTATATTGAAGTTTCTTTTCTGAATAATGGCTCCCTCAAAAAACAACTCATCCGAAATAAACTCTCCAGCATTGAAACTGCCATTCCAGAATTAATGAGAACGCATAGATCGCATCTTATAAATCCAGAACATTTTCAACAATTTAAAATGATATCGGGAAAATTAAACCTCATACTTTCTTCTGAAAATATTGTGCCTGTTTCAAAAACATATGCGGCCATTGTTAAAGAAAATTTAGGAAATAGAGATTGATTTTTTCGTTTTCTGAATAAAAAACACTCTATTACATAGAAAATGTACAGATACCCTTACACGATTCTTCTAATCTTCACCACAAGGAAGCGTCATTTCACCCCAAAGCACCGTATATAATAGTGTTACGTGTTTTCTAATCATATGTTTGTGTCATCAAATAATTAGAATATAAATATAAAAAATTTAGAAATTATGAAACATGTATCCTTCAAAATTCTTGCTTTAGTTATTATAACAACTTGTTCATCTTGTAAGGTAGGTCGCTTTGCATATTATAATTATGCCAATATTACTGATTACAAAATTTTTCCAAATAGGACTATTGAAAAGCCTGAACAACCTTTCATTTTTCAGAAAACTAAAAAACCCTTAATTCAGGATTCACTTACAATTACTTCCGAAGGAAAAAAAACAAAAATAACGTTTGAGGATTATTTAATTTCAAACAAAACGGTAGCCTACTTAGTGATACAAAATGACAGTATTTTATATGAAAATTATTTTAATAATTATGAAGAGAGTTCAATTGTAAATTCGTTCTCTATGGCGAAAAGTATCTTATCAATTTTAGTTGGAATTGCTATAGACGAAGGTAAAATAAAGTCTATACAAGAACCTGTCACAAACTATTTAACCAATATAAAAGATGAAAAATTTAAAGGTGTAACCATAGAACATTTATTAAATATGACCTCGGGTATAGCGTTTAATGAAAGTTACACCAATCCTTTTGGCGATGCAGCCACCTTCTATTATGGCACCGATTTAACAAAAGCAGTTAATAAGTTGAAAGTCGAGCAGGAACCAGGAACACGTTTTAAATACAGTAGCGGCGATAGCCAAGTGTTAGGGATGGTCTTACAGGCTGCTTTAAAAGAAGAGACTATTTCGGAGTACCTAGAGACAAAAATATGGAAACCCTTAGGAATGGAATATAATGCTACCTGGAGCTTAGATCGTAAAAAAAACGGTGTTGAAAAAACCTTTTGCTGTGTAAATGCAAGAGCTAGGGATTTTGCTAAAATTGGTAGGTTGTATCTTGAAAATGGTAATTGGAACGGTGAGCAAATTGTTTCAAAAGAATGGGTGAAAAATTCTACTAAAGTAGACTCTACAGGTGCAAATGTAGGTCGTTACCAACACCAATGGTGGATTAATCAAAAAGACAACTCCTATGAAGCAGAAGGCATCTTAGGGCAACATGTGTATGTTAACCCTGAGAAGAATGTGATTATCGTTCGTTTAGGTGAAAAGGTGGGTAAAACCGGAAGTTGGACACAAGTTGCACAAGGTATTACAGCAAAGCTTTAAATAAAAAAAAGGTAGAAGTTTAGTTTTTAACTTCTACCTTCTTTTCAAATTATTTGCCCTAACTAATGCCGAGCGCGTAACACATTTTCAATATCGCTTATATGAAACCCTTTTGCTTGTAATAAAATCATATAATGAAAGAGAAGATCAGCACTTTCATTTAAAAACAGATTATCATCACTATCTTTTGCCTCAATTACTACTTCAACAGCCTCTTCTCCTACTTTCTGAGCTATTTTGTTCATTCCCGCTCTAAAAAGAGATGAAACATATGAATTTTCATCTTCGGAATTATTTTTTCGATCTTCAATCACTTCTTCCAATTTTGAAAGAAATCCGAAATTAGAGTTGTTTTTTTCGTTCCAACATGTATCTGTTCCTTTGTGACAAGTTGGCCCTTCTGGCTGTACTTGAACAAGCAGAGCGTCATTATCACAATCAACTTTTATGGAAACTAAGTTTAAAAAATTGCCACTCTCCTCTCCTTTGGTCCACAGTCTATTTTTACTTCGGCTAAAAAAGGTTACTTTTTTAGTTTGATTGGTTTTTAAAAACGCCTCTTCGTTCATGTAGCCTAGCATCAACACATTTTTAGTGATTGCATCTTGTATAATTGCCGGAACTAAACCGTTTTCGTATTTCGTATAATCTATTTGCATAACCTTATATTCTAACAGGAATTCCCTGTGTTTGTAATTCTTTTTTTAATTCTGAAATCTCTATTTCCTTAAAGTGAAAAACACTGGCAGCCAAAGCAGCATCAGCTTTTCCTAATTTAAAAGTATCTGTAAAATGATTTATAGTACCCGCTCCACCTGAAGCAATTATTGGAATACTGAGTGTTTCTGAAAGTTTTTTCAAAGCTTCATTAGCAAAACCGTCTTTGGTACCGTCATTATCCATCGAAGTGAAGAGAATTTCTCCAGCACCTCTTTTTTGAACCTCCAAAGCCCAATCAAATAAATTTAACGTTGTAGGTTGCTTCCCTCCTACTAAATGTACAACCCACTCACCATCTATCTGTTTCGCATCGATTGCTACCACAATACATTGCGAACCAAATTTAGCAGCTAAATCGTTTATTAATTGTGGATTTTTAACTGCAGAAGAGTTTATTGAAACCTTATCAGCTCCATTTTTCAATAAAATAGCAACATCTTCCACACTCGAAATTCCGCCTCCAACGGTAAATGGAATGTTTATAGCTTCCGCAACTTGTAAAACCATGTTTGCAAGGGTTTTACGGCGTTCTTCAGTAGCTGATATATCTAAAAAAACCAACTCATCGGCTCCCGTTTCAGAATATAATTTAGCTAATTCCACTGGATCTCCCGCATCACGAAGATTTACAAAATTTACACCTTTTACGGTGCGACCATTTTTTATATCCAAACAAGGGATTATTCGTTTAGTTAGCATCTAGAATATATTTTTCAAGTTGTTTTAAAGATATTCTGTTTTCATAAATAGCTTTCCCTAAAATAGTTCCTTCACAACCTATTTCAGTAAGTTTGGGAAGGTCATCGAAGGTAGCAACACCTCCTGAAGCAATTAGTTTTAAATTCTCAGTTTCAGCTAAAATTTGTTTGTACAACTCAAACGAAGGGCCTTCTAGCATCCCATCTTTACTAATGTCTGTACAAATTACGTATTCCACTCCATCATCTTGATATTTTTGAATAAAAGGAATGACAAACTCATCACTTTCTTCTAACCAGCCACTTACAGCAACTTTTTCATCTTTTGCATCAGCACCTAAAATAATTTTGTCGCTACCATATTTTTGTAACCAGTTTTTAAAAACATCTGGGTTTTTAACTGCAATACTTCCACCAGTTATTTGATTGGCGCCACTATTAAAGGCTATTTCTAGGTCTTTATCGCTTTTTAAACCACCTCCAAAATCTATTTGCAGATTTGTTTTAGAAGCTATTTCTTCTAAAACTCTGTGGTTAACAATATGGCTGCTTTTTGCCCCATCTAAATCAACTAAATGTAGATATTGTATACCATGGGCTTCAAACTGTTTGGCAATTTCAAGCGGATTTTCGTTGTATATTTTTTTTGTACTGTAATCGCCTTTTGAAAGCCGTACACATTTGCCTTCAATGATATCTATAGCAGGTATTATTCTCATAATTAAATCGTTAAAAAGTTTTTTAATATTTTTTCTCCAGCAGCGCTACTTTTTTCTGGGTGAAATTGAACGCCATAGAAGTTATCTTTTTGCAATGCAGAAGAATAATCCCCGTCATAGTCAGTCATTGCAACGGTTTCATCGCAAATTGGGGCATAGTAGCTATGCACCAAATACATAAACTCGTTTTCTGAAATACCTTTAAATAAATCAGACTGTAAGTTTGAAATGGTATTCCAGCCCATTTGAGGAACTTTCAATGTATTTGAAAATCGTTTTACGTCAACGTCAAAAACACCTAAACCTTTCGTGTTTCCTTCTTCCGAAGAATTACAAAGTAACTGCATCCCTAAACAAATACCTAAAACGGGTTGTTTTAAGGTAGGTATGAGCTTGTCTAAGCCTGTTTCTTTCAGCATTTTCATCGCACTGTCGGCATGACCTACACCCGGAAAAATCACTTTATCGGCAGTTTTAATCTCTTCTTCATTACTACTCAAAGCAGCATTAAACCCTAACCTTTCAATAGCAAACTGAAGGCTTTTAATATTTCCGGCGCCATAATCTATAATAACTATATTCATTACAATACGCCTTTTGTAGATGGTAAAATCATCTTGTCTATATCTCGCTTTACTGCAACTTTTATCGCTTTAGCAAAAGCCTTAAAAATCGCTTCTATTTTGTGGTGCTCGTTGGTTCCTTCTGCTTTAATATTAAGGTTAGCTTTAGCTCCATCTGTAAAACTTTTAAAGAAATGGTAGAACATTTCAGTAGGCATTTTACCAATCATTTCACGTTTAAAATCTGCTTCCCAAACCAACCAATTTCTACCACCAAAATCAATCGCTACCTGTGCTAAGCAATCGTCCATTGGCAAACAAAATCCGTAACGCTCTATCCCTAATTTATTACCCAATGCTTTTGAAAAAACTTCCCCTAATGCAATAGCCGTATCTTCTATCGTGTGATGCTCATCCACTTCTAGATCGCCTGTTACTTTTACAGAAAGGTCCATTTGACCGTGCCTCGCTATTTGATCTAACATATGATCGAAAAAGGCAATTCCGGTGTCCATATCACCTTTCCCGGTTCCATCAAGGTTTAATTGTATTGAAATATCTGTTTCATTTGTTTTTCTATTAATTTCAGCCGTTCTAGTGTCTAATTTTAAAAACTCGTAAATAGCTTTCCAGTCATTGGTTTCTAATGCTATAACCGAGTTTAACTCCTCTTTTTGAACCGTGATTTCATTTGTTCCTAATTGCGTGTCGTCATTAATAAAAATGGCCTTTGAACCTAGGTTTTTAGCTAATTCTACATCGGTTAAACGGTCTCCAATTACAAAAGAATTTTCCAAATCGTATTCTTCTGAAAAGTACTTTTTTAACAATGCTGTACCTGGTTTTCGCGTAGGCGCGTTTTCGTGCGGAAAGGTTCTGTCTAGAAAAACTTCATTAAAAACAACTCCTTCATTCTCAAAAGCTTTCATAATAAAATTATGAACCGGCCAAAACGTTGCTTCTGGAAATGAGTCCGTGCCTAAACCGTCCTGATTGGTTATCATAACGAGCTCAAAGTCTAGCTCTTTGGCTATTTTAGCCATATATGTGAAAACTTTTGGATAAAACACCATTTTTTCAAAGGCATCAATTTGCTCGTCGACGGTTTCTTTTATTAGAGTTCCGTCCCTATCTATAAACAATACGTTCTTTTTCATTATTGAAGTTTTTTTAAGGTGGTAATTAAAAGCTCATTTTCTTTTGGCGTTCCTACTGTAAAACGCAAAGTATTTTCACAAAGGGGTTGACTGCTACGATTTCGAACCACAATCCCTTTTTCTACTAATTGATCATACCGTTTTGTAGCATTATCTACTCGGCATAGAATAAAATTAGCTTCTGAAAGAATTATTTCAGTAATAAAATTTACTTGAAGAAAAGCTTTATATAACTTATTCTTTCCCATTATTAATGAATTAATTTCATTTTTTATATCTAGTGGATTTTTTAATCGATGTATAGCCTTTTCCTGTGTTAATGAGTTGATGTTGTAAGGTGGTTTAATTTTATTTAAAACCGTTATTATTTCTTCGGAAGCGAAGCATATACCCAATCTAATCCCAGCCATTCCATACGCTTTTGATAGGGTTTGCGTAACAACCAAATTAGGATATTCAGTCAACTTTTTTGACCAACTTTCAGTTTCTGAAAAGTCGATATATGCTTCATCAATCACAACCAAACCTTTAAAATTGTTTAATAGTTTTTCAACTTCAGCTTCAGAAAAAAGAGTCCCTGTAGGATTATTGGGCGAACAAAGAAAAATCATTTTTGTCTGCTCATCAACTGTTTCTAAAATAGCTGAAAGATTGGGTTGAAATGCTTCAGTTAACAGCACCTCCCTATTTTCAATATTATTAATTCCAGCGAGCACTTTGTACATTCCGTACGTTGGCGGAAGTGTGATTATATTGTCTTTTCCAGGCTCACAAAAAGCTCTAAAGAGTAAATCCAGAACTTCATCACTTCCGTTGCCCAAGAGTATATTTTTCTCTGAAACATCTTTAATTAAGCCGATTTCTTTCTTTAAAAGCCGTTGTTGCGGATCTGGGTACCTATTTACGCCGTTTTCAAAAGGATTTTCATTGGCATCTAAAAAAACCATAGATTCACTCGTTTCTGTAAACTCATCACGGGCAGAACTGTAAGGCTGTAACTTTGCGACATTGGGCCGAACCAATTTATCTACATTGAATGTGTTTTCCATATTATTGTAAGCTTTTTAAACGGATTGATACTGCATTTTTATGAGCTTCTAATCCTTCTGCTTCGGCCATGGTTTCAATTGCAGGACCGATATTCTTAATTCCTTTTTCTGAAATTTTTTGAAACGTCATACTCTTTAAAAAACTATCCAAATTAACACCGCTATACTGTTTTGAATAGCCATTGGTTGGTAAAGTGTGGTTAGTGCCTGAAGCATAGTCACCAGCGCTTTCGGGTGTATAGTTGCCTATAAAAACAGAGCCTGCATTTTGAATATTCTTTACGAAATACTCTTCATTTTCTGAAATAACAATAAAGTGTTCTGGGCCATATTCATTAATCATTTCAAGCGCTTCTTCTTCCGTATCAACTAAAATTAATTTTGAGTTTGAAATTGCTTGTGTTGCAATATCCTTTCTAGGTAGCTTTTCCAGCTGTGCTTCTACTTCCTTTTCAGTTTCAGCAATAATTTTTTTAGAAGTTGACACTAAAATTACTTGGCTGTCAGGTCCGTGTTCCGCTTGGCTTAATAAATCTGATGCTACAAACGTAGGATTAGCTGTTTCATCTGCGTAGATCAACAACTCTGATGGTCCGGCGGGCATATCTATGGCAACATTATACTTAGTTGCCAATTGTTTGGCAACGGTAACATATTGGTTTCCGGGACCGAATATTTTGTAAATTGAAGGAACAGTTTCAGTACCAAACGTCATTGCTGCAATGGCTTGAATACCGCCAATTTTATAAATTTTAGTAACGCCACAGAGTTTAGCAGTGTATAAAATAGCAGCGTTTACTTCTCCGTTTTTATCAGGTGGTGTGCAAAGCACAATTTCCTTACAACCAGCAATTGTTGCTGGAACAGCAAGCATTAAAATAGTGGAAAATAGCGGTGCAGAACCTCCAGGGATATATAATCCCACTTTTTGAATGGGACGTTTTTCTTGCCAGCAAGTCACTCCGTTAGTAGTTTCTACCGTTACACTCTCTGTTTTTTGTGCAGCGTGAAAGGTAGTAATATTCGTTTTTGCAATGTCTATTGCCTCTTTTAATTCAGAAGGAAGAGATTTTTCTGCTTTGCTGATTTCTTCTTTAGAAACTAATAAATTGTCAGGTGTTGCTCCATCAAAAAGCTGTGTGTACCTTAAAACTGCGCTATCCCCTTTTGTTTTTACTTCATTAAAAATCTCATCGACAGTTTTTTCAATATCCGCAACAGTTTTCGTGGGTCTTTTAAGCACTGCTGACCAAGTGCTCTTAGTTGGATTTACTATCTTATTCATTATGCTATCATTTTTTCAATAGGACATACTAAAATACCTTCAGCACCTATAGCTTTTAATTCTTCTATCACTTCCCAAAACTCCTCTTGATTCACAACCGAATGCATACTGCTCCAACCATCTTTTACAAGCGGTAAAATAGTTGGACTTTTCATACCTGGCAATAGTTTTGTGATTGCTTCAATTTTATTGTTTGGGGTATTTAGCAAAACGTAGCGATTATCACGCCCTTTTAATACAGATTGAATTCGAAAAATTAATTTATCTAGCAGTTTACTTACTTCGCCACTTATTTTTGGTGATGCCGCCAATACGGCTTCACTTTTGAAAATGACTTCAACTTCTTTCAAATTATTTTTAAAAAGTGTGCTACCGCTGCTTACAATGTCGCAAATTCCGTCAGCCAGACCAATATTGGGGGCAATTTCAACGCTTCCGTTAATAATATGTAAATCTGCAGTAATGCCTTTTTCGGCTAGATACTTTCGTGTGGTATTAGGGTATGATGTGGCAATTCTTTTTCCTTCAAAATCTTTTATACTATCATATTCGAAGAATTTAGAAACGGCTAATGATACCCGGCATTTAGAAAACCCCAATTTTTCTTTTACGGTAATGTCATTTCCGTTTTCAACCAAAAGATTCTCTCCAATTATCGCACAATCTACTACCCCATCTTTTAAATATTGAGGAATATCTCCATTACGTAAATAATAGATTTCCAGCGGAAAGTTTTTTGCCGGAGCTTTTAACTGGTCCCTGCCATTATCTATGGAAATACCACAATCCTTTAAAATTTTTAAAGACTCTTGGTTAAGCCTTCCTAACTTTTGTACTGCAATTTTTAATAGTTTCATTATTTTAATTTTAGTGCATAAAAAAACCCGCCTGAGAATGCTCAAACGGGTTTTCGATATAGTTTATATAAATTTAATTACAACATACCAATATTACCTCGCAAGAGCGTGGAGAATATATGATGATGTAATGCTATTTGTTTCATAAGTTGAGCACAAAGCTAAGCAAAAATGTTTATATTATTATTAATAAACATATAAATATTAAGTAAAATAAATACAATATTTTGTTAGATTTGTTTTTATAGAAATATAAGAAATAACTTACGTTCTATAAATCAATTTTTTACGTGCTGTGAGAAGTTTTTTAATCGCTTTTGTCATTTTCATTATTTGGGCTTTTTTTGGGCTTTGGCTCTATTCATGGCTTCAGGCTGAAAATGAACCAACGGCTGTTCTAACCGATAAACCTCTCAAAAACACCGACTCAATTCAACTCAATGCGATTGATAGTGCTACGATAATGATTGATAGCATATCACATGTAAAGGACTCTATCCCAATAAACAACAATACTCCTATGATTGTGAAAAATGATGAAGGAGACATTTTGTTTCTATTTGAAGAAGGAATAATTTCACACAAAAACAGTACAGAAATAATTATACCTGATTCCAGCATTGATTTTAAGTACAAAATAAACACCTATTTAATAGAGCATCCAAATAAGGAAGTTCAAATTGTTTCCGTTTACAGTCCAGATGAAAATATGGAAACTCCAAACCTAGGAATACAACGAGGAAATAAAATAAAACAAATTTTAATACAAACTGGAGTTCCTTCAGAAAAAATTGTGGTAAAACCAGTTATTAAAGATGTTGTTTTTAATGAAAATGAGTCATTTAACAACGTGTTTTCCTTTGCTTTTAAGCCCTTTGATAAAGATCGAATAGAAGAAGTTGAAGTCAACATCCCCGAGTCGGTAACCATATATCCCAAATTTTCTGAAACTAGAATTATCGTAAACAATAATTTACGTAATTTGCTTGAAGATGTAAAATTAGCCTTTGAAAACAACCCTGAAATAACTGTTGAAGTTATCGGGCATACAGACAATGTAGGAAATGCAAATGACAATTACCGTATGGGACTACAATACGCAAGACAAGTACGGTGGTATTTAATTTCAAAAGGAAATTTTGAAAAATCAGCAATTAAAGCAAGCTCGAAAGGTGAAACCGAACCAATTGACACTAACAACTCAAAGCGGGGAAGAAATGCCAATCGAAGAATAGAAATAGTCTATAATTATAATGGATAGTATATTTAAATTCATAAACCAATTTCCTTCTCTAATAGGCATTTTTATTTTAATGTTTAGTTCTTTTCTTATTGGTTATTTTTCCGGTTGGTGGTTACAAAAAAAGAAAAGCAGAAAATTTATAAAAAAACTAAAAGGTGAAGTAAATGCCGCGAAATCACAACAAAAGGTAAACGACATTGAAACAATCTTCACTGAAATAAAACCTAAAATTGTTGAAGTTGTAAAACAAACCCAAAAAGAAATTGTCAACCCGAAAGACGTTTTGGAAAAAGCACGAACTAGCTTCGTTACCTACACAAAAGACAAACCAAAACTGAATTATGAAACAATTGGTTTTGCTCATAGTTTTGAGCGGGACGACCTCACTAAAATTGATGGTATTGGCCCCTATATTGAAGAAAAGCTCAACGAAATAGACATCTTTACCTTTGAGCAAATAAGCAAACTTACACACTCTGATATTCGAGCACTTACCGAAATTATAGACTTTTTTCCCGGGAGAATTGAACGTGATGATTGGGTGGGTCAAGCAAAGTCTTTAATAGCTTACTAAAAAATAGTATATGCACTTAGCAACTCTCGACTGGGTATTAATCCTATCTTTTTTCGCAGTTTTTTTATTTATTGGTTTAGTAGTTGCCAAAAAAGCCGGTAAAAATACACAAGAATTTTTTCTCTCTGGACGTAATATGCCTTGGTGGTTATTGGGAATATCGATGGTGGCAACCACCTTTTCTGCAGACACACCTAACTTGGTAACAGATATTGTGAGACAAAACGGAATTTCCGGTAACTGGGTATGGTGGACGTTTTTAATTACAGGAATGCTTACTGTTTTTGTGTATGCTAAACTTTGGAGACGATCAGAAGTCTTAACCGATCTTGAATTCTATGAACTTAGATATAGTGGAAAAGAGGCGGCATTTCTTCGTGGTTTTAGGGCGTTGTACTTAGGTGTTTTTTTCAATATAATGATTATGGCTTCGGTTTGTTTGGCGGCTATAAAAATTGGAGGGATATTATTTAATTTACAACCCTGGGAATGTGTTTTATATGCATCTATCATTACAGTTACATATAGTTCTATTGGAGGTCTTAGAGGCGTGATTTTAAGTGACTTTTTACAATTTATTGTAGCAATGATTGGCTCCGTCTGGGCAGCTTATTACATTGTTTCTATGCCTGAAATTGGTGGTCTGGATAATTTGTTGGCACATGAAAATGTAGCGAATAAATTACATTTTCTTCCAGATTTTAATGATACTGAATCTTTATTAACCTTATTAATTATACCCATTGCGGTACAATGGTGGAGTGTATGGTACCCAGGAGCTGAGCCCGGTGGTGGTGGTTATATTGCACAACGAATGCTTTCAGCAAAAGATGAAAAAAATGCAATAGGTGCTACTCTCCTATTTAATGTAGCTCACTATGCTTTAAGACCGTGGCCTTGGATCATTATTGCTTTGGCTTCTTTGGTTTTATACCCTGAAGTAGCAGATATTGGAAAAGAGTTTCCAAATGCAGTTCTAGGACACGATTTAGGATATCCTGCAATGCTTACAAACTTACCCGCAGGATTGCTAGGACTAGTGGTTGCTTCTTTAATTGCCGCTTTTATGAGCACTATTTCCACACATTTAAATTGGGGCGCATCATATATATCGTTAGATTTTTATAAACGTTTTGTAAAACCTGATGCCACCGAAAAGCAATTAGTAACGCTAGGAAGAGTTTCTACCGTTGTCTTAATGGCAGTTTCAGCATTATTGGCGCTGGTATTGAGCAGTGCTTTAGAAACATTCCAAATCTTACTTTCTATTGGTGCTGGAACAGGTTTGATTTTCATTTTACGTTGGTTCTGGTGGCGCATCAATGCATATAGTGAAATTACAGGAATGGTTGTTTCGTTTATCGTTGCATTGGTTTTTGAATTTGGAAATTTTGATCTTGAAGGTCACGAAAAACTAGTTTTAAATGTATTGATTACAACAGTGAGTTGGGTAACTGTAACTTTGCTTACCCGACCTACTGATTCTGAAAAATTAGCTTCATTCTATAATAAAGTGACACCTTACGGAAAAGGATGGGATAAGTTTAAACGTATTGCATCTAAAAAGAATCTTGTTTTAAAAAGCACACACGATGTTTTTACAATAGACCTTGCTTGCATGCTTTTGGGTATTGTTTTTGTCTATACATCGTTGTTTGCAACGGGCTATGTTATCTACGGAAATATGCTCGGTGCTTCAATTTTAATGATAATTGCAGCTATTTCAGGTTTCTTTGTTTTTAAGCTTTGGAAACGAAAATAACACATAAAAAAAACCGCTCCATTTCTGAAGCGGTTTTATACAATTAAATTTTAATTAATTGTTTATTGATTTCCTAAAATAATAGGCATTCCACTATCACCAGAACCAATTACGATAACTTTGCTATTATTAGATTCTGAAAGCTTTATTGTAGCTTGAATTCCTTTTTCCTGTAAAATCTTATCCGTTAACGAAGCACTTAAAATACTGTTTGCCGTCGCCTTACCTTCTGCCTCAATACGTTGACGCTCTTTTTCTTTTTGAGCTTTTTCCAAACGGAATTCATACTCTAAAGACTCTTGCTCTTGTCTCAATTTACGCTCAATTGCCACTTTAATGGTTTCCGGTAGCGAAATATCCCGTACTAAAATTCGGTTTACCTGAACAAATTGATTTTCAAGTAAATTTTTGGTTTCTTCAAGCATTTCACTTTGTATGGATTCTCGCTTACTAGCATATAACTGCTCTGGCGTATAACGACCTACTACCGCTCGAGTAGCAGAACGTACCGCCGGTTTTATCAATCGGGTAATATAATCCTCTCCCTTTTCTTGATGTAACTTCCCTAAGTTACTATCTTCTGGTTGAAACCATACAGAAGCTTCCAATCGAATATCCAAACCATTTGATGAAAGCACTTTCATTGATTCATCCAACGATTGTTGGCGTACTTCGTATATAAAAACGTCATTCCAAGGTGCTACAATATGAAATCCTTCGCTAAGTGCCGGTTCATCGGTTACAACTCCCCCGCCAAAGCGTTTATAAAGTACTCCAGCTTCCCCGGAAGATATGGTTACAGCAGATTTTGCTATAACAATGATGATGATGATAATACCAATTATTAACGGTATTCCTATTTTGGGTAATCTTTCCATTATATATTATGTTTTTTTGGTTTATATAAGTCCGTTGTATTTTCTAATAAACCACTCAGCACTAAGTGTTAAAACAATAAGCGCGAGCAGGTATTTCCAATCGATCAAAGGTACGGTTTTTAGTTCGCTTTTCTGAATGGATTGGTAAGAATCGTCAGCGATTAAAGCCGCTATCATACGCTCCATTTCTGAAGGAAAATAGGCTGTTCCGTTTGTTTTCTGTGCAACCCGTTTCAACTTAGAAACATCAGCATTCAAGAATTGCTGTTCCACATTAAAATCTAAGATGGTAAAGTTTCCACTGCGAGAAATTGATTCATCAGCAACTGAAACGGTATATTTGTATTCCCCGGCCGGTAAACTATTCAAATCTACTTCATAAAAATTATTCTTCAATAAAAGGGGAAAAACGGTTTGCTTTTCAGTTTCTGTATTTCGTACCGTAATATTCAATGCTGCACGAGAATCGAACACATAATTTTTATCAAAATATTGAGCTGAAACTTTTATCGGGTTGTTATTGTAGTAAAAAGTTTCATTATCTACTTCCAAACGGCTTCGGCGTTTATTGGAAGCTAAATATTGCACCATTTTTCCTATAAAACCATCAAACTCTTGAAAGTTTTCGGTCTGTAGATATGATTGAGCACGCCATTTCCAAAAACCCTCCCCATCCCAAATGGCATCGCGTTTTCCGTTCAGCTCCATAGTTGCCAGCATGGGTGTGCCTGTCTCAAAACTATTAATAGATTGGCCTAATAATATTTCGTGAGGAACCGTTACGCTTAAATCACCAAAGGTTGTCTTTAGTGGTGGGAATTCGTTAAAACCAATATCTTCTACCGCAAAAGTGCCATAGTTGTTATTTAACGCTGCAGAAACATCTTCGGTTTGTAAACTCGTTTCTTTTCTAAACTCTTGCTGAATTGAGTTTAAAAAGTTCCAATCGGTATTGGTACCGGTAATTGTTAGGGTATTTTTTTTAAGTTTTTTAATTTCTGAATAAACTTGTGTAAAACTACGATCGGGCTGAAAAAGTACGACTAACTGATAGTCATTTAATATCGAAACCGATTCCGAAGGTTTTTGTATGGTAAGTGTCCTTTGTTCATTAGCCGTAACCGATTTTTTCAATGCTCCCAAATCAGGATGGATGATATCGCTAACAACCAGAACATTGGTTGCTTGGTCAATTACTTCAACCGCAAACTGCTTGTTATTGTTTGTCTTGTTTTTTTCATCATCTAACGGTACAATTTGAGCGGTATATTTTTGCAATCCCACGCTCGATGCCGGAAGCGTAAAATTCAATGTTTTGCTATTTGTATCTTCTGAAAATGCTACAGTTTCCCTATAGACAGTTGTTCCGTTTTGAGATATTAAAAATTGTGAAGTAACTGAACCCGTCCCGTTATAAACCAAAATCACTTCCACCGGAAACTTATTTTTTAAAAAAGCATAACGGTTACTATTTAAACGTTCAATTTTAAGATCGGTGTATTTAGTGGAATCACCTAAAACTAAAGGATAAACATCGTTTTTGTAGGTAGCTGAAATGAATTCATAATCGCTTCCCAAGGTTTGGTTACCATCGGTCACCAGAATAGTGGGTGCAATTTCATTTTTAAATAGGTTATCGGTAGCTTCAAGGGCTTTTGAAAGGTTACTGTTTTTTTCTGAAAAAGAAAGAGAATCCAACTCCTCAAAATCACTTCCGAAGGAAAAGAAAGACAGGTCAAACTTCTCATTCAGTTCTTGATTGTTTTTTAAATTTTCAAGTAAAGCCGAAACATTGTCTGATTGCCTTAATTCCATAATGGAAGCTGAGTTATCTACTAAAACCGGTAACTTCGGTTTTTCAATAGAATACGTTTCACTTTTAAACTTTGGGTTGATTAACAACACCAAAAGTGAAAACAACGTGATAAAGCGTAATACTCCAAAGGTCCAACGTAATGATTTGGAATATTTATTTTTATAACCATACATGAACAACGCCAGCGCAAGGGAAATTACGCCGGCGATGATGATATATAGTATGGTTTCAGTCGTCAATTATTGGTTTTTAGAGGTTAGAGGTTAGAGGTTAGAGGTTAGAGGTTAGAGGTTAGAAAAAATAAAAATAGCTTCGCAGTCATCTCGACGTTAGGAGAGATCACATCCTGCTGTTTACTCATATGAAATCCCTCGTCGTTCCTCCTTCGGGATGACATCCTACATACAGGTTTCAGGTTTCAAAAAAAATAGATCACTGCCAACTGAATACTGCTTACTGAACACTGATTAAGTAAGCATACCACCGTCAACGTTCAATACTTGTCCAGTTATGTATCCAGAAAGGTCACTTGCTAAAAACACACAGGCATTGGCAATATCTTCTGGTGAACCGCCACGCTTTAACGGTATAGCGTCTCGCCAACCCTGCACAGTTTCTTCGTTTAACTTTCCTGTCATTTCGGTTTCAATAAAGCCTGGTGCAATGGCATTACAACGAATATCGCGAGATCCAAGCTCTAAGGCTACAGACTTTGTAAACCCTAAAATACCCGCTTTTGATGCAGCGTAGTTGGTTTGCCCCGCATTCCCCTTCACACCTACTACCGAGCTCATATTAATAATAGAACCTTTGCGTTGTTTCAACATAGCGCGTTGTACCGCTTTGGTCATGTTGAAAACAGATTTTAAGTTCACCTCGATTACTTTATCAAAATCTTCTTCTGAAATACGCATTAGAAGGTTGTCCTTTGTAATACCTGCGTTATTTATTAGTATATCAATACTACCAAATTCTTTTAACACTTCAGCCGCCAGTTCTTGTGACTCATCAAAATTGGCTGCGTTGCTTTGATACGCTTTCACTTTTACTCCTTCCTTGGAAAGATCGGAAGCAATGGCTTCGGCAGATTCTTTAGATGAATTATATGTAAATGCTACATTGGCACCGTGTTTTACAAAGGTTTCCACGATTCCTTTTCCTATTCCGCGGCTACCTCCTGTTATAATTGCTGTTTTCCCTTCTAATAATTTCATAGCTATTTGTTCTATTAATTTTGGTTGGTTCTCTTTTCAGAATAACGTAAGATACCAATTATCTTACATTAGATATCAAATATAAAAAAAGCCCTGCTAAAAAAACAGGACTTTAATATTTATATAGATAGTTGTTTACCCTAAAACTTCGGCAACTTTTTTACCAATTTCTGCAGGTGAATCTACTACGTGAATTCCACATTCACTTAAAATTTTCTTTTTAGCTTGAGCGGTGTCATCGCTTCCGCCCACAATGGCTCCAGCGTGTCCCATAGTACGGCCAGCAGGTGCTGTTTCACCAGCGATAAAACCAATAATTGGTTTTTTGCTTCCGCTTTCTTTGTACCATTTTGCAGCATCGGCTTCTAATTGTCCACCAATTTCTCCAATCATCACTACAGCTTCAGTTTCTTCATCATTAATCAACAACTCTACAGCTTCTTTTGTGGTAGTCCCGATAATTGGGTCACCACCAATACCAATTGCGGTTGTGATTCCTAATCCTTGTTTTACAACTTGATCAGCAGCTTCGTATGTTAATGTTCCAGATTTTGAGACCACTCCAATTTTCCCTTTTTTGAAAACAAATCCAGGCATAATACCTACTTTAGCTTCACCAGGTGTAATAACTCCAGGACAGTTAGGGCCTACCAAGCGACAGTCTCTATCTTTTATGTAATCGGCAACTTTAATCATGTCACCAACTGGAATTCCTTCAGTAATAGTAATAATTATTTTAATACCAGCGTTTGCGGCTTCCATAATAGCATCGGCAGCAAATGCGGGTGGCACAAAAATAATACTTACATCTGCTCCTGTATCTTTAACAGCATCTGCAACAGTATTGAAAACTGGCTTATCAAGGTGTTTTTGACCACCTTTACCTGGTGTTACACCACCAACTACATTAGTACCGTATTCAATCATTTGACCTGCGTGAAAAGTACCTTCACTTCCGGTGAAACCTTGTACGATGATTTTTGAATCTTTATTTACTAAAACGCTCATTCTCTTTCAGAATTTTTTATTGTTTTATAATGAAATGTATGTTGCTCTATTTTATATAGCTTAATAAAGCAATGCAAAGGTACTATTTTGAAATAGCTTTTAAAAGAATTTATACTTTAACCTTATGATATGATTTATCAGTATCATCATGATCGGTTACTGGCTGACTTATTTGGTGACCGCGGTATATTTTTTCGTCTTTCACTTCCCAAATAGCCATGAAATGAGCGATTCCTAATTCTTCATCTGGGTTTTCGATGGTTTTGATGTAATATTTATACCGAACAGTTACATACTTTTCATCTTCCAGTAAATGACTTACCTCTACCCTGAGGTCGTCAAAGGTTCGACGCATTTCAGCAAAATAGTCTACCAGATCTCCATGATTCATAATTGTTAAACCATTGGTACTATTCCATATAAGCTCTAGATCTGGATGAAAAAATTTTTCTAAAACCGAACTATCATTTAATACATCTGAAAGGTAGAATCCTCTCACTATTTCCTTTGCACTTTTACTCATTTTATTCTATCTAATTTATCGATTATATCAGGTATCAAGCGAATAGACGCTAATTCCTTATATTTTTTTCTGAATTCATCTGCTGGTGTTCCAAAATAGGATTTATGCCCAGGAAGCGATTTGCTCACACCACTTTGTGCCGAAATTACTGCTTTTTCGCCAATGGTTACACCACTTGTAATGCCAACTTGGCCCCAAATGGTCACAAAGTCTTCAATAAACACACAACCAGCAATACCTACTTGCGAGGCAATTAAACAACGACTGCCAATTACGGTATCGTGACCTACGTGAACTTGATTATCCAACTTTGTTCCTTCACCAATCATTGTAGATGCCGTTACTCCACTATCAATGGTACATTGTGCGCCTATATCGACATTATCTTTAATAACGACATTTCCACCGCTTAAGAGTTTGTCAAATTTTTCAGGGCGGTTTTTATAATAAAATGCATCGGCGCCTAAAACAGTGCCAGAATGAATGGTGACATTATTCCCAATTTTTGTGTTATCGTAAATGGATACATTTGGGTGAATAATACAATCATCACCTATTTCTACATTATTACCAATAAAAACATTGGGCTGAATAATGGTATGGTTTCCAATTGTTGCGGATTCTGCTATGACTGCTGAAGCTGCCACAAAAGGGTTAAAGTGTTTAATTAATTTGTTAAAGTCACGAAAAGGATCGTCACTTATTAATAACGCCTTTCCTGGAGGGCAATCCACTTCTTTATTGATTAAAACTATAGTAGCAAGGGATTGCAGTGCTTTATCGTAGTACTTGGGGTGGTCTACAAAAACAATATCACCGGGCTGTACTACGTGAATTTCATTCAGCCCCAATACCGGAAAAGCTGCATCGCCAACATAATCACAGTCAATAATACCTGCAATTGCTTTCAAGGTCTGGGGATTTGAAAATTTCATTTTTACGAATTTGAAACCAAATATAAAAAATCCCGTCACAATAGCATCATGACGGGATTTAAAATTTTAATAGTTAAGCAACTATTCTTTTATTCGTTCTTGGTATTGCCCCTTTTCTGTATCCACTCGTATTTTATCGCCTTCATTAATAAATAAAGGGACATTTACTTCAGCTCCGGTTTCAACGATTGCAGGCTTTGTTGCGTTTGTCGCAGTATTACCTTTTACTCCAGGTTCGGTTGAAGTCACCTCTAATGTAACGTGTGCGGGCATTTCTACAGAAAGCGGTGCATTATCTTCAGTATTTATTAAAACAGTTACTACTTCACCCTCTTTCATTAGTTCAGGTGTATCTAGAGCTTCTTTCAATAAACGTATTTGGGTATAATCTTCAGTATTCATAAAATGGTAAAACTCCCCTTCATTATATAAGAATTGAAATTTATGCGTTTCTACACGAACATCCTCAATTTTATGACCAGCAGAAAAAGTGTTGTCAATTACTTTTCCTGTCGTTACACTTTTTAGCTTTGTACGAACAAATGCTGGACCTTTACCCGGTTTCACGTGTAAAAATTCTATTATTTTGTAAATATCATGGTTATAATGAATACATAACCCTTTTCTAATATCTGAAGTTGTTGCCATATTGCATCCCGAAAAACGGGTATATTTTAATTAAACTTACTTTTATTTTTTTTTGTTTCAGAAATCTTAACTGTTGCTGAAATATCCTTTCATAATACCTCGCTTTGAGTTTTTAATAAACTGAAGAATCTCGTCCCTTTCTGGAGTCGCTTCCATCTCAGCTTCTATAATTTCTGAAGCTTGTGTGGTATTATAGTTGTTCTGATATAGTATTCTGTATATATTTTGAATCTCACGGATTTTTTCTGTGTCGTACCCTCTTCTTCGTAAACCTATGGAATTTATACCAACATAGGAAAGAGGTTCACGTGCTCCTTTTACGTACGGCGGTACATCCTTACGTACCAACGATCCTCCTGTAACAAAAGCGTGACTACCAATCATACAAAATTGATGTACGGCCGTCATACCTGCAAGTATTACATAGTCGCCTATAGTAATATGCCCAGCTAATGTGCTTGCGTTAGAGAAAATACAGTTGTTGCCCACAATACAATCGTGCGCTATATGGCAATAGGCCATAATTAAACAATTGTCACCAATTACTGTTTTGCCACGGTCTATTGTGCCACGGTTTACAGTCACATATTCCCTGATGGTGGTATTATCACCAATTTCGGCTGTGGTTTCTTCATCTTTAAATTTTAAGTCCTGTGGGACAGCAGAAATTACAGCTCCGGGAAAAATATTACAATTTTTTCCTATACGGGCTCCTTCCATTATCGTTACGTTGGATCCAATCCAAGTTCCTTCGCCAATTATTACATTGTTGTGAATAGTTGTAAAAGGTTCTATAACAACGTTTTTGGCGATTTTTGCGCCCGGATGGACATATGCTAACGGTTGATTCATTTAGTCATTTTTTGATTTTACTACCTGTGCCATTAATTCTGCCTCAGCACACAACTTACCATTTGCAAAAGCATAGCCTTGCATATGGCAGATTCCTCTACGTATGGGTGAAATTAAATCACACTTAAAAATTAATGTATCGCCCGGAACTACTTTTTGTTTAAACTTAACTTTATCTATTTTCATAAAGTAAGTAAGGTAGTTCTCAGGGTCAGGTACTGTACTTAAAATTAATATTCCGCCTGTTTGTGCCATAGCCTCTACAATAAGCACTCCTGGCATAACTGGGGCCCCTGGAAAATGTCCTTTAAAAAACTCTTCATTCATTGTCACGTTTTTAGTACCTAGCACATGACTGTCTGAAAGTTCGAATATTTTATCAATTAACAACATAGGTTGTCTATGAGGTAACATTTTCATGATTTGATTAATATCCATTAAAGGAGTACTATTCAAATCTACTTGAGGTACTTGGTTGCGCTTTTCAGCTTTAATTATTTTAGTCATTTTTTTAGCAAACTCCGTATTCACTTTATGACCAGGTTTGTTTGCTATAACCCTACCTCTAATTCGTGTTCCAATTAAGGCTAAATCCCCAACTACATCTAGTAGTTTGTGCCGAGCCGCTTCATTGGCATGGTGCAGTGTTAGATTATCTAAAATTCCATTTGGTTTTACTGAAATTTCATCCTTTCCGAAAGCACCACGAAGTTTTTCCATGGTTTCTGGAGACAATTCCTTATCCACATAAACTATTGCATTGTTTAAATCCCCACCTTTAATTAAGCCGTGATCTAACAAGGTTTCAATTTCATGAAGGAAACTAAAGGTACGGGCGTTTGATATTTCATCCTTAAAGTCTGAAATACGCTGTAATGAAGCATTTTGTGTGCCTAATACTTTAGTGCCAAAATCAACCATTGTTGTAATTTGGTATGAATCTGAAGGTATCACTGTAATTTCGCTGCCTGTTACTTCATCGGCAAAGGTTATTACTTCTTTTACAACATACTCTTCGCGTGGCGCTTCTTGTTTAACGATTCCTGCTTCTTCAATGGCTTCAACAAAAAACTTGGAAGAACCGTCCATAATAGGTGGCTCTGAAGCATTCAACTCAATAATACAGTTGTCAACTTCCATTCCAACCAAGGCGGCTAAAACGTGTTCAGAAGTCTGTATTTTTACTCCTTTTTTTTCAAGGTTGGTGCCTCGTTCTGTATTGGTAACGTAATTTGCATCTGCTTCTATAACAGGACTGCCCTCGAGATCGATACGAATAAATTTGTATCCGTAATCTTCAGGCGCAGGTTTAAAGGTAATGGTTACTTCTTTTCCAGTGTGCAATCCAACTCCTTTAAGAGAAGTTTCTTTGCCAATTGTTTGCTGATTTGTGGTGTTACACTCAATCATTGTCAATTTTTTTTTCAAAGGTATTAAATCGCTTGATTATTTCAGGTAGGTTTTTAAAATGAACATAGCTTTTATTAAAACCGCCATAACTTAATGCCGGTGAACCTTGTAATGCCTCGTTATCTTTTACGTTTCGTCCAATACCGCTTTGTGCTTGTATTCGCACATTATTGCCAATGGTAATATGGCCAACAATTCCTACTTGACCACCAATAACACAGTTTTTGCCGATTTTAGTAGATCCAGCCACTCCAGATTGAGCGGCAATTACGGTATTTTCTCCTATTTCTACATTATGGGCAATTTGTATCTGGTTGTCTAATTTTACGCCTTTTCTAATAATAGTAGCGCCTAAAGTAGCACGATCTATAGTTGTGCCCGCACCTAAATCTACATTATCTTCAATGATAACATTACCGGTTTGTGGCACTTTTGAATATTCTCCATTTTCATCTGGGGTAAAACCAAATCCATCCGCACCTACAATTACTCCACTATTAATAACACAGTTATTGCCAATTATTGTTTCAGAATAAATTTTAGCCCCTGCAAAGATGATTACATTATCTCCTATTTCAACATTATTTCCAATATATACATTAGGGTAAATGGTTGCGTTATCACCAATCGTAACGTTATCACCTAAATAAGAAAAAGCGCCTAAATAGAGGTTCTCTCCATACTTAGCACTTTCTGAAACAAACACAGGTTCTTCAATTCCTGTTTTGTTCATCTTTACCTGGTTATAGTATTCAAGTAACTTAGAAAAGGCTTTGTACGCATCGTCCACCCGAATTAACGTCGTATCAATTTTGTTTTCAGCAACAAAATCTTTGTTTACGATCGCTATGGTAGCCTGAGTTGAATATATATAAGAAGTGTATTTTGGATTGGCCAAAAAAGTAAGACTCCCTTCGGTTCCTTCTTCAATTTTAGCAAGTTTTGACACTTCTGCATCAGCATTTCCTTCTATTTCACCTTCTAAAAGTCCTGCTATTTGTGTTGCTGTAAATTTCATTTAGTAGCATTGTGGTTATAGATTATTGCTTAAAAAAACAGATAAACCTGTTTTAAAAATTTATATCGATTTGACAATAATCCCTGCAAAAATAGAAAAAAAGGTTTAGTTATTGCTTTTTGGATAGCATAGATAGTATTTAATTACTTTTTCTGAAAGTGCTTTTAAGTTTACTTGGTCGCTCGCTTTGGCTACATCTTTTATTTTTCCATTCTTGGTCAACAGGTTAATAGTGTCTTTGTCCATGCGGTATGCCTGATTTTGAATACTGCCTGTAAACACAAAATAATGAGCTTCTGCTTCTGTTAAATTGTGTTGTTGCATCACTTTTTTCAGTTTCTTTTTTTGTTTTTCTGAAGTTATAGGTTTCTTTTTCATTTTTATCTTCAGTAAATCTCTATCCAAAAGCATTTGTGCTAACGTTTTTAGGACAAAATCTTCTGAAGAAACCCAAGATTTCATAGCCGAAACAATATCATAATCGTCCAATTTTGAAAACGTATCCAAGACATCTTTTGTAAATGTTTCTTTCGTTATGGCATTATTCAGAAAAAAAGATAATGCCGCGCTTGCAGGAAGTTCAACTCCTTGGTCGGTTAGTTCTTTAGCCCGTTTTAATAAGCGAAGCAATAACTGCTCGGCTACAATACCAGTTTTGTGCAAATACACTTGCCAATACATTAATCGACGGGCGATAATAAATTTTTCTACCGAATAAATTCCCTTCTCCTCTACTACCAGTTTATCGTTATGCACATTCAACATGGTAATAAGCCGTTCGGAATTTACCGCACCTTCTGAAACCCCCGTATAAAAACTATCCCGCCTTAAATAATCCAACCGATCCATATCCAACTGACTTGAAATAAGTTGATGCAAGAATTTTCGGTCATATTCATCCTTGAAAATAGTGATGGCAAGCGTTAATCTGTTGTTAAAGTTTCGGTTCAATTCTTCCATAAACAACAGTGAAATCTGCTCATGATTCACACTTTCAACAATGCTATTTTCCATGGCATGAGAAAATGGACCGTGGCCAATATCGTGTAATAAAATCGCGATGTAAATAGCCTCTTCTTCTTCTTCCGATATTTCAATCCCCTTAAAACGAAGCACCTGCACCGCTTTTCGCATTAAAAACATAGCGCCCAATGCATGATGAAAACGGGTATGATGTGCGCCTGGATAAACGAGATATGACATCCCCATTTGCGAAATTCTGCGCAGCCGTTGAAAGTATTGATGCTCTATTAAATCGAAAATGACAGTATTGGGAATGGTAATAAAACCGTAGATGGGGTCGTTAACTATTTTGAGTTTGTTACGTGATTTCAAACTTTTAACTTTTAATTATACTGGCTTTTTTCGTTTTGAAAAATTTCAGGATTAGTTTTGTTTAACGAGTGAATTTTCAGAAAAACTGAACCATTCAACACAGAAAAAACAAATATACAATATGAGCGACATAAAAGTACTATGGGTAGATGATGAAATAGATTTGTTAAAACCGCACATCCTTTTCCTTGAGAAAAAAAACTATACGGTAACCACTGCACAAAGTGGAACCGAAGCCTTAGAAGAAATAACAAAAGAAAATTTCGATATTGTTTTTTTAGACGAAAACATGCCAGGCCTCACAGGATTGGAAACCTTAGCCGAAATAAAAGAACACCAAGCTTCACTGCCGGTAGTTATGATTACCAAAAGTGAAGAAGAATATATTATGGAAGAAGCAATCGGTTCAAAAATTGCCGATTACCTTATAAAACCCGTAAACCCAAACCAGATTTTACTTAGCTTGAAAAAGAATTTGGATCATTCGCGTTTGGTTTCAGAAAAAACTACTTCTAGTTATCAGCAGGAATTCCGGAAAATCGCGATGGATATGTCCATGATTAATTCGTGGGAAGGTTGGGTTGACTTGTACCAAAAATTAGTGTATTGGGAATTGGAACTTGAAGATATCGAGGATACTGGAATGTTTGAAATTTTGGAATCCCAAAAAACGGAAGCCAATACACAGTTTTGCAAATTCGTTGATAAAAATTACCCCGAATGGTTTAAAGACGAAGAAGAGGCGCCAGTTATGTCGCATACGTTGTTTAGAGATAAAGTTATGCCTGAACTAGAAGAAAAAAAACCAACACTTTTGGTCGTTGTTGATAACCTTCGGTATGATCAGTGGAAAGCTTTTGAGCCTTTTATTGCCAACAACTACAAGAAAAAAACTGAAGACATGTTTTGCAGCATTCTTCCTACAGCCACACAATATGCAAGAAATGCTATTTTTTCAGGCTTAATGCCAAGCGAGATGGAAAAACTGCACCCAGACCTTTGGTTGAACGATACCGATGAAGGTGGTAAAAACATGAACGAAGATAAATTTTTAGAAGCTCAATTAAAGCGATTTGGACTGAACTTAAATTGGAGCTATCATAAAATTTCAAGTTTAAAACAAGGAAAAAAACTTGCAGAAAACTTTAAAAGCCATAAAGATGAAGACCTAACCGTATTAGTTTATAACTTTGTGGACATTTTATCACATTCCAAAACAGAGATGGAAGTAATTAAAGAACTTGCTTCTACAGATAAATCGTACCGATCGCTAACGCAGAGTTGGTTTAAAAATTCACCCTTGATGGATATTATCCAACAAGCCTCTCAATTAGGATTTAAGTTGATTATTACAACCGATCACGGAACTATTAACGTAAAAAATCCTTCAAAGGTTATAGGTGACAAAAACACTAGTTTAAACTTACGTTATAAAACAGGGAAAAGCCTAACTTATGAGGATAAAGATGTTTTGGCGGCCACCAACCCTAAAACAATAAACCTCCCTACTATAAATATGAGCAGTTCATTTATTTTTGCGAAAGGGGATTTGTTTTTTGCTTATCCTAATAACTACAACCATTACGTGAGCTATTATCGAAATACCTATCAACATGGTGGTGTTTCGCTTGAAGAAATGGTTATTCCTTTTAGTGTTTTAGACCCCAGATAGGTTTTTTTGTAAGAAAAATCTTAAATAAATGTATTTTATCGAATAAATTAGTTATTTATCGGTTATGTATGTTATATTTGGTCGCAACCAAAAATTATGGAAATCACCTACACTTTAGATAACTTACAGCAAATAGCTGATAAGATACTAACAAATGCACAAAACAAGTACTTTTTGTTTTATGGTGATATGGGTGTAGGTAAAACAACCCTTATCAAAGCTTTAGCCAAACAATTAGGTGTCACTGATAACATCTCTAGTCCCACTTTTTCTTTAGTTAATGAGTACGAATCGACTGATGGTGTTATCTATCATTTTGATTTTTATAGAATAGAAGATGAAACGGAAGCTTTAGATATGGGGATTGAAGAGTATTTTTATTCAGATAACTGGGTGTTCATAGAATGGCCAGAAAAAATAAATAAGTTGCTCCCAGATGAGCATACTAGCATTACATTATCAAAAAACAAAAACGGAAGTAGAACCCTAAATATTTTGCCAGTGAAATAAATTGTAACTCACAACAAATACAGCTTATTAGTTTCATTTAAAAAATTGCCCCAAATCGCATTCTTTTTTGAACAGGATATTTATTTTCAAAAATAACCTATAAAGATACGAGGAACTTAATTGAAATACATGTTGAATTTTGTGATAGGTTTGTACTATTAACCTCACAAAAACAAACATTATGAAACTAACAAAGTACTATTTAATCGTTGCAATTTTCGGAGCTGGTCTATTTTTCTCATGTACTCCAGAAAGTATTGAAGATGGACAAACAGAACAACAAATTAAAAGAGAACGAATCCGCGCACCTCAAAACGGATAAAAAACCAAAAATATATGGAGGGGTCATTGTATTATTGATTGCGGTTAGTCCTTTTTTATTTTATTCCTATAAAAGTTTCCCAGAAAACTCTCAAGTCTGGGAAACTTATTTTTTTACTATCGAAACATCTTTTTACTCAATCTATGATTTCTTTTGGTTTATAGTAGGTAAAATCATTCCTCTTTATTTGCTTTTACTATGGTTTTTTACGTGTAAGCATTGGTGGCACTGGATACTTTTAATCCCCATTGCTATGTATGCCTTTCAATTATGGGGAATTGTAAATGAAAGTAAAGGTTTGGATGAGTTAGAAATTTATTATATCATCCCATTAATGATGGTATTGGTTCCTGCAGTTTATCTAATTAGAGCGAAACTCTTTAATAAAGTACGAGGTGATGATTTAAAAACTTTTGAAGAAGATTTGTTAACCAAAAAAAGCATCTGGCAACAAGTAAAAGACCTCTTTCGCTAATCATTATTTTCTTTTTTCAATACCAAATAAATATGTAACTTAGGGCTGCTAACCTTTTTTACCATGACAGAATCTAAGTCCCCTTTTACAAAAGCCCAATTAATACCTCAAGAAGAAACATTGGAGGTTACTAGGCAAAAAGGAGCTTTATTTATAGGCATTCCCAAAGAAACGTATTTTCAGGAAAAACGTATCTGTTTAACGCCCGATGCCGTTGCTGCAGTGGTTGCTAATGGCCATAAAGTATTAATTGAAAGTGGAGCGGGAAAAGAAGCAGGGTTTTCAGATAAGGATTATAGCGAAGCTGGCGCCCAACTTACCAAGGATACCAAAAAAGTATTTGGATGCCCTTTTATTTTAAAAGTCGAACCACCTACATTAGAGGAGTTAGAGCTCATCAACCCAAAAACGGTATTGATTTCTGCGCTACAACTTAAAACAAGACAGAAAAAATATTTCGACACCCTATCTAAGAAAAAAATTACAGCTTTAGCGTTTGAGTTTATCAAAGAACAAGATCATAGTTATCCTGCTGTAAAAGCTTTAAGTGAAATTGCTGGTACCGCTTCAGTATTAATTGCTTCAGAAATAATGGTAAATGCCAAAAAAGGGAATGGGTTACTTTTTGGCAACATTAGCGGTGTTCCACCTGTAGAAGTTGTTGTTATTGGTGCTGGCACCGTAGGTCACTTTGCCGTACGTTCCGCATTGGGATTAGGTGCTAACGTAAAAGTTTTTGACAGTTCCATCACTAAGTTACGAACGTTACAATCTGCCATTGGACAAACTTTCTACACATCGACCATACAACCTAAAAATTTACTGAAAGCTCTACGTCGTTGCGATGTTGCCATTGGGGCAGTTCGCGGAAAGAATAGATCGCCAATAATTGTCACCGAACCAATGGTCAAAAAAATGAAAAAAGGTGCTGTTATTATCGATGTAAGCATTGACATGGGAGGTTGCTTTGAGACCTCAGATATGACTACCCACGACTCCCCCACTATAATTAAACACAATGTGGTACACTATGGGGTGCCCAACATTCCTGCCCGATATCCAAAAACAGCCTCAATATCAATAAGTAACATTTTTACACCTTATTTATTGGAAATTGCTGAGTGTGGTGGCCTTGAACAAGCTATCCGTTTTGATGGTGGATTAAAAAATGGTTTGTACTTTTACCGCGGTATTTTAACCAATAAAGCTGTTGCCGATTGGTTTGATATGTCGTACAGCGATATCAATTTGCTGTATTTTTAAAAAGATACATTTTTTATGAAATTAATTCACAGAATTGCCTACTATTTAGGAGGTTTCGGTATTGGCCTAATTATCCTTTTCTTTTTTTTAAGTGGAAAAAAAACTTCTTGCGATTACAGCCCTAATGCCCGTACGTTAAAAGATATAAGAAATAAGGAGCGTGCTTTTTCTGAAGAAACAATTCAGTTTTTGAAACAAGAAAGATTAGACACTGCAGCTATTTCAAGAATGCTAATTGATGGTGACGTATTGTTTTCAGAAAGCAATACAGATTTGGATTCTTGCAAAATTTACAGAATTGAAGCCGATATTTTAGAAACAACCCTCAAGATGACCGTTGAAAATTGCAAAAATTTGGCAACTATTCAAAATATGAGCAGAGCTTCAGAATAATTAAAAAATCCCTCTGCGTTTCCGTTCATTTTTTAAAAGAGTTAATTCCCGGCTAGTTTGTCCAGCAACCGATGTGTTTTCTTCGGCACGACGGATTAAATAAGGCATAACATCTTTTACGGGGCCAAAAGGCATATATTTTGAAACATTAAAACCTTCGCTAGCTAAGTTATAACTTATATTATCACTCATACCGTATAATTGCCCAAACCAAACGCGGTCATCATTTTTATCAAGGCCTTTTGCTTTCATAATTTCCATCGCTAAATAACAGCTCACTTCATTGTGCGTGCCAATGTAGAGAGTAATATCATCTAGGTTGTCTAAAATATATCGGGTTACTTCATTAAAGTTATCATCAGTAGCTTGCTTGCTTTCACAAATTGGTGTTGGATACCCATTTTCTTCTGCTCGCTCGTGCTCTTTTTCCATATAAGCGCCACGAACTACTTTGAATCCCAACCTAAAATTTTTCTCTTTGGCTTTTTTGTGTAATTTAAGTAGATACTCTTCCCTGTCCCAACGATAACATTGCAAGGTGTTAAAAATAACCACGCGTGTTTTATTATATTTTTCCATCATTTGCTCGCAAAGTTTATCAGCGGCATCTTGCATCCACGATTCCTCTGCATCTACCAATAATGAAACGCCACAATCATCAGCAGCTTTGCAAACTGTTCCGTAACGTTCTACAATTCGGCTCCATTCCGCTTCTTCTTCCTTAGTGAGCTCTTCATTTTCTGTTTTTTTACGCCACAATTCAAAACGTCCCAATCCTGTGGGTTTAAACACTGCAAAGGGCATGGCATCTTTATTCTGGGCAAAACTGGTGAGTTCCACTATTTTATCCATGGTTTTATCAAACTGCGCTTCTTCTTCTTTCCCTTCTACCGAATAATCCAATACCGAATGGACATTTGCTTTATATAGTGCATCTACTGTATTCATGCAATCTTTTTCGTTCACCCCTCCACAAAAATGGTCAAATACCGTAGAGCGGATAAGCCCCTCTACAGGGAGATTGATATTTAATGCAAACTTTGTCACGGCAGTACCGATACGCACCAAAGGTTCGTTTGCAATCATTTTAAATAAAAAATACGCACGTTCAATCTCGGCATCAGATTTAAGTTTGAATGCTATTTCGGTATTATTAAACAGTAAATTCGTTTCCATATAAAATAAATCTGCGCAAATATACTTAGATTTGACGATGAATAAACAACAGAAATCAGTTTTTGATAGATGAAGCAACTCAATAAAAATCAAGGTTCAATTCATGGCGATAACAATGCATGGGAGTTTTTTGAAAATCAAGTATCTAGCCTAAATCCAACTAAAATTTTCATTATAACCGACGAAAACACCAAAGAGTGTTGTCTTTCGTATTTATTAAAAAAAACCAGTTTTAAACAAGATTTTGAAGTTCTTACTATCCCTCCAGGGGAAAAAAACAAGACTGTTTCAACGTGTGTTGAGCTATGGAATGAACTATCCGACAAAAGAGCAGACCGAAATAGCCTAATTATAAATTTAGGTGGTGGTGTTGTTACCGATCTTGGTGGCTTCGTTGCCTGTACTTTTAAACGTGGCATCCCTTTTATAAATATACCAACCTCCTTATTGGCTATGGTCGACGCTTCAGTTGGAGGAAAAAACGGAGTGGATCTTGGTTCCTTAAAAAACCAAGTAGGCGTTATTAAAAACCCGCTACAGGTTTTAATTGATACTTCTTTTTTAGATACTCTTCCGAACGCCCATATAACATCCGGTTTAGCAGAAATGCTAAAACATGGTTTAATTCATTCTGAAGAATATTGGAAAAAAGTACAAAATTTTGATGCTACTAATAAACTTGGGGTAAGCGATTTAATTTGGGAATCTATTTTAATTAAAAACGAAGTTGTTACCGAAGACCCTTTAGAAAAAGGGCGTCGGAAAACACTAAATTACGGTCATACCCTTGGTCACGCTATTGAATCGTACTTCATGGAAAGCTCAAAAAAAGAATTGTTACACGGTGAAGCTGTCGCCATTGGTATGATCCTGGCTACGTATATTTCATCACGGCTTTGTTCCTTTCCCAAGAAAAAACTAGATGAAATTACAGCTGTAATCTTGAGTAGGTTTAAAAAAGTCTCTTTCAGCAAGGAAAATATTGAGGAAATAATTAAATTATTGGTTTTTGATAAAAAAAACAGCGGTGGTATGGTATATTTTGTACTACTTCGTGATATAGGCAATTATAAAGTAAATTGTACCGTTGAAAATGAACTTATTTATGAAGCGTTCAATTATTATGAAAAATTTTGAAAATATATTTTGAAATACCATTATCTCTTATATTTTTGAAGTTATAAATAGACAAACCAACAACAGCAAACATAGATGAAACGAGTTATTGTAGATTTTAAAAAACTTACCCCAGAAATACTATCATTATTGGTTGATAAGTATCCTGACGGGTACGACGACGACCATGTGATACGTTTTAAAAACGCAAAAAATGAAACGGTAGATGCTGTTGAAGTGCGCACGGAAGACTCTATCTATTTGGTTAAAGTAAGTTCACGACTTGAAGACACCATGGCAAAGTTTGAAGAAGATGATTACGACATTGAGGACTACTCAGAGCCTATAAGCGAAATCCCTGAAAAGCCTTTACCTGGTGATGAAGAGGAGTAAAAAATAAAAAAAGAGGCGGATTTTCCGCCTCTTTTCGGTTTCTATTTTAAATGAAATATTAAGCGTGTTGTAATTCGTGCTTACCTTCTTTAATTTCTTCAATCAATTTTGAATTGAATGCTGGTAAATCGTTTGGATTTCTACTAGTTACAAATCCTTCGTCAACAACTACTTCTTCATCCACCCAGTTAGCTCCTGCATTTACTAAATCATCTTTAATTGAATTAAAAGAAGTCAATTTTCTTCCTTTAACCACATCTGCAGATATTAATATTTGAGGTCCGTGGCAAATAGCAGCTACTGGTTTCTTTTGCTTGAAGAAGTCCCGTACTAAAACCAGGGCGTTTTCATTTCTACGTAGTTTGTCGGGATTGATTACTCCTCCTGGTAACACCAAGGCGTTATATTGATTTGCGTTAATTTCATCAATAGTTTTATCTACTGTATACTCATTGCTCCAATTTCCATCTGCCCAAGCTTTAATGGTTCCAGTTTTTTCGCTGACGATGTCAACTGTAAAACCTTCTTTTTCCATCGCTTCTTTAGGTGATTTTAATTCAGATTCTTCAAATCCGTCTGTGGCTATAATAGCTATTCTCTTATCCATAATCTTTTTTTGTTTTAATTAATTTTTCTTTTACTCTAAAATACAAGTAAGGACAAGGGTTAACAAATGTTTGGTATTAATGTTCTATTAAAGCATCGTTAAAGTTCGTTAGAGCGATCTGGATTATCTTTTAGAGATTTTGCTTTGTCGTGATCTTCTTCAAGTTTGTTTTTATACTTTCTAAGTTCGGCAAGTTCTTTTTCATAAGAAAGTGTAGCGTGCTTGGTGGGCGTTATTTTAATATTTCGGTATAATGCCCAGTTAACGGTAAGTTCGGCTCCAAAAAACATTATTAGACAAGTATAGTACACCCAAAGTAGGATAAGCACCACACTCCCGGCAGCACCATAGACCGAAGCAGGGTTTGATTGTGAAAAATAAAAACCGATGATGTATTTCCCCGCTAAGAATAATAAGGAAGTGAAAAATGCACCCACCAATGTGGTTTTCCATTTTATCTTCACATCTGGCAAAATGGTAAAAATTGAAGCAAACAAAGCTGTTATGAATATTTCTGAAATAAGAAAGTTAAGAACACTTACAATAGTTGAGGAGGCTTCGGAATAATAATTACTTAGAAGGTTGCTCACGGCAGAAATTGCTGCTGAGATAAACAAAGAAATTAAAAGCAACAATCCTATCGCCAAAACCAAACCAAAGGATGTTGCTCTTCTTTTTAAAATATTCACAAACCCTTCTTCCTTAGCCCGTACACTCCAAATATTGTTCAACGCTTTTTGGAGCTGAAAAAAAACGCCCGTAGCTGCAAAAACAAGCATGCCAACACCTAGTACAATTGTTATTACAGAACTATCTTCCAAAGCAGCGTTGGCTATCATGGTCTCAATAGCTTGGGCACTTCCCTGCCCTATTAAACCGCCAATTTCTTCTGTTATCCTTCCTTGTACGGCTTCGCGACCGTAAAACAATCCAGCCATATGCACGGTTATCATTAACAATGATGGCAATGAAAACAGCGCGTAGTATGCAATTATTGCACTTTTTGCCCAAGGATCGTTTTTATCCCAACTTAAATATGTTTTCTTTAAAAATGAGAACACATTCATTACAGGTAGCGCTCTTTGATAATGTTTATATGATGTTGCTCATGGCCACAAATAATATATCCTGCGGCCTGAACCGAAAGTGGTTTTTCATTAGCTATGCCCGTATTGTCCAGTATTTTTTCTGAAAAACTTTTAAAGAGAGAAACGGTAGCCGTTCTAACACTTATGTATTCATTAATTAGATCTTCTGGTGAACGTTCATTGGCAAAAGAGTTATCTGCAAATAAATTTTCATCAAATCCAGAAAGTATAGAATTTTCAGAACGCGCTATTTGCAAGGCACGAGAGCAAAAAATACGCTCCGTATCAATGGTATGAAGTAAAATTTCTTTTGGAGTCCATTTCCCATCGGCATATCGATGAGACCAATTTTCTTCAGAAAGAGATTCATAAAAACCGGCTACTTTAAACATTCCAGACATTAATGCCTTATTAAGCGGGATATCTTCAACTAATTTTATATACGTTTTAAAATATGCATGATATTGTGATTCTGGAACTTGATTAGCCATTTTAAAATTATTTTATATAAATATTAAAGATAAAAAACCCTTTACTAAAAAAAGCAAAGGGCTGTAGTTTTTTCCGTTCTTCAGTTTTACTTAATATCCATAAAGATAGAATGCATCAACCTTTTTTTGTCGTTAATACTTTCTTCCAGCGATATCATAGTTTCCGTTCGTGTAACGCCTTCAATATCGTCAATTAAATAAATTATGTCTTTGGCATGACTTGTGTCTTTTGCCCTTATTTTACAAAAAATATTGAATTTTCCAGTTGTGACGTGGGCAACGGTTACAAAAGGGATTTCGTTAATGCGCTCCAATACAAATTGGGTTTGCGAAGTTTTTTGAAGAAATACCCCAACATACGCTATAAATGAATAACCTAATTTTTTATAATCCAATTTTAGTGAAGATCCTGTAATAAAACCGGCATCTTCCATTTTTTTAACGCGTACATGCACAGTTCCGGCTGATATGCCTAGTTTTTTTGCTATATCGGTAAATGCTGTTCGCGTATTTTCGATAAGCATATCAAGGATTTTGTGATCTGTTTCGTCTAATTTAAATTTTGCCATAGCTCTTTATTTTTACGAGTGCAAAAATACTAAGTTTTTGATAAAAAAAGAATAGATTTATTGAAAATTTATTTCATTACCAGTATTTTTATAATGAATTGTTAAAACTTTTTCGTCTATAGCAGCTTTTTGTTGAGAATTTATTAAAATTTCCTCATTTTGAAAATCGATTTCTTTGTGTCCTATGTAATTGATTGAGGCACCAACTTCTTTTATAACAGGAATCAACTCAACTTTTTCCTCAACAAGCTCTTCTTCATATTGAATAGCAATCGATACAGGGCCTTTACTGTTTTTTAGAAGTACATTGCGCAAAATAATATCCCGAAAATTCTTTTTATTCTCTGGAATCGTAAAATACGGTTTATAGCTGTTGTTTTCTTCCTTTGATGCCGTAATACCAAACAACTCCAACAAGGCGTAAAAAATAAACTCGCGGGTTTTATCACGTTGGTAATCGTTTTGGTAATGCCCCGCTTCAAACAATATAGTTGGCACCCTAGCTGCAGTAAAGCTATCCCCTACACAATTATCATTAAAAGTGTCATCATAACGCCCTACTTGATTGGGGATAAAGCGCTGTAAAGCATGGGTCATCTTCACAATGTGCTGCATGGCAATTTTACGCGCATCGGTAACCGTCCGATCGATATTGGCAGATGGCGACAAAAATGAAACAGTAGCGGGATTGCCTGTTTCTAAGCCGTAAATGGTACGCTGGTCGTGCAGGTTGAGACATAAATCGGGTTTTATCTCAGTGAAAAGTTCACGTAACAACTTACTCTCTTTTTGGGTAAGTGCTTTTGCATCCCGGTTAAGGTCTACACCATTAGCATTTTCACGGGTATAGGCTTCTGCACCGTCTGGATTTAAAATAGGGATTAAATACACAGAATAGCTTTCTATAAAAGTGTTTATCTCTTTCTGAAAAACTTCTTTCTGGTCAATACAACTTAAAAAGTCAAAAACTGCTTTGGTGGTTGTCGATTCATTTCCATGCATTTGTGACCATGCCAAAACTTTCTTTGAACCTTTTCCGATTTTTAAAACTGGGATTTCCTTTCCTTTTTCTGAAACACCTGTTTTAAATAATTCAATTTTAGAATTATTTTTTAAAAGGGGCATTATGTGTTTTAAGGCAATGTAACGCCCCTGAATAGGAGCCAAAAAAAAAGACTTATAAGCTTCTGTTATTTCCATGAATTAAATCTTGTTGACAAAGTTAAACAATGCTTTGTTTACAAATGTAACCAGTAAATTATATTTGTTTTGCATACAGCTGTAAACAATTATGTGTGGTTTTTACTAACGAGATGGCTTAATTTACTTAAAATTTTATAATTAGTAGTTAGATTGTTGTTTTCTATTAAGTTAATATATATTATATAAAGTTAAAGTTTAATTAAAAAGCGATTTTAGTAAGCTTTATTTTATATTATCAGTACAATACTTTACATTTGTAAACGTTATTGTTTTATATATTTGGTTACAATGGTAAACAGCGAAGATTTCACTAAAAGACTTGAAAAAATCATGGAATTCTATGGTCTTTCGGCCACTGCTTTTTCCGAAGCAATCGACTTTAACCGCTCCACTATTTCACACTTACTTTCGGGTAGAAATAAACCAAGTTTGGAATTTGTTATGAAAGTGGTACAGAAATATCCAGAAGTAGAATTGTATTGGTTGTTGAATGGAAAAGGCACTTTCCCTGCCGAAAAAGAAAAAAACGAACAAACTGGTCGTTTCAATAAAGAATTAGTAAATAAGAGCACACAAAATCAAACCGAACATCATAAGGACATTTCAAAAAAAGATGATAGCATAGACAAAATCGTGATCTTTTATAAAGATGGAAGTTTTAAAGCTTATAAAAATTAACAGCTATGTGGAAAAAATCTATTTAATAATTCTTTGTAAAGCATTCTAAAATTGCTTTAAATTATTGAAATTTGCATAGAAATTAATTTTATGCGTTTACTTACTTCAATCCTACTGTTATTCACCCTAATTAGTTGTTACCAGCCTGAAAGAGACTGTAAAAAATTTAAAACTGGAACTTTTGAGTTTAAAGCTTTGGTTGGCACTCAACTGGAAACAACTACTTTTAAACGCAACGATTCCATAGAAATAGATTATTATCAAGGAAAAGCCGATACATCAAGTATACGGTGGATTAATGATTGTGAATATATTGTGCAAAAAATTAACCCAAAAAACCGTGCAGAGGAAAAAGCCATACACATGAAGATTCTAACCACCGATAATAACGAATACACTTTTGAATACAACATTGTAGGCCAGACAAATAAACAAAAAGGAACTGCGGTTAAGGTGAAGTAAAACTCAATTTTACTATTAACCTTCTTGCTATTTTTTAAAGTATTTTGCCAATAAGTAAAACAGTCTTTTTTGGTCAATTGGCTTTATTAGGTATTCATTCATACCTACCTTTTTACCTTTACTAATCGCTTCCCTGGTAACATCTGCTGAAAAGCCAAAGATTATAGTGTCTTTATTATGAACTCTAATTTGCTCTACAATTTCAAAACCGTCAATATTAGGCATATGGACGTCCATAAAAATAAGATCATACTTAGTTTGATCAACTTTTAAGAGACATTCCTTCCCGCTTAAGGCAATATCAGCTTCCAAGTTTGATTGGCTCAGCATCTTCTTTAAAACGATGGTATTGATCTTGTTGTCATCAACAATCAAGGTTTTGATTCCTGTTAATTTTAAATAACCTATTTCTTCTTCAGAAAAGCTATCTGCTATAGGAAAAGAAAGTTTTACGTCAAATTTTGTCCCTTTATTTATTTCACTTTTAACAAGGATAGAACCTTTTAAAAAATCTACCAACCCCTTGGTGATGGCCAAGCCCAGACCGCTTCCGCCACGTTTTTTTCTGGTACCGACATCAATTTGAACAAATCTGTCAAAAACTAAGGGAAGTTTGTCTTTTGAAATACCTATACCAGTATCTTTTATTGTAAATTGAAAATAAAGCGCATCATCAATAACTTCTTCATAATAATCAACCTGAATACTACCCGAATTTGTGAATTTTATAGCGTTGTTTAAGAGGTTTGTAAATATTTGAATGGTTTTGGAATGATGACCAACTACCATTGGAGAAGGCTCATCAGGGAAATTCACGATAAACTTCAAGTCTTTGTTGAGTATTTCGTGTTCATAGGTTTTTACAATTTTCTGAAGCGTGTTTTTAGGCTGAAAATATGACTCGATCAGCTCGGTTTTTCCCATTTCAATTTTATCAATGTCCAAGATGTCGTTTACCAAGGCTAAAAGTGATTTTGAAGAATTTCTCAAAAGTGTGACGTAGTTTTTGTTTTCTTCACTCATATCATTGATGTGAATAACATCTGCTATCCCTAAAATAGCGTTGAGCGGGGTTCGTATTTCGTGGCTCATATTTGATAAAAACTGCGTTTTGGCGTTTGATGCTTTTGTAGCTCTTTCCCGTTCTTTCCTTATTTTGGCATTTAATTGTTTTAAATTATCGTTCGCAATTGTAAGTTCTTTGGCCTTTTCATCCACTTTTAAGAAAAAGAGGACTAATAATCCTATAAAAAATGAAAGGATTAATCCAAAAATAAAACCTGTTCTTTGAACAAATTGGCGGTCTTTAAAGCCTTGATTTTGATTGTAAAGAAAGTTAAAGTTCCATTTGTTTTTATCTAATCTATCAATCGTAACAACAGAATTGTAGGCCGTTGCGTTTTCGTGATTTTTTGGCTGTATGTTAGTGTAGCTATAAAAAACTGTTCCCTGATCGTCTTTTATGGTTACTGAATGTTCATCTAGGCTTGAACTTATTGAGTTAAAAGGGTCCTTAAAGTCCATTCCGGCCGTTATTGTTCCTTGAAACTCTTCATCATAATAAATTGGGACATCAACTAAAAAAACGTAACCCCCTTGGGTTAATTTAATCCAATTGGTAATGTTTGTAGTTTTGGTTTTACTGTGCTTTTTCCATTCAGGATAACGGTAGGAAAGTTTTTTTATATCAATATTAAGCGCTTCTTTATTGGGTTCTAGAGGCACTATCTCTTTAATTATACCATTACTGTCTATATATTCTATAAATTTTAGTGCAGGATTTTGATCTATAATACGATTGGCATCGTTTTTCCAATATTTAAAATAATCTCCATCACTTTCAACAATTCTTTCTTTTAAGTTTTCTAAATAGGTTATATTATTAAAAACAGACTCTTTAAAATTTTTGACGGTAAGTTCGCCCATTATTTCAACCTGATCATTGTATTCTTTTTCTAATTCAGATTTAGCACTTAAAAAGATTATAAGAGTGAAAATGCTCAACATCAAAAAAATAGATATTGAAACATAGAAAAATTTTTTCGGTGTTTTTTCACTCATTATAAGGCAAAAAGGGGCTAGGTTATTTAAATTTACAGATATAATCTATTAAAACATAAGGTTATAGAAAAATAAAATTTATTTTTTTTGTTTTAAATAATCATTCTGCTCTTGTATTAGCTTCTCAATATTGGAAAGTAATTCAATGTTTTTAGGGGTTTCTACCTCTTTATTTTTGGGGTCTTCCGATTTTTTCTTAAACCGGTTGATAAATTTTATTACCACAAATATGGTAAAGGCAATAATAATAAAATCGATTACCACTTCCATAAGTTCGCCATAGCCAATGGCGAGTTCGTCAACACCTTCAGCAGCTTGACGAAGGATGTACTTTCTATCACTTAACCTTACGTCATCGGTCATTAGTGAAAGTGGCGGCATAACTACCTTTTTCACTAATGTACTCACAACATTGTTAAAGGCGGTCCCGATTATAATCCCGACCGCCATATCTATCATGTTGCCTTTTATAGCAAAGTTTTTAAACTCTTGAAATAAACCAGCCATTCTCTTTTAAATTATGATTAAAATAATTTGGTTTGTCCTTCCCCACCGTTTTCTTCATTATCCTTTTCTTCTGAAGAAGATTTTATATCATTATTACTTTGTGAATCGTTTGTTTCATTCGAAATAGCTTCTTCATCCACTACATCCATATCTTCTGCAGAAACTTCTTTTGGAGCCTCGTAGGGCAAGGAATCTAATGTATTAATTTCAAGTACTTTTTCCTTGGTTAGTTGATTTCCTAAAGCGGTTATTCCTTTAACTGCAATAAACTCTTCTAGGTTTATTTCCAAATTATCTTCCCGCTCTTTACCCCGTTGTTTTACAAAAACTACCTCGGCCATGGGGCGATAGTCGGTAAATATTTTTTCGAGATATGATTTTGGGTGATCTGAAATAATCACTTCTTCCTTATCTGGGTTTTCTACCAAAAAGCGTTTCACGTAAAAGAGTTCTTTTTCTCCGTCCCAATAAATAGCTGAGAGTGGTTTTTTAGGATCCCATTTTTCAAGGACGATCATATCGTCATCAAATCGCAAGGTTAATTCGGGAACTGCGGTTTTTACTGTTCCGTCTTGATTTACAATTAGCAGGCGGTCTTCACTTTTAAATTGCCCAAGCAACTCGCCCCTGTCATCCATATTAAGGCGTTTTACTGTTTCGTCAAACCAGATTTTACGTGGCTTTAAGGTTGACAGTCCTTTTTCTTTTAATTCAACACGTTTTACGGGGTATTTAGTAACAATATTCCCTTTAGAGTTTCGCCCTTTTACTTTTTGATCGGCAAAATCAAGGTCAAATTTCAGTTTTTTAATGTTCCCTTTTTGACGTAATAAAATCGTTACCACTTCGGCTTCACCATTTGGATTTGCAGTAAAGTATAAAACCTTGCTACCCTTTTTGCCTTGAGTTAAATCGTATTCGCGATCACGTGTCATAGAAGTGACAGAAAAACGTTTTACGTAAGTGGTCCCATTTTTTCCGTCTCGATAGATCATATTGTAAATGCGGCGTTTGTCTTTCTTTTTAAAGACCGCCACATGGATAATATTTTTACCGATAAAGGTTTTGGAGTCAACCTTTGTGACCATCATCTTTCCTTCTTCAGTAAAGCAGATAATATCATCAATATCGCTACAATCTGTAACGTATTCATCCCTTCGAAGGCTGGTGCCAATAAAGCCTTCTTCTCTGTTTACGTATAATTTCGTATTTCTAATTACAACTTTAGTTGCTTCAATATCTTCAAAAACGCGAATTTCAGTTTTACGTTCTTTCCCTTCTCCATAATCCTTTTTGAGACGCTTAAAATAATCTATTGCGTATTCAATTAGGTTTTTTAAGTGGTGCTTTATTTCAGCAATGCTATCTTCCAGCGCTTCAATTTTTTGCTGTGCTTTATCAATATCGAATTTAGAAATACGTTTAATTCTAATTTCGGTCAACCGAACGATATCTTCTTCGGTTACGTCACGTTTTAAATGCTTAATGTGTGGCTTAAGTCCTTTATCTATGGCTTTAATTACACCCTCCCAAGTTTCTTCTTCTTCAATATCACGATAGATTCTGTTTTCAATAAAAATTCGCTCTAATGAAGCAAAGTGCCATTGTTCTTCATATTCATCGAGTTTTATTTCCAGCTCACTTTTAAGCAACTCTACGGTTCTATCGGTAGAGCGGCGGAGCATTTCTGAAACTCCTACAAACAATGGTTTGTTATCTTCAATAACACATCCTAAAGGCGAAACTGAGTTTTCACAGCTTGTGAAGGCATACAGCGCATCGATTGTTTTGTCTGGCGAAATACCACTTGGAATATGCACCAAAATCTCCACTTCGGCAGCTGTATTATCTTCAATTTTTTTGACTTTTATTTTGCCCTTTTCATTGGCTTTTAAAATAGATTCAATTAAAGATGTTGTTGTAGTTGCATAGGGTATCTCGGTTATAACCAGGATGTTTTTATCATACTGACTAATTTTCGCACGGCTTCGAATTTTACCGCCACGAACTCCGTCTTTATAGTCGGTTGCATCCATAATTCCGCCAGTTGGAAAATCGGGAACTAACTGAAAACGTTTTCCTTGCAGGTGTTTAATTGAAGCATCTATTAATTCAATAAAATTATGTGGTAATACCTTTGTAGAAAGCCCTACTGCAATCCCTTCTGCTCCTTGTGCGAGCAATAACGGAAACATGACCGGTAAATTTATTGGCTCTTTTTTACGACCGTCATACGACGCTTGCCACCCGGTAATTTTTGGATTATAGACAACATCGAGTGCAAACTTTGACAACCTTGCTTCAATATATCGTGAAGCTGCTGCCCGGTCACCTGTTAAAATATTTCCCCAGTTACCTTGGGTATCAATCAACAGGTCTTTTTGACCAATTTGCACCATCGCATCGGCAATACTGGCATCACCGTGTGGGTGATACTGCATGGTGTGCCCTACAATATTCGCAACTTTATTATAACGCCCATCATCTAAATCTTTCATAGAATGCATGATACGGCGCTGCACGGGCTTAAAACCATCTTCTATTGCCGGAACGGCACGTTCTAAAATTACATAACTGGCATAGTCTAAAAACCAGTCACGGTACATACCGGTAACTTTAGTGATTGTTTCACTGTTTTCAGTGGATTCTTCCTGTGGGTTTAATTCTTCTTCGTTTGGGGTATTTTCTTCCGCCATGTATTAGTATTGATCTACTTTCGCAGTATTATTTTTTAATTTTATTTCTGAATGATATAGGCTCCGTTTTCAGGTTGTGTTTCCGCTCCATTTAACCTGAATGTTTCAGTTTCGGAAACATCGAAACATTCTCCTCTATTAATTTTTAAAGTTAAGTTTAGTATTTCAGTTTCTTCAGCATTTAAATTTAACGAATAGTTTTTTTCAGATTCTAATTGCTCAAAAAAAAGAACAATAGCAATTTTATCATTACCTTCAGAAAAGTCTAAAAGAAGTGTATCCGTACCTCTTGTCAACGTTATTTTGGAAGGTTTATATTCATTATTCTCCCCTAAAAGGGAGTTTCCTTCACTATCCTCAATAGAAATATATGTTATTGAAGGTGATGGTGATAAATATGAACCACAATCATCATTGCTATCACAAGAAACAAATTGCAATATAAAAAAACAGACTATTATTTTTAATAAGATGTTTTTCTTCATGTTACATGTATCAAGGTGCTGGTTCAATTTCATCCAGTTCAACCTTTAGATTTTCAATAATGAATTCCTGTCGGTCTGGGGTGTTTTTACCCATGTAAAACTTCAGCAATTCGTCAATGCTCATCGCTTTGTCCAACATAACAGGGTCCAGCCGAATATTGTCACCAATAAAATGCTGAAACTCGTCCGGCGAAATTTCACCCAGTCCCTTAAAACGGGTGATTTCAGGTTTTGGCTTTAGTTTTTCCATGGCATTTCTCCGTTCTTCTTCTGAATAACAATAAATGGTCTCTTTTTTATTCCGAACCCTAAACAATGGAGTTTGCAGAATGTACAAATGCCCGTTTTTAATCAATTCAGGGAAAAACTGAAGGAAAAATGTAATTAACAATAATCGAATGTGCATTCCATCGACATCGGCATCCGTCGCAATTACAATGTTGTTATATCGAAGATCTTCCATGGAATCCTCAATATTCAGTGCGGCTTGCAAGAGGTTAAATTCTTCGTTTTCATAAACGATTTTCTTGCTCATATTATAACTATTAAGCGGTTTTCCTCTCAATGAGAAAACTGCCTGTGTGTTTACATCACGGCTTTTGGTAATGCTTCCACTCGCTGAGTCTCCCTCGGTTATAAACAAGGTAGTTTCTAGGCGACGTTCTTTTTTCATATCGCCCAAATGTACTCGGCAATCCCGCAATTTTTTATTGTGTAAGCTCGCTTTTTTAGCACGGTCACGTGCTAATTTTCGAATTCCTTTTAAATCTTTACGCTCCCGCTCCGCCTGAATAATTTTTCGCTGAATCGCCTCGGCAACTTCAGGATTTTTATGCAGGTAATTGTCCAGATATGTTTTTACAAAATCGTTTATGTAGGTTCGCACTGTCGGTAATTTGCCTCCCATATCGGTTGAGCCTAGTTTTGTTTTTGTCTGGCTCTCAAAAACAGGTTCCATTACTTTGATGCTGATAGCCGAAACTATCGATTTACGCACATCACTAGATTCGTAATTTTTACCATAAAAATCACGTATGGTCTTTACAACAGCTTCCCTAAAAGCAGATTGGTGTGTACCTCCTTGCGTAGTATTCTGTCCGTTAACAAAACTGTGGTATTCTTCACTATATTGGGTTTTGCTATGCGTTAAAGCAACTTCAATATCTTCCCCTTTTAGATGAATGATGGGATACAGCATATCCTCTTTAGACATTTTGTCCTCAAGAAGATCTTTTAATCCGTTTTCAGATTTGAATTTCTCACCGTTAAAGTCTATTGTAAGCCCTGGATTGAGATATACGTAGTTTTTCAGCATTTTTTCTACGTACTCATTTCGGTACTTGAAGTTTTTGAAAATAGCTTCATCTGGGATGAATTCGATTCGGGTTCCTTTTCGTTTGCCAGATTCTTCAATATCGGCATCTTTTTTAAGCTCTCCCAGGCTGAATTCTGCCGATTTATGCTGTCCATCGCGTACCGATTCTACTTTAAAAAAAGCAGATAATGCATTTACGGCCTTCGTACCAACACCATTTAACCCTACTGATTTTTTAAAAGCACGCGTATCATACTTACCACCGGTGTTCATTTTTGAAACTACATCCACAACTTTTCCCAATGGAATACCGCGACCGTAATCACGAACTTTTACTTCTTTATCTTTAATCCGGACTTCTATCGTTTTACCAGCACCCATGACAAACTCGTCTATACAGTTGTCTATCACCTCTTTAAGTAATATATATATACCGTCATCTGGTGATGAGCCATCACCTAACTTTCCAATATACATACCGGGGCGCATACGTATGTGTTCCTTCCAATCTAATGACCTAATATTATCTTCGGTATATTTTGTATCTGCCATAAAAAAAACGTGAATATGCCCTAAATATAGGGTTTAAGCTTCAATTTTTAAACCTGAAAACATGAAAGTAATTAACAATAATTTACAAGGTATTGTTAGTAATTTTTTTAAGCTCTAATTATTCTATAAGAGTATTAAAATTTTTCTAAATATTCAACTCTGTTTTGATGGGTTGCTTTGTTTTTTATAACTTCATAATAATTTCGAAATTAGACTATGGAATTTATAGATTACTACAAAGTTTTGGGGTTGACCAAAAGCGCAACAGCGGCCGACATAAAAAAAGCCTACCGCAAGTTGGCCCGCAAGTACCATCCAGATATTAACCCAGATGACAAAGAAGCCCAGCAAAAGTTTCAACGCATTAACGAGGCACACGCAGTTTTAAGCGATCCGGAAAAACGTAAAAAATACGACAAATACGGGAAAGATTGGGAGCATGCCGACGCTTACGAAGAAGCACATCGGCAACAGCAAGCATCTAGCGGTTTTGGCGGAGGTCGACAACGTACATATACATCTAGAGGCGGTAATTTTGATGACAGTCAATTTTCAGACTTTTTTGAATCTATGTTTGGTGGTGGTGGCTTTTCAGGCGGAAAACAACGTACCCATGCTCAATTTAAGGGCCAGGACTTCAATGCTACCCTTCGGCTAAACCTTACCGATATTTTGACTTCTCAAAAACAAACCATCAACCTAGGTGATAAAAAAATACGCCTAACCATCCCTGCTGGTGTAGATGATGGACAAACCATAAAAATTAAAGGCTATGGCGGCGAAGGTGTTGGTGGCGGACCAAAAGGCGATCTTTTTATCACTTTTGAAATTATAAACAACACAAAATTTAAACGTGTTGGGAAAAATTTACACCAAACTCACGAAATTGATCTTTACACAGCGCTCTTAGGCGGAAAAGAAACCGTCGATACACTAACAGGGAAAGTAAAACTAACTGTAAAACCTGAAACACAGACCGGGACCAAAATTAAATTAAAAGGCAAGGGAATGCCGGTCTATAAAAAAGAGGGACAATTTGGTGATCTATTTATCACATATCAAGTTGTGTTGCCCAAAAACCTTTCCGAAGAAGAAAAAGAGTTGTTTACTAAACTTTCAAAATTACGCTAACTATGGAACAATCTAATTATATACAGATAACCACCTATTGCAAAAAGACCAAAATAGATCGTGATTTTGTGCAAGCTTTGGAACAATACGGACTAATTAGTGTTAAAGTTTCAGAACCGGAACCTTTAATTGCTGAAGACGATATGCCAGAAATAGAACGAATGTTCCGGTTGCACAAAGAATTAGGTATAAATATGGAAGGGATCGATGTGCTGAACCACGTCTTGAAACGAATGCAAACTATGGAAAAGGAGCTTTTTAAATTAAAAAAACGTTTAGAGCTCTACGAGTAAAATTATTCTTTGGGGTTTTTATATAAGGTTACGAAAACGCCTAAATTTTCATAAGTTTTGACTTCTTCCCAATTATTTCGTAATTCTAAAATGGTTTCATCACTTGTGCTATTTTCAATGTTCGATAAAATCACATATGTATTGGTTGTCAAGTCTACTACAGGAAACATTTCAGAAACAGCCTTATCTTTTGAGAGATAAGCCACTCGCCTACCGTTAAAACGCAAGTTTGTGCCAACTTCGGAAGGACGTATGTTTTCCTTTTCTAAAAACTTCAGCATTTTTTCTTCTTTACTAAAATAGCCTAGGTGTGCGAAACTACTGTCCCAGGCCTGGGAAATAGTGGCGGGATAGATCCAAAAATGGCCTGAAATTAATGCCACGGCAACAATAATTAGGACACCACGCCTTCTTTTTCTGTTTGCTGAAACAGTAAATAATACGTTAATTAAGAGGATTGCACTTAAAATAAAGCAAACCATTAAATATCTTGGCCCCATGGGGTTGCTAAAGGGTACAAATCCAAAAAAGAAAACTATTGTAAAAACCAACAAAGCAATGAAAATACGTTGTGATGGAACGTCGAGTGAAAACTTTTTTTGCCTAAAAACCTTCCACAAAAAAAACACTAAGGGAACCCAAAGGAAAATTCGGCCAAAATCCAATAAGTTCTTAAAATAAACTATCGTGTTTTTTACCATCAACATAAAAGTTGTGGTTTTTCTATGTTCAGAAAAATTTTCGTTTTTAGTAATGAGCACCCAACCTAATTCAGAATATTGATAAATTAAAAATATTCCGAAAGTGAAAACGGCAATACAATACGCATAAATCATATTCCGATTGAACGTTAATAGCCTTCTTCTGTTATAGATTATATGTATCAACAATAAAGCAACAAAACAATATATACCCCGTAAATTAGTAAGTAATAATCCTGATAGAGCGATGGTGTAGAGCAACCAACTGTTCTTTTGAAGGGCATTAAAAGCGAAAAGAGTAAAAAACAACAACATCATATCGTTGTTTAAACTTGTTGTCTGTGCTAACACTGTTGGGTCTAAACACACCAATAAAAACATAACTATAGGCACTGAAACACTAAAGTTACGTTTGCACAAAAGTAAAATTTGATAAAAAACACCAAGGTTTACAAGCAATAAGAGCAGTCTCGAAGAAAAAAGCGTTTGTCCTAATAACTTCCAAAACAACGCCAAGCTTGTAATCCATAACGGTGGGTGCCCAGACGAATATTCAGTTGGAAGAATTAAGTTTGAGAAGTTGTTTTCGTAAATCCAAGTCGCTCGATTCGCCTTGCTTATACCATCCCAAAAAAATGGCAAGTCACTAAATACAACAAATTCGATTATTAGAAGTACCGCTACTACTAAAAACAACAAGAGTTCTTTTCTATTCATAGTCTTTTAAACGTATCACGAATATACTGTTAAAATTAATTTTTCTATAAAACTCTAGCTTCATTTCAAAAATGTTTTATAAAAAGCCTTTAAGGGAATGTTAAAACAAAACTAATTACTTTGAGATAATTATATATTTATGAATATGGATATGAAAAAAACCACTTTATCACTACTAATTTTATTAATCTCAATTTCTAGTTTTTCAAAAAAAAGCAATCCCCTTATGAATGGGATTGGGTGCGTGATGGAATATGGACCGGAGCGGCATTAGGTACCACTGTTACTGGATATTCTTTAATTATTGGAAAAGATGATCTTACCGAAGCAAAACTACAAAAAGAGGTTGAAAATCAAGATAACATCAACTTTATTGACAAATGGGCTGTAGGGTATAATTCTGAAGCAGCACTTACGCAGAGCAATATCCCCTTTGCCATGTCTTTCGCTTCTCCTTTTGTATTGCTTTTTGATGATAAAGTAAATGAGCATACTGCTCAAATACTTGGTTTATATCTAGAGAGTCTTTCAACAACGGCGGGTTTATATACAGTTACCGCTGGTTTGGTAAACCGAAGTAGGCCATATGTTTATAACGAAAATGTTTCTCTGGAAAGACGATTGATTAATAATGGACAACGGTCTTTTTATTCGGGACACGTTGCGGCTTCAGCAACTGCTACCTTTTTTGCCGCAAAAGTTTATAGTGATTTTAATCCAGATAGCCCTGCAAAAGTATGGGTTTGGGCTGGAGCTGTTACCATACCTGCCGCTATTGGTTATTTCAGGATTAAGGCCGGGCAACACTTTTTAACCGATGTTCTTTTAGGTTATGGACTTGGAGCAATCACGGGATATTTTGTACCCGAATTGCATAAAACCAAAGATAGCGTTATTGAAGTCGTGCCAAGCGCAGGAATGTCTGCTACTGGAGATGTCTACAGAGGAATAGGGTTACAAATGAAGTTTTAAGAAATTACACATTAAACCTAAAGTGCATCACATCACCATCCTTAACTATGTATTCCTTCCCTTCTACCCCTAATTTACCGGCATCACGTACTTTGGCTTCGCTACCATAATTTACGAAGTCTTCGTATTTAATTACCTCGGCACGGATAAAGCCTTTTTCAAAATCGGTATGTATAACACCTGCAGCTTGTGGGGCTGTTGAGCCAACCGGAATAGTCCAAGCACGTACTTCTTTTTCACCAGCGGTAAAATAGGTTTCTAAATTAAGTAGTTTATATGCACTACGAATTAATTTAGCTGAGCCTGGCTCTTCTAAACCTAAATCTTCCAAGAACATTTGGCGTTCTTCAAAAGTTTCTAGTTCGGTAATATCGGCTTCAGTTCCTACTGCCAAAATAATTACTTCAGCATTTTCATCTTTTACAGCTTCTCTTACTTGCTCTACATATTCGTTTCCTGAAACTGCAGCATCTTCATCAACATTGCAAACGTATAAAACAGGTTTGTCGGTTATATATTGAATTTGATCAATAAATTCTTCTCTTTCCGAATCTGTCAATTCAATCGCTCTTACAGAAATACCAGCTTCCAACCCTTCTTTTACTTTTAATAAAGCGGCTTCTTCCTTTTGAGCTTCTTTATTACCCGTTCTAGCAGCTCTTTTTACTTTATCTAGTTTCTTTTCAGTAGTTTCTAAATCTTTTAACTGTAGCTCAATATCAATAGTCTCCTTATCACGCACAGGGTTTACATTTCCATCCACGTGCACAACATTATCGTTATCAAAACAACGTAATACGTGCAGAATAGCGTCTGTTTCACGAATATTTCCTAAGAATTGATTTCCCAGCCCTTCCCCTTTGCTAGCTCCTTTTACCAACCCAGCAATATCAACTATCTCAACAGTTGCAGGTAATACGCGCTGTGGGTTTACCAATTCTTCTAGCTTTACCAATCGGTTATCTGGTACATTTACTACGCCAATATTAGGCTCAATGGTACAAAACGGAAAGTTGGCACTTTGCGCTTTTGCATTGGATAGACAATTAAAAAGGGTCGATTTACCTACGTTTGGTAATCCTACAATTCCTGCTTTCATGTTACTGTATAATTTGGGCGCAAATATACACTATTAACAGACAATTAGAAGAATTTATCATCGCCTTTTCTAAATAAAATATGGGAAAATTTTGGCTGGCTCTTATCGTTACTTTAACACATTATAATCTAGATTTACAGTGTATTAACCAAACTATTAATAATCATGAAAAAAGCAATGTATTCAATTATAGCTGTTCTTTTTGTAACGTTTACAATAAACGCACAAGAAAACAAGAACATTCAAAGAGAGACTGTTACCAAAAAAGTGACTGTTAAGGATACAAAAGTTGACACAAAAGTTGTTCAGGAAATAAAAGAGGACAACGAAGTGGTAAAAGTTGAAGGAACCGACAAGCAGGATCAAAATTCTCAAGTTGTAACTTCAAAGTCTGATAATACGGAAAAAGTAGTTGCCGATGAAGTTTCTGTTGATGAAGAAAATGCTGAAAAAATTCAGCAAAACATGAATAGAAAAAGTGAAGAGCTGAAAGCTTCTATTGCTGCACAAAAAGCTAAAGCCGAAAAAGAGCGCCAAATGCTTTTAGAAAAGAAAAAGGAAATGCAGAAAGAACTTGAAAAACGCCGAATGGAACTGGAAAGCAGACCAAAAGGAATGTCAAAACTTAAAAAAGACAATTAATTACTTATAACCTATTACAAAGCCTCGGTTAAAGCCGAGGCTTTTTTATTGGAATATTTTAGTTACTGACTCCCTATATAGCTGAAATTCAATTAGATTATTGTGACCGCCTTCTGGAACAGTAATAAAGTTAAGTTGTTCCTTTGGTATGGTTTTAGCTAATTTTTTACCAGATTCGTAAGGCACAACATCATCATTTGTCCCATGAAAAATCACTACTGGACAATTTATTTTATTCATAAACGTATTAGTTGGGAATCTATACTTAAGTAATTGTGCCACCGGCAAAACAGGAAATCGCTTTTTAGCAACATTGGTCATACTATAAAAAGGGGTTTCCAAAATCAGTTTTTTGGGATTATTTGCAGATGCCACATAGGCGGCAAAGGTGGTCCCTAATGACCTGCCGTAAACTGTAACTTCATTTTCAGGGAAACGTTTCAAAATATAGTCGTAAAATAATTGTGCATCTTTATAAAGTGATTTTTCTGAGAGTTTACCTGTGCTTTTACCGTACGTACGGTAATCCATCACCACAACATCATAGTTAAACTGTGTGAAAAAAGAAGCTATTTCGCCCCAACGATCCAAGTTACCGGCGTTTCCATGAAAATATAGAATTACGCCTTTCGGATTCTCTACTTTAAAATGTAATGCGTTGAGTCTTGCTCCATCCTCAGCCTCCAGAAAAAATTCAGTGAAAGGTTGTTCAAAGCTATAAGTATGCTCCTGCGGCAGTTGAGTAGGTAAAAAAATCAATTTTTCTTGTAATAGGTACATCCCTAATATAATTATAACATAACCCGAAAGTACAATTAATAATCCCTTTAAAATTGTTCGCATATTACTTTTTTGCTGAATGTACAACTTTTAGGCTGGTCGTGGAATAGTCAATATTTCTTACTTTAGGATCAAGTATACGGTATAGCGTTTGATGATACGATTTAAATGTGTTCATATTTTTATGCCCTCCATCTATTATAGGATAAAGCGTGGTTTTTTTAGGTTTAATCTTAGAGAGTTTTACACTCGTTTTAAAAGGAATTAATTTATCATTGGTACCATGAATAATATGTATTGGGCACTCCACATATTTAAGCCATTTATAGGTTGGCATCGGGTATTTCAGAATTACGGAAAGGGGCATAAATGGCATATAGCGTCCTGTAACCTTTGTTAAGCTATAATAGGGTGCATCGAGTATCAACATTTTAGGGTTGTTCATAGAGGCTAGTTTAGTAGCAAAACCAGAGCCTAACGATCGTCCGTAAAGTATGATGTGTTTTTCTGAAACAATTTTACTTATTTTATCATAAACATATTGCAAATCCCGCTTAATGGCTTTTTGAGAACGTTTTCCGATGCTTTTCCCAAAACCACGATAATCTACCATAATTACATCGTACTGTTGGCTTGTAAAATCAACTGCATACTTCCCCCATCCCTTTATACTTTTTGAATTGCCTTTTAGATACAATACCACACCTTTGGGGTTGTCAACCTTAAAATGAAGCCCATTAATAAGAGCACCATCCCTTGTTTTTAAATTATATTCTCTAACCACCTGGTTTTCATACAAAAACTGAAAATCCTCAGGCAACTTTTCGGGCTGAAACAAAAAGTAATCTTGAAGATAATATAATAGGATGCTCACCACTATATAAACCAACAAAACCATTAAAACTATTTGCACCCAAATTGGCATAAAATCATGTTTACTTCTATAAAAATAGCATATTCCCTTTAATTTAAGATAATTTTAATAGTTAACGGATATACACAATGAAGTTTGGCAAATTATTATCAATATATTTCCACTAATTAACAGTTTTGAGCATTATATTTACTTGTAACTAAATAAATAACAATCAATTAATTACAAAATATATAATTATGAAAAAGATACTAATAGTTTTCGCATTGGCAGCTTTCACAACTGCTTTTGCTCAAGAAAATAAAAATGAAAAAACGGAGACTACAACCACCAAAACCTATGTAAAAGATAGCAAAGGGGTTGATGTAAAAACCAAAAAAGTCAAAAAAACTAAAGACCAAGCTGTGGAACTGAAAAATGATTCTGCCGATAAGACCAATTTTTCAACTGTAATGAAAGACACAGAAGTTAAAACAGATGTAAGTTACGGCTACAATGGTAACCGCTATAAGTTTATAAACCAAAAAGATAGGGATGGCTACCGTTTAATGACCGTGCAAGACCAAGCTACTCAAAAAGAATACGCCATTATCAAACCTTCTTCGCAAAACGGGTATTATATAATGTCTCAAGACGGAGATGAATCGTTTGGATATTTTAATACAGAGGGCGATTTTGTAGTAGAAAAGTACGATGATAAAAATGATGTTGTCGTAAAGAACATATATAAAATTAGTCAATAACCATAGATGGTTTAAACAAAAAAATGCCTGCAATTAATTTTTGCAGGCATTTTTTTATTTTGGTAATTCTCAATTTTAATCATTGTGCATAAAACTCTGTTTTCCTAGTAACTCCTCATCACTTTCTACATGGTCTTCATCAGGAACACAACAGTCAACAGGGCATACAGCCGCACACTGTGGTTCATCGTGAAAGCCTTTACATTCGGTACACTTATCGGGTACTATATAATAAATTTCATCACTAATAGGCTCTTGTGTTTCACCTGCATCTACTTCCTTTCCATTTGGTAATACCACATTTCCTTCTAAATCTGTACCATCTGCATACCGCCAATCATCTGCACCTTCGTAAATAGCAGTATTAGGGCATTCTGGCTCGCAAGCACCACAATTAATACATTCGTCTGTTATTATAATTGCCATCGGTTTTCTTTTTCTAACTTTGCAGCAAATTTAACGCCTAAAAAGGGCAACTCCAAAAAAGTATGCAATTACATCAAAGAATTAACGCTTTTAGTGCTTTAGGAAGGTTTTTGGGGCAGTTCGCTTCTGAAGAACCCGCAAAAAAAGAGAATGTATTGAACAACGATTCTTTTTTTTCTGAAATGCAACAAAAATTACAAACTGCAAAACACCATAATGGCTGGTTTACGGAAGATAACCTTCGTTTTACCTGTAAAAGCTGGGCCGAAGCGTTAACCGAAGAGAACATCAATAAATGGGTGTCTAATTATACAATTTCAGAGACAACCCCGAAAACTATTGCCATTATTATGGCTGGGAACATCCCGTTGGTAGGGTTTCATGATTTTCTTTCTGTACTATTGACCGGAAATAATGTGTTGGCAAAACTATCTTCAAATGATAAGCAGTTACTGCCTTTCTTGGCTCAATATTTAATTTCAATTGAACCAGAATTCAAAAACCTAATAGAATTTACCGAAGGGCGATTAACAAATTTCGATGCTGTTATAGCAACCGGAAGTGACAATACCGCTCGCTATTTTGAGTATTATTTCAGTAAATACCCAAATATCATTCGTAAAAATAGAAATTCAGTGGCTGTGCTAACTGGAGATGAAACCAAAGAAGAAATGGAGCTGTTAGCCGATGATATTTTTCGCTACTTCGGTTTAGGTTGTCGCAATGTTTCAAAAATATTTTTTCCTGAAAAGTATGATTTTGACAAATTCTTCAACGGAATGTTTTCTTGGAAACATGTTATCAATAACCACAAATACATCAACAACTACGATTACAACAAGGCTGTGTATTTAATGAGCAACATAAAATTGCTGGACAACGAATATTTATTGCTGAAAGAAGACACAGGCTACTCCTCGCCTATTTCCGTAACCTTTTACGAAACATATGCTGACCTGGAAGATGTAAAGAAAAAACTGAAAGAAAAAGCTGATAAAATTCAAGCAATTGTTTCAAATATAGGGATTGATAATGAAATCCCCTTCGGAACAGCGCAAAACCCAGAACTTTGGGATTATGCCGACGGAGTGGATACTGTAGATTTTTTGTTGAAACTATCTTAATAAATTAATAACAAATTAAGCAACAATGCTTTCAGAATTAGCATCTTTGTAGTAAATACTGTGTCATGAAAAAACATAACTTTAGTGCCGGTCCTTGTGTATTGCCAAAGTCTGTAATGCAAAAAGCTTCCGAAGCTATTTTAAACTTCAACGGTTTAGATTTATCACTAATTGAAATTTCGCACCGAAGCAAAGATTTTGTAGCCGTCATGGAACGTGCTCAAACATTAGCTCTTGAACATTTAGGACTTCAAAACAAAGGCTATAAAGCACTTTTTCTTCAAGGTGGTGCCAGTATGGAGTTTTTACGAGTAGCGTACAATCTCTTGGAAAACAAAGCAGCATATCTCAATACAGGAACGTGGTCTACCAAGTCTATTAAAGAAGCAAAGTTATTTGGAGAAATAGTTGAAGTAGCATCATCTAAAGATCAAAACTTCAATTATATACCTAAAAATTATTCTGTTCCTTCAGGTATTGATTATTTTCATTGCACAAGTAATAACACTATTTTTGGAACACAGCTAAAAAGCTTCCCAAAAACCGATGCCCCTATCGTTTGCGATATGAGTAGCGATATCTTTTCAAGGGAATTGGATTTTTCAAATTTTAGTATCATCTATGCGGGAGCTCAAAAAAATATGGGACCGGCAGGTACTACTTTAATTGTTATAAAAGAAGACGTTTTAGGAAAGGTCTCTCGCGCTATTCCATCATTAATGGATTACAAAGTGCACATTGGTAAAGATAGTATGTTCAACACGCCATCTGTATTTGCGGTGTATGTTTCTATGTTAACTTTGGAGTGGCTGAAAGAAAAAGGCGGAATTCCAGAAATTGAAAAAATCAATAACAAAAAAGCAGATTTAATTTATACTGAAATTGATAGAAATCCTCTGTTTACTGGGTTTGTAGCAAATAAAGAGGATCGATCTACGATGAATGCAACTTTCAATTTAACCGATGAAAGTTTTGCAGAAAGATTCGACACACTTTGGCAAGAAGCTGGCATTAATGGTTTAAATGGACACAGAAGTGTTGGCGGTTACCGCGCCTCTATGTACAACGCCTTAGAGCTTGAAAGTGTTCAAGTGCTGGTAGATACAATGAAAGAATTAGAACGAAAAGGATAATATAATGTGGCTGAGTGGTTTCTTTGAAATGTAATTTTAAAGAAACTGTATCGAAGTAACTAATTTTATAATAACAATTAATATGTTGGCTGAGTGTTTCGAGGAACGAGAAATGTATCGAAGCCACAGATTCAAAAAATAAAAAACAAATTATATGAAAGTTTTAGCAAACGACGGAATTTCAAACAGCGGTGTAAAAGCACTTGAAAATGCAGGTTTTGAAGTGATTACCGTAAAAGTTGCTCAAGAACAACTTGAAAACTACATTAACAAAAATAATATAGATGTGCTTTTGGTACGAAGTGCCACAAAAGTTCGGAAGGAATTAATTGATGCCTGCCCTAGCCTTAAAGTAATTGGTCGTGGTGGCGTTGGTATGGATAATATCGATGTGGAATATGCCCGCAGTAAAGATATTAAAGTGATTAACACGCCGGCAGCTTCTTCTTCTTCAGTAGCCGAATTGGTTTTTGCACATCTTTTTGGAGGCGTTCGAAATTTGCACGATGCTAACCGAACTATGCCACTTGAAGGCGACTCTAGATTTAAAGAGTTGAAAAAAACTTATGCGGGCGGGAAAGAATTACGCGGTAAAACCTTAGGTATTATTGGTTTTGGGCGTATTGGTCGCGAAGTGGCTAAAATAGCTCTGGGTTGTGGTATGAAGGTAATTGCCAGTGACAACCAGGTTGGCGAAGCAGATATAACACTGGATTTTTATGATGGGCAACAAATAACCCTTAAAATCAAGACCGAACCTGTTTCAGAATTGATAAAACACAGTGACTTTATTACGCTACATGTTCCAGCACAGAAAAACTATGTTATTGGTGAAGCTGAAATTGAACAAATGAAAGACGGTGCTGCCATTGTAAATGCCGCCCGTGGTGGAGTAATTGATGAAAAGGCCTTGCTGGAAGCTTTAGAGAAAGGAAAAATATCGTTTGCTGCATTAGATACTTTTGAGGACGAACCTTCCCCTGCCATTAAAATATTAATGAACGGAAACATTTCACTAAGCCCACATATTGGTGCTGCAACCGAGGAAGCACAAGACAGAATTGGGGTGGAGCTTGCTGAACAAATTGTATCCATCCTAAAACCAGTAAATTAGAAATTTTAAGTACCTTTAAAAGATAAATTAAAACTTTAAAAAAAATATAAAATGGCAGGAATACTGGATTTATTAAACAGTGACATGGGAAAACAAATTATTGGTGGTATAAGTAACGAAACCAGGCAGCCAGCTGACAAAACAGCTTCAGTTTTATCTATGGGACTTCCTATTTTAATGGGAGCAATGAAAAAAAATGCAAAATCTGAACAAGGTGCTGCTGGCCTTATGAGCGCTCTAAGTAGTGGTAAACACGACGGTAGCATTTTAGATAACCTCGGTGGTTTTTTTGGCGGAGGTGTAAATGAAGATAAAAAGATAGACGGTTTAGGTATTCTTGGCCATGCACTTGGAGGCTCACAAGATAATGTGGTTGGAGCACTTTCTAAAAAATCAGGGATGGATTCCAGCTCGGTTATGCAGATATTACAAGTAGCTGCCCCTATTTTATTAGGATATTTAGGGAAAGAAAAAAGACAACAGAATGTAGATTCACAATCTGGAATTACCAGTTTACTTGGCAATATGATGGCTGGAAACACGCAAGAAGAGCAAGATAAGGAACAATCGTTAATCGAATCTTTATTAGACGGAGATAACGATGGAAGCATTATCGATGACGTTGCTGGTATGGTTTTGGGCAACAGCAATAAAGGTGGTCTAGGCGGAATGATTGGCGGACTCTTTGGAAAATAATTTTCAAATAAATACTAGATTAACCGTGTTTTGATTCCAAAACACGGTTTTTTGTTAAACCCAAGCAAAGCATACAAACACTTCACCGCTTTTTTAGTATTTTTATAAAAAGATTTTATGATGAAGTATTTACTATTTTTTATAGCAATTTCATTAGCCATATACAGTTGTGATTCTACCAAGTCTGCTATGAAAGGAGACCCCAATAGTTCAATGACCGAAAATGACACGGTACGCATTGCCAACGATAGCCTTGAGTATGAAATATTAATAATTGAACCTGGTTTTAATTCTTGGTTGGTCACCCAACAACCCCGTGGTTATTATGGCTTAAATTATTTAGAAAACAAGAATCAATTATTTGTTTCAGAATACAATGCACGCGTGCGCAACCCACAACGGTATTCTCCTAACTTATACCCGCAAGAAATAAATTATAATTATAATGCTGATTATGGATACGAAGTAAATTATCTGCTCTACAATTACTTTGTCTATTTTCAACAAAGATATAACCAACATTTACCTGGCGGTCGAAGATGAGGAAACTAAAACAACGCTGGAACATAACTTCCAATTGGCAACTTACTGTAATTTTTATTGTCTTTGCTATAACTGGAAGTACTTCTGCTAAATTAGCTGCTCCATTAACCGAGGCCATAGGAATAACAGAAGATAGTGGTTGGTACATTTATTGGCCAATCAGAATTTTAATAATATTTCCCGCCTATCAAGTTTTATTGGTTTTATTTGGCTGGCTCTTTGGAGAGTTCCATTTTTTTTGGAACTTTGAAAAAAAAATGCTTAGAAGCATGAAACTTGGTTTTTTAATACCTAATGAATAACTTTAAACACTTCTTGAAACTTCCGATATCATTCCTATTAATAGGGCTTTTGTGGTTTCCTTTAGTTGTTCAATTTGCTCATATTTTCGAAGAACATGAGCATAAACCATGTGAAGATCTAACAACACACCTTCATGAAAAGCAATTAGATTGTTCTTTATTTGATTTTCATTTTTCAAATTACAACTACACAGTAGTTACTTACCCAGAGTTTTATAGTGAAGTAAAACCAAATAATTTAGAAGCTCGTTATTTTTCTGTAGAAGTAAATAACGCTACTACCCCTTATTTTGTAAGAGGACCACCTAGTCTTTCCTAGTTTTAAGCACACATTTTTTAATAAATTAAACTAAGAAAGTATGAAATTATACACATGCTTGCTATTGGTATTTATCATGGGCATTACCACTGCAAGCGCACAAAATATAATACAAGGTTCGGTAACAACAGAAGAAACAAACCAACCTTTGCCCGCAACCATTTACCTTCCACAACTTGAAAAAGGTACAGTCGCTACATTGGACGGAAACTACGAAATCACAAATGTTCCATCAGGAAACTATACAGTTGTCTTTTCGTATTTAGGCTATGCAACTGTTTCTAAAAAAATTCAAGTTTCTGAAAATACATCGGTAACCGAAAATATTCAATTAACAGAAAGCGCCGTAGAAATGGAAGAAGTCATCATTTCGACCCCTTTCCACAAGTTACAAGGTGACAATGTTATGAAAGTTGAACGCGTCAGCGTAAAAGAATTGCTTTCTAAAGGAAGTGTTACCCTCGCGGAAGGAATTACAAACATACCCGGCGTGGAAAGTATTAGTACAGGTACCGGTATAGGAAAGCCTGTAATACGAGGCCTTAGTTCCAATAGAGTATTAACGTATACACAAGGCGTTCGATTGGAAAATCAACAATTTGGTGATGAACATGGTTTAGGCATTAACAGTGCCGGAGTTGAAAGTGTAGAAGTTATAAAGGGGCCTGCTTCATTACTCTACGGTAGTGATGCCCTTGGCGGCGTATTATACATAAACCCTGAACGCTTTGCGCAAAGCAATGAACTACATGCTGACATTCAAGGAAATTATTTTTCAAACACATTGGGTTCTTCAACTAATGCAGGTGTTCAGTTATCTGGAGAGAAATTAAAATTCCTTGCTCGTGGAGGTTACAGTACTTATAGTGATTATGAAACTGGTAATGGGGAGCGAGTTACAAATTCTCGGTTTAATGAAACTGATTTTAAAACCGGTATTCAATTTCAAGATAAAAAGGTGAAGTCTACCATTCGCTATAATTACAACAGATCGAATATTGGTATTCCTGAAACCATTGAAGAACAAACTACCAGTAAAGAATTAGAACTTCCCTTTCAAGAAATTGATAACCATATTATAAGTTGGGAAAACTCATTTTTCTTTAATAATTCTAGCTTGGATGTTAAATTAGGATATCAGCATAATGATCGTAGAGAATTTGAAGATCACCATCATCATGAAGAAGAGCACGAAGATGAACATGAAGAAGAGGAAGATCACGAAGACGAGGAAGATCACGCGGAAGAGGAACATTCTGAAGACGAGCCTGCTTTACACATGAAGTTAAATACCATAAATTATGAAGTAAAGTATAATTTACCACAATTAGGAAACTTTGAAACAATTGCAGGTGTTCAAGGTTTATATCAAACCAACGAAAATTTTGGCGAAGAGTTGTTAATTCCAGATGCAACAACTTTTGACATTGGTGTATTTGCAACTACACACTACCATCTTGAAAAAATTGATTTACAGGCTGGTTTACGGTTTGACAGGCGGACTATAGAAAGTGATGCTGCAGGTGTTCCTTCAGAAGAAGGATATTTCGCTGCTTTAGATAGAGATTTCAATAGCTTCAATGCTGCAATAGGTGCTAAGGTAAACCTTGCTGAAAACTTAGTAGCTAGAGTTAATGTAGCAAGCGGATTTAGAGCACCCAATTTAGCCGAATTGACTTCAAACGGGTCTCACAATGGAGCAAATCGATATGAAGTAGGAAATCCAAATCTAACTAATGAACAGAATTTACAGACTGATATATCTTTAGAGTTTGCTAATGAGCATTTTGAGATTTTTGCCAACGGATTTTACAATTCAGTGAATGACTATATTTTTATTAGTCCAACCGATCAAATAATTGACGATGATATAGTTTACACCTACGTTCAATCTGATGCAAAGCTATATGGAGGTGAATTTGGCTTACATATTCACCCTCACCCTTTAGATTGGCTTCACATTGAAAGCACTTTTGAAACAGTTACAGGAAAATTGAATTCTGATGAGTATTTACCATTAATACCTGCAAATACACTTAGAAATACGCTACGTGTTGAGTTTGAAGAGTCTAAATTTTTCAATAAACCCAGTGCGTTTGTAACGCTTCAAAATACGTTTGATCAAAATAATGTAAGCACCTTTGAAACTGAGACTGATGGCTACAACCTGGTTAGCTTAGGGGCTTCGAATGTTTTTAAACTTAAAACGGTTGATTTACAGTTGCAACTTTCAGTAACTAACCTATTGAATGAAGAATACACCTCTCACCTATCGAGATTAAAACCAGATAGTATTTTCAATATAGGAAGAAGTATTAATGGAACAGTTAAAATTAGCCTTTAAAAATAAAAAGCCTCGTAAGTATAAATTTACGAGGCTTTTTTAATTATCTAATAATTATTATTCATTTACTTCCACTTCGATTGTTTGAGGCACAGGGTCTTTTTTTCCTTGCCAAACAAAAGTGTATAACCACATTAATGTGAATGTGGGAATAAAATCTGAAATTGGTAATATTTCCTCTACGAAAACAACTATAGAAGCTATTTTTCCTTGTTCCCCTTCATACATGTCACTCATTTTTTTAGCGGCATAAGGCGCCCAAATTATGTCTAAAAAGGGGCCAATTACGGGTATAAACATGGTGACCATCCCTACTGCATCGTAGATAAGTCCTTTTTTTAGTATGGTATATTTAGAGTTTTTCATTGTATTGTTTTTCGGTTACTTACTGATTATAACGCAAAAAACCTGCCAAAAATTATGATAAGTCGTTGCTAATCAGCTTAAGGAATTCATCACGGGTTTCAATTTTCTCAAATTGTCCGCGAAAACCTGAAGTTGTAGTCACACTATTTTGTTTTTGTACGCCTCGCATCATCATACATAAATGAGCAGCTTCAATAACGACAGCTACACCTTGAGGTTTTAAAGTATCGTTGATGCATTCTAAAATATCATGCGTTAAGCGTTCCTGTACTTGTAATCTACGGGCAAACACATCCACTACTCTGGGAATTTTACTAAGACCAACAATATGACCATCGGGAATGTAAGCAATATGGGCTTTTCCGAAAAATGGCAACATATGGTGCTCGCACAACGAATAGAGTTCAATATCTTTAATGATAACCATATCGTGATAGTCTTCGGCAAACATGGCAGATTTTAATATCTCAGCAGGGTCTTGACAATTACCTGATGTTAAAAACTGCATGGCTTTTGCGGCACGCTCTGGTGTCTTTACAATCCCTTCGCGATCAACATCTTCCCCCAATCGGGTTAAGATTTCAGAGAAATTGCTTTTTAAATCTTCAGTTACAGATTCGTTGTACTCTTCAAAAAAATTATAGGATGCCATTAAGTAGTTTTAAGTTTATCGGAATAGTATTTATTAATTTTATCAATTTTCGGGTTGATAATGTATTGGCAATACGGTTGTTGCTTATTTTGGTTGTAATAATCGTGATGATCCATTTCAGCTTTGTAAAAAGCATCTAGAGGTTTCACTTCGGTTACAATCGGGTTTTCAAACACATTTTTATCAGTCAGCAAGGTAATGAATTCTTCTGTTTTTTGCTTTTGTTCTTCCGTTGTATAAAAAATAGCGCTTCGGTATTGTGTCCCTATGTCATTAGCCTGTCTATTTAACGTAGTGGGATCGTGTGTTGCGAAGAAAATTTCAAGCAATGTTTCAAGATTTACTTTTGTGGGGTTAAAGGTTACTTCAACAGCTTCAGCATGACCGGTTCTACCTGAAACAACTTCCCGATAGGTTGGATTTTTTATGGTTCCTCCAGCAAACCCGGGAACTACAGATTCTACACCTTCAATACGCTGAAAAACCGCTTCTGTACACCAAAAGCAGCCTCCTGCAAATACTATTTTATTATTTTCGTTTTCCATATTTATTTTTCTTTTATAAAACTACAAAGTGTATTGTTGGCTTATTTCAGTTTAACAAATAATTAGTTTCTTATTTAAAAGGAAATAAGCTTTCTTTAAAAGATTATTGTGTTTCTCTGTTCAAAACAGTACTTTCACGTTTTCTTTATACGTCATGATTTTAGCTGAAAACTTACATAAATACTACGATGACCTCCACGTGTTAAAGGGGGTTGATCTTCATATAAAAAAAGGGGAAATTGTTTCGATTGTTGGTGCATCTGGCGCCGGAAAAACAACTTTACTGCAAATTTTAGGTACGCTGGATAATTCAGAAAAACACGAAGGAAAATTGCACATCAACGGAATTGATGTAAAAACATTGAAACGAAAAGAATTGGCGAAATTCCGAAATGAAAATTTGGGTTTTATTTTTCAGTTTCATCAATTATTACCTGAGTTTACAGCGTTGGAAAATGTTTGCATCCCCGCTTTCATAAAAAAAACACCAAAGGCAGAAGCCGAAAAAAGAGCAAAAGAGTTACTTTCCTTTTTAGGATTGTCACATCGTGAAGACCACAAACCTAACGAACTTTCTGGTGGAGAACAACAACGTGTAGCTGTTGCTCGTGCTTTAATAAACAATCCCGCTATTATTCTTGCCGATGAGCCCAGTGGAAACTTAGATACTGAAAGTGCTGAAAACCTACACAATTTATTCTTTAAGCTTCGGGACGAGTTTGGGCAAACCTTTGTGATTGTAACCCATAATGAAGAGTTGGCCGAAATGGCGGACCGCATGCTCGAAATGCAAGACGGTAAAATTTTACGATAAGTTATGCGACGGGCAGAATTAAAACGATTTCTCGATGAAAAAGCCGCATACTATAACCAACCGCTTTTTATTGAAAGTGACCCCATACAAATACCACATCAATTTTCAAAAAAAGAAGATATTGAAATAGCTGGTTTTTTAGTGGCAACCATCGCTTGGGGCAACCGAAAAAGCATTATTAAAAATGGGACACGACTCATGCAATTAATGGGAAATTCGCCTCACGATTATGTTTTAAATTTTTCAGAAGGAAAACAGGGTGAATCACTTTCAGATTTTGTGCACCGTACCTTTAATAGTGATGATTTGGTCTATTTTATAAAAGCATTGCAACACATTTACACAGAGCACAAAGGTTTAGAAGCTGTTTTTGCTGCCTTTTCTGAAGAAGATACGCTTCAACCCGCAATTCATCATTTTAAAAAAGTTTTTTTTAGCCTTCCCCATTTAAAACGAACTGAAAAACACGTAAGTGATCCTTTGAAGAATTCCGCAGCAAAACGAATTAATATGTTTTTAAGATGGATGGTGCGCAGGGACAATACCGGTGTTGATTTTGGGATATGGAACAGCTTATCCCCTTCCCAGCTTTCTTGCCCGTTAGATGTTCACAGCGGGAGGGTTGCTAGAAGTCTTTCCCTAATAAAACGGAAACAGAACGATGCAAAGGCGCTTGTAGAATTGGATGCTTCCCTACGTAAATTAGATTCAGAAGATCCTGTTAAATACGATTTTGCTTTATTTGGACTAGGTGTTTTTGAAGCATTTTAAAACAATTTTGCTTTAATTCTATTAGTAGGTTACTTAACAAAATTTTAGTAGCTTTACATTATAACAATTTAACTTAAACGGTTTTTAAACCATAGGAGAAAATAAATTTGATACAACCAGCCATTCCAGCCAATGAGCAGGAACGACTAGCGGCGTTAAGGTCATACCAAATGCTGGATACACTTCCAGAAAAGGACTTTGACAACATAACCACTTTAACGGCAAGTATTTGCGACACACCGATATCCCTTATTACCTTAATGGGTTCGGATCGTAATTTCTTGAAATCCCACCATGGAGTTGATTTACAAGAGTCCCCAAGGGACACTTCATTTTGCGGACATGCCATTGTAGATACTTCAGAGGTTTTTTTGGTAAAAGACGCATTGAAAGACATTCGTTTTAAAGATAACCCTGTTGTAATACAGCATAACATTCGGTTTTATGCAGGGGTGACATTGTACAACCCAGATGGATATGCTTTGGGAACACTTTGTGTATACGATACAAAGCCAAGGGAGCTAACCACTAAACAGATTGATGCTTTAAAAGCCTTAGCCTCTCAAGTGGTAAACTTACTGGAAGAGCGTAAGAAGAATTTAATACTAAAAAAGCTACAGAAAGAGCTCAAGGAAAATAATGAGCAATTAAAAAACTTTGCCGGTATCATTTCTCATGATATGAAAATGCCTTTGGCCAATATGATTGTTACTTCAGATATTTTAAAAAAGAAATATGGAGAAAGCATGGACGAACAAGGTGTAGAATACCTTGATTACCTAAAACAATCTTCGTTTACGCTCAGTGAATATATAACGGGGCTTTTAGAGCATTATGAAAGTGATAAAACGGCTCAAAGCTCATACGAAGAGTTTGATACCCACCATTTATTCGAAGAGATTGTTGAGTTGCTCAATATTAATGTAGATTGTGAAATAAACTTACCAGAAAAAAACCTCGAAGTATCGTGTAACCGTGCTGCGTTAGAACAAATTTTAATTAACCTTATTGGTAATTCTTTAAAATACAACGATAAAGATAAAATTGTTATCAACATAGACTGTAAAAAGAAAAGCGGATTACTTTTCGTTAAAGTTTCAGATAACGGAGTTGGTATTAAAAAGGAAAAATTGAAAGATATCTTCAACCTGTTTACTACACTTAATACATTAGACAGAAATGGGAAAAAAGGAAACGGCATTGGGTTATCTACTGTAAAAAAGTTGGTAAATAATCTGGGTGGCGATATAACTGTTTCTTCAGAAATAGGAAAAGGCACGACTTTTGAATTCTCTATAGCCTGTAAATAAAAAGGATTTAATTTTTTTATTCTGGCAAAACCCAAATTGAAATTCTTTCGTACATATACTATCTTATGGCTTTTCCTCAACCCCAAAACAACGAAAAAGAGCGTTTAGACGCACTTAAAGAATATAAATTACTAGATACCCCAACTGCTCCAGATTTTAATAACATTACAAACCTGGCAGCAAGTGTGTGTAATATGCCTATTGCATTTGTATCCCTTATTTACAAAGCCAATAATCATTTGCTATCATGTTATGGCATCTCATTAGATAAAACCCCAAGAAATATTTCTTTCTGTACCCGGGCCATTCAAAGCCATGAAAGAATATATATGGTAAACGATACCCATAAAAATGAACTCTTTAAAGATAATCCTATTGTAGATAAATACAAGGTACAGTTTTATGCTGGTGTGCCTTTAATTAACCCAGAAGGATACGCTTTAGGGACTCTGTGCGTGTATGATCATATACCAAGAAAATTGACAAATGTACAGTGTGATACGCTTGTCGCGTTGGCCGAACAAATAGTGAATCTATTAGAGTTAAGAAAGAAAAACCATTTATTGCGTGATGCAGAGAATGAACTTCTTAAACGCAACAAACAACTTGAAAACTTTGCAAATGTTGTTTCGCACGATTTAAAATCGCCGTTGGCAAATATTACGTCTTTAACTAGATTGTTGCGAGATGAAAATGTAGGTAATCTTAATGAAGACTCTTTAACGTACCTTGATTATATTGAAGAGTCCTCTTATACATTAAAAGAATACATAGACGGAACATTAGGCTATTATAAAGCGAATAGGCTACTGGATAAACAAAAAACCGATATATCCTTGAAGGATTTTTTCGAAAAAATTAAAGAAATGCTCATTATCCAACAGGCCGTTTTTGAATATCCAACAGAAGGTATTGTAAAAAACATCAACGAAGCTGCACTTACGCAAATCGTACTTAATTTAGTTGACAATGCCTTAAAATACAATACTTCCGAAAGAACAAAAGTGAAAATAGAGTATGACAGTTTAGAAAACTACCATCAATTTAAAATAATTGACAATGGGATAGGGATTGACAAAGCTATACAAAGTGATATTTTTGAGCTTTTTAAAACTACTGGCGTGAAAGACCGGGAAGGAAAACAAGGAACTGGTATTGGTTTGGCCACCGTTAAAAACTTAGTCAATAAAATGGGTGGAAGTATTTCTCTTGAATCAGATATTGGGCAAGGAAGTACCTTTATCTTTACCGTAAAGAAATAGCAATTGTTTACTCAGCATTTTATATATTTGAGCAATAATCAATAGGATGCAGTTTCAACACCCAGAACTTCTTTACGCCCTCTTTTTACTGCTCATCCCCATATTTATCCATCTTTTTCAATTACGCCGTTTTAAACAAGTAGACTTTACTAATGTTGCTTTTTTAAAGAAAGTAACTATACAAACGCGTAAAAGTTCACAGCTTAAAAAGTGGATCACCCTTTTATTGCGCCTATTAGCATTAGCCTGCATTATAATTGCATTTGCCCAACCATTTACCGCTACCAAAACAGCCTTAAATACCGAAAAAGAAACGGTTCTATACATTGACAACTCCTTTAGTATGCAAGCAAAAGGGACGAATGGACCGTTACTAAACCGAAGCTTACAAGAACTGTACAACCTACAAATACCTTCAGAAAAAATCAGTTGGTTTACCAACAATTCAACCCATAAAAATGTTTCATTACAGGATTTTACAAGTGAAATCCTTTCCGTTTCCTATTCACAAGGACAATTATCACTTTCTGAAGTAGTACTAAAAGCAAACCAACTTTTTTCAGATTCCGAAGCATCAGATAAACGATTGGTCCTTATTTCAGATTTTCAACAAAACGAAACCTTCCCAGAAGTCCCTGAAAATATAACCATCAATACTGTTCGGCTACAACCGGTAAATACTAATAACATAACTGTTGATTCTGTTTATATTTCCTCAAAAAATGGACAGAACATCCAACTTAAAGTCGATGTTTCGGCAAGTGGAGACGTGCCGGAAAGTGTCCCGGTTTCCCTTTTCAACGGAGAATCATTAGTGGCTAAAACCGCAGTTGATTTTTCGGCAAACAACACCAATACCACAGTTTTTGATATTGAAAATACTTCAGACTTTAAAGGAAGGTTAGAAATAACAGACCCTAACCTACCCTATGACAATAACTTGTTTTTTAGCATCAATGCGCCAAAAAAAATAAAAGTCCTTTCTATCAATGAAGCCGATTCCGGTTTTTTACAGCGGTTGTTCAACCAAGAAGAGTTTGAGTACACGCAGCAAACACAGAACAGCTTAAATTATAACAACATACCCAATCAAGATTTTATCATTATCAATCAACTTACTGCTATTCCAGCATCGTTGGTTACTGCTATACAATCCTTTAGTGCTAATGGTGGTAGCGTGTTGGTAATCCCTTCAGAACAAGCAGAGATAAACGATTATAATAATTTGTTAGCTACGTTAGGAATGGGAAGTTTTTCAGGAAAGATTTCTTCTGAAAAGCAGATAACACAGATTGTTTTTGATCATCCGTTGTACCAAAACGTTTTTGAAAAAAGGGTGGTAAACTTTCAATATCCTACTGTGAATACCTATTATCAGGCCAATACCAATGCTACTTCTGTTCTAAACTATGAAGATGGAAAGCCGTTTATATTTCAAAAAAACAACACCTACTTTTTAAGCGCGTCAATTAATTTGGAAAACTCAAATTTTCAAAATTCACCTTTAATTGTTCCTACCTTTTACAATATGGCGCAGCAAAGTTTGGCATTACCAAATTTGTATTACACCATCGGGAAACAGAATAATTTTGATGTTCCTATTCAGCTAATGGAAGATGAAATACTTAAAATTAAAGATAGTAGCAATGTATTCATTCCGTTGCAACAAACTAAAGCCAATAAAGTAGCAGTAACAACTATAGAAGAACCTACTACTTCCGGTACTTATGATATTATTAAGGACACAGATTTTATTACGAATATTAGTTATAACTTTAACCGAAACGAAAGTAATTTACAGTATTTAAACACTGAAAACTGGAACGGTGTAAATAATAATGCATCCATTTCAGAACTTTTTGATAGTATAACAGAAGCAAATAATATAAACAGTTTTTGGAAATGGTTTATTATTTTTGCGGTACTGTTCTTATTAATAGAGATGCTGGTTTTAAAATTTTTCAAGTAATGCTTAAGTTGAACCTCATAACACGAAAGTCTGCTAACTAAAAGAAAACCGATGGATATACTTATAAAAGCCGCAACCATACTGGACCCTCAAAGCAAACACCATACTAAAAAGAGGGATATACTTATTGAAAACGGTACGATTAAAAAGATTGCAGCAACACTTAAAAACCCTAAAAAAGTAAAAGAGATTTCCTTAGAAAACTTGCACGTTTCACAAGGATGGTTTGATAGCAGTGTATCGTTTGGTGAACCAGGTTTTGAAGAACGCGAAACCATCCAAAATGGTCTGCAAACAGCAGCTGAAAGTGGTTTTGCACATGTGGCCGTTAATGCCAACACCCAACCGGTTACCGATAGTAAATCGAACATCAAGTTTTTAAAATCACAAGCTCATAACAATGCGGTGTCCCTCTACCCTATTGGCGCGCTTACGGTAAAAAGTGAAAGCAAAGATTTAGCTGAGTTGTATGATATGCAAAACGAAGGCGCCATTTCGTTTTACGATTATAAAAAACCCATTGCCAATGCCAACCTCTTAAAAATTGCCTTGCAATACACACAAAACTTTGATGGTTTGGTACAATCGTTTCCGTTAGATTATTCAGTAGCAAAAAATGGAATGATGAACGAAGGCATCAACAGCACCAAATTAGGCTTAAAAGGAATTCCGGCTTTTTCAGAAGAACTACAAATTACCCGTGACCTTTATATTTTGGAATATACTGGCGGGAAATTACACATCCCGACCATTTCTACTAAGAAGTCGGTTCAGTTAATTAAAAATGCTAAAAAGCAAGGATTGGATGTAACGTGTAGCGTTTCCATTTCAAACCTATTGTTGACGGACGATCTCTTGGAAGATTTCGATACGCACTACAAATTATTGCCGCCATTACGCACCAAAGAAGACACAAAAGCCTTGCTAAAAGGTCTAAAAGACGGTGTTATTGATGGTGTGACCAGTGATCACGATCCTATTGACGTAGAGCACAAAAAAACAGAATACGATCACGCCTACTTTGGAAGCATCGGGCTGGAATCTTGTTTTGGAGCCTTGCGGAGTTTGGTAGATACCGAAATAGCAATCAAAGCTTTAAACCAGTTGAAAAATAGGTTTGGAATAATTTCTGAAACAATTGAAGAAGAAAACAAAGCCAACCTTAGCTTCTTTAACCCAGATAAAACCTGGACCTTTTCAGAAGCTGACATCACTTCTACTTCTAAAAATTCAGCATTTTTAAATCAAAAACTAAAAGGAAAAGCATACGGCATCTTTGCCAACAATAAATTAGTGTTGAAAAAATAATGGACAATCTCTCTGCAAAATCCAAAGCAATTATTGCCTACCTAACGTTTATAGGAACGTTAATTGCTTTTTTTATCAATAAGGAAAATAAACACGAGTTTACTACCTGGCATATTAAAAATATGTTTGGGTTGCTTTTATTATTGATTATTTCGCAAGTAACGCAAGCTTATATCGATTTGTTTTTTGGAGAAATATTGTGGTTTATCGCTTTCTTTCTATGGGCATTTTCCTTGGTAATGGCCATTTTAAATAAAAAACAGGCCATTCCCTACTTCAGTGAGAAATTTCAAGAGTGGTTTACTTTTTTAGATTAGATATCCTATCTTTATAAGGTATTAACAACTAATCACTTAAAATCATGGAACAGACCACAACTGACAATGGTAAAACCATTGCAATTATAGCCTATATTACCCTCATAGGTTGGATTATTGCATTGGTAATGCACAATAACAACAAAACAGCCTTGGGCGCCTATCACATTAGGCAAATGCTCGGCATTATGCTTCTTGGTCTTGCATTATCGCTGCTTGGTTCGTTACTGGATATTTATATCCTTTCTGTAATTCTTAACATAGGGGTTTTGGTTCTATGGATTTTAGGGCTCATAGCTGCCATACAAGGTGAAAAGAAACCTGTACCCTTATTGGGCGAACAATTTCAGCAATGGTTTGCTGGGATTGGGTAGAAAATGTTACCTCAAGTTAAATATGCTTAAAATGTACTTAACAATATTGATCTGTTAATAAAAATACATTGATCAATATGTATTAGTATATTATCAAGTATAATTTAGAAGAGTTATTAAAGCAAGATGAAGCCCTTTTGAGTTTTCTTTTTTTTCATTAGTATATTATATTTATGGGCTATTTAAACAGATAAATTACAATTTGTATTAATTTAAACTCTTGCTTAACAAAAGATACAGTTATAAAATTATAAAAATTTTGCCACAAATAAATTGAAATAGATGACAGACTATTACAAAGTGCTTGGTATTGAATCTAATGCATCTCAAGCAGAAATTAAAAAAGCCTATAGAAAACTTTCAACTAAGTTTCATCCTGATAAAAATAATGGTGATTATTTTTTTGAAAATATGTTTAAGCAAATTCAAGAAGCTTATGGAGTACTTGGAAACATTAACAAAAAGAATGAGTATGACAGCAAATTTGATCAATATTTCAACCAAGCTAATTCTGGTTATCAATATTCAAACTTTGAGCCTGTAATTGAGTTTTTTCAATCTAATAAAACGCGGTTTTACAGTGGTGATGAGGTACGATTTAAGTGGAAAACTTTTAATGCAGATATATTAGAAATAAATCCTTTTGGTTTGGTTGATCCCAATGGAGATACAATTTTTAAAATTAACAATGTAAATAAGCAATTTCTAGACGTTGTGCTTGTAGCTACCAATACAAACATATCAAAATCAGTTACTAAAATTATTACTCTTGAGAATAAAATTTTCAAGGATGCACAGAGTCAATCAGTATATACTAACGGAAATCATAAAACTTTTTACAGTAAAGAAAAAACGACATATAATGGTAAGACTATTGCTATCGTTTCATATATCACAATAATTGGTTGGATTATTGCTCTGATTATGCACTTGAATAAAAAAACCACATTAGGTGCTTTCCACATTAAGCAAATGTTTAGTTTTATAATTTTAGGTTTTATATCATCAATCATTGATAACTTATTTGATTTTTACATATTAACCATATTAATCCAGATTGGTCTCTTAATTTTATGGATTTTAGGCTTCGTTTCTGCAATACAGGGTAAAAAGAAACCGATATCTATATTTGGCAGATAATCTCAACAATGGTTCGCCGGGATTGGATAAAAACGATTTTAACTTAAAGTAAGTCACTTTTAAATGCTAACTACTTTAGTATGAAAGTGGCTTTTTTTATTTTTGTGGTATATGGAAAAACAACAATTACAACTTCAGCATAATTTTAAGCCCGCTTCAACTTCTTCGGAAAAATCACCTGTAATTATTATGTTACACGGTTTCGGAAGTGATGAAAACGATCTTTTTTCATTTGCAGGCGAACTGCCCGATACCTACACCATCATTTCCTTAAAAGCGCCTATCCCAATGCAACCCTACGGAAATGCTTGGTATAATATTTATTTTGACAATACCGATGGTAAATTCAGCGACACCAAACAAGCCATTGCCTCTCGCGATCTTATTGCTAATTGTATTGATGAAATTATTGAAAAATATAATATTGACAAAGATAACGTTACCCTGTTAGGTTTTAGCCAAGGCACTATTTTAAGCTTTGCCGTAGCACTTAGTTATCCTGAAAAAGTAAAGAATGTTATTGGGTTGAGCGGTTACATTAATGAAGAAACATTAAAAAATGGCTATACTGAAAAAGATTTTAGCAAGTTGAATATATATACCTCTCACGGAAGTGTAGATCAAGTAATCCCGGTAGAGTGGGCACGAAAAACTAAACCCTTTTTAAAGAATTTAGGAATCGATGCTGCATATTCTGAATTCCCCGTTGGTCACGGCGTTGCCCCGCAAAACTTTCAAGAACTTAAAGAATGGCTTGCTAAAAGGTAGTAAAGCAAGAACGACATTAAAATAACCAACAACGCCCCACTCCCGCTTAAAAACTTATATTTGTCTAAATCACCTTACACTCGACTATGGACAAAGACTTCTGGTTATAGCTAAAAGACCCCTACTACCCTATCGATCTTAACTTACATCTTGAAAACCTACTATAAACGCTGTGCTTGAAAGCTATTGCATTAGGAAGTAGTTTTTGATGTTTGTACGACATAGAATAATTCCAGTAGTCCTTTCTTTAATAGCTATGTTTATTAATTAAATAGATTACACTATTACTTTATTATAAGTTTGCCATAACCATATTATAACCACGCTATAACCTATATGTAATTATTTAGTATATTTACTTTATATGTTTCGATTACAGCGGGTTGTATTCATTTTAAAATTTGGTTGTTATGGCAAAGCAAAAAGGTATTATTCCATTAACGGGAACTATTGGAGGGATTAATTTTTATTACTTAAACGGAAAACCAGTTGCTCGACGGGCCGGAGGTGGTTTTAATGGAAAGGCCATTAAAGAGAAAGCCAGTATGCAGCGTGTGCGGGAAAACGGGAGTGAGTTTGGGCATAGTTCGCAGGTGAATAAAGCATTTCGACGGAGTTTGTATCCTTTCTATGCCGGACATACATTTACACATTTTCACAGCCGATTGATGGCATTATTCACAAAACTAAAAGATCTGGACGCAGCACATGATCGTGGAAAGCGGCGCGTAGCAAACGGAGTTGCTACCACCTCAGGCAAAAGGTTATTACAGCATTTCACTTATACACCAGATTGCCCATTAAATAACGTTTTGCCCTTTTCGTATCAGTATACTGCAACCAACTATACTTTAAAGATTCTAGATTTAGATTCTTCACAGGTGCATTGGGTTAAGGGTGCTCATCTACTTTCTATTACGCTGGGTATTTTAGTCTTTGATTTTGAGACGTTGGCTTTTTCCTTATTTGAAAGTGAACCGATTTGGTTAACCCCTGAGACAGTGAAACAAGATTATAGCTTATCCCCTACTCAAGCAGTTCATGGGACCGGTGTAAGGATTGCCTTTTTGGGTATACGGTTTTATCAGCTTGTAAATGGGGAGCGTTATGTGTTACATGGCAATGACGCTGTTGGTTTTGGAGTGGTGGGAATAGCATAACTAATTTTTAATAGTTACCTATCGATGAGTAAACACAGAAGTTTGTTTTAGTTTTATAAGATATCCCTTATTAATGGTATATTAGTATTTCTTATTTTACTATTTTAAAAATATGAACGTAATAAAAATGCAAAAACCGCTCATAGCATGCCAAATAGGTACACTAACAGCGGAAAAACCGTTCATATAAACAAGTTGTAGCCAATTTAAGAAAACGAACTAACCGAATGAATATAGTAGAAAAAGAAGCAGTCGAATATGCAGAATATGAATTCTTCAATGGAGAACTTCATAGCACTGTTGACAATTTATCAAGCGAATTGTCATCAAGACTTTATAGCTTTAAAAGAAAAAAGGATAAACTCTTATTTCTCAATATTTTAAGGAAAGAAGTTTTAAATCAAAAATTAGAACACGAAAAAACTTGTAGTAAAACAAATTGTGGAACTTCTCAAGAAAAAGAAACAGGACTTTTCGTAATCGACCAAGAAATTGAAGACATTTCTCAATCTTATGAATATCAACCTAAATATGGCGATGAGTTTAGTTCAGAGCAAAAATCCGAACTACATACTACACTAAACGAAATAAAAAATAAGCTAACTGAATTAGGATTTGGACAACAAATCATCTTTGATGAATTGGACGAATTAAAAGAACATCTAAATCTTGGAAAAAAGAATTGGTTTCAACTGCTAAAAGGAAAATTATTTGACTTAACAGTTAGTAAAACTTTAGAAGAGACAATTGTAAAAGAAGTTTACGAACAACTGTCAAGCGGATTTGAAAATTTACCTGACTTGATAGATAAAATATAAATTAAAATGGATAAAAGAGTAATTGCTTATTCGCCAAAAATGAAAGGCGACCTTGATGACGACTATACACTTTACGGAGACGGAGAAGTACTTCACGAATACGATAGACACAGATATCCTGGAGGTTATAATTTAAAAGAAACATTACGTGCTGACGAATTAAAAGACAGCGTAAAAGAGAGACTTTTAAATGCGGCAAAACCAGCTGACAAGGATTTAGCTAAAGAACTTTTAGGGATTGTATAAAAACTGGCTACAACAATGGCTATAAGTAATTGCTTGTTCTCGCCTACTTCTGAAAATCCTAGCGGATTTTCAGTTTGGTGTGTACTTGCAAAGTTAAGTGCTAACCCACGCAACTACTCATAGCCGAGACCGTTGGGCGTCATATTGAAAAGAACTGAAATTTTAACAAAAAAACTGAATTATGAAAAAAGTATGCATTTATTTAATAGTAGTAACCTCTTTAATTGCTTTTGGTTGCGAACAATCTACAAAGAAAAACGATTCAAAAGAATCGACTGGAAAGCTTTTGGAAAATAACGATGAATTAAAGGAGCTTGATATTGAATCTTTAAAATCGGTGTTTGGGATGGAAGGAAAAGAAAAAGACGGACAATTCAAAGTTACAGTTCCTCAAAATGACTTGAATGTAATGGTCGATGGTTTCAAAATCATTCCTCCTATGGGATTAGGAAGCTGGGCTGCATTCGCCCCAACTTCGGGAAAACCTATGGTTATGGGAGATATTGTTGTTACGGAAAAAGACTTAAAACCAGTACAGCAAGAAATAATAAAACAAGGGTTAACAATAACAGCAATTCACAATCACTTTGTCCGAAATGAGCCTGATGTGATGTATATGCATATTGGGGGAATGGGCGATGAAAAAAAATTAGCTAAAAGTGTCAAAGCTGTTTTTGATAAAGTAACTGAAATAAGAGGTGCTAATCCATCAAGTGCAACTATTTCAACAGTGCAAAATACTCTTGACACAAAGTTGATTGATAGCATTTTGGGATATAGCGGAACTATGAATAAAGGAGTATATAAAATCACTATCGGTCGGCCAGATGTGAATTTAAAAGAACACGGTGCACCAGTTAGTACATTTTTAGGTTTTAATACTTGGGCAAGTTGGCAAGGAACAAATGAAAAGGCAGCGGTAGCAGGGGATTTTACGATGCTTGCTGATGAAGTAGCCCCAGTAATAAAGGCTTTGATTGAAAATGATATTGAAGTAGTTGCTCTTCATAATCATATGGTTCACGAAAACCCAAGAATTTTCTTTCTACATTATTGGGGTGTTGGACCCGTAGAAAAATTGGCTAAAGGATTAAGAGAAGCCTTAGACAAGACAGGGGTAAAAAATGAAAAAATGTAGGATAAAAAATACGAACGCCCAACAGCGGCTATGCGCCAGGCGGGAAACCCGTCTTCGGTTGACAGATTACGGATGCGAGAAATGCTCGTTTTCAAAAGAACAATTCCGGGTAAAAGCCCCGCCCGGCGCATAGCCGCGGAACGTTGCCACCAATTATAAAAAAAATCCGTCTATGAAAAAAACAATCATTTTATTTCTGATTATTTTCTCAAATTTGACTTACGGACAAATTCCAAATAAATTGTCCAAAGAGGAAAAAATCTATGGTCTATCCAAATTTTGGCAAGAAGTAAATTACAATTTTGTTTATCTAAATAAAGTGGACAGAACGGAATGGGATAATCAATACAAAAGACTTATATCGGAAGTTCAAAACACGCCGAACGATTATGAATATTATCGATTGTTACAAAAATTTTGTGCGTCTTTAAAAGATGGACATACGAACGTTTGGTTTCCAAAAGAAATTCAAGATAGTATTCTAAATACAGATTTTGGAGATTATAGAATTTTTCTATCAAATATAGATGGTAAAGCTATAATTACAAAAGTGAATAAAAGCAAAAAGGACGAATTGCCAATCGGTACGGAAATAACTAAAATAAATGGATTATCGACAAATCAATATATAAATCAAAACGTCCGACCTTATATTTCTACATCTACACAACATATTTTAGACGATTGGTCAATGACTTATATGTTACAAGGTTTTATTGGTTCAACTTTTGAACTCAAATTAAAATTACCAAACGGTAAAATAAAATCTCTAAATCTTACGCATAAGATAAGCGAAGAAAAAGAATTATATCCACAAGAGAATAACGATATATTTGAATATAGATTATTAGAAAAAGACATAGCCTATATTGCTCTAAATTCATTTACGAGTTGGGACATAATGGGTTTATTTTCTGATAAGCTTACTGAAATACGAAAAGCAAAAAAATTGATAATCGATTTAAGAAAAAATGGTGGTGGAAATGAAAATATAGCTCGGGAAATTTTTAAATACCTTACGAACGACACGATTCTTTACGGCTCAAAATCAAAAAGCAGAGAAAATGTTTCTTATTATAAAGCTATTGGTAAATACACAAAGGCAAGTGATACATTAAATAACAATTGGTCAAAACAAGCCTACCTAACTTATCACGATAATTATTATTATGATTTTCCATACAATTCCTATAACACCGCAAATATGGACATTGAAAGAATTGAAATGCCAACTGCGATATTGATTGGACATAATACTGCATCGGCTTCCGAAGATTTTTTAATTTATGCAGATAATCAAGAAAATATGACAAAAATCGGAGAGCCAACTTTTGGAAGTACAGGACAACCTATGATATTTGACTTACCAAATGGTGGAATAGGACGAGTTTGCACGAAAAAAGATACTTATCCAGATGGTCGAGAATTTGTCGGTTATGGAATAAAACCAGATATCGAAATTAAAACTAAATTAAGTGATTATATGGAAAATAGAGACGTAGTTTTAGAGAGAGCAATTAAACATCTGAACGGAAAATAACTGGTGGCAACACCGTATATAAGCTATGGCTTGGTCTGTGCTTATTTGTAAAATCTGCGGATTTACCAAAGTTAGTTTATATTTGGAGAGGTTTGTGCTAAAACACGCCACAGCTCATATACAAACACGTTAGCTGTCAGCCGAAAAAAAAATGAACTACGAAAACAGAATAGTACTATTTTTAGATATCTTAGGATTTAAAAATATTATTGAAAAAACCATTGATAAGGAAGAAGATATTGAGAAAAATATATCTAGCCTGTATTCTAATTTAAAATACATTAAAACCTTTTTAATTGAACGTTTGAAAAGTGAAAGTATGTTTAACGAACGAAACTATTCTTTAAAAGTTACACAATTTTCTGACTCTGTAATTATCTCATTTATAAATGACGACAATACTACTCTTTTAAATTTAATCCGTTCAATCCAAGAACTGATTATAAAATTAACAAATGAAGGAATACTATGTAGAGGTGCGATTTCTTATGGAAAATTAATCCACGACAACAGAGTGATTTTTGGACCAGCTCTGAATGATGCGTATGAAACTGAAACAAAGGCAGCAATTTACCCGAGAGTTATTTTAGATAAATCATTAATAGAGTTAGGCAAAAAAAGACAAAAAGAACTTTTTGAAACAGAAGGAATAAATACTGAAGATTTGATTTATGGATATTTATCTCACGATTCTGACGATAAATTTTATATTGATTACTTTCCAAAAGATATTTGGTCTTATAAATATATTACAAAAATAGAACCTTATTTATCCAATTTAAGACAAATCATAATTTACGGTTTGAGAAATAAAAAACCTGATTTGAAATCCAAATATGGCTGGATGAAAAATAAATATAATAAAATGCTAACTGATTTAAAAAGCGAAGGAAAAATATATGAAATTTCTCAAGAAAAAGGACTGTTTGAGTATATTGATAAAATTGAATTATTAAATTAAAGCCGAACAGCTAACACCGTATAAAATTAATTGCTAATTTTAGCTAGTTTACGAAAGTCCGCGAGGACTTTCTATCTGTGATTTATTTGCTAACTTTAGTGCTTAAACCACGCAACTAATCTTATACACAAACGTTATGCGGCAGCTTAAAAAGACGATAACATTGAGAAACATATTAAACATTTTGATAGGACTTCTAACTTGTTTGACTGTAAACGGACAAACAATAACAGAACGACTTATTCTCACCGACAACAAAGATTCACTTTACCTTAATTCAAATAAAATCTCATTTGACAGACAGGAGAATTATTGCTTTGTAATTAAAAAAAATGGGCAAGAATTTTTTGTAACCAACAAGGACACGATTGGTGGCTTCAAATTTATAGGTTCAACGTATGGTAACGGTGGAGAAATTAACTATACAAGTTCATATTCTGACCCGAAAGACAAACCTTTTTACTACAAAAATACAAAAGGAACAAAAGTTTATGGAACAGCCATTGGTAAAATTGAAAGCTATCAAACCAGCAATACCAAAGAGAATATTGCAATTACAACAACCTTAAATGATTCTGTCTATAACTACATTAATGGCAAACTTGTTTCCAAAAGCCACAAGGAGCAGGTCGAAAAGTTTTACATTACCGAGAGAGATTGGGTCGCATTCAGCGAAAACGGGAATGTAATCTACTTCCTTAAGCAAGACTCGCTTTACAAGCTTTTTGTAAATGACAAACTTATAGACAGCTCAAAATTCAGGTATAACCAATTGGCAATAAACAACAGCGGGACATACATATTTGCCAAAGGTAAAAGACCTGAACAACCAATTGGGAAGTATAACTATATGTTTTTCGTTCATTCAATGGATACCGTCCTTGGCTACGTCAGAACAGTTTGGGATTACGAATTGAAAGAAAATGGAGCATATTATTACAGTGGTGATGATAATGGACCAGATTACATTGCTATCAATGACAAGCTTCATAAGGATATTAAGGCAGTATCAAATATTACACTAATTGACAAAAAAACATACCTGTATTCATTCGATGAAAAAGACAAAAACAAAATCAATGTAAACGGAGAAATTTATTCTCACGATTTTGATGAGATATTTTCCCCAAGCCTTGACAAAAATGGAAACTTCGCATTTTACGGAATGAAGGATTATTTTCTGTTCAGATTCATAAATGGACAAAAATCAAAAGAGCCATTATCAAAATATGGTGTAAGAGCGACTCCGCTTTACATTAGCCCAAATGGTGAATCATTACATTTTTTCAAGACAGACGATTCAATTTACTTGTATCAAGATCAGAAGTTAATTTTCACCCCAATACCCAAGAACTCAAACTTTTCAATTGAACCACATAAAGAAGTTTTGCCTTACAATTTTGTTCGTGGTAAAACAGAGAATGGAAATTCACTTTTCTATCTTGAATATGAAAATCAAGGGTATTTTGTTTTTAATGGTAAATTCTCAAAACCATTAATACCAATTAAGGAAAGAAACTTTTCTAGGGACAAAGAACAAGGGGCTATTGTTGCAGGTGAATTTAACGATGATGGTTTTTTCGCAATACAAAAAGTTGGAAAAAGAAAATTTCTGATTGTAGTAAATAATCAGATTTACAAAGAGCTTGATGATGTAGACTATATTGTTTCTGACAGTTACTTTTTTGACGGAAAGAGTTTAACCTTTTATGGCGTTAAGAAACGTTCTTTTTATCAATTCACTATGAGCCTATGAAAGTCCTATTCTCAATATCAATAATGCTCCTTTCCTTTTTAGCATACGGACAAAAAATGCCTTCAGACTATTTTGACGAAGCAAGCAATTACTTTGAAGACGAGAATTTTGATGAAGCACTTAAAGGTTATCAATACATTGTAGATAATCATTCTAAAAACGAACTTTATCCAAGAGCATTTTACAACGTTGGTTATATCTATTTCATTCAAAAGAAGTATGACAAAGCAATTCCGATATTTAAAGAAATTCTCGAAAGCAATTTCAACGAAAAAGAAAATTTAGGTGGTGGCATAATGGCTGACCCATACACCAATTACAGACACAGAGCAAGCGAAATACTTAGCGAGATTTACTACACAAAGAAAAAGTATGATTCAGCATTGCATTATTTCGCTTTGTCTGATACAACATATCCATATTTACACTTTTGTGGTAATGAATATGCTTCAAATGATGTCCATACATCCTTACGCTATTCAGACATTTATCAGAAACTAAAGCAACCTGATAAAGCAATACAAAAGCTACTTCCGACAGTTTTTACAACTCTTGCAGACAATTCCAAAGTAATCGAAGAATTAAAAAAATTACTTGCCGACAGAAAAGGTCTTAAACAAGAGCTTGACAAGTCACTAAGCAAAATATATTCTAAGAAAATCACCAAAGAAGATTATTCATACACCAGATACTACTTTAAGTTTCTCAATGCTGAAATTGCTGTTCCAGACAGTTACGAAGACGAGGAAAATAAATTCAAGAAAGACAAGGCAATCAGTGACATTAAGCAGACCAACTTTTACAAAATGATAGAACAGCTATGATGATGGAAAAAGAAAGCCGACCGCATAACAGCGTGTATGTGGCAATAGCGGGTGAAGTGGCAAATCGAAGGTCTGTGCTTCTAAAAAACTTTGTGCTAAACAAACAGGAAAGTGCTTCTAATCCGCTACTGCACATACACGCGACACGTTGTGCGTCATTTAAGAAAAACCTGAAGAAACAAGAAAATTGAGTTGGATAAATAAAATATTTGGAACAAATAAAATTGAGAAAAATCCCACTCGAAAAATTGACTACATCCAAATAACAAAAGATTGGAACGCTGACCCAGTTTCACCTGAAATTGAATTAGAAGTGGACGGAATTGATTTAATAATGGACATTTATCTAAATCATTTCAGATTTGATAGATACCAAAAAGGCGACAAAGTTAAAATCCGATTTAAAAACTGTGCGGAATATTCTCTAAATAATTGCAATGACGAAGGATATTTTTATGGACAATATAGAACAAATCACAACGAATTACCTTGGGGAGAATTTTATGAAATTAAAAGCGGATTAGATAAAGAGTTCCCTAATCCGATTGAGAAAATTCAAGCTAACAAATCTGAAAGAAAACATTTTATTTTCTTTTTTAAAGACGAGACATTTGAATGTCTTGCTTCTGATTATTATTTAGACTTTTACAACGAAAAAGTGCTAAACAGTTGCAAAACAAATTATAATATAGTTTTAGAAGGAAAGGAAATTGGAACTTCCAAACTGGAAAAAGCAGATGCACCAATGGGAGTTGCATTTGGACTAATTGAATTCAACGGAATAGAAACGCCATACGAATTCATTAAAGAATACTGCTTGAAAAATAATATTTTAATAAACACTGACGACCCAGAATTTGAATTTATTGATACTCAAGTAATATCAGAATTAAAAGTATTCAGACAGGATGGATTTGAAATAAAAGGAGTTGCTGGAAATGCAATTATCGGAATGAAAGATGAAGGTTATGAAATCTCAATTTTGGGAATAAGCTACCCATTTTATGAAGAAGAATTTCCTCATCACGTTGAACATTATAGAAATATGTATAAATCGGAATAAAAACGAACGCACAACACCGTGTATAATTCATTGCTTGTGCAGGCTTACTTACGAAAATCCTCGCGGATTTTCTATTCGGTTTGTATTTGCTAAATTAGTTGCTGAAATACGCAACGAAATCATACACAAAACCGTTACCCACAAGCTGAAAACCAACCGCATATTTTAGCACTTTCGGTTTTTTCCGACACACAAATCCAACGCTTAAAACCAAAAGAGCTAAAATTTTCCCAACGCCTGAAAATTATATATTTTAGTATTTGCTTAAATAAGAAATAACCGTAACTTTGTTTTATGGAAAATAATTCTTGCATAAGACAACAAGCCGATATTGAACAAATAAATCGTTGCAAAGACACAGTTTCGGAATTAAACGAATCGTTCGACTATTTGGCGAACGGACTTTCATTAGTCGGAAATAACGTTCGACTGAAAATACTTTACCTACTCTTTCAGGAAAAAAGACTTTGTGTTTGTGATTTAAGCGACATTCTCGGAATGAACATTTCTGCTATTTCTCAACATTTGAGAAAAATGAAAGACCGAAACCTATTACAAACAGAAAGAGATGCTCAAACGATTTTTTATTCACTTACGGCTGAATACGAAAAAATGCTAAACCCATTTTTTGAGATACTTGATAAAAACAAAATTTTAGAAACGATATGAAAAGTGAAAACAAATTAATCGGTGCAGGTTTGTTAACGGCAATTACAGCTTCTTTATGTTGTATTACACCAGTTTTGGCTCTTATCGCAGGAACAAGTGGAATTGTTTCAACATTTTCTTGGATAGAACCTTTTAGACCATATTTAATTGGACTGACAATTTTAGTTCTTGGCTTTGCTTGGTATCAAAAACTTAAACCTCAAAAAGAAATAGACTGTGATTGTGAGACGGACGAAAAACCAAAATTTATTCAATCAAAAAAGTTTTTAGGTATTGTAACAGTATTTGCAATTGTAATGTTGGCTTTCCCATATTATTCTGGAATTTTTTACCCAAACACAGAAAAACAAATAATTGTAGTTGACAAATCGGACATTAAAACAACGGAATTTAAAATCAGCGGAATGACTTGTGCCAGTTGCGAAGAACACGTCAATCACGAAGTAAACAAACTCAACGGAATTGTAAACTCAAAAGCGTCTTATGAAAATGGAAATGCAATCGTTGAATTTGACAAAACCAAAACCAATGAAACGGAAATTGAGAAAGCAATTAACTCAACAGGTTATAAAGTAACCGACAAAAAAGAAAATTAATGGAAACTATATTAAAATCTGAAATAACTTGTCCAAACTGCGGACATAAAAAAATGGAAGATATGCCAACAAACGCTTGTCAATTTTTCTACGAATGCGAAAATTGTAAAAAGGTTTTAAAACCAAAAGAGGGAGATTGTTGTGTTTATTGTTCTTATGGAACAGTAGCTTGTCCACCAATTCAAGAAAATAAAAGTTGTTGTTAAAAAGCCAACGCTAAAAGCCATACACATTTGCAATTCGCTTCAGCCGAAACACAAGCCAAAAATTGCAAAAGAGTATGTCTTTGCCAACGCTGAAAACCAAGCTGAACGGAATAAAGCCAGTGGGTAACAACGTATCCTATGAAAAGCACTAGTCCAGTTCTTCAAAT
>CEPR01003942.1_pt1 | contig 153438 bp, 134 predicted proteins | sample 530431 | NCBI WGS metagenome assembly CEPR01 (sample SAMEA2620078, study PRJEB7988) | marine metagenome | isolation source: saline water (ENVO:00002010), including
AAAAAAGCCACTTTTTGATACGCCAACTTATTTTCAAACGCTTTGTTGTTTTCCAACAGCTCCATTGCAGCTTTGTAGTTTTTTGATGTAATGTATGAATCAATCAACAAATTTTGCAGTGCTTCGTTATTTTTATTGTCTGGATAAGCTTCAATAAACGACAGTAAAACTTGAGGCGCACTTTGGTAGCTGTTTCCTATTTCGTAACTCAGCTTTGCATAATTTAAAAAAGCGTCTTCTTTTATTTCTGCGGAAAAATTCATTTCCGAAGCATTTTTAAACGCATTCAGCGCTTGCTGTTTTTGGTCCAGCTTTAAATAGCTTTCCGCTAAATGATAATAGGCATTTTGCGCTACGGAATTATTTCCGTCGATGATTTTATTGAATTCGTTAATCGCGCTCTGGTAATCGCCTTGCTTGTAATATGCATATCCCAATTGATAATAATCAGTATTGTTCCATTTACCGCGTTTTCCTTTGTATTCCTTTAAATAAGGAATCGCCTCAGCATATTGCCCTAAATTGAAATAACTCTCGCCGATGATTTTGGAAAGTTCACTGCGTTCCTGCGGACTAGAAGAATCGTATTGTTCTTTTCCTAAATCGATTGCTTTTTGAAAATCCCCCAATTTAAAATTCATATCAGCTTGGTAGTAGGATAAGTCTTCCGAGTAGCGTTCATCGCCTTTTATTTCTTCAAATTGCTGATTTGCTTGTTCGTAATCATCACCTTCATAAGCAATATACCCTAAATAATATTTCGCTTGTGAGCCGTACTTTTGAGAAGTAGAAACCCGATTCAAATATTTTTTTGCTTCGCTATACCGCTTACTTTTAAAGTAGGCATAGCCGTTATTGAAATTATACTTTTCCATTTCGCCTCGGCTCAAGCTACTTTCATCCACTTTATCGTACCATTTGCGAGCATACGAGTATTTTCCGTTTTCAAAATAATAGTTTGCTACATTAATGTACGCATCGTTTCGTTTGATGCTAGTTGGGTAGTCTTCTACAAACTCTTCCATTAATTGATCGGCATTCTGCTGATTTAACCGAACGGCACAATTGGCGATGTAATACGCACAATCACCTTCAATGGTTTCTTCTTCAGCAGTTGATTTTACTTTAGAAAACAATGTTTGAGCTGCTAAAAACTGGTTGTTGTTGTACAGTTCAATCGCTTTGTTATAATCCACTAAATCATTGGTTAACGCAGCAGTTTGCTGTGAAAAAGCATATGTGGAAATAAATAGAAAAACAGTAAATGCAAACAAGGTTTTGCGCATGGGCTTGAGGTTTTTGATAACAAAATTACATTATTGTCTTAATCTGTAACGAAAGATGGATGCGATAATTATGTTTTTAAGAAACCTTTAGCAACCTCTCAAAAAAATCAAGTACATTTATGTTTCATTTCAGAATTTATAATAAGATGAAAAAAACAGTTTTTGCTTTCCTAATGCTATTCATAACGTTTAGTTTAAGTGCGCAACGCAACCCATTTAAAAATTTGACCGAAAAAAATGGAAAAATAGGCATTGGCACCGAACAACCGGATGAATTATTAACCGTTAAAGGCAAAATACACACTCAAGAGGTTTTGGTCGATCTACAAGGCGCCGTTGCTCCCGATTATGTGTTTGAACAGTATTTTACTGGTACTTCGGAAAAAATGCCAAACTACAAACTTATAACGTTACCTGAACTGGAAGCCTATTTAAAAAAGCACAACCATTTACCGCAAATTCCTTCTGCTGAAACAATGGAAAATGAAGGAATGTCGTTAAAAGAAATGAACTTGTTGTTACTGAAAAAAATTGAAGAGCTTACTATTTATACGCTTCAGCAGCAAAAAGAGATTGAAAAGTTAAAAGAAGCAATTTCTGAAGATTAATGAAGTTATACTTTAAAATCATTCTCACAACTCCAGTAGTTATTGGGTTAATTCATACATTGACTTTTTTCTGTGTTAATTTTTTTCTTTGGATTTCAAAAAATATCGTTCCTTTTGAATACCAAAATTTAGTCGTGAGTTTATTTTTTTACCCCGCTTTAATTTATTTAGTTTATAGACTTTGGTCTTTTAAAAACATTAAAAAGGAAGTCAAGTGGAATTGGACATTTCTTTTGATACTATTTACTATTGTGACTATGCCAATTTACATTTGGAAAAAAGATGATGAGCTAATTAAAGAAAATAACATTAACACTAACACGTAAAGGAAATATACTTTAGCTATTGCAGTTCGTTATAATTCAAATTACATTTGAAGTCTCAACCTAAATAAACACAACACATTATTATGTCGCAACCGGTTTTAGAATTAAAAGACGCCGCTATCTACCAACGGGAAAACCTTATCTTATCTGATGTTTCCGTTCGGGTTGAAAAAGGCGAATTCGTGTATTTAATTGGAAAAACCGGAACCGGGAAGAGTAGTTTTATGAAAACACTTTACGGCGATTTGCCCTTGCAAGAAGGAAAAGGTGAAATTGTTGGCTACGATTTACCTACGTTAAAAGAAAAAGACATCCCGTTTTTACGAAGAAAACTTGGTGTTGTGTTTCAAGATTTTAAATTACTGAACGACCGTACCGTAAAAGACAACCTTCTTTTTGTATTGACCGCTACTGGCTGGAAAGATAAAAAGGAAATGGATGCTAAAATTGACCAAGTATTAGGAAAAGTAGATATGAAAACCAAAGCGTTTAAATATCCTTATCAATTGTCCGGTGGAGAACAACAACGTGTAGCTATTGCAAGAGCTTTGTTAAACGATCCAGAGTTAATCTTAGCCGATGAGCCTACCGGGAACTTAGACCCACAAACCAGTGTAGAAGTAATGGAGGTGCTACAAGAAATTAATAAAAATGGCAACACCATTTTAATGGCCACACACGACTATGCGTTATTGCTAAAGTACCCTTCCAAAACGTTGAAGTGCGATGAAAATCAAATTTTTGAGGTGGTTCAGAAAACAGTCTAATTTTCTGGAAATCCTTCTCTAAGTTCTAATTCACATTCTTTTTGTAGTGACGGATTACTTTTAAGGTGGATATTTCCTTCTTTATTTGGTTTTAAAATTGTGTTTTCAGAAAGAACTATTTGATTTTTTGAAGTTAAATCTAGTGTAGCAGCATCTGTAAATTGTTGGTTTTTCAGAACCGTTTTTTTAGAATATGTAGTCAACTTAAAATCCCATCGTGAAAAGTTTTGATTATCAATCGTTACTGTTTCATCTTCAGAAACCATTTGATATACCATTTCTACAGCATCTCCAATTTGCAAGGCACCAGCCCCATAGTTTCCTTTATATTTTATATTATCGCCAATCTCATCAATATTCCAAGCTGTAAGCTTTAGAATGCTTTCTACCTCATTAGTAGGTAAGCAAGGATATAGTGAATACATTAGACCAATAGTTCCGGTTACCAACGGAGCTGTGGGAGAACTAGCTTCCCAAATATATTCAATTTCATCTTCCAACATCCATTTTGAAATACGAAACTGCCCCGATGATGGTGCTAACAAATCTACTTCTGGATTAAGTGTTGTAATCGAAACCGGGTAATTAAAAACACCTGTAAGTGATGCTCTGTCTTTGAACCCTAAAGTTCTACCTAAATAACCTCGAATATTCTCACCATAATAGTTTCCCTTTTTACTCAATAACGTATGGTCTTTAACAGTTTCATGTTTATAACTTATAGAGGCCACCGAAATTACATGGTTATAGGATGCGGGGTAATATAGTTTTTCACCTTTTGTTTTAGACCAGTCGGTATTACCGGCTGCAGCAACGATAATGGTTCCGTTGTTGTACATTTCGTCAATAGCATCTTGGGCAGTTTGATAGTATCTGCTGCTTACCCAGCTACAATTGATTACTTTGGCACCAGCACGAGAAAGCTCTAACAATTGATTTAAATCTTTAAAATGACCATAATCTGTTGCATAAATAGAACAATCATAACAAACTCCCGCTACGCCATATCCATTATTACCTTGAGCAGCTGCGATGCCTGCCACACCATTACCGTGACCTTTAGCAAGGGGTGAAGATCTAAATACTTTGGTTTTGCCTTTAAACTCAGCATTCGTAGTATCTACAGCTGCATCGGCTATCCCCACGAAAATATCACGAGACCCTGTCGTGTAATACCAAGCTTTGGGTACATTTAAAAAATCGAAATAATCCAGGTTTGCTTGCACACCTTTATTAGCCCCTATAGTACTGGTTAATCCATAATCATCAGGTTCGAATATTTTTTTATCTTCAGGAGCTATTATTTCGCCATAATCAAATAAATGAGGGACATTTTGAAGTAAATCTTCTAAGATAAATTCTTTATCAGCAATTACAAAAAAGGTTTTCTTTAGGTTTTCCTTCTTTGCTTTTTTAAAGGTTTTTTTAAATTCAAACACCTTATATTTCTGAAGTGTATTTTTAAGGTTTGTATCATTTCCACTATAAACCAAATGATCACCAACTTTTGAAAATTGTGGTACAAAAGTAGTATCTATTGCCCTAAGGTACATCCAAGATTTTTCTTGTGCAGAAATAGAAAGAGTTAGCAAAATAAAACAAATACAACTTACCTTTTTAATAGCAAGTTTTGTTTTAATATTAGCGATTGTAATTTGTATCATAGTATTATGCACTACGTTTCTTTTAAACAGAAAGATAGTATGTTTTAACCAAAGCGTAAAGGTTATATTTTTATTGAGCAGCAAAAATTTCGCTGGCTATTAATTTACCATTAAATTTACAAACGTTCAATGTAAGAACCTTAAACTTGTTCAACTAAGCAATGCTCTCCATCCTTATTCCTACATATAATTATGATGTTACGGAACTTGTAAATACCTTGCACCAGCAATGTTTACAAGCTAAACTAACTTTTGAAATATTGGTGTTGGATGATGCATCTCACAACGAAAATACCAAAAGCAGCAACTCAACTATCAACAGCTTAGATTATTGCTTATACGCTGAAAACACTAAAAACAAAGGTCGTACAGCTACAAGAAATAGGTTGGCAGAGAAAGCAAATTATAATTGGTTGCTTTTTTTAGATGCTGATGTTATACCGAAATATAAGGACTTTATAGAGCGTTTTATTTCAAAAAAAAAACAAGCAGACCTCATTTTTGGCGGAATCACCTATTCAGAAACAAAGCCCGAACCCAACAAAATGCTTAGATGGAAATACGGCCATGAGAGAGAATCTTTAACTGTAGCGCAAAGGAATAAAGAGACCTATTTAGCTGTTAACTCGGGATGTTTCTTTATAAAAAAAAATATCTTTTTACCGATAAGTGAAAAAATAAACTTTAATGAGTACGGTGTTGACAACCTTTTTAAACAGTTTCTAGAAGAAAAGCAAGTAACCATTCTTCATATTGATAACCCTGTATATCATTTGGGTTTGGAAGACAACAAAACATTCGTAAACAAAGCTCTTAAAGCGGTGGAAACCACCGTTCTTTTTGAGCAGAAAAAAATAATGTCTGCCGAACGGCCATTACAAAAGGCTTATTTGAAATTAAAAAAATATCATCTCACAAAACCTTTTTGTTGGGGAATCGCCTTTTTTGAAAAACCGATCCAAAAAAATTTTACATCTGCCAATCCATCGCTGTTTTTATTCGATTTATATCGCTTAAAACATTATGCTAAACTAAAAAACAATGCCTAAGTTTTCTGTAATCATACCGCTTTACAATAAAGAACGAGACATCCAAAAAACATTGGATAGTCTGCTAAAGCAATCATTTTCAGATTTTGAAGTGATTATTGTTAATGATGGTTCTACCGATAATAGTGAAGACGTAGTAAAAGCTATAAATGATTTTAGGATCAACTATTTCAGTAAAAAAAATGAAGGCGTAGGTCCCACTAGAAATTACGGAGTAGAAAAAGCCACGGCAGAGCATATCGTTTTTTTAGATGCAGATGATTATTGGTATCCGTTTCATTTAGAAAACATAAATAACATTACCAAAAAGTTTCCAGAAGCGCAGTGGTTTGCTACAGCTTACAATAAAAAGCACAATAAAAACTTAACCACTCCCATGATCTCTCCTATTTTAAAAAAAGGTGATGATTGGATTGGCCTAGTTGATGATTACTTCAAACATAGCTTAGCCGATGCACTTGCTTGGACTTCGGCTGTTGGCATGAAGAAAGAGTTTTTTAAAACATTGAATGGCTTTGACACGACCATTACACACGGAGCTGGCGAGGACACCGACCTTTGGTTACGTGCAGCATTAGCTTCTCCATTGGCTTTTTCCACAAAAATTTCGGCTACTCATAATTTAGACGGGAGTAATAGAATTTCTAATACCCATACCTTAAAACGTAGGTACATGGACTTGGACAAATACGAAGCAGAGGGCAAAAAAAATCCTTTTCTCAAGCAGTATTTAGACTTAAACAGGTATTCCTTTGCCATTCAATATAAATTGGCTGGAGATGTAGTTTCTTTTAAAGAATATGTTTCGAAAATCGACTTAAAAAATTTGAATGCCAAACAACAAAAGCTATTAAAACAGCCTAAGCAGGTGTTGAAACTAATGGTGAAAAGTAAAGTGTTATTTGAAAAATTTGGGGTTCGGCTAACGGCTTACAAATAGTTTAAAATCCTCATAACTCCTTATGTAATCTGCCTCATCAAATTCTCCAGAAGATAAAACAACACATACCGAACCAGATGAAAAATTTTCTAATTCCCTCCAAGTTTCAGTTGCTATCAACAAGCCTTTGTTAGGTTTGTTAAGTGTTACTTTTTTCTTCTCAGTTCCATCGTCTAGGATAACATCGAAACTACCGCTTACTGCAATTAAAAACTCTAACTGTTCTTTATGGGCGTGTCCTCCCCTGCTAGAATCACTGGGGACATCATATAGATAATAAACACGTTTTACCTGGTACGGCAAAACGTCTTTTTCAATTACAGAAAGGTTTCCCCTTCCTTCTACGTCAACTATTTTTGGTATGTCAATCAATTTACTTTTCAAGATCGTGTTTGTTTATTGTTCAATAAATTAGCCCATTGTTCACCAATAGCATCCATTTTTAAGTGTGAAATACTGTCTTGGGCATTCGTTTTACATGTTTTATAGAGTTCAGTGTCAAAAGCTAACCTATTCATAGCTTCTGCCAATGCTTCAACCGAATGGTTTTCAATCAATAAACCGTTTTTCTTATTAATGATTATCTCATCTGGTCCACTTTTGCAATGTACAGAAAGCACCGGAGTACCTACTGAAAGTGCTTCTATTAAAACCCTTGGGAATCCTTCATAATAGCTTGTCAACGTTAAATATAAGGCATTTTTTAAATACTGGAATACAATAGGTGTAAAGGAATTAACAGAAACAGTTTCTGAAAGTGACATGGTTTCTATTTTTTGCTTTAGCCAATCAACATCAGGACCATCGCCCACTATTTTTAAATGAATTGAAGCTTCTGAAAGCTTAGAGTTTTTATAAGCGTTTAGCAATAATGTAAAGTTTTTTACCTTCTCTTCAATTCTGCCCAAATAAAGGATATATTTTTCGTTAGGTGGGTTTTTATTTTCTGTTTCAGATAAAGGCTCTACAGGGTTATATATCGTTTTTGTTTTATTGGTTTTGTATTCAGCGTTTATTTTCTCAGAAATAGCTTTTGAAACTCCTATAATCAACTCAGAATTATTGATCATTTTTTTTGTAATCCATTTTTCTTTCGGAAAATATTGAAGCAAATTAAAACTACGTACTACATATAGAACACGCTGGTTTGCATATATGTGTTTTAAATAAAACAACTCTTTTGCTCCATTGCTACGTGTTCTGTTATCGAGTATAAAATCAAATTTTTCTTTTTTTAAAAACTGTTTAAGTTTATTAAACCTTATTAACCGCTTGATTATAGTGTCTTCTTTCGTTTTTAGTTTTCCTAGATTTACCAGATCCCCTTTATATGGATAATCAACCAGGTTATTCAATATTACTATAGTCACATTAAACCCTTTTTCGGCAAGCATTTGAGAGAGCAAGGCTGTAGAACGTTCTGCACCTCCCCTTCCCAATGATATAGCCACCAAACAGACTTTAATTTGTGTTGACGGTTGCTTACTGGCCATAAATAATTGTACTTTTGGTGGGTCGTTTTAGCAAATATAACGCATTTATGAAGATACTCCTTGTAGGTGAATACAGTCGGTTGCATAATTCTTTAAAAGAAGGCCTAACTGCGCTCGGGCACGAGGTTACCATTATTGGAAGTGGTGATTATTTTAAAAATTATCCCGTTGATATTAAATTGAATAGAAAATACAATTCTGGATTTGCCAAAAAATGGAAAGTTTTGCTTTTTATGTTTTTCAAGATTGATTTAGCTGCAGAAAATATCAAAAAACAATTTTTTAGACATTCTGAAAAATTAAAAGGCTACGACGTGGTGCAGCTAATTAATGAAAGTCCCTTAGGTGTAACACCTAAAATTGAAAAAGAGGTTGTTTCATTTTTAGCAAAGCATAATAAAAAATTATTTTTATTGTCCTGCGGAACGGATTACATCAGTGTAAAATATGCATACGATAAAAAGTTCCGCTACTCTATTTTAAGCCCGTTGTTTGACGGTAAAGTTTCCGAAAAAGAATTCGATCACGTTTTAAAATACATTCAGCCGAAATTTAAATCGTTGCACGAATTTGTGTTTCAGCATATTTCAGGAGTAATTGCCACCGATATGGATTATCACATCCCTATGAAAGGTCACCCATTATATTTAGGGTTAATCGCAAACCCTATCAATACTGAAAAGTTACAATATATTCCTTTTTCGGTTGAAGAGAAAATTGTGATATTTCACGGTATAAACCGAAGTAACTATTACAAAAAAGGAAGCGATTATTTTGATGCAGCACTTTCCAAATTAAAAGAAAAGTACGCTAATAAAGTTGAAATCATTACCGTAGAAAGTGTTCCCTATGCTGAATATATTGAACTCTACAATAAAGCCCACATTGTCTTAGATCAAGTACTAGGTTTTGATCAAGGATACAATGCTCTGGAAGCAATGGCGAAAGGGAAAGTGGTTTTTACAGGTGCTGAAAAAGAGTTTGTTGAATACTATAATTTAGAAAAACCAATTGTGGTTAATGCGCTACCCGATGCACAAGCAATTTATAAAGATTTGGAACAACTGATTTTAAACCCGTTAAAAATCACTGAAATATCTAAAAATGCGCGGGAGTTTATTGAAAAAGAGCATCATTATATTCGAATTGCTGAAAAATATGTAGAAACGTGGAAAGCTTAGCTTTAATTTACAATTAGATAGTGCTCCATTTTGGCACGCTCTCCTTCCCAATCACGCCTTATATTTTCTTTTAATAGTTTTGCTGGAATTCCACCAATTATAACATCTTGACCAAAAGAAGTATAATCTTTATTAAGCAATGAATTTGAAGCTGTAATACAGTTTTCGGGTGTTTTTGCCCCTTTCATTACCGTTGTTTTATTCCCTATCCAATTATTCTTATTTATAAAAATAGGTGCTGACATTGGTAGTTTTTCATTCGTCTTTAAATCAATTAACTGATGGATAGTGGTATCAATAAATTGTGTTTGATACCCTACTCGTGCATTGCTTCCTAAAATAACTTTATCAGTACACAACACTCTACAGTCCGACCCCAAACAAGCCATGTACCCCATTTCAAAATAAGCGCTTTCTGCTACCTTTATACACACATCTTTACCTATCTGCACGTTACCTTTGCACACCATTTTCCCTTGTAAAAAAAGCTCTGCTGTTCCTTTGGATGTTGTAGGGAATTCAAAATGCTGCCCAAAGCCAATCATTCCTCTTTTTATTGGTGCGTCTATAACCAATTGGCCATTTAAATTTGAAAAACGGATTTTTCCGTAGAAAAAAACAGGAAATTTTATCGCTGTGGAAAAAGGAAACATTTTAAAATTAAAATACCACGTAGCAAACCAGTTTACCGAAAGATAGAACTTCAGTTTCTTTTTAAATTTTCGAAATGTTTTCCTTAATCTGGCCATTATTTTTTTCTTCTGAAAAAGTTTTGAATCAAATCCCGTATCGCTATTTTTTTGTCAATATAATAAATTGAGAAAATACTTGAAATTAGTATCATCACACTTAAAGAAACATATTTCAGCACATCGTCTTCTAGATACGACAGTAAAAATGCCACTCCACAAAGTACAATAGAAATTCCGAAAATGTAATAAAACTCTTTTTTAAATGTAAAATCATAACGGTAATATGTTATCAACCAAACCACTATAAAATGAATAATAAAATAGATAAAATAACTAATTCCCAATCCTTCAAGTCCCCAATAGGTATACCCAATAATATTCATAACAACTAAAATACTATTAAATCCTATAGCTGTTTTAATGAATACCTTAGAGTCCCCTTTCGCAATAATAATGTAGCCTAATGAAAAGGAAACTGCTTTAAAAAGCATTCCTAAAATACCCCAACTTACAAATTGCACCGTCGGTGTAAACTCTTGACTATACAGCAATGTTATAAAAAATGGAGCAAAAGCTACAAATATGACAATTATTGGAAGAATTAATAGCACAGCGATGTACGCTTGCTCAAAAACAATGTTTTGTATTTTTTCAATGGCGTTGGAAACTGCCGAAAGACGCGGAAAATAATCCGTGCTCATCGCGTTAAAAACCAAGCCCACATAGGTGTTTAAAATAACCATCCCTGCATTGTAAAAGCCCACCGCATCTACTCCTCCTTCATTACTAATATATATTTGAATAATATACGCGGCAAGTAAAGTAATCACACTGCTCACACTAAGCGTAACCCCTAGTTGAATCATCTCCTTCCCTTCGGAAAAGGCTTCTTTATTGGTAAGCGGAACTTTTTCAACTTTTGTCTTGCTCGCATAATACAGCGTAATCGCAAAACTGATTAGCGACGCAATTATAATAGCCGGCACAATGGCATCTATTCGAAAAAAATAATACAACGGTACGGTTATAAGAAGTCCAACCGTATTTCCTACTAAGTTAGCCTTCGCCAGATTTCCAAGTTTTTGCAAGCCTTGTAAAATAGCCAAGTTGCTATGCGTAAATTGCTTAAAAAGAAGTGCTACTGAAAGCCAAATAAAGGAAAGGGTATATTCTTTACTTTCAAAAGCTATCTCACTTAACCATGGTGATGTTATCATCATTAAAACCGCTCCAATGACTGCTGTAAACCAAACCAAGCGTTTTAAAACGTGAATGGTCCGGGCTACGTTATTGGCTTCATAATTTTCTTTCGCATACGAAATATCTTTGACTGCACTTCTATTCAATCCAAGATTGGTAACCGCATCCACCACGTTAATTGTTGTATTGAATAAACTGGCAATCCCCATTCCCGTAGGACCGATAAACAGCGCAATAAATTTAGACCGTACAATAGAAATAAGAATGTTGAAAACCTGCACCCCGCCAAATAACGAAGTGGCTTTCATAACATGCCGAAATGAATCTCTATACGGTTGCATGGCTATGATTTTATGGTTTCAGGGTTGTTTTTTTGTTTTTTGAAATAGCGTAACACTAAGTAAAAGACCAAGAAAAAGTACAGCACATACCTAATAAAATGGGCAAACACTACTCCTTCTACACCATACTCATTAACTAACATATACGAAAAAACGTAAAACAAGACTAGTGAAAACAATTCAGTAAAAATAAAATTACGTACCATTTTCTTCGCAATAAACTGGTGCAACAATACCAATGCGGCTAGTTTAATAAAATCACCTAACAACTGCCATTTAAACAATGGCGCCATTTCATCAAAATCTATGAAAATATATTCGATAAACTGAAAGCGCAGAAAATAAATGACCAACATCCCAATGCCGAATAACGGTAATAATGTTTTATAAATATTAAAGAGTTCTTTTTTAAAACCCATTTCGGTTTTTATCCCAGTAAATTTCGGAATTACATACAACGTAAAAATAGCCCCAGAAAATACCATATAGTTTTTTGAAAGCGTGGTCATCCCTGTCCAGATACCGGCATCGTCTTCACTCATTCGCTTGGCTAACATAGAACGAATATCTATCTCAACATAATTTACTAAAACAGTTGCTACAAAAGACATTAATGAAAAAGCCAATAGACTTTTAGCGTAAGGTGCTTTAAAGGAAATTTCAGAAAAACGAACATATCGTCGCAATACTTTTATAAAAATAAACAGCATTACTAGCACCTGAATTACCGGTATGAGAGCAATAGCAAGCAACGCCCCATCTATGCTATAGTTATACAACATAACCAATGTTAAGATAGCGCCTAACAAATAAGCAATCAATTCTATTTTTGCAAACTTCTTGTAATCAGACAACCCGTTTACAATACCATTAAATACTCGTTGTATCGCAATAAATGGGGCTACCACAGCTACTATTTTTAGGATGTAGGCAAAATCTGTGGTGTAGAAAAAATATTGACTGATAAAGTTAGCGCCAAAAAAAAGTATTAAAAAGGAAGTAACACTTCCTATCAACGTAAACACAAAGGTGGTTGAAAACAGTTTTTGAAGTTGCTCGCTATCTTCTTTGAAATCGGCTACGTATTTTACCACGCCATTAAAAACACCAAACGAGGTGATAGAAGTTAACATTTGCAACAAATTGCGCAACGAACCAATTTTTGCGTATCCAGCCTTCCCGACAATATCTGTCAACTCACGCTGTAGAAAAAAAGCGACAAACAACCGTATTACAATAACCCCAGCATTTAAAGAAGTCATCTTTAAAAGCAGGTTGTCGCGTATAAATTTTGGGATTTTCAATTAGTAGTTATTGATTGCTAAAATAACCTCATCCAGTTCTTCATCACTCATCACCGGACTTATTGGAATACTCACTACTTCATTATGAATTTGCTCTGTAACTGGAAATGATAAATCATTAAATTCCGGTAATGCTTCTTGTTGATGTGGCGGAATGGGGTAATGAATTAATGTGCCTATTTGGTTCTCCTTTAAGTATTCTATAAAATCAGTACGATTCTTTACTCGAACTACAAATAAATGAAAAATATGGTTATCACTGCCATCCCAAATTGGAAGCGTGATTTTTTTATTATTTATTTCAGAAATGTACTTTCTAGCCAACTCGCGTCGATGTTCATTATCAGCATCAAGTTTGGGAAGTTTTATATTTAAAAAGGTTGCTTGCAGTTCATCCAACCGTGAATTAAAACCGGTTAATTCGTTTACATATTTTGAAGAAGCACCGTAGTTGCGAAGTTTTCGTATTACGGAAGCCAATTCATCATTGTTTGTTGTAACCGCTCCTCCATCACCCAAAGCACCTAAGTTTTTTGTGGGATAAAAACTGAAACCAGCAGCATCACCCAAGTTTCCAGCTAATTTGCCATTTGAGTTTTTTGCTCCGTGTGCTTGTGCGGCATCTTCAATCACAATTATATTATTCTCTTTTGCCACTTTTGAAATATCTGCCATCGGTGCCAATTGCCCATATAAATGAACTGGCATGATTGCTTTTGTTTTTTCAGAAATCGCTTCTTGTATTGCTTCAATATTGAAGTTAAAAGCTTCCATTTCAGCTTCTACCAAAACCGGTGTCATTCCCGCTTGTTTAATGGCCAAAATAGTAGCGATATAAGTGTTTGATGCCACCAAAACCTCATCACCTTCTTGTAGCTTTCCTAAAACCTTATAGCCTTCTAAAATCAGTCGTAAAGCTTCCAATCCATTAGCGACGCCTATACAATGCTTGGTTCCGCAGTATTCAGCAAAGCTGGTTTCAAAAGAACTGACATTGTTTCCCAGAATATAATATCCAGAATCTAAAAATGTTTTAAACCGTAACTGAAATTCGGCTTCAAAACGGGTGTTGATTTTATGTAAATCTAAAAATGGAATCATATAAAAACCGAATTTAAAAGCGTGTAATTTTTTGTTTCTAAAAAATATTGCTCATATACAACGCTCCTCCCACCAAAACATTCTTTCCAATATTGTAAACCTTCATTTATTTTTGCACCTGCTTCTTCATTTGACGTTCCAAAGTCAAAATATTTTTTATGTTTGAACCGGTCAGTCAATAAATAGTGGAGTAAAAAATCTAAACTACCCAATTTTTGTTTGTCATTGTTTGCTGAAATATACTGCGTGTGTACCAAGGTTTCTGTTTCAAAAATTGTTACACCTGCCACGATTTCATTTTCTTTATAAACAGTAAATTGGTGTATGTTTTTAGGAAAATTATTTGCCAATGACCTAATCTCATCTAAAGAATGAACAGGTTCTGAATCAAAACGGCTTTTTAAATTTGGTTTTAAAATTTCATTCCAAAAAGGTTTAAAACTCTGTTCTTCCTTAATAATTAGCTGGTTTTTCTGCGCTTTTTTAACCCCCTCTATTCTATTGGATTGTATTTTTAAAGGGTTCTGACAGTTTACCACAGAAGCCAACATCACCTTGCTTCGTTTCGCATTAACAAGCTGTAGTAGATAATGTATTTCTTCCGACGGGATTGAATGATAGATAGCGGGCAGTAACTTAATATGTAGTTTTTCAACTTTGTTTTCATTGAGAAACTCCAACATTTTAGAGAAAAGCAGAGTAACATCGGTAAATTTTATTTTTCGGGACAATACCAATCCACCATAGGTCAACCCTTGGTGAGAAAACGCTTCGTTTTCTTTCTTATTTGCTGGCAGAAGAGCAACAAGTTTATTTTTTTTAAAAATCAACAACGAAAAGTCTTCAAACCGATCATTGTGGTAATCCATAAAATTTCGGTTGAATAAAAAAGTGGCGTTTTTTGCCGATGTGATAAAATCGTTCCATTCCGCTTTATGCGAAGCAGTATATCTTTGCACCTGAAATTCAGGATTGTTTTTATTTTTCAGTGTATTCAAGAAACTAATTTTGGTTACGCCATGTAAAACTAAAATTATTTTTACTTTTAGCAACGGTTTTACAAGTATATACTATATGGCGTTGTTCACTTTTTTTGATAAGCAGTTTAAACTTTGTATGGGCGCCCTGTTTTGTATGGTAGCCATTCTTGTATTAATCACTCCAGTCGCATTACAACCAGACTCCCTTGGTTATATTGATATTTGGTTTAATCGTACGCCGGTATATCCACTTTTTGTAAATGCTGTCCAAGCTGTTTTTGGTGATTCTTATAAAACTGCCTTAAAGGTATTACAACTCTTTTTAGGACTGGCATCGGTTTGGTTTTTTATCAATCAGTTACGCAAGCAAATTTCCCTAAAAGCTTTTTGGTATTTATTGTTGACCTTGATCATCTTAGTTCCTTACTTATATAATCATAAAATAGCAAACAACATTCTTACAGAAGCGATTGCTTATCCTTTATATTTATTAACAACAATTCACTTTTTACTGTTCTTTTTTAAAGACCGTACAGTTCACTTAAGATATGCACTTATCTTCTTGTTCATCCTCCTATTAACGCGAAAACAATTTTTGTATTTTGTCCCTATTGGGATGGTAATCTTGTTTTGGATAAGTTACAAATCAAAAACCTTTAAAAACCACATACCACATTTTATTGTTTTGGCACTACTACCGTTTTTGGTTTCACTGACGGATAGCACCTATCATAAAATCGTGCACGGCCATTTTACCAATACACCTTGGACTGGCATCCATCTATTAGCACCTGCAATGTACGTTGCGGATAAAGAGGATGTAGCTATATATACTTCAGAAGAAGAAAAAGCCTATTTCAATGCTATTTATGCTGAAATTGAAGAAAACAAGTATAATGAAGCTGCTGCCATTTCTGAAGGGCAAGATATTATCTCACACTATATAGCCAATTTTGCAAAAATTGCAAATGGCACAATTTATCCTATCGGGAAAGAGCGATACGAGAACGAACTTTCGAAAGATGATGCCTTAATTAAAGTTGATGAAACGACTACGGCAATGTCCATACCATTGATAAAAGACAATTTTAAAAAGTGGCTTTCGCTGTATATTAAAAATTTCAGTTACGGATTTGAAAACTCAAAATACGTGTTGCTATTTGTTATTTTATTTCTTTTCGGAATTAGTAAAATAAACGTCTCAAATATCAACCGATTTAAAGCTATTGCTTTTGTAACGTGTATCACTATAAGTAATATAGCTATTGTAGCTGTAGGAATGCACACCTTAAAACGGTTTACTTTTTATAATGATTGGGTGCTGTTTTTTGTGATTTTTATTTTATTGAACAGTATAAGCACTCATTATATCACCCAAAGAAAAGTACACAAATAAAAAAACCACCATCAAAATGATAGTGGTTTCTTCTATAAGATTATAAGAAATAGATTACATTATTTTATTTCTTTTTCTGTCTACTTCTTTTAAATATATTTTTCTTAGACGAAGGTGGTTAGGTGTTACCTCAACATATTCATCTTTCTGAATATATTCTAACGCTTCTTCTAATGAAAATTTGATTGCCGGTACAATTTTGGCTTTATCATCAGCTCCTGAAGAACGTACGTTACTTAACTTCTTGGTTTTTGTGATGTTCACAGTCATATCGTCTTGACGGCTGTTTTCTCCAATCACCTGACCTTCGTAAATATCTTCTCCCGGATCCACGAAAAAGCGTCCACGATCTTGTAATTTATCGATAGAATAAGGTATCGCTTTTCCTTTTTCCATAGAAACCAAACTACCGTTTTGTCGTTCTGGAATACCGCCTTTTAAAGGTTGGTACTCTAAGAAACGGTGTGTCATAATGGCTTCACCTGCTGTAGCAGTTAACAATTGGTTGCGCAAACCAATGATTCCTCGTGATGGAATGTTGAATTTACAAACCATACGCTCACCTTTGGCTTCCATGCTTAACATTTCACCTTTACGTAAGCTTACCATTTCGATGGCTTTACCGCTAACGGTTTCAGGAAGATCGATTGTCAATTCTTCAACCGGCTCACATTTTTTACCATCAATTTCTTTGATGATTACCTGTGGTTGTCCAATTTGAAGTTCATATCCTTCACGACGCATCGTTTCAATTAAAACTGAAAGGTGTAATACTCCACGACCGAATACCATAAATTTATCTGCACTGTCAGTTGGCTGCACTCGTAAAGCTAAGTTTTTTTCCAACTCGCGCTCCAAACGTTCTTTAATGTGACGGGAAGTAACAAACTTTCCGTCTTTTCCAAAGAAAGGAGAATCGTTAATGGTAAACAACATACTCATGGTTGGCTCATCAATGGCGATGGTTTTTAATGCTTCAGGATTTTCAAAATCTGCAATAGTGTCTCCAATTTCAAATCCTTCCAATCCAACCAATGCACAAATATCACCAGCTTGAACTTCTTGAACTTTTATACGGCCTAATCCTTCAAACGTATGTAATTCTTTTATTCTACTTTTTACTTTAGTCCCATCACGTTTTACAAGTGTTACTTGCATATTTTCTTTCAACGTACCACGCTGTAACCTTCCAATTGCAATTCTACCGGTAAAAGAAGAGTAATCTAAAGATGTAATTAACAATTGGGTAGTACCTTCTTCAATTTTCGGAGAAGGAATGTGCTCTAATACCATATCTAAAACTGGCTCAATTGTGTCAGTTGGCTTTTTCCAATCATCACTCATCCAGTTATTTTTTGCTGAACCATATACGGTTGGAAAATCCAATTGCCACTCTTCGGCACCTAATTCGAACATTAAATCGAAAACAGCTTCGTGCACCTCATCTGGCGTACAGTTATCTTTATCTACTTTATTTACAACCACACAAGGTTTTAAGCCCAATGAAATTGCTTTTTGAAGTACAAAACGAGTTTGCGGCATGGGGCCCTCAAAAGCATCCACCAATAACAAAACACCATCGGCCATATTCAATACCCGCTCTACTTCACCTCCAAAATCGGCGTGACCAGGAGTGTCAATAATATTAATCTTTGTGTCTTTATAGGTAACCGAAACATTTTTAGAGGTAATGGTAATACCGCGCTCACGTTCCAAATCGTTATTATCTAAAATTAACTCACCAGTTTGCTCATTCTCACGAAACAAACTACAATGGTGCATAATCTTATCTACCAAGGTAGTTTTACCGTGGTCAACGTGTGCTATAATGGCAATGTTTTTAATGTTCATAATGTTGCTCTTTTTAAAAATGAAACATCCTCACAATCAGTGAATAGTCACGTTTTGGTTTGTTATATGTGACCTTGATGTTCGCGGGCGCAAAAGTAGTGTTAATTAATGGAATAACGTACTATAAATAATGTTATATTTTTTAAAGAATTATTCATTCCTTTTCATTTAATTTTCTGAAATACTGAAAAGTGGAATGTTTTTCTGAAAACTGAATTCCTTATCTTTGCATTCCAAACGAAAGCTATGAAACTTGATTTAATCCCTAAACTGAAACATACCAACTCCAATAACTTTTTTTTACTGGCTGGACCTTGTGCTATTGAAGGCGAAGATATGGCCATGCAAATTGCCGAAAAGGTAGTTTCAATAACCAACAAGCTTGAAATCCCGTTTATTTTTAAGGGTAGCTTTAAAAAAGCCAACAGAAGTAGAATTGATAGTTTTACCGGAATTGGGGATGATAAAGCATTGAAAATTCTTCAGAAAGTATCAGAGACATTCGATGTTCCTACTGTTACGGATATACATGAAAGCAGTGATGCTGCTATGGCCGCAAACTTTGTAGATGTTTTACAAATACCGGCCTTTTTGGTTCGTCAAACCGATTTAGTTGTAGCAGCTGCAGAAACAGGAAAGGTTGTCAATTTGAAAAAAGGACAGTTTATGAGTCCTGAAAGCATGCAACATGCCGCTAAAAAAGTTACCGATAGCGGAAATGAAAAAGTAATGATTACCGATCGTGGAACCATGTTTGGCTATCAAGATATGGTAGTGGATTTTAGAGGGATTCCCACTATGAAACAATATGCCTCCACTGTTTTAGATGTTACGCATAGTTTACAGCAACCCAATCAAAGTGTGGGTGTTACTGGCGGTCGTCCAGATATGATCAGTACCATTGCCAGAGCCGGTATTGCTACTGGAGTGGATGGTCTATTTATCGAAACCCATTTTGACCCTACAAACGCAAAAAGCGATGGAGCAAATATGCTCGACTTGGCTAAACTTGAAAAATTATTGACTGATTTGGTGGCGATACGTAAGACAATTAATCATTTAGGACAATAGTATTAAAGCTATAAATTCTTATTTAATCTTTTTTGACTTACTGAGTAGTTGTTAAACTTATTTTGTGTTTTTAAAAAAACTGTTTGATTTTTCTAAAACATACCCCATAATATTACTGTCAGATATTGAATGTCCTTCAGTTTCTAGAATTTCGACACTAACATTTTTATCGGCCTTTCTGAGCTTTTTTGCCATGTTTTTAGCCTGCTCTACAGGAATCACCTCATCTTTTTTTCCATGAAGAATTAACATAGGCCTATTAATAAAGCTTGCATAGTTTATAGGAGATATACTTTCTAAATAGTCTGATTTTTTAGACCCTAATGCTTTTATCCAAAATTTATAATTCATTGAATTATTATCTTTTCTTTGTTTTTTTAACCAGCTTTCAATATCAGTAGGAGCCGAAATCGCTACACCAGAAACAAACAAACCAGGGTTTTTTAACAAACTCATATAAACAGCATAACCTCCATAGCTATGACCAAAGATAAATACTTGTTCAGAGTCAACGTTGTAATTTTTAATAACTTCATTAGTAGCATCCTCTAAATCATCTATCATAATTTTATCCATACTATTTAATCCTGCTTCCATATGAGAGTTTCCAAATCCAGTAGAACCTCTAAAGTTAACGCGAAGTGTTATGTAGCCTCTTGAAGAAAAGTATTGTGAAAACTCCTCCATTCCCCAATAATCTCTTGCCCAAGGCCCACCATGCGGAATTACAACAAAAGGATATTTTTTATTAGGATCATAATTAACTGGCAAATTAAGGTAACAAGGCAGCTTATAATCATCACGTGTTTGTAAGGTGATACTTTTAGTTTTTGATAATGAATATTCGTTAAGCTCTTCATTAAAATGAAACATGACACTATAGCTATTGTCCTTAGTATTATAAACACCTATATTCCCTGAATTAGTATCGCTTCTTTGATACACAACTATTCTTTCGGAACGAGCATCTGAATCTATAAACTCATTAAAAAATGTTGGGTACTGTTTTGAAAGTTTTAAATAATGCTTTTTAAAGCTATTTGAAAACCATTTATACTGGGGGGTAAACCCTTCGTATTTAACACCTGCTAATTTTTGATTTTTGTTGTCATAGACAAAACTAAGCCCTTCTCCGGTAACATCAATAACATCACAGTTAACATCTTCTAAAACTGTCTCTTCAACTTCTTCTTTCTCAATATTATAAGAAATCAACTTTCTTTTATCTGATTCAATATTTGAAGTAAGAAAAATAACATCGGGGTGATCTCCAAAACCTTCAAATGTTAGTTCTTTATCCAGAAAGGAGTCCTCATCTATGTCTAATGCATAAGCTTTTCCATTTATAAATATCTTGAAAGGACTAAACTTTTCAGTTTCAGGGTTAAATTTTAAAAACTCAACTCCCTGTTTTTTATATCGCATGGCTATTCTAGGCTCTCTATTTCTATCTAAAAACCATTTATTCACTTTAAATTTTTTCCCATGGTACAAAACGTATTTTTTACCTGTAAACACGTTTACTTCTTGTATAGAAGCATAGGCTTTGTAATCATATGTTTCAATTAAAATTTGATGCTCCTTCTCAGGCATTAAGCTTATTAGTGAATTATAGCGAATATTCAAATAAGCGTTTTTTAAACTATAATTTAATATTTCAGCACTACTATCAACAATCATCATGCTATTAGATCCATCGATATCCATTGCGAAAATAGCCCCTCCTGTTTCGAGCAACAACCTTCTATTAGTAAGCCAATATAAAGCATCTATTTGTTGATCTGAAATGGGTATTCTATGCAGTAAACTATAGTTATCTATATCTATAATTATTATGTCACTTTTACCATTTACATCTAAAATTTCAGCAAAATATTTTCCATTTGGTGATATTGTAAAGTTATATTGTTGCGATTTTTTAAAAAGTATCTCTGTAGGTACTGGTTCTTGGACAGTTTCTTGAGAAAAGACGGGGTAAGATAAGAATATTAAAAAAAACAAAAACAGGTAAGCTCTATGCATAAGTTTTAGGTCAAATTTGGGTATAAATATATAAGTATTTTAATTTTAATAAAATAAATTAAAAAAACCTGCCTTCTTCAAGCAGGTTTTCTTTTTAAACTATATTATTTGGCTAAAAATAAATTATAAGTTCCTGAGTAAAAAAGGGCTGTCAACATAAAATTGGCAGCCCTTGTAATCGCTATTATTAACTCCCCAATTAATTAAGCTATTACAAAGATGGGGTAAACTATTAATTTGTACAATAGGTAAAAACACCTAATTAAAAGGGGGTTTTTCCTGTTTTTGAGAAAATAGAAATAAAAAAAGACCACTTTAAAAAGTGGCCTTTTAATACAATCGCTTTATTAACTCCCCAATTAATTAGCATTGATTAATTATAGGATAAAGATGCTACGATTTGCTTTAAATTTCAAGGGGATTTTTCCTGTTTTTGAAGAGGGTTTTTCCTGTTTTTTTAAATTTTAACAAAAAATTGGTTTTCGTATTTCAGAAAAATATATTTACTTTGTTTTTCAAAGCTCTTTAAAAATGAAACAAAAAGATTATTTAAAAGATATCAGTGAAATTAAAAACCTAATGAACCGGTCCTCTAGGTTTATATCGCTAAGTGGCCTATCAGGGATTTTCGCAGGAATATATGCTATAGCAGGAGCTATGATTGCCTATCTATTTTTATTTCCTGAACCCGGAGAATATCTAACGCTCCACAGCCAAAATTTTAAATTACTTTTACTGGTTTTAGCACTCGTAGCTGTATTGAGTGTGGTTACGGCGTATTTATTAACAACCCGAAAAGCAACAAAAAACAACGAAAAAATATGGGATGCGACCACTAAAAGATTACTACTTAACTTTTTAATCCCCTTAATTACCGGAGGTATTTACATACTCATTAAATTAGGTAACCAACATTATGGACTCACCGGTGCTTTAATGCTTATATTTTATGGCTTGGCATTGGTAAATGCTTCAAAATATACGCTGGGAAATGTAAAATACTTAGGGTATGCTGAAATTATTTTAGGCCTTATTTGCGCAGCTCTTCCGGGATATGGACTTTGGTTTTGGATATTTGGTTTTGGAGTACTACACATTATCTATGGAAGCCTTATGTTTGTGCTAGAAAAGAAACAATAACTGTGGGCATTATAGATAACATAAACAAATTGTTTGACCACCGTATCAGGCTTGGTATTATGTCGATCCTAATGGTAAACGAGGATGTCGATTTTAATGGTCTTAAAGAATTACTGGACGTAACCGATGGTAATTTGGCAAGCCATTTAAAAACACTGGAAAAAGAAAAATATATTTCAGTTCAAAAGCAATTTATAGGGCGGAAACCAAACACCCGTTACAGTGCTACAAAAATTGGTAAAACTGAATTCAAAAAACATATTGAAGCTTTAGAAAAACTGATAAACAACTAATTTTTTTATTAATTAACTTTGAATTTCAAAGTACTTTAAATCTATATTATGGAACAGAAAAAAAACAAATTCAGTAACTGGATGCGCAACTCCATCACAGCACGTATGCTAGTAGTAGGGGTTTTAATTATGGTTTTATTGATACCCTTATCATTTGTAAAAGATTTGATAACTGAGCGGTCTTACAGGCAAAAAGAAGTTGTTAATGAAATAAATAGCAAATGGGGAAACGAAGTAGTACTATCCGGCCCTATTTTAAAAGTACCCTATACAATAGAAAAGGAGGAAAAAACATATGACAAAAAAAAGGAAAGCTATTTCACGACTACTAAAGAAATATCAAAATTTGCCTATTTTCTTCCTGACAAACTCAACATAGATTCAAAAGTAGAAACCAAACCCCTCAATAGAAGTATTTATAAATCGGTTGTTTATAATTCTGACATTGAAGTTTCTGGTGAGTTTCCTATTATAGATTTTTCTTCGGAAGCTGTTAAGCCCAAAACCATTGAGTGGGAGAAGGCGTCTGTAATTGTACAAACTTCAAACTTAAAAGGGATTCGCAATACCCTTGAAGTACAATTGGGCAATCAAAAGTTGACTATGAACCCAAAATACGACACGAATAGTTTGAACACTATACAGAGTGAAGCTATTGTAGGTATAACAGAAACTGTAAAATCCCCTACCCCTTTTTCATTTACCATGACCGTTAATGGCAGTGAAAGTTTACAATTTATCCCAATTGGTAAAGAAACTTCTGCAACGATGACATCTAATTGGCACTCCCCCAGTTTTAACGGTTTATTTTTACCTGAAGACGGCTCCCGTAATATTACAGCAGATGGTTTTAGTGCATCTTGGAAAGTATTACAAATTAACCGCCAATTTGAACAAGCTTTTTTTGGGTATTTACCCAACTTACAGGAATTCGCTTTTGGAACCAAACTTATTATCCCTGTGGATGAATACCAAAAAAGTGAACGCACGGCCAAATATGGGTTCATGGTAATTGGTCTTACATTATTGGTTTTTTTATTGATACAGTTAGTTTCAAAAATATACATACACCCATTTCAATATGTAATGGTTGGTTTAGCGCTGGTGATGTTCTATACATTGCTTATTTCTATTTCCGAACACAGTACCTTCTTAAAGGCGTACCTAATCGCTGCCTTTTCAGTGTTGGCACTTATTGTTGTCTATTCAAGAGCTATTTTAAAAGGGTTTAAGTTTCCGCTCTTAATAGGTGTTTCTCTTGCTTCGTTATATGGATTTATTTACATCATTATTCAATTAGAAAGTTATGCGCTTTTAGTAGGTAGTATTGGTCTATTTACCATACTTGCCATTATTATGTTTGCCTCCCGTAAAATTGATTGGGCGAATAATTAATAATCAACCATGAACATACTTTAAAAGTTATGTTCATGGCTTTTAATAGACACACTATGAAGTTACAATTCAACAAATCTTATTTTATTGTTTTTTTTCTGTTACTGATAATAGAAGTGCTAATCACGATATTTTATTTTAACCCTTTTATTCGTGGGTTTGTAGGCGATATACTGGTGGTCATTTTAATATTTAGTTTTATAAAAACGTTTATATGTGTTTCTTCAAAAAAAGTATTATTGGCCACCTTGTTATTTGCATTTGGCATTGAATTCCTTCAGCTTTTTGAAATTACAAAACACTTAAACATTCAATCAAAGCTTATTAAAACAATCCTGGGAACCTCTTTTGAGTATACTGATTTTATAGCCTACATTATTGGATGTGTATTTGGAGGGTTCATTGAGAATATCCTTCAAAGAAAAAGAACCAAAACTTTTAAAAATTAATTTTTTGTGTATTTTGCAACCCTATCTAATATGTTACTTAAAAAATGAGCCTAAAACCTACTTCTCTATTCCTTTTTATCATAATCCTCAACAGTTTCCTTCTACAAGCACAACAACGCAAAACAGCCGAATTTGGAAACCCTACACAATCAGAGTTTTCACTTTTTAAGTACCAAAAAGATCCAACGGCAAACGGGGTCGTCCTTTTTGAAAGCGGAAAAAACTATGTGGAAATCGTTGATAATTACATACGCTTGATAAAAGAAGTACATCGCAAAATAAAAGTATTTGATGCCAAAAACTTTAAACACGCTACTGTAGAAATACCATTTTACCACGATGGGGATGTTTCAGAAAAAGTAGTTAAGTTAAAAGCATTGACCCACAACAATACCATTAAAACCTATGTTGCTTCAGATGCATTTTACACCACTGATGAAACCCCAAACTGGTCACTTAAAAAGTTTGCTTTCCCCAATGTTAAAGATGGAAGCATATTAGAATATACGTATAGAATAGAATCACCTTATTTTTCAAATTTTGGAGATTGGTACTTTCAAGGTCCATTGCCAAAAATGTATAGCGAGTTTCATTCAAAAATTCCCGGTAACTACAATTATAACCGCACCTTATTTGGAAGTTTACAGCTCGATATAAATGAGGCCGAAGTAAAAAAGCACTGTTTTAACGTTCCTGGATTTGAAATCGCCGCCGCTTGTGAAGTTGCAACGTACGCCATGTTTAACGTTCCAGCGTTTGAAGAAGAAAAATACATGCTAGCAGCTCAAAACTATAATGCCCGTTTGGATTTCGAACTAACAGAATATACTGATCTGTCCGGTAGCACAGAACGCTTCACCAAAAGCTGGGATGATGTGGATAAACTGTTTCGTTACGACAAGGATTTTGGCAGACAACTTAAATACGACAACTATTTTGAAGATAAACTGCCCCAATCCATCTTATCCATTCGCGATGAAATGGAAAAAGCTAAAGCAGTATATTACTTTATCCAAAAACATTTTAACTGGAACGGCAACTACCGCATTATTTCAGAAATTCGGGTAAAAGATGCTTTCGAAAAAAAATCGGGGAATAACTCTGAAATCAACATAGCACTTTTAAATGCTCTGGAAGCTGCTGGTTTAAAAGGCAATTTAGTTTTATTGTCAACCCGGGAAAACGGACTCCCAACAACAGATTATCCCGTAATGACCGACTTTAATTTCACTATTGTCCAACTCACTATTAAAGGTAAAAATTATATGCTGGACGCCACCAACAAAAACACTCCTTTTGGATTGTTGCCCTACCGTGACTTAAATGTACGAGGGAGGGTTATGGACTTTAAAAAAGGGAGTTATTGGCAACCCATTGTCCCTTATACCAAAAATGTGCATTATGTAAATACTAAAATCACTGCTAATGAAGTAGGGATTTTCACCGGAGTTGTCAATGAAGTCAATACGGGCTATATGGGTTGGCAAAAAAGGGAAGCTTTGGAAGAAAATTCAAAACAAGAATTCCTTAAAGAAAAACAAACAGGCCTTCCGCAACTTGAAATCTTTGACTATACCATTGAAAACCAAAAAATCCTTGAAGAACCTTTTAAGGAAAGCTACACAACAAAACTGGATAAAGGCAATAGCGGAAAAATATTCCTGAACCCTTTTTATATAGAAACCTATTTTACCGAAAATCCATTTAACCTACAAGAGCGGAATTACCCTATCGATTTTGGTTTTCCATTGACCAACACCTATTTAATTTCTATAGACTTAAACAATTTGTATACTGTTGAAAAACTGCCCACCAATACAGCCTTAAAACTGCCAAACGGCGATGGGGCGGTATCCGTAGTTTACAATGAAACAGAAGGTAAAATCAATGTTCGTTTAAGCTTAAAACTCAACAACCACTCCTTTCCCGCTGAAGCATATCAAGGCTTAAAAGAATTTTTTGCCCAACTCATGACCATTCAAAACCAGCAGCCTATTGTATTGAAAAAGAAGTAAAACAATATATTACTCTTTCTCATCTACATAATCCTGTAAATAACTGAAGTTTTCGGCCAATTTTCCTTCGCTGGTCGTCATCTTGGCGCGAGCTAAAATACCATCTTTATCACCATTGAAAAAAGCCGGGATGACACTTTCTAAAAACATTTCACCAAAGCCTTCACTGGCGTTCTTAGGCAATTCGCAAGGTAAGTTATCTACGGCCATAACAGTAATAGAGCCAGGGATATCATAGAAAGTTTCTTTTTCAGTAACTGGGTCATATCCATAAAACGGGTCTTCAATGGTTGAAGGCCGTATCGTACTGGCCACTGGGCCATCTATATCGCAAGAAACATCGGCCACCAAATTGATATTGAAATGCGGGTGACGGGCATCTTCCCTTGTAAACAGGTAAGGTGCACCTTCCCCGTGAAAGTGACCGGCTATAAAAAAGTCACTCACAGTAGCAAAGCGCATAAAATCACTTTCATAGCCAGAGGGATCGTTATAGAACTCATATTTATCACCAGGTAATCCATCTGTACGCTTATTATAATCGAGTACATCTATCATACAATAAACGGCCTCGTCAAAATCTTTGGTAAGATAATCGCTAACGTTTACCTTTTTTATATTAAGGAAATCGAGTATTTCTTTGGCTCCATAGGCTACTTTTCCTGTCCCACTTAGTAAAATTTTAATAGTTGGAATTTCTATTTTATCCAATTCTTCTTTTACAGCATCTAAATCTGGTAGAACATCCACTTTCTCTAGGTTGAAAAGTTTATCTCGAAGACCCAAAGCTCTAAATCCATTGTAAGCTCCAACCAATCCTGCATACCTCCCAAAACCGATTAATCGGCTTCCATTTTTTTTCGTAATGGTTTCGTGATCGTACAATTCTATTTTTTTTTGAAGAATTGCCTGTAGCAACTCGCGGTTGTACGGTTGTTTTTTTATGGTATGACTAAAAAAGAAATACTTTTTATGCGGAATCAACGCTTCAACAGGCACTTCTTTAACGCCCAATAATACATTGGCATCGCTAATATCTTCCTGAATTTCTACCCCAGCTTTTCTATAGGCTTCATCTTTAAAAATTCGAATATCCGATGTTTCTGCTATAATCTGAGCATCGGGATATTTTTTTATGACTTCTTGACACATTATTGGTGAAAAAACGACACGGCGGTCTGGTGGATTTTTACGTTCTTTAATAAGTGCGAAGGTTATTGCCATATGGAATGCTTTTTGTACAATTATTAGTGTCTTTTCATTTTCGGAAAGACCACCGCAAAGATATAGATTTTAATGTATCTTTGTTAATTCGTTGCGAGTAGAATGTAGTTATAATTAACAACATACTGGTAACAGTTTATTACAAAAGGGGCCGACTGGTTTTGACAGCGGGTCTTATTGTATTGTAAGCATGCCGAGCGCCGGGACACAGCTCGTAAATATCATGTTTCAAACTTTTTTAAACGGCGAGAATAACTACGCCCTAGCTGCATAATCTGAATTATAGTAGGATATGCCTCGGCCCGTAAGACGGGCAAGCAGGAAGTCACTCAAAGGCCTTGGTTTACGGCGTTTGGTTTAGTGACTTCGTAGAAGTAAACCTAGCTTGTGCAGGGCTTTGATGCACTTGCGAAACTTAAGCGAAGATAAGGGGTGCGTTGGTAGTTTTCGACCGGCAAGCCCACGAAAATCTAAATGAAAACTAAGCATGTAGAAAGCAGTATAATTGCGCGTTTGGACGGGAGTTCGAATCTCCCCGGCTCCACAATTAATAAAAAAAAACCACGCTCTTTGAGCGTGGTTTTTTTTTATTAAAAGTATATATCTAAAATTATTCTTTCAAAAACCGTTTAGTTACAGTACCCTCTATTGTATAAACGGAAATAAAATATAATGCACTGTCTAATTTAGAAACATCAAGCTGTGTTTTGTTTTCTCCATTTACATTTTGAGATAGAATTTCTCTTCCACGGATATCATATACCTTTAAAGCAGTTATATAACTGTTAGGCAATGTGATATTTAACAAACGGCTTGTTGGGTTTGGATATACAGAAATAGTATCTAAGACATTTTCTGAAATATTCAACTCAGTGCCTCTATACAACAACTTGAAACGGTTCTGGTAGGTTCCGGCATTGCTATTGAACAAGTAATCCCCTTTGCTTAAATTGGTAAAGGTCCCAGTTTCTGTGTCCAACAAATATACTGTAGCCTCACTCAAATTAAAGCCATCCAAGTCATGAATGCTGATGTTGTATGTTTGAATTTCTTCGATTTGTGTAGAAAAGCTCAGCATTACTTCATCTTCAATTTCAAAAGGCTTCCGCCCTTGAATTACTAATTTCTCTCCAGTTTCTAGTTCAGAATATAATGATACGGGGGTTGCCAATCGCTTGCTATCAACCCCATTGTCAAACCCATCAGTGGTGACCTCAGAATACCCTATCAAAGCCGTGCTCCCCATTTTATAAGTATCATTGAAAACATTCAACCAAATGCGGTCTCTTGTTATTACAGGTTTTCTATACGTATCATTGTTGTCAGTAACACGCATAGCATTATTAAACTCCACAATTCCTGAGCTTGCTGGTTTCACACCAAAGCCTTGTCCTGAAGCAATATATCCATTAGGTGTTGTTCCTCCATTTGCAGCCGGAACACCTCCCATTGTTTCATTATAGATGGATATATCGCCCATATCATAATTACTAGCATTGTAACCTGGGTAATTTGAAGGTGGGGTCAAGTGTTCCCAGAAATATACATCGTCTATCATGATGTTATCATCAAAAAACACATCTATGTCTATGGCCGAGGCATACGGGTTACCTAATATATTCGGACTTGCATTTTGTGAACCATTATAGCCAAGTGTAAAGTTGACCACACCATTGTTTAAAGTTCCTTGATCAAACTCAAAATCGTAACTGGCAGGACTTCCAATAGTAGGAGTGGTCTGGGGCATCATTAAATAGCCTTCGCCAGAGTTCATCATTCCGGCATACTGTTGCCAGTTGTCGCCATTGTCATCAGCAAAGTTATTGGCATCTGGAAAATCAAATTCAACATCTGGATTGGGCACAAAATTATTTGTGATGTGGTTTCGGAACTGTATCGGGTTGCCAAAGGCACTTTTTGTGTCTTCCGTCATCGGACTGGAAACGATCATAAAACCCCTATCACTAATGCTCGGACTGGTTTTTTCAATAGTTATCGTTCCGTTTTTGGTTACTGTGGCATTGTTATCTACTTGTACTAGGCTCCCTTCATGTTCGACCGTCAAAGTACCATTTATGGTGATATCGCCATTCACTTTTATGAAGCTATCCGCCCCTACAATAACATTTTCCCCATTTGAAACAGTAAGTGTACAGGCTGTTAAGTCTCCATCTATTAAGGTATTGTATGTTCCATTTATAATTACTGGGTTTGTATCACCAGGTGCTCCAGAAGGGCTCCAAATTGAACCATTCCATGTTTTAACTACACCAGTACAAGTGCCAAATGTATTTGCTGAACCAAAGTAATATGTTCCGGAAAGCGATGTAAAAGTTCCTGTTAACGTTACATTACTTCCAAATGAACCAACGGTAAGCGGAGAAGTTTCTGTTGTACTGTCTTCTCTTGCTGCAACCAAATCATTTACGGTTAATCCTGTAACACCTTCCCAACCATCAATTTCAGCTTCAGAAAAATAGAAGGTTACTTCTACATCTCCAGAAGCAATAGCAGTTTCTGGATTTACAGTAAACGTTTTATCCATAGCTAAATTTGGCAATACACTACCATTATAGGATTGCGCACCATTACCTGCTCTTGATACTGAAATTTCTGCACATCCATAATCATCATTGTTATTATTAACTAAATCTGCTATAATATTTCCTGAAGTAGGGTCTGAAGCGTACACTGCACCCGAACTTGAAATTGAAATTTCATCTGGAGCACTAGAATTTACAGCTGTTTGAACAATTGTATTTGAAGTTGCTGTAATTGAAATATCATCGATAGCCATTCCGTAAGCCCAAGCTCCATTATCACTGTATTTAAACTGAATAATAACATCTGAATTTCCAATATAGCTAGTAAGATCTATAGTGTTGTTGTTAACCCATGGAGTAGAAAAACTACCTCCTCCTTGATCGACAGAAAAGTTTGAAAGTGTGCTAATAGTAGTAAAACTACTACCTCCATTTACAGATATATTTACAGTACCAGTCTCACCAACTATATCAGCAAAAGCATGATTAAAAGTTAGTGTGGCACTTGTATACTCCCCATCTAAACTGAAGCTGTCTGTATTTAGTAAATCATTGGATTTATCGCAGTTACAATCATCATCATTGGTAAAAGCAAACACTGTAGCATTACCGGTGGTAGTCCAATAAGCACTTGTTAAGGCAGCATTGTTTCCTACGCCCCAAAAGTCTGAATCTCCATCTCCTGATGTACTAACCTCAAAGTCTCCATCATCAAAATCTTCAAAAAATAATATATTGTTTTCAGAAGAATTTGGCACAAGATCATCATCATCTATAGTTAATATAAAAGTATCAGCATTCGTGTTTGCTGTTGCATCTCCCCCATTAGGGTTGACTGTAAGTTCAATATCAACTGTTTCGCCACTTTCAACAAAACCATCATGGTATATTCTGAGTGTCATATTTTGTGAATCAACTGTTCCTTTCGGAAATGTAATTGTAGGGCTTAACAGGTCAAAATCCAGTCCTTCTTCCGCAGTCCCCCCAGTTACCGTAAAAGTTACATCTGTATCTTCTGAAGCTGCTTGCGCAATATTTAGAGGGACATCAATATCCGAATAGCTGCAATTAGTATCTTCCTGAATAGTTCCTGTTGGATTGGCAAAACTAATCTCCGGGGAAGTAGCAACCACAACTCCTGTTACAATTAGAGAGAAATCTTGAGCGCCTCCAGAAAGTGTGCCTTTGTGTGTTACGGTTAAGGTATAAGTCCCAGATGCTCCATTTATGTCAATACGTTCATAAGGATCTACTATATTATCACCACTCCCGTTTGTTGTAACTCCAGTTAAACGCCAAGGCGTATAATTTGTTCCATTATCTAAGCGAATATCAAGATCGTTTATTAAAGCAGGTGTATTATCGTTAGTATTGTTATTTAACGTGCCTGCTGGATCAGTCCAAGAAACAGAAGCTTGCAAAGGATCCGTTCCATTGGATTGTACCGTAATTTGATAGGTTTGTCCTTGAGAAAGAGATAGTTCGTTTACAATCGCACTACCACTACTTGCCGAAGCGGTTGTAAGGGTTTCAGCAGCTTTTTTGCCGTTTAAAAGCCCCCATCCTGTTTGGGCATCTGGTCCTGTCACACCCACGTCATCGGCAGTATGGAGCGCCAATCCTTTTAGGGTGGCTGCTTTCATGAAAACTCCATTTAAGTTGTTATAATGTTCTTGTAGTAGCAGCAAGGTTCCCGTTACATTAGGAGATGCCATCGAGGTTCCCGATATACTATTATAGGCATTATCTGTATTATCATATGTTGAGTATAGACCTGTCCCATTACCCATTATATCGGGCTTTATACGATAATCATCCGTAGGGCCTTCACTACTTCCAGGATTTCTAGCAACAGAAATTAAATTCCCATTGCCATCAATATTGGCATCTTGTCCATTTGCAACAGCAAGGTTATTTTTCGAAGTCGATGTCCCCGATAATTTATCGTAAGCAGATTCACCATCTAGTGGATTAGTATTTGAAGTATTGTCACTTCCATCATTTCCCGCAGCAACGACCATTAAGTAATAAGGGGCATTATACATTAACTCATCCCAGTCCCTTGCATCTTCTCTATAAGCTCCAAACCACTGGACAGGGATTACTGAGGCCCTATAACCATAAGAGTGATTAGAAAGCAACATTCCATTTGCTGCTTCAGCTGTGGCTTCTGCTAGATCACTGTTCCAGTCATGCGTTAATGCATTAGCTTGCCACGCCATGCCTTTTGCATCAGAGTCAAAACCAGAAGCTACTATGGTTCCTGTTACATGTTGCGCATGAAAACTATTTCCATTTAATCCAGTCACTCCATCATTAATAGCAACCCTATTATTTCCTCCAGAGCCATCAAATTCTTGGTGAGTAGGCCGTGTAGGGCCTCCATCCCAAACATGTGCCGTTAAGTTATCACCATTTACATCTAGACCTAAGCCTCCACCCGTATTCAAGAAGTTTGCCCTTGTAGAGGTGGCAGCATCAACGTTAGTCAACGTATAATATATTAAAGAGCCGTCATCAGCCAATTTTTGTAATTCAGAAAATGAACCGTCTTCATTATATATTTTTAGTGGAATATTGCGCAGTAAAGCATATTGTTCTGCTTCTCTTTTTAAATTCGCTCTTTTAGCTACATTTTTATAGTATAACTGAGATAATTTTTCAGTATCATAATCAGCAATGATGGCTTTTTTCTGTTGAGAGTTGCTCTTGTCGTTTGTATTGACATTAAAGTGAATACCTCTCTTTTTTATAGTAGTCATGGGATTGGTCTGAGCAAAACCTTGAAAAGTCATAAATAAAAAAAGGGTAGGTAAAAAAACAAATAGTGTTTGTTTTCTTATAGTAGATAAGTCCATAGTGAAATTGTTAAATTAGCGGCTAAGAGATATTTTATTTTTTTAAAAATAGCACAATATTTTAAACACCAGATATTTAAAGTATGCTTTTTAATTTATTTTTGTTGAACAAGTAGTTTAATACTCAAATATGTTCAACAAAAAACCCACAAGCTTCTTACTTGTGGGTTTTTTATACGTTTCTAAAATTGAGGTTTATCCTCCAAAATCGTCAAATCGAATATTCTCATCTGGGATACCAAAATCTTCCCCCATTTTTTGAACAGCTTGGTTCATTAATGGTGGTCCACAGAAATATAATTCTATTTCTTCCGGTTCTTCGTGTTTGCTTAAATAGTTATCGATTACCACTTGGTGTATAAACCCAACAAATCCGTCACCTTCATCATTTATATCTTTCTTTACTTTCCAGTTGTCTTCTTCCATTGGTTCAGAAAGGGCTAAATAGAACTTGAAATTATCGAACTCTCTTTCCAATTCGCGGAAATGTTCTAAGTAGAATAACTCCCTTTTTGAACGACCACCGTACCAATACGTAACTTTACGACCAGTTTTCAATGTTTTAAACAAATGATACAAGTGCGAACGCATAGGTGCCATTCCTGCTCCACCACCAACATATAACATTTCAGCTTCTGAGTGATTGATAAAGAATTCTCCAAAAGGACCTGAAATAGTTACTTTATCACCCTTTTTAGCATTGAATATGTAAGACGAAGCAATACCTGGGTTTACATTCATCCATTGGTTTTTATCTCTATCCCAAGGTGGCGTTGCGACACGAACGTTAAGCATAATCTCACGTCCTTCAGCTGGGTATGAAGCCATAGAATAAGCCCTTTCAACCATTTCGTCATTTTTCATAACTAATGGCCAAAGTCCAAACTTATCCCACTCTTCTTTAAATTTATCTGGTGTATCGTGTTCTTCTGGGTGAGCGGTGATGTCCATATCTTCGAACTTCACTTCACAAGGAGGAATTTCAATTTGAATATATCCACCGGCTTTGTAGTTCATGTCCTCAGGGATTTCAACTACAAATTCTTTAATGAAAGAAGCTACGTTGTAATTACGAACTACGGTTGCTTCCCATTTTTTAATTCCGAAGACTTCTTCAGGAATATGAATGTTCATATCCTGCTTTACTTTTACCTGGCAGGAAAGTCGTGCGCCTTCTTTTAATTCTTTACGAGTAAAGTGTGGTGTTTCGGTAGGCAATGCTTCACCACCACCTTCAAGAACGTGACATTCACACTGAATACAAGTTCCACCTCCACCACAAGCCGAAGGAAGGAATATTTTTTTCCCACTTAGGGTAGAAAGTAACGTTCCACCGGACTCTACCTCCAGTTTCTTTTCATCGTTAATTGTAATGGTCACTGGACCAGAAGGTGACAGCTTTTGTTTTGTAAAAAGCAAAAGTGCGACCAATAGCAAGGTAAGTACCAAAAAGGCAACAACCGTTGCAATAATAACTCCTAATGTGCTTGCTGCTAAAAACATATTAATTTTTTGTTAGTAGGGTTGAAACTTCAGGTGTTTCAGTTGATTCTATTTTTTCTTCCATTTGAGTTCCTAAACTCTCTGGATCACTATCTAAAGATGGTTTTTCTTCACTTCCTCCGGTTAACATTCCACCAAAACTCATAAAACCAATTGCCATTAAACCCGTAATAATAAAGGTTATTCCTAATCCACGTAACGGTGCAGGAACATTTGAATACCGTATTTTTTCACGGATTGCGGCAATCGCAAGAATTGCTAAAAACCAACCAATACCTGAACTAAACCCGTAATTAAGCGCTAATCCAAAGGTTTCAATCTCTCTTGATTGCATAAATAATGAACCACCTAAAATGGCACAGTTTACTGCAATTAACGGAAGGAAAATACCCAAAGAATTGTATAAAGAAGGAGAAAATTTCTCCACAACTATTTCTACTAATTGTACCATTGTCGCAATGGTTGCAATGAATAGAATAAAGGAAAGGAAGCTTAAGTCGTATTCAGCATATTCTGGGCCTAACCAAGTTAAGGCTCCTTCTTGCAAAATATATTGGTCTAACAACCAGTTAAGCGGAACTGTTACGGTTAATACAAATATTACAGCCGCTCCCAAACCTACAGCTGTACTTACTTTTTTAGATACAGCCAAGTATGAGCACATACCTAAAAAGTATGCAAACACCATGTTATCTACAAAAATCGATTTAAAAAATAATTCTAAATGCTCCATTTTTTTATAGTATTGAGTATTGATGCATTAGTTTTAAAATATCTTTTCAACTAATACTTCAGTACTTTTTAGTTTTCTTCTATTAAGTCTTTATTCTTACTACGTTGTACCCAAATTATGATTCCAACTACAATCAGTGCCATTGGAGGCAACACCATAAAACCATTGTTTTCATAACCTATTGCGTAAAGGCCTGTTTTAGTTACAGGGTTACCGAGTACTGGAAATCCAAATAAAGTTCCTGACCCTAGCAATTCACGAAAGAAACCAACAATTATAAGTATTACTCCATATCCAGCGGCATTTCCTATTCCATCCAAGAAAGAACGCCAAGGCTTGTTTCCTAAGGCAAAGGCTTCAAAACGTCCCATAATTATACAGTTGGTAATAATCAACCCAATAAATACAGATAGTTCTTTACTAAGGGAATAAGCAAAAGCTTTCAACACCTGATCTACAATAATTACTAAAGTTGCTACAACAATAAGTTGTACAATAATTCGAATTTTTGAAGGGATTAAATTTCGCAATAACGAAATCACTACGTTCCCAACTCCCATTACAAATAGTACAGAAACAGCCATTACAATAGATGGCTTTAATTGTGCTGTAATTGCCAATGCTGAACAAATTCCCAATACCTGAATAGTAATCGGGTTATTGTCCGCTAATGGGTCCATTATGAGTTTACTGTCTTTTTTTGATAAAAGTCCCATGGTTTTAGTTTAAAGATTTAAAATAAGGCACATACAATCTAACATCCTTTCTTAGCATAGCTGCAACACCGTCTCCTGTAATTGTAGCTCCCGCCAGGGCATCAACTTCATTATCGTCCTTATCTATATTTGTAGGATCGTTGTTGCCTTTAGAAACTTCAATACCCTCAAAAGCACCCCCATTCAAGAAACTTTCGCCGGTAAAGTCGTCCATAAAATAACGTTGTTTTATTTCAGCCCCAAGACCTGGAGTTTCTCCTTTATGGTCGTAATATACACCTTGAATCGTCATCGATTTATCAACTGCAACAAAGCCCCAGATAGCATCCCAAAGACCTTTCCCCCTAACCGGAATAACATATACTTCCTTGCCTTCTATTTCGCCTACGAAAAGAGGAAGCCTTCTGGTATAATCAGGATCTTTTGCTTTAGTTTCTTCTTTCTTTATATCGATAAGGTATGCTTCATCATTTTCAGTGACCTCATCACCTTGAATTACCAATTGCTTAGTAATGTATTTATTAAATTCTGCCTCTACTTTATCTGTAGACACAAAAGTTGCGTCATTAGGGCCTTCATTTTCATTAACACCCATTGCATAAAGGATGTTTTGTTGCTTTTCAAACCGTTCATTTTCCTTGATTTTTGGTTTTAACCCACTGGCAAAACCTGCCAAGATAGAACCTACCACAATTACCATAATTACGGCAAAGATGATAGTATAGCTGTTTTTATCTGTATTAATCGCCATTGCTTATGCGGTTTTAACTTTTATACGTTTCATTCGTTTTTTAACATTCCCTTGTATCACGTAATGATCGATTGTTGGTGCAAATACATTCATTAACAGTATTGCTAGGAACACACCTTCTGGATAAGCAGGGTTGAATACTCGGATTAAAATAGAAATGAAACCTATTAAAAATCCGTAAATCCATTTTCCTTTATTGGTTTGTGAGGCAGTTACAGGATCTGTAGCCATATATACGGCACCAAATAAAATACTACCTATAATAAGGTGTTGCCAAAATGGGACACTCATTAATCCATAAAATTTAGAACTTTCACCAATCCATCCAGCATCTACTACACCGTTAAATATAAGCCCCATCGTCAAGGCTCCAATTAGTGTACTAAAAATAATTCTCCAGCTACCGATTTTAGTAAAGATTAAAAAAAGCGCTCCGATTATAATCAATATTTTAGATGTTTCTCCTACCGAACCAGGTATAAAGCCCCAGAACATATCCCAGTAGTCGTAGACAACTGAGTTATTTTGAGCGTAACTACCTAAAATTGTTTCACCAGAGATTGCATCTACATTTGCTCCAGAGGCAATTTCTTTTTGTCTTTCCACAGCTCCATGAACCCAAACTTTATCACCACTCATCCAAGTAGGGTAAGCAAAAAACAAGAAGGCCCGTATTGTTAATGCAGGGTTTAAGATATTCATACCGGTACCCCCAAAAACTTCTTTTCCTATTACAACACCAAATATTACAGCAACAGCCAACATCCAAAGTGGTATATCTATAGGTACAATTAACGGAACCAACATTCCTGTCACCAAGTACCCTTCTTCAACTTCGTGGCCTTTTATTACCGCGAATAAAAATTCTACTGCTAACCCTACACCATAGGAAACAATCACCAATGGTAGTACTGTCCAGCATCCCATTATAAAATTGTCCCATGTAAAGAAATTAGCAACGGGTGCTGCTCGCAACGTCTCGTCCAATGCTGCATAATGTTGATACCCGGCATTAAAAATCCCGAAAATCAAACAAGGCACCAACGCCAAGATTACCGTATTCATGGTACGCTTTAAATCGTCTGCCGCCCTAACGTGACTTCCCGAGCGGGTTGTTTCGTTAGGTAAATACAAAAAGGTATGCAGTGCATTAAATGCAGGTGCCATCTTTTTGCCTTTATATTTTTCTTTTAGCGTATGTAATTTTTGTTTCAATCCCATAGCGTTATCCTATTTCTTTAATCATTTGATCCAAACCATTTCGAATAATCTGCTGGTGTGGTTGTTTTGATACACAAATAAATTCAGTTAATGCGAAGTCTTCTGGAGCCACCTCGTACATTCCCAGAGCTTCCATTTCGTCCAAGTCTTGCACCATACAAGCTTTTAAAATTTGTAGCGGATAGATATCCAAAGGAAATACATTCTCGTAATTCCCTGTTAGTACAAAAGCCCTGTGCTCACCATTGGTATTGGTGTCCAGTTCGTACTTTTTCTTCGGAAACAACCAAGAAAACGTCAATGCCCTAGAAGGTGAAATTTTATCAAATACGGGTTTATTCCATCCAAAAAATTCATAATCGTCTCCTTCAGGAATCACTGTGACCATATTATCATAATACCCTAAATACCCTTTTGGGGAAATTTTAGTACCCGTTAGTACATTTCCACTAATAACACGAACGTTATCTTCATCTAACCCAGAATCGTAAACAAATGTTGAAACTTCCGCACCAATTTTTGTTCTATAATATTTTGGATTTTTAACTGAAGAACCTGCCAATGCGATAATACGCTCAGCATTAAATTTTCCAGTCAACAGCAATTCACCTATTACAACAAGGTCTTGTGCAGAAACAGTCCAAACCGTTTCTCCTTTGTTAACGGGGCTAATTTTAGCAATCTGTGTACCCACATTTCCAGAAGGGTGTGGGCCAGATACTTTATGAAGCGTTATATCTTTAAGGTTATCAAAGGAAGAAGTTCCACTACTACCAATGCTAACGTGAACTGCTCCATCGGTTAACTTGCCCAATGCAGTAACTGCTGCTTGCAATTCAGCTTCTTTGCCTTTTAAGGTAAAGTCATAATCGGCAGCCAAAGGTGCACTGGCATAACCCGAAACAAAGATTGCCTTTGGTGTAGTTTCAGCATCAGCTATAATATCGTAAGGGCGTTGTTTGATAAAAGGCCAACAACCTGCTTCAAGAAACCTGTTTTTAATGGTTTCAGCGTCGGCTGTGCTTACATCAATTTTTCCAAACTCTTTGTACGCATCCTGCTGGTCGGCTTCAATTACAATACGCTCAATAACGCGTTTTGCACCTCTTTCGATAGCTGTTAGTATACCGCTTACAGGCGAAACAAATTTCAGGTCTTTATTTTCCCTTGAGTAAAAAACAGGGTCTCCAGCTTGTAATTTTTCACCTTCTTTCAATACCATTTTAGGGGTAATTAGATGAAAATCTGAAGGTCTAATTGCAAAGGTCCGTGAACGCGGCGCATTAGAGAGTGTTTTGTCCGCTTCTCCTTTTAAACGAATATCAAGACCTTTTTTAATCTTAATGTCTTTGGACATAGGATAGTGTGTGTTACATTTATCTTTTTTCCCGAGCCACAAATAAGGCTAAAAATTCGGGTGTGCAAATTTATAAATTTATAACCGCTTTGCACAACAAATAATTATAATTTTATTTAGAAATTGATTCGCATCATCATACAACATCACTTAGGTACAAAATTTGATTATCTTTAAACAAAATTTTCATTTATATGTTTCAGAAGAAATTATTCGGCCTTTTATTATTACTTACCCCCTCATTATTTTTTGCTCAGTTGTCAGAAATTCCAGCTCCCAACTATATTAAAACCATTCAGTTTAAAGGTGCAACTGCACAAAGCGAACTACCCGTTATTCGTTTGGGCGAGCGGCTTCAGCTTTCTTTTGATGCCCTAAATGGAGAAGAAGAAGATTTTTATTACACCATTACCCACCATAATTTTGATTGGAGCGAGAGCGACCTTTCCAAAAGTGAATATTTAGATGGTTTTGACGATGTTCGGATTGAAACCTATGAAAATTCACTAAATACATTACAGATTTTTTCGCATTACACCCTATCAATCCCTAACCGCGAAACACGCAGAATTACAAAAAGCGGCAACTACCTTATTTCTATTTTTGACAGTGACAACAACCCAATTTTTTCACGTAAATTTATGGTTGTTGAGGAAATTGCCGGGGTGAGTGTAGAAATTAAACGTTCGCGTGATCTTCAATACATAGAAGAAAAACAGACCGTTCAATTTACCATTAACTCCCCTTCCCTTTTACTAATTAACCCGAAACAAACGGTACACACCTTGGTGATGCAAAACAGCAATCTGAAAACAGCCATCACAGACTTGAAACCGCAATATACAATTGGCAACGAATTGATATATAGATATGACAAGGAGTCTTCTTTCTGGGGCGGAAACGAATTTTTAGCATTTGACAATAAAGATGTTCGTGCTGCCGGAAACAGCATTAGCCGTATTGGCGTAAGCGATGTATATGAAAATTACTTGTTTACCGATATTGCCCGTTACGATCGCCCCTACACCTATAACCCCGATATTAACGGAAATTTTGTGGTACGGAACATCAATGCGAACAACCAAGATATTGAAGCAGAATATGTGCGTTTGCATTTTAACCTTCAATATTTTGATGATATTGGAGATAAGGAAATCCACCTTTATGGAAATTTCAACAACTGGACTATAGACGGATCAACCTATATGAAATATGACCCACAGAGCGACACCTACCGAAACTCACGTCTATTTAAACAAGGATTTTACAACTATAAATATGTACTGGTAGATCGCGACGGGACAATTGAGCCCGGTGCTGTGAGCGGAAACTTTTGGCAAACTGAAAACGACTATACGGTATTGGTGTATTTTAGGGACCTTGGAGCTCGCTACGATCGTATTATAGGAATGGGCAGAGGAAATTCTACCAATATTACCAACAACTAACCAATTAACCTTTTATCTTTATGGGATGAGCAAGCATAAACGCATATCATCCAATAGTCGGAAAGCCTTAAAATACCGCGGGGAAGAATGCCTTAATTGCGGGCAACCGCTAGATTTAAGTGACGTTTATTGTCCGTATTGCTCACAACTAAATAGCACCAAACAACTCTCTTTTAAAGATTTTTTCGCTGAATTTGCAGGCAGCATTGTCACTTACGATTCCCGTTTGCGGTACACCTTAAAAGATTTACTTTTCAAACCGGGAACCATCACCAAAAGATATGTAAATGGCGAACGTTTAAAATATGCCAACCCATTTCGGTTTTTTTTAAGCGTATCCATTATCTACTTCATCTTACAAAGCCTTATTACAACTATTACAGGAGAAAGTGCATTTTTAAACCTCAATGAAAAACCCAATGATAAAGAAGTTTCATCAGGACAAACTGGGAACAACTTTAAGCTATATTCAAATAAAGCAGATAGCCTTAAAGTAGATTCTATTTTACAGAAGAATGAAATGCCCAACCAAAAGCAAGTTGATTCTATTTTAAAAGAAAAAATTTCTGGCGTAAAAAAAGACTCGCTAGAAACCTATGAATATATTTCTGAAAAAGGCTTAGACACTCTTTCAAGGGGCGAACGCTTATTGAAACGGTTTTCTCTTTATAATGACTTTTATGAAACCACAAAAATAAAAAGCCCCACAGTAGCTTTAGACAGCCTAAATCATTCAAATACAGGTTTTAACCGGTGGGTTTACAAAAAAAGCGACGCATTGAAGCGCATAAAAGAAAACCCAACTGCCTTTTTCGTGTACCTTGCTCAAAAAACACCATTTTTTTTGTTTTTCTTCACCCCTATTTACGCCTTCTTTTTCTGGGTGTTGTACTCAAGTAAAAAATTTTCTTACATGGAGCATACGGTATTTATATTCCATATTTTCAGTTTTGTTTTTTTAGGAATGCTTATTGGCCTACTTCCAGATTTATTATTAGGGTTTCAGTTATTTTCAAGTTTACTGTTTATACTTGTTGGGCCTTTCTACTTTTACAAGGCGCTTCGCAACTTTTATAAGCAAAACCGTTTTATAACTATCGTTAAATTTGTATTTTTAAGCAATGTTTTTCTGCTAGGCGCTGGATTAACAGCTTTTTTCTTTTTTCTGGCCACCGCAGCATTTTATTAAAACAATGGTACAACAAATAACAAAAGGGATTAAAATTTCGGTCATTCCAAGATTTGAAGGAACCTTAATCAATAAACAAAGGGAGTGTTACACCTTCTCGTACACCATTACTATTGAAAACCAAAGCAAAAATACTGTTCAACTTTTAACGCGCTATTGGAAAATAAAGGATGCCTTAAAACAAACCGAAATTGTAAAAGGTGAGGGCGTTGTAGGGGTTAAACCCATTCTTTCACCAGGAGAAAAACACATTTATAGCAGCGGTTGCTTACTTAAATCGCCAATAGGCTCTATGGAAGGACATTATACCTTAATAAATCTTGATGCTAAAACTAGATTTAGTGTAGCCATTCCTTCATTTAAGCTACACGCAGCATTTGCATTAAACTAGTTTTAGAAAATTTTTGATACAACCTTATTTTCTTGAAGATCTTCGTAGTGCATTTCTATTTTTTCATTTTTCATTATTTGGGTAATACTCTTTGTTTTTACAAAACCCCTATCCATCACCATATCTATATTAAGGTTCCCTTCTCCTGCCGTTTTATGAAATTTAAGTAAATCTGAAGCATCCGGTTTTAAATTTTCAAACAAGAAGGTTGAAAACCATTTTTCACGCTTTTCTTTCATTTCTTCGGTATACAATAACGAGGAAGACCAAATTTGTGGCGCTAATGGTTTTTCAGTGAAATGAATCTCAGCTTCATCCCATACCAACTCAAATATCCGCAAGTGGTTTGCCCAATCTACCATAATAATTGTAAACGGCTCGATTCCATTAAAATCACACCCTCCTATTTCTGAAACAGCATCTTTGGCAGTTAGCAAATCCTTCACAATTATCCCCCGACTCATTCTATAGTCATCTTTACGTTCATGAGCAGTAAAGCCTCCATTTAACAGGCAAATAAGGCGCTTTTTATCGCTTATTCCTATCCACGTTCCACCTGCCAATTCATCTTTTGGAAAAAGTAATCTGGTATTTTGTTCTTCATACATTTTTGGAGAAAGCGTAGTTCTTCCCGGCGCTTCATCACGATTGGAAGTTAAAACAAATCCATTATTGGATGTCGGAATAAATGTCAGGGTACACATACTCAAATAGTCTATAATTCTTCTTGAAAATTACAAAAAACACATCATAATCTGTGATATCTACCTACGAAGTTTCAAATTAAAATACAAGCTTTGTCAGCTTCTATAAACGAATAACTTAACAACCCCATAACACAAATTCTCCAACCTAAATTTGTACCTTTGCACCTTTATAACAAGTACGAACCGATAAAAAAATTAATATACCTATGGGAAAAGGATTTTTTGAAGTACCGGTAGCCAAAAATGAGCCAATATTGAGCTACGCTCCCGGGACTCCTGAACGAGAAGAAGTTTTAAAAGCCTACAAAGAAATGTACAACAGTACCATTGATGTGCCTTTATACATAAATGGGAAAAATATAGAAACGGGCGACACCGCTACAATGTCACCTCCGCATGACCATAAACACGCATTAGGTGTTTATCATAAAGCCGAAAAAAAACACATTAAAGAAGCAATTGAAAGCTCTTTGGAAGCTCGAAAAAAATGGGCTAAAATGCCTTGGGAAAATCGTGCTGCTATCTTTTTACGCGCTGCAGAGTTAATCGCTGGCCCTTATCGAGCTAAGATCAATGCCGCGACAATGTTGGCACAATCTAAAAATATTTTTCAAGCTGAAATAGATTCGGCTTGTGAGCTAATTGACTTTTTACGCTTCAACGTTCAATCCATGATTGAAATCTACAAGGAGCAACCAGAATCTACAGCTGCTGCTTGGAATAGATTGGAATACCGACCATTAGAAGGTTTCGTATATGCAATCACTCCTTTTAACTTTACCGCAATTGCAGGGAACCTTCCTTCAAGTGCTGCGTTAATGGGGAACGTTGCTATCTGGAAACCAAGTGACAGCCAAGTGTATTCAGCAAAAGTAGTGTTGGATGTATTTAAAGAAGCAGGTGTACCAGACGGTGTTATCAATATGGTAATGGGTGATCCTGAAATGATTACCGATACTATTTTAGAAAGTCCAGACTTTAGTGGTTTGCACTTCACAGGCTCTACAACGGTGTTTAAAAACATCTGGAAACAAATAGGAAACAATATCCACAATTATAAAACATACCCTCGAATTGTAGGTGAAACTGGCGGTAAAGATTTTATCGTCGCACATAAAACCTCAAACCCAAAGCAAGTAGCTACAGCTATTTCAAGAGGTGCTTTTGAATTCCAAGGCCAAAAATGTAGTGCGGCCAGTCGTTGCTATATTCCTAAAAGCCTTTGGGGTGATGTGAAAAAATATGTTCAGGAAGATTTAAAGTCCTTTAAAATGGGAACGCCTGAAAATATGGACAATTTCATCAACGCAGTGATTCACGAAGGCTCTTTTGATAAATTGGCCAGTTATATTGACCAAGCCAAAAAAGATGACAATGCTGAAATTGTTGCAGGTGGTGAATATGATAAAAGTGAAGGATATTTCATTCAACCTACGGTTATTAAAACTGAAGACCCAAAATACACGACTATGTGTACGGAGCTTTTCGGCCCAGTAGTAACTATTTATGTATATGAAGACGATAAGTGGGAAGAAACACTTCATTTAGTTGATGGAACAAGTGAATATGCCTTAACAGGTGCTGTATTTAGTGAAGATCGATATGCGTTGCAACAAGGAGTTGACATCCTTGAAAATGCAGCAGGAAACTTCTACTTAAACGATAAACCAACAGGTGCTGTTGTTGGTCAACAACCATTTGGTGGTGCACGAGCAAGTGGAACTAACGATAAAGCAGGAAGCAAACTAAACCTATACCGATGGATTTCCCCACGTATGGTTAAAGAAACGTTTGTTTCCCCAACAGATTACAGATACCCATTCTTGGGTGAAGATTAATTACCTAAACTTTGTATTTAAAAAAAGCCCCAATTAAGGGGCTTTTTTTATCCTTAATAATACTTTAATTTCTCTCTTTTACTGTATCTTTTAGCTATGAAATATTCCATTGAAAACGAACGTGTTGTTTTTAACGACCATTATAAAATTTTAAAAGCTCAAACAACCTACGATACTTTTAATGGAGAAACCATTAAAGCTAAAAGGTTAGCTTTTCATCGGGGTGATTCCGTGGCTGTTGTACTTTATGAGAAAGACACGGACAGCATTTTATTAACGAAGCAGTTTAGATACCCAACCACTCAACATAACGAAGGGTGGATACTGGAAATACCTGCAGGTTCATTGGAAAAAAACGAAAACCCATCTAAATGTGTGGAACGTGAAGTATTAGAAGAATTAGGCTATCAAATAAAGAAATCTCAGCTTTTATCACAATTTTATACTTCACCAGGAGGATCTACTGAAAAACTTTCCCTTTTTTATGCTGAAGTTTCTTCAGAAGATAAAATTGAAAAAGGCGGTGGTGTTGAAAGTGAGGATGAAGACATCCAATTAATAAAAGTTCCGGTAAAGGAATTGGGTGTATATCTCTTGGAAAAAATCATAGATGCAAAGACTATAATTGGCCTGCAATGGTTTTTGTTTCAGAGAATGAATGAAATAAAACGATGATTACTTCAGAAAAAATTATTTTTTAAATTTTAAAGGAAGGTGCACAACGCTTTTTGTTTCAAAAAAATCTTCTTCAAAATAATCGGTCAAAGAAAAAATAGTTGCTTTTGGATACTTAGCAAGTTCTTCGGTTAAATCACCTCCTTTTAAATAGAGAATTCCGTTTTTAAGTTCATGATTGCTTTTTTTTGCAACTCTGCCCTTTACCCAGCGAACAAATGTTTCCATTTGAGCTACGGCCCGGCTTACGATAAAATCGTATTGACCGGTTATATTTTCAGCTCGATCATTGGTGATCTTAATATTTTTCAACCCTAACCCCTCTGAGACTTCTTCGACCACTTTAATTTTTTTCCCGATGCTATCCACCAAATGAAAATGTGTGTCAGGAAATAATATTGCCAATGGTATTCCTGGAAATCCACCGCCTGTACCTATATCTAAAATTTTCGCATCTTTTTTAAACTCCTGAATTTTAGCAATCCCCAATGAGTGCAGTACGTGACGCAAATACAATTCATCAATATCTTTGCGTGATACAACATTTATTTTCAGGTTCCAGTCGTGGTATAACGCTTCCAACTTTGAAAACTGTTCTTGTTGCGTGTTTGAAAGATGCGGGAAATATTTTAAAATTAGGTCCATGCTAGAAATTTAAAGTGCAAAAGTATAGTTTATGGATAAATTTTCTACTGTTGCGGCAAGGTATTTGCTTAAAGATATGTATTTTTAACCTTTAATTTTTCGGAATAATTTCTATACAAATATAAACTAAGTGAACACTCCTCATATTAAATTTTCGCGCGTAGATTCAGCTAAATTCTTTAGAACATTAAATAAACGCGTAAACTCCTATTTCAAGGAAAACAACATACAGCGTACTGGTAACTGGAAATTGCACATAAAAGCAATCGTGATGTTTTCCTTATATCTTACCCCGTATTTTTTATTGCTAACGTTAGACTTTCCCACTTGGGCACAAATACTGTTCACCATTGTTATGGGTGTAGGAATGGCTGGTGTTGGGATGAACGTAATGCACGATGCAAATCACGGGTCCTATTCTTCAAAAAAATGGATCAATAAACTTATGGGTGGCAGTATGTACATTTTGGCTGGAAATGTTTATAATTGGCAGGTACAGCACAATGTACTGCATCACACCTACACAAACATCCACGGACATGATGAAGACATGGAGGCCGGAAGAATTATTCGGTTTTCTAAACATGCCAAGTGGCACCGCTTTCATAAATTCCAACAATATTACAGTGTCTTTTTATACGGATTGTTAACTTTTAATTGGGCTTTAACGACCGATTTTAAACAAACAAAACGTTATTTATCAAAAAAATTATCCTACGGAAAGCTTCCCAAGCCTATTACACAATGGAGCTTGTTGATAGTTACAAAGCTAATTTATATGGCAGTTTGGATTGTGATTCCAATTTTGTTTTTCAATATTGCTTGGTGGAAAATATTAATTGGCTTTTTCATTATGCACTATGTAGCAGGATTAATTTTAAGTATCGTGTTTCAATTGGCACATATTGTAGAAGACACAGACATGCCACTACCCGATAAAACCGGAAATATGAAAAATACGTGGGCCATTCACCAACTATTCACCACCGTAAATTTTTCTACGAAAAACAAAATAGTAAATTGGTTTACCGGAGGATTAAACCATCAAGTAGAACACCATATTTTCCCAAATATAAGTCATGTTCATTATTCTAAAATTTCAGGAATTGTTCGTGAAACCGCTTTGGAGTTTAACCTTCCATACCACGAATACAAGACAACAAGAAGTGCTATTATAGCACATTTTAAATATTTAAAACAAATGGGGCTAAAGCCCTCCATATCTGCATAATCAACTTTTATGAAACAACAACTTTCTGACCGCGTTAACAAAATGGCAACATCTGCCACACTTGCCATGGCAGCTAAAGCAAGGGAACTTCGAGAAGAAGGAAAAGACATCATTGGGCTTAGTCTAGGTGAGCCAGATTTTACTGTTCCAGAATTTGTTAAGGAAGCTGCCATACAAGCCATAACTAGTGATTATCACGCATATACTCCAGTTGATGGCTACGGAGAGTTGAAACAAGCAATTATAAAGAAATTTAAAAGAGACAATAATCTCGACTATAAAGCCTCGCAGATTGTTGTTTCTACTGGGGCTAAACAATCACTTGCCAATTTAGCCCAAGTTTTACTCAACGAAGGGGATGAAGTTTTGTTGCCAGCCCCTTACTGGGTTAGTTATAGCGATATCGCTAAAGTTGCCGAAGGTGTTCCTGTCGAAATAAAAACCAGTATTGAAAGCGACTTTAAAGTTACTCCAGAAGCACTTGAAGCTGCTATTACGCCAAAAACTAAGATGATTATGTACAGTTCCCCTTGCAACCCAAGTGGTTCTGTCTATAGCAAAGCTGAATTACGGGCTTTAGCAGATGTGCTAGCAAAACATCCTAACATCATCGTAATCAGTGATGAGATCTATGAACATATCAATTTCACTGGTGAACATGCTTCTATGGCACAATTTGAAGACATGTACAATCGGACTGTTACCGTAAACGGGGTTTCAAAAGCCTATGCCATGACCGGCTGGAGAATTGGCTATATTGGAGCTCCCGAATGGATAGCGAAAGCCTGTACCAAAATGCAAGGCCAAGTTACCAGTGGCGCCAACTGTATAGCACAACGTGCCACCATAACTGCCTTAGAAGAGTCTCCAAGCAAGATTCAATACATGGTAGAAGCGTTCAAAGGACGTAGAAAATTAATTTTAGATTTGCTTTCTGAAATTCCTGGGATGAAAACAAACGAACCAGAAGGAGCTTTTTATGTGTTCCCGGATATTTCAAGTTTCTTCGGAAAAACAATTCGCGGTACTAAAATAAATACAGCAACCGATTTTTCATTATTTCTACTAGAAGAAGCCTTGGTAGCCACGGTTACGGGAGAAGCCTTTGGTGACCCAAACTGTATTCGTCTTTCTTATGCTGCTTCCGAAGCAGATATTGTAGAAGCTATGAAACGTATTAAAAAAGTACTTTCAGAATAATCATTTAAAAACTTAATCGATGGCAACCATACTTTTACTTGGTAGTGGCGAATTGGGAAAAGAATTCACCATCGCTGCACAACGTATAGGACAAACCATCATTGCAGTAGATAGCTATGAAAATGCTCCAGCCATGCAAGTAGCTGATAGTTTTGAGGTCATTAATATGTTGAATGGCGATGCACTGGATACAATTGTTGAAAAACACAAACCTGACTACATTGTTCCTGAAATTGAAGCCATCCGTACCGAACGTTTCTATGAATATGAAAAGCAGGGTTACACCGTAGTTCCTTCAGCGAAAGCTGCTAATTACACCATGAACCGGAAGGCCATTCGTGACCTAGCGGCAAAAGAACTAGGCATTAAAACAGCCGATTACCGCTATGCAACTTCAGCGGATAGCCTAAAAAAAGCAGTCTTTGAAGTAGGAATGCCTTGTGTTGTAAAACCCCTAATGTCCTCTAGCGGAAAAGGACAAAGCACAATTAAAACCGAGGCAGACATTGAAAAAGCGTGGCAATATTCTCAAGAAGGTTCCCGTGGTGATGTGGCTGAAGTAATTGTCGAGGCTTTTGTTGACTTCAATTATGAAATAACACTTCTTACTGTCACACAACGAAACGGCGAAACGCTTTTCTGCCCGCCCATTGGCCATAGACAAGAACGCGGGGATTATATGGAAAGTTGGCAACCCGCAACTATGGAAGATATTCACTTAAAAACTGCCCAAGAAATGGCAGCCAAAGTAACCAAATCGCTCACAGGAGCAGGTATTTGGGGAGTTGAATTTTTTGTAGCTGATGATGGTGTTTATTTTTCTGAACTTTCACCTAGACCTCACGATACGGGGATGGTAACCTTGGCCAACACCCAAAATTTTAATGAATTCGAACTACACTTGCGAGCTGTACTGGGTTTACCTATTCCTGAAATTACACAAGAAAAAATTGGTGCCAGCGCAGTAATTTTGGCTCCTGGTGATTCAAAAGAACCCACTTTTGAAGGATTGGAAATTGTTTCGGCAACGTCAAAATGTGATTTTAGATTATTCGGAAAACCCACAGCTAGGCCTTATAGACGGATGGGAGTTGTTGTAACCTACGATTCCTTAACCAGTTCTGTTTCCGAAGTAACAAAAAAAGCAAGAAAATTAGCAGATAAAATTGAAGTAAAGCTCTAATTTACCGGTTTCGCCAGAAGAAAGGTGTCAACAATATCAATACGGTAAATAACTCTAAACGTCCTATTAGCATTAAAAACGATGCCCACCACTTTGCAGCTCCGGGCAAAGCCCCATAATTATTTACAGGACCCAAATCCCCCAATGCGGGCCCAACATTCCCTAATGTGGATGCAGCTCCTCCTAAGGCAGTTTTATAATCTAACCCTAACCAAGAAAAAACCAAAACACCCATTATAAAGGAAAGCATGTAAAGTATAAAAAAACCCAATATATTATATACAATTGGCTGATCTACGGCTTTGTTTTTATAGCGAACGGGTAAAATTGCATTTGGGTGTAAAGTTCGTTTAAACTCTAAAATACCGTTTTTTATCATTATTAAATGACGAACAATTTTAATACCACCCGCTGTAGAACCTGCCGACCCACCCAAAAACATTAAACCGAAAAACAAAACAGTTAAAAACGTAGTCCAAGCTGTGTAATCGGCTGTTACAAAACCAGTGGTTGTCACAATTGCTAATACCTGAAATACACCATGCCGAAACGCACTTTCCAATCTGCCCCAAACCATTGGGTGGTCTACTGAGGATAATGAAATATCTGCCTTAAAATATATTAACAATGCTACTATTATACTAAATGAAACTATACCGTAACAATACCATTTGAACTCGTCGTCTTGCAATACTTTTGAAAATTTTGTTTTAAAAGCAAAGTAACTTAATACAAAATTTGTACCCGCCAAAAACATGAAGAAAGCAATTATGTATTGTATAATAGGCTGATCGTTCCAGTAAGCGACACTGGCATTTTTTGTTGAAAAACCACCAGTGCTCAGAGTACTTAATGAATGGTTTATTGCGTCGAAAAAACTCATTCCCGCCAACTTTAAGAGCAATGTTTCAGCAAGGGTATATGCTACGTAGATAACCCACAAACGTTTTGCGGTATCGGCAATTCTAGGATGCAACTTATCACCTCCAGGCCCAGGTGCTTCGGCAGAAAATAACTGCATCCCTCCTATTCCCAACAAAGGAAGAATTGCTATTGCTAAAACAATAATACCCATACCTCCAATCCAATGTGTGATACTCCGCCAAAAAAGCACCCCTTCAGGCAGACTTTCTATGTCACTTAATATTGAAGCCCCTGTAGTGGTGTACCCACTCATTGTTTCGAAAAAGGCATTAGTAAAACCAGGGATGGCACCTGTAAAGAGATAAGGTAAAGTTCCTGCCAGAGACATAGAAATCCAACCTAATGTAACTATAAGATAGCCTTCCCTTTTTTGAATTTCCTTACGGTGATTTCTAGTTACCAAAAAAGCAGTGCCTCCTATTGCCATTGTAACCAAGCCAGCATAAAACAAGTCTAAAACAGCACCATCCTTATAAAAAAAGCTGACTAAAGCACTCAAAAACATAAACCCTGCATTTACTGCTAAGAGTAAACCCAAAAGATGAAAGATAATTTTTAAATTAAGCCTGGATAAGGATCTCATTATACAAAGAGTTTTTCAACCTTATTAATGGATTGTGGCAAACAGCAAATTACGATATGATCTCCATTTTTAATTTTAAAATCGCCCAGAGCAATTAAACCTTCATCATCCCTAATCACCCCGCCTATTACGGCAGATCTCGGCAAGTCTATGTCTTTAATTTTTTTGTCACACACTTTTGAGGATGAAGTAACTTTAAATTCAAGTAATTCGGCATTCATGTTATTCAATTTGGTCATAGCTACAACCTCACCTTTACGCACATACCTAAAAATATTATTCGCTGCCAGTAACTTTTTATTTATTAAAGTGTCTATTCCAATAGATTGGGACAATTGAAAGTAGTCCATATTTTCAACCAAAGCGATGGTTTTTTTAACCCCTTTGGATTTTGCCACAAGGCAGGACATAATATTGGTTTCGCTATTTCCGGTAACTGATATAAAAGCATCCATTTCATTTATAGATTCTTCTTCCAGTAAATCTACGTTACGCCCATCCCCATTAATTACTAAACAATTTGGGATATCGTCAGCAATTTCAAAAGCTTTGTCTTTGCTGCTTTCAATTAACTTTACTCTAAAGCTACTTTTACAAAGGTCACGTGCGGTTTTATAACCAATTTTACTTCCGCCAAGGATCATTACATTTTTAATATCTTCCCTTACTTTTCCTGTAAGCTGGAAAATTTCATCAACTCCCTTTTCCGTAGTAGTAAAATATACTTGATCTCCTTCTTTAAACTGGGTATCGCCACGCGGTATGAGTGTGTATTGTGTGCCAAAACGCTGGATAGCCAATGGCACATATTCCAAGTTAGGAAATTGCTCCCCCACTTCTTTAACTGTTTTACCAACAAATGCTGCTGTACGAGATAGGTTTAAACCAATCATAGTTAGCGCGCCATCTTCAAACTCATAGGTGTCGTTAAATGCACTTTGGTTTAACAGTAATGCAATTTCGCTGGCGGCAAGTGATTCTGGGGAAATAAGTTCGTCAATACCAAACCGCGTAAACCCAACTTCTTCCTTTTTTTCTATAAATTCGGTGTTAGAAATTCGGGCCACTGTCCGTTTTGCCCCTAGCTGTTTGGCCAATACACATACCGTAATATTTGTTGTTTCGCTAGAAGTAACGGCTATAACTAAATCTGTAGAGTCAATTTTTGAATCTTTTAAAACTGAAATAGACGTAGCATCACCTTTAACAACCCGAATATCCAGATGGGTGTCTGCATAGGCCAATGATTCTTTATTGGTGTCTATAAGTGTTATATCCTGAGATTCGAAGGATAGAAGTTTTGCTAAATGAAATCCCACTTCACCGGCACCGGCAATAATAATCTTCATAAATATCTTCTAAAATAAGTGCTGCAAAGTTATGTAATTTAAAATTAGTTATAGTCACGTATTTGTTAATCTCTTTTAGAGAAAGAGTTACTTGCAAATACCAAAAAAAACGTAGTTTTGTTTCCGCTATGACTTCAGAAAAAAAAGTAACGCCCTATAAAGATTCTGCTGAAAATAAAAAACAGCAGGTAGAAAAAATGTTCGACACCATTTCAGGTGAATATGACGGTTTAAACCGCGTAATATCTTTAGGAACTGATATTAAATGGAGAAAAAAAGTTATTAAAATGGTTGCCGAAACCAAACCGGATTCTATTCTGGATATAGCAACCGGTACCGGCGATCTTGCCATTCAGTTTGCCCAAAACACACAAGCCTCTAAAATTATTGGTTTAGACCTTTCGGAAGGGATGCTTTCTGTTGCCCGAAAAAAGGTAAAAGGGAAAACTATTGAAAACACTGTTGAATTTGTTAAAGGAGACTCAGAAGCATTGCCTTTTGAAGACAACTCGTTCGATGCAATTACGGTCTCTTTCGGAATTCGAAATTTTGAAAACTTAGAAAAGGGATTGTCTGAAATTTTACGGGTTTTGAAAAAAGGAGGCATTTTTGTTATTTTGGAAACATCGGTGCCAACAAAATTTCCATTTAAACAAGGATACTCCATATACGCCAAAGGAATTTTACCTGTTATTGGCAAAATATTCTCAAAAGACAAAGTTGCGTACAAATATTTAAGTGAAAGTGCTTCTGTTTTTCCACATGGGGAAGCCCTCAACAATATTTTACGTAAAATTGGGTTTATAGAAGTGAAAAACAAACCGCAAACATTTGGCGTAGCCACCATATATACAGCCACTAAATAAATATGAAGAAACTATTTTTTGTACTTGCCATACTATTATTTGCCGAAAGCGCTCAAGCACAGCTTTTTAACAAAGAACGACTGGCAAACCGAGAAACATTTGACCAACGTTTTCTTACTTGGGGATATTTTTTAGGATTTAACAGTTACGATTTCAAGTTCGATTACGAAAATGAAAACCCCAATGACAGAACAGACGTTCTCGTTGAAGGTGATGTTGGCTTTAATGTAGGTTTAGTTGGTGATTTACGGGTAAATAATTACGTGAATTTAAGGCTAGAACCAGGGTTATATTACGCACAGCGAAACCTGCGTTTTCCAGGTTTTGAAGAAGAAAAAGATATATTACGCGAAGTAAAATCTACTTACATTCACGTTCCTTTACTTTTAAAAATATCAACTAAAAGATTAAATAACTTTAAACCTTTTATCGTAGGAGGCATTTCTACATCCTTAAATTTGTCTAGCAACGAAGATAATCCGCAGGATAATTCCGCCGGGGAGTTTAGAATGACAAAAAGCACCAGCTATTACGAAATAGGTTTCGGTATCGATTTTTACCTGTACTATTTTAAGTTCACACCATCTATTCGAGGGGTGTTCGCTACCAGCGATGAGTTGGTACCAGATGTAGACCCAAACAGTCCTTGGACCGGAAATATAAGCCAGATGTCTACACGCGGTATTTTTATCAATTTTACATTTCAGTAGAACGTCGAACTTCGCTCAACAAAATTGCGGTTGCCGTTGCTACGTTCAAACTTTCTGTTGTTTGATTTCCAAATTGTGGTATGGTTATTTTTTCTGTAATTAGTTTTTCAATAGTTCCTGATACACCATTTGCCTCATTCCCCATTACTAAAATTGCATCTTGTGGAAATTCCCTCTTATAAACATTTTCTCCATCCATAAAAGCACCGTAAATGGGCAATGAAGTTTCTTTCAGATAGTTTTCTATGTCTACATATTTAATGGCAACCCGAGCGAGTGACCCCATCGTCGCCTGTACAACTTTTGGGTTGTAGCAATCGGTAGTATCAGTTGAGCAAATCAATTGTTTTACACCAAACCAATCGCAAAGCCTAATAATGGTACCCAAATTTCCAGGATCACGAATTGCATCGAGCACAACCGTTAAACCCTTTTTTTCTATTGGTTTTGGTTCAGGTATCTCAAAAACAGCCAATGATGTATTTGCAGTTTTTAAAAAGCTCATTTTCTGAAGCTCAGTTTGCGTAACATGGAACTCATGTTCAGCAGTAATTCCTCCTTCTTCTACTGAAAAAAAAGAATGAATCCGTAGATTTTCTTGTTTTAATTCTGAAATAACTTTAGGACCTTCGCCCACAAAAAGTCCGTGTTTTTCTCGGTACTTTTTTTGCTGTAAACTCGTTATTAACTTTATTTGACTTTTACTTACCAAATTATAGTATTTTTGAAATTAAGTAAACCTGAACACTTGACCCAAACCCTCACAAAAATAGCATTATTTTTAGGAGTAACCGCACTGTTTATATCCTGTAACGCTGTAAAACGCGTACCGGACGATAAGTTTCTATTAACTGAAAACACAATCATTGTTGATAGTTTGGAGATTAAAGACAATAGGGTTTATAGTCAACTTAAGCAAAAACCCAACCCTAAAATCCCGGTTTTAGGTATTCCACTCGGGCTTCATATTTATAATTTGGCTGATCCATACCCAGATTCTACTTATCAAAAATGGTTACACAAAAAACCAAATCGAGAAAAGCGCTTAATCAAATTTATTTCAAAAAAACAGGTAGACGAAATTGGCAATAGTTATATAGGCCTTAATAAATGGCTACAAAAATCTGGAGATGAACCCGTTATTATCGATAAAGAAAAAAGTGAAAGTTCTAAAGAACGTTTAGAGCGCTATTATGCTAGTTATGGATATTTTAATACCGAGGCAGATTATACGGTAACGCCACTAGAAAAAAAGAAAAAACGAGCCGCTATCACTTATAATGTAAAGAGGCATCAGCCCTATTTTGTAGATTCAATTACAAAAGAAATTGCTTCTCCAGTGGTCGATTCCCTTTTTCAGGAATCTATTGCGAATACATTTATAAAGTCTGGCAAGCAATACGATGCAAGTGATTTTGTGGATGAACGAGACAGGCTAACCATTCAGTTTAGAAATTCTGGTTTATTTCATTTTGACCAAGACTATGTAGGTTTTGAAGCAGATACCGTAAACACAGGACACAAAGCCAATATAAAATATCAAATCCCCAACAGGGAAGTGACTGAAGGTGACAGCACCTACACAGAGCCCTTTAAAGTGCATACCGTAAATGAAATACGGATCGTTACCGATTTTAGCTATGAAAACCGAAATGAAACCCCAACAGACTCCGTTGAATACGAAGGTTATAAGCTGTACAGTTTTGATAAATTAAAATTCAACCCCAAAGCCATTACCGATGCTATATCTATAACACCAAATTCAATTTTTAAAGATATAGACCGCACACTTACATACAACCAAATAAACGACCTAAAGGTTTTTAAATACCCCAACATTAGCTATCAAGAAGACCCTAGGGACAGCACAGGCAAAAAACTAATAACCACAATCCTACTCACACCAAGAAAGAAATATAATTTAGGTGTTGATTTTGATGCTTACACCTCAACCATTCAACAGTTCGGAATTGGTTTTAGCTCTACGTTTCAGATTAGAAATGTTTTTAGAGGTGCTGAAATATTAGAAATTTCAGGCCGTGGTAGCGTAGGTTCTTCAGCAGATAAAGGTGGAAGTTTTTTTAACACTTCAGATGTGGGTGGAGATGTAAAGCTATCGTTTCCTAGAATTTTGTTCCCTATAAATACGGACAAGATAATTCCAAAGTATATGTCTCCTACTACTGAAATTAGTGTTGGTTTCAGTGCACAAAACAACATAGGGCTTGATAGGCAAAATATAAATGCCATTTTTAATTACCGTTGGAAACCTTCAAAAATTAGAACCAATCAATTTAACTTAGCGAACGTACAATATGTTCGTAACCTTAGAACAGACAACTATTTCAATGTATATCAAAACACTTATAGCCGATTAAATGAAATTGCTGAAGAAATAGGTTATGACTTTATGGGTGATCCTACTGGAGACCCAAAACTTGGTATTCCAGATGAAGCCAATCAATTTATTGACGATATATTGGACAGAAGTCTTCCCAACTCAGTTTCTTCTGAAATTTACGCCGAAGTTTTGGGTATAGCGGAACGTAAATTTAGACTTACGGAAGACAACCTTATTTTCGCCTCAAATTTTACCTGGACACGTGACACCCGCGAAAATATTTACGACAATAACTTTTCAAGGTTACGATGGAAACTGGAAAGTGCTGGTAATTTTTTATCACTCGCCTCTAGAGCAACCGGGCAAGAAAAAAATACAAACGGTAATTACGAAACCTTGGGGGTTGCCTATTCACAATACATAAAAGGGGAAACCGAATACATAAAACATTGGGCACTAAACGATGACAATATTCTTGCCGCTAGGGCTTTTGGGGGTATTGCGATACCATACGGAAACAGTAACAGCATACCCTTTACAAGAAGTTATTTTGCTGGTGGCGCCAATGACAATAGAGGTTGGCGTGCTTATGACTTAGGCCCTGGAAGTAGTGGTGGTATTTTAGATTTTAATGAAGCAAACTTTAAATTAGCTTTCAACTTAGAATACCGCTATACCATTTTAGGAGCATTTAAAGGAGCATTTTTTATTGATGCTGGTAATATTTGGAACGTTCTTGACAATGAAGATAGAGAGGCATTTAAGTTTGAAGGCATTCAAGACTTAAAAGAACTGGGAGTTGCATCTGGTTTTGGGTTACGGTATGACTTTGGTTTTTTTGTGCTCAGGTTTGACATAGGCTTTAAAACACACGATCCTGCCAGACCAGTTGGCGAGCGATGGTTTAAAGATTATAATTTTCAAAATGCAGTCTATAATATAGGTATAAACTATCCCTTCTAAACCACTAAAAATTCTTACTTTTGTGGTAAAATAACTTAAACTATGAATCATTCCATCCAGCCCGGAGTAGCAACCGGACGCGAAGTTCAAAAAATACACCAATACGCTAAAGAAAAAGGCTTTGCTATGCCTGCAGTAAACGTTGTTGGTTCCAATACCATCAATACCGTTATGGAAACGGCAGCTGCACTAAACTCGCCCGTAATCATACAATTTTCTAACGGAGGTGCTTATTTTAATGCAGGTAAAGGACTGAGCAACGAAAACGAAAAAGCCGCTATTTTAGGCGGTGTTACCGGTGCAAAACACATTCATGATTTAGCAGAAGCGTACGGAGCGACGGTTATTTTACATACTGATCACGCTGCAAAAAAATTATTACCTTGGATTGATGGTTTACTGGATGCTGGAGAGCAATTTTATAAAGAAAAAGGAAAGCCACTGTTCAGCTCGCATATGATTGATCTTTCAGAAGAACCTCTTGAGGAAAACATTGAAATTTCGAAAAAATATTTAGAGCGCATGAGCAAAATGGGAATGACGCTCGAAATTGAATTAGGTATTACAGGTGGTGAAGAAGATGGTGTTGACAATACAGATGTAGATTCTTCAAAACTGTACACCCAGCCTGAAGAAGTAGCCTATGCGTATGAAGAGCTTATGAAAGTAAGCGATCAGTTCACAATTGCTGCTGCCTTCGGAAATGTTCATGGCGTTTACAAGCCAGGGAATGTGAAGTTAACTCCGATCATTCTTAAAAACTCGCAAGAGTATGTTCAGAAAAAATTTAACACCGACCACAATCCTATTGATTTTGTTTTTCACGGCGGAAGCGGTTCTACAGTTGAAGAAATAAGAGAAGCTATTGGCTACGGAGTTATTAAAATGAACATAGACACCGATTTACAATATGCCTTTAACGAAGGGGTTCGCGATTACGTAACCAAAAACATTGACTATTTAAAAACACAAATAGGAAATCCTGAGGGCGACGAAGTGCCCAATAAAAAATATTACGACCCAAGAAAGTGGTTGCGCGAAGGCGAATTAACTTTCAAAAAACGATTGGAAAAGGCTTTTGAAGACCTTAACAATGTAAACACATTATAACCTTAAAACTCCTCAACTATGTCTTGGTTTAAAAGAACTAAAAAAGGAATTCAAACCCCTACCGAAGAGAAAAAAGACGTCCCAAAAGGATTATGGTATAAGTCTCCAACAGGAAAAATTGTTGACTCTGAAGAACTTGAAAAAAACTTTTATGTAAGCCCTGAAGATGGCTACCACGTTAGGATAGGAAGCAATGAATATTTTGAATTGCTTTTTGACAACAATAAATACAAAGAGCTGGATAAAAATTTAACTTCTAAAGACCCTTTAAAGTTTGAGGACAAGAAAAAATACCCAGATCGTTTAAAAGATGCCCAAAAGAAAACCGGTCTTAAGGATGCAGCACGTACGGCTGTAGGAAAATCTATGGGTAAAGATTTAGTGGTTGCCTGTATGGATTTTAGCTTTATTGGCGGCTCCATGGGAAGCGTAGTGGGCGAAAAAATTGCCCGAGCAGCAGATTATTCGCTGAAAAAGAAAATCCCACTAATGATTATTTCAAAAAGTGGTGGTGCCCGTATGATGGAAGCCGTCCTTTCTTTAATGCAATTGGCAAAAACCAGTGCTAAATTAGCACAATTGTCAGATGCCGGCATTCCATACATTTCTTTATGTACTGATCCTACTACAGGAGGGACAACCGCTTCCTTTGCTATGTTGGGAGATATAAATATTAGCGAACCAGGTGCTTTAATTGGTTTTGCCGGGCCACGAGTAGTAAGAGATACTACAGGCCAAGAACTGCCAGACGGGTTTCAAACCGCAGAGTTTTTAAAAGAACACGGCTTTTTAGATTTTATTACGCACCGTAAAGATTTAAAAACTCGTGTAAATCAATATTTAGATTTAGTTCTAAATAGACCTATGCGAGAAAAGACGGCATAAAAAAAAGCAGCCAAATTTGGCTGCTTTTTTTATGATTATCTTTAATTATTTTTGACCATCTCCATCTTTTTTTTCTTCTTTATGATCGTCTTTTATAGCTTCATCTCTATACTTACAACAAGGGTGAACACTATTATAAGCTGTGTCCGTAGCTTTTAATTCTTCTACGTCATGCCCTACTGCTAAGATGTTTTCTTTAATAGCGTCTAAATTGGTTTTATTTTCGTTGTAAATCAATTTAAGTTCATGAGTCTGGACATCCCAAATTGCACTTTTTACGCCTTTGGTTTTGATACTTGCTTTCTCTATCCTTTCTTTACACATGCCACAAACGCCATCGACCTCTAAAGAAGTCCTTGCGTTTTTATTCTGTGCAAAAGTTACTGTTGTGATGAACAAAATGAATATACTTATAACTGTTTTCATCTTTTATTATTTTTTAATATGTTATTATTTAATTCTAAATCTTAATCCAGCATAATAAAGGTTTCCAAAAATTGGACCATATACAAATGTACTGTCAAAGTTTGGGCCAAATGGGTTGTCTGCCCCTAAAATAGGGTTGTTTTGTCTTACATTGGTTACATTCTCACCTCCTATATATATTTCAAATTTTGGTGAAAATACTTTAGTTACTTGCGCATTCAACGTATTAACGTTGGGTGAAAAATTTGGTAATTGAAACGCTACCGGATTGTTTTGTGTAGAAGGAAACCGTTGTTTACCTAACCAATTGTAGGTAACATCAAATTTCCATTTACTATTATTTTTAATAGGTGTTTCGTACGATGCGTTTGCAAAAAAACGATGTTGCGCCGTTAAAGGTTTAATCTTTTCACCTGCTTGATACTTCGTTTTTATATCGTAATATTTATAAGCTAAGCTCGTATTAAAACCTGTAAATGGGTTATAATTAAATTCGGTCTGAAAACTGTTTGCAAAACTTTCATCTTCTAAGTTGTAAAAATTAATTTCTTGTGAATTTTCCCAATCTACCACTACTTGATTTTGAAAATCAGTTCTATAAAAATCAAACGTTATATCTGCTTTCTTTCCAAATAAATTAAACCCTTGAAGATAGGAAACACCATAGTTCCAAGCAATTTCTGGTTCTAACCCATAGATATTTCCTTCAGCAGAAGGATTGATGATAATATTTCTGGAAGTAGCGAAAAGGTTTTGGTTTTCTGCAAATATGTTTGCTGAGCGTTTCCCCCTTCCTATAGAGGCTCTAAAGGCAGATTTTTCCCAAGGTGTGTATTTTGCATGTATTCTTGGCGTTACAAAAACCCCTAACCTATTATGGTTATCAACACGCAAGCCTGCAGTTACATTAATGTCTTCTAAATCATCAAAGTTATACTCAAAAAAGGCGCCTATTGAATTATCTATGCGATTAAAAGAAGTGGTTTCTACCAACTCATCATACTTATCGTAAGTAAAGCTAATTCCAGTTTTAATTTTATGTCGCGAATCACTAATAATTGAATTATAGGTGAAATTTGAATAAATGCTGCTGTGCTCAATATTATAGGTTCGTAAACCAAAATAAGAGTTTTGTTGATGGTTGCTTATTGCAAATTGCAAACCGGCACTTCGCCAAGGCAACTCTGGATTTACATACCCAAATTTACCCGAAAAGTCGTATCGTTCGGTTTCAATTTCGCTTCCCCAAGCATTGGTGGTTAGCTTATCGGTATCTGGGTCAAAATTCAACTCTCCAGTTTGCTTTTCGTCATTAAGATATCTTACATTTAAGAAACCTACAAAACCATTTTCAGTATCGGTATATTGCCACCGGTTCATCACATTAACCTGATTGTATAGTGGCATATCTAAAAAGTTATCATGATTTACATCATGCTTTTCTTGATGCGTGTTCCCGTGCAAATAAACACCTGTGCTCCACCTATCACTTACTTTGGTGTTATAATGTGTATTTAACTCGAATCGTTGATTACTAGCCCCATATAGGTTAACAAAGAGCTTATCGTCTTTTGTAGGCTTTTGCAATTCTGCGTTAATTTGTCCTGCAATACTTTCATAACCATTTACAACACTTCCAGCTCCTTTGGTTATTTGAATGCTTTCCACCCAAGTGCCTGGTGTAAATGTCAACCCATAAGCTTGTGCTGCACCTCGCACTGTAGGAATATTTTCCATAGCGATAAGAATATATGGACTTGTTAAGCCCAACATTTTTATCTGTCTGGTTCCAGAAATTGCATCTGCAAAATTTACGTCAATAGAAGGGTTGGTTTCAAAGCTTTCAGATAAATTACAACAAGCAGCTTTTAATAATTCGTCACTACTTACGTTAATTACATTTTGAGCTTCTATATAAGACCTTGAGGTTGCTTTTTTTCTAGCAACTAATTTTACTTCGTCTAAACTACTCTTGGAACTTAAAGTTGCTTTCAATTTTTTTGTGGGATTTACCACATCTAAAGTATCTGAAGTAAACCCTACATAACTCACAACAAGATTCTTGTACGATTTTTTATATGAGATTGAAAACTTTCCGTCAAAATCTGTTACCACCCCTACTTCTGTATCGAGCCAATATACATTAGCCCCTAAAAGTGGTTTGTTTGTTTCCCCCTCATAAACGACACCTTCTACTTGAGTTTGAGAAAGTGCAAGTATAGGAAGGAAAGATATAACTAAAGTTATTATTATATTTTTCATTATTTAATTTAAAAATTTTATGGATAGGCTTCTAGAAGATAGCTTCTCAAGTCTTCAAAGAAGAAAAGAGAACTGTCTTGATTTCATAAAATTTAAAAATCAAATTAAAAAGTGTTGATGGAAAACTTGAAAGTCACGCACCAAAATAGGTGAAATGTAATGTCTATGAGGAACAACCTGTCTTGACGAGCTTTCAAAAATGTAGGAATATGATTCTGAAAAAGCTAATAAGAACAGTTGCTGATGATAATCTAAATCATCAATTTTTTTATGAATGACCACTTCTTGCCCCTCTACTATGTCTATTACATCATCACAACAATCGGGTTGTGTAACGATGGTTTCTTTAGAAGAATCAGAACAAGGTTCATTAGAGCATTTTTCTACTTGGGTAAAAACAGCCGAATCAATAAGGAATCCACTACAAAAATGTTTTTTTATAGTAAAAGAACTAGTTGACAATAAAATTAATATTGCCAATAGAAAAGAAAAAAAACTATGTAGAAATTTTAGTTTCACGATGCAAATTTACTAAATTTCAGCTATTAAAAAACAATAGCATTAAAGGCTTATTTATTATTTTTTAGCTTATCTTTGCCGCTTGATTACCAAAATGGTATTCAGTACATAAAAATCATTTTAATAATATTGGCATGTATTTAACTGCAGAAGAGAAACAAAAATTATTCAAAAAACACGGGAAGTCTGAAAAAGACACCGGTTCTACCGAAGGACAAATCGCTTTGTTTACACAGCGTATTGAGCATCTTTCAAAACACCTTAAAACTAACCAGAAAGATTTCAACACAGAAAGATCTTTGGTAAAGTTAGTAGGTAAGCGTAGATCGCTTCTTGATTATCTAATGAAAAAAGATATTCTAAGATACCGTGCAATTGTTAAAGAATTAGGATTACGTAAGTAATTATTTTTAAGGGGCTTTTTTAGCCCCTTTTTTGATTTTTTTCTATTAAAAATAGAAAAACATAGAAAAGCTACCCTTAGGTTTTTCATTGGTCACCACAACAACACAACTTTTGTCCGACAACCGGACATCGACCAATTTTAACTGTGCATACTCTTCCGATACATTTCGGGGTGCACAACAATGAAAAACAATATGATACCTAAAGTATTTAAAGAGGTTATAGACCTTGGTGATGGTAGAGAAATCTCTATCGAAACCGGAAAATTGGCAAAACAGGCCCACGGCTCTGTTGTTGTACAATCTGGAAAATGTATGTTGCTTTGTACTGTAGTTTCTAACTACGAACAAAAAGACCTTCCTTTTCTTCCTTTAACGGTAGATTACCGTGAAAAATTTGCTGCATCTGGACGTTACCCAGGTGGTTTCTTTAAAAGAGAGGCAAGACCTAGTGATGGTGAAGTTTTAACCATGCGTTTAGTAGACCGTGTTTTGCGTCCATTATTTCCAAAAGATTATCACGCTGAAACACAAGTGATGATTCAGTTAATGTCACACGATGATGACGTTATGCCAGATGCCATGGCTGGATTAGCTGCATCTGCAGCGATTCAACTTTCTGACTTTCCTTTTGAATGTGCTATTTCTGAAGCACGCGTAGGACGTGTAAATGGTGAGTTCATCATTAACCCAAGTCGTGCACAGTTAGCGGAGTCTGACATCGATATGATGATTGGAGCTTCAGCAGAGTCTGTAATGATGGTTGAAGGTGAAATGAAGGAAATTAGCGAAGAAGAAATGGTAGAAGCCATTAAGTTCGCCCACGAACACATAAAAAACCAAGTAGCTGCGCAAATGCGTTTAGCTGATGCCTTTGGTAGAAAAGAAGTACGTGAATACGAAACAGAAGGAAATGAAGATGCTGATCTAGAAAAGAAAGTTCATGATATGGCATACGACAAAGTGTACGCCGTAGCTAAAGCAGGCTCTTCAAAGCACGAAAGAGGCGCAGCATTTTCTGAAATAAAAGAAGAAATCAAAGCCACTTTTTCCGAAGAAGAATTAGAAGAATTTGGTGATTTAGTTTCAGATTATTACCGCAAAACTGAAAAAGCTGCCATTCGCGACCTAACCTTAAACGAAGGAATGCGTTTAGATGGTAGAAAAACAGACGAAATTAGACCAATCTGGTGTGAAGTAGACTACTTACCATCAACACACGGTTCTTCTATTTTTACACGTGGAGAAACACAAGCGTTGGCAACGGTTACTTTGGGTACTTCTAGAGAAGCTAACCAGATTGACATGCCGTCGTATGAAGGCGAAGAAACATTCTACCTTCACTATAACTTCCCACCATTCTGTACTGGAGAAGCAAGACCAATCCGCGGGACATCTCGTAGAGAAATCGGTCATGGTAACTTAGCACAACGTGCGTTAAAAGGCATGATCCCTGAAGATTGTCCGTATACTGTTCGTGTTGTTTCAGAAGTATTAGAATCTAACGGTTCTTCTTCTATGGCTACTGTGTGTAGTGGTACTATGGCTTTAATGGATGCTGGTGTGCAATTAAAGAAGCCCGTTTCTGGTATTGCAATGGGATTAATTTCTGATGCAGAGTCTGGAAAATACGCAGTACTTTCTGATATTTTAGGGGATGAAGATCACTTAGGTGATATGGACTTTAAAGTAACCGGAACGGCAGATGGTATCACCGCTTGCCAGATGGACATTAAAGTAAAAGGTCTTTCATATGAAATTCTTGTAAAAGCTTTAAAACAAGCTGCAGATGGAAGATTACATATTCTTGAGAAGTTAACTGACACTATTTCTGCACCAAATGCAGATGTAAAATCACACGCACCAAAAATGGTTACAGTTAAAATTCCAAATGAATATATTGGAGCTTTAATTGGTCCAGGCGGAAAAGTAATTCAAGAGCTTCAAAAAGAAACAGATACAACTATTGTTATTAATGAAGATCCTGAAACAGAAGAAGGAATTGTTGAAATTCTTGGAACTGGACAAGAGGGAATCGATGCTGTATTAGCTAAAATTGACTCGATTACTTTTAAACCTGAAGTAGGAAGCGTTTACGAAGTTAAAGTAATCAAGATACTTGATTTTGGAGCTGTAGTAGAATATGTTGAAGCACCTGGCAATGAAGTATTATTGCACATTTCTGAGCTAGCTTGGGATCGAACCGATAACGTAACCGATGTTGTAAACATGGGCGATGTGATCGACGTGAAATATTTTGGTATTGATAAGCGAACTAGAAAAGAGAAAGTTTCTAAAAAAGCACTTGAGCCAAAACCAGAAGGCTACCAAGAGCGTAAAAGCAGTGGTGGAAGCCGTGACAACAATAGAGGTCGTGACAACCGAAACCGCGATAATAAGAGAAGAGACTAAATTTTCTTCATCATAAACTTTAAAAACGCCTTCTTAACAGAAGGCGTTTTTTTATCTGCCAATATAGCAGAATACCCATTATGGCAGACAAATACTGCCATTTCTGCACCAACCTTTTTTTAGTTAAAAAATTAACAATTAATTAATGAAAGTAGCTTAACTACTGTGTTTGTTGAGTTTATTGGAATAAATCATCAAATAATTCCGAATATTTCAAATACCAAGGTTTCTCGTATGGTCCTTGCACCCTATAGACCAAACAATTAAATAAAATTATGAAAGTATTAGTTATTGGTGCAGGAAATATGGGATTAACCTACGCCGAAGGTATGGCAAAATCGCCTTACTTGAACAGAAGAAATTTAATGATATTTGATGTTTCACCAGAAAAAACGGAAGCATTGAGTGCCATTCCGCATTTTGATGCGTATGAAAACTTAGAAGACTGTCTGCCAAAAGCAGATGTAGTTTTTGTTGCGGTAAAACCATACCATAGTGAAGACCTTTTTAAAACCATGAAAGATCAAGTCAATCAAGATCAGGTTTTTGTTTCTTTAATGGCGGGAATTACCATAGAAAGCATTCAAAAAGGATTGGGCGTTAAAAAGGTTATCCGTACAATGCCCAATTTACCAGCAAAAGTGGGTAAAGGCGTTACTTCGTTTACTGAATCTAAAGAAGTAAGCCGTATAGAACTTATTATGGTTCGCAACTTATTAGATACTACCGGCGAGGCCATTCACGTAGAAAACGAAAACTTTATAAATGCCTCTACTGGTATTTCAGGAAGTGGCCCTGCATATGTTTTCTATTTTATGCAATCAATGCTAGAAGCAGCCTTAAAAATGGGCTTTTCAGAAAACGATTCAAAAGTATTGGTTTCCCAAACATTTGAAGGCGCTGTTGCACTCTTCAACGATTCAGACCTATCGCCAAACAGTTGGATGGATAGAGTCGCTTCAAAAGGAGGAACAACTCGTGCCGCATTAGATTCTATGGAAGACAATAATATTAAAGAATTAATTAAAGAAGCTGCTTACGCAGCATTTAACCGAGCTACAGAGCTTGGACAATAAACCAAACATTAAAACAAACAACATGAGTAAAAAACGAGTGGTTATAAAAGTAGGAACCAACGTTATGACGAATAAGGACAACCGTATTGTAGGACCCATTTTAAATGAATTGGTTCGACAAATTGCCGAATTGTACGAGAATGATATTGAGCCCATTTTGGTCTCTTCAGGATCTGCAATTGCTGGTAAGGAAGTGTTAGGGGATTGCTCTTCTGACGATCCTTCAACCCGTAGGCAAATATTCTCTGCAGTTGGACAACCGCGTATGATGCGCCATTATTACAGCCTATTCCACGATCACGGAATGCGTTGTGCACAGGTATTGGCCACCAAACGTGATTTTGCACCAGGCAAACACCGTGAAAACATGATTAATTGTTATGAAGGGTTAATGAATGAAGGCGTTGTACCTATTGCAAATGAGGATGACGCTGTTTCCTTAAAAATGTCCATGTTCAGTGATAATGATGAGTTGGCAAGCTTAGTAGCCGAATTAACCCAGGCTGATGCATTAATCTTGTTAACAGATACTGATGGACTATATACTGGTCACCCAGATGATGATGATTCAGAAAAACTGGCACAAGTTCGCCACAACCAAAACGTGGAGAAATATGTTCAGAAAAATGAAAAAGGTGAAGGTGAAGGCCGTGGTGGTATGAAGTCTAAACTGAAAATAGCAAAAGAAACAGCTCGCAAAGACATTCCAACCTTTATAGCCAATGGAAAGCGTAAAAACGTAATTGTTGAGCTATTAGAAGGTAAAGACGTAGGAACCCGTTTTTACGCATAATACAAACTAATTATAAATTAAGAAAGAAAGAAATATGCAATTGATAGACACAAAAACAAAAAACAACGTACTGGAAAGTATGATCTCTATTCTCGATAAGAGAAGAGGAGATATATTAGAAGCCAATAAAAAGGATTTAGAAGCTTTTACTAGAGATGACCAAGCTTTGTATGATCGCTTGGTAGTAAACGATGCGAAAGTAGATGGCATGATAAAAGCCATTTCAGAAGTTAAAAATCAGGAAGACCCAGTAAATAAAGAAATTTCAAGTCTTACATTAGACAGTGGACTTGAGATTAATAACAGAACAGCACCATTTGGGACGATTATGATTATTTATGAATCAAGACCAGATGTAACTATTGAAGCTGCTGTACTTGCATTTAAAGCCAATAATAAAATATTGCTGAAAGGTGGTAAAGAAGCCTATCACAGTAATGTGATATTGGTAGATTGCTGGCATCAAGCCTTAAAAGAAAACAATCTTACAAAAGATTGGATCAAGATGCTGCAAATGAATCGTGAACAAACGCAAGAATTCTTGCGAAATCCTGATGAGCAATTAGATTTAATTGTACCACGTGGTGGTGAGCGATTAATTCAATTTGTGAAAGAACACGCCAAATGCGCGGTTTTAATTAGCGGTAGAGGAAACAACTTCCTTTATGTACACAAAGATGCTGACTGGAAAAAAACAATTGAAGTTATTATCAATGCGAAAACTGATAAAATTTCAGGATGTAATGCACTTGACAAGGTGTTAGTTGACAAAAACTTACCAAATTACGAAGAGAAGCTTCAAGAATTGAAAAAAGTACTTACGGCTTCAGATGTTGAAGTAATTGTAGATGACGAAGTGAAAAAAGTACTGACAGACTCTGAAGTCATTCTAGATAAAAAAGTTTGGTTTGAAGAGTTTTTAGCACTAAAAATTGCTATTGGTGCCGTTGACAGTTTAGATGATGCGATTGAAAAGATTAACCATTACAGTGGTGGTCACTCAAGTGCTATTCTAACCGAAGACAAAGAAGCTGCTAAAAAGTTTATGGAACACATAGACAGTGCAGCAGTATACCACAATGCCTCTACCCGATTCACCGATGGTGGACAAATGGGCGTAGGTGCAGAGTTAGCAATTAGTACAGACAAATTACACCACCGCGGGCCTTTAGGTCTTAAGCAATTGGTGACAAACAAATATTACGTATTTGGTGATGGTCACGTAAGAGTGTAAAAAGCCAATACACCGAAAGTCAAACAGCCTCTTTAAAAGGGGCTGTTTTTTTTATGTTCAATATTTTTTTAAAGTTTCACGCAACTTTTTCATAAAAGCTACACTATTAAGAAAGAACCATTAAACAATTAAATATGAAAACCACATTTCAACTACTATTCTTGGCTTTAACCTTATTTACTTTTTCTTGTGATAGCGACTCTATTGAAAAAGTTCCAGTTAATACAGATGTTGTTGATACAGAACTGTACGATTTAATAAAAAGGATTCCAACCGAAGATGAAGAAACCTCAATTAATTGTATTGAATTTAATTACTGGTTCAATTTATTTGTTTTTGACGAAAACATGAATTTAATCAATACAATACCTATTATAAATAATGAGCAATTTAGTGAAGTATTAGGGAGCTTAAACGATGATTATTCCATAAGCCTAAGCTACCCCATAACTGGCGAATTAAGTACTGGCAAAACCATTGAAATAACCAATAACGAAGAGCTTAAAGAAAGCATAGACTCTTGCCAAAAAGACGAAATATTAAACGAGTGCAATGGTGCTTTAACTACAGAAAATTGTATTTGGAATGTTACAGAGCCCGGTAATCCAAATGGTATATACTCTGACTCTTATTTCCAAATAGCACAAGGTGGTAACGCCACTTTTCATCATAACAGTAAAGCTTACTTTGGCAATTGGACCACTTATTTTATTGAAGACCAACTTCATCTTAATATCTTTTTAAATGACACTGGAGCAATTGGAGCTGACTGGAATTTTGATTGGGAATTAGACTATACAAGCGACACTTCAATGATTATCAGTAATGACACAAGTTTGTTTAACATTGCTATCAACTGCGATTTACCATGTAAAGAAACTACTTATACAAGCTGTGAATTTGAAGACAATCCTGGTTTTGCCGAGTTCAATTTAAAGGACTATTTAGCTTGCTTGGAAATTTCTCCCTTAAGCAATGACGCAAAAACACAACAATTTTCTTTTTATGAAACAGAAGAAGATGCTGAAAATGAGACAAATGAAATTTCAGGAGAAAATTATACAAACACTACAAATCCACAGCAAATATTTGTTCGTACTGAAGATGAAAAATCTGGAAGCTTAATCAACATATTTCAGTTTACAATAGAAGCTATTTCATGTCCATAATAAATTAAAAAATCATTTTCTTTTTACTACTTTAAGTCAAAGTAAAAAATGAGTATTTGAATATAAAAGATTTAATAAAACGATGTAAAAAAAATGATCGAGCAGCTCAAAATGAACTGTTCGAAAAGTACAAAAACACCCTTTATTTTTTATCATTGAAATATTGTAGAAATGAAGCAGATGCCGAAGACAATACCCACGACGCTTTTATCACCATTTTTGAAAAGATAAAAAGTTTTAAAGGGAAAGGTTCTTTTGAAGGATGGATGAAACGAATTACCATCTATAAAGCAATTGCTAAATACAAAACGAGAAAACCTATAGCCGTTGATTATAAAAACGATCTTTTAGAAGACACAACCATAGAAAAAGATACCATGAATTTACCGCTTGAAACATTGCTGCATATGGTTCAAAAACTGCCCGATCAATATAGGTTGGTTTTCAATTTGTATCAACTGGATGGGTTTTCCCATAAAGAAGTAGCAAAACTACTATCTATATCTGAAAGCACTTCAAAATCTAATTACCATCGAGCGAAGCAAATTTTAAAAGATGCTATTTTAAAACTGAAAAACAACCCAAAAAAATTGTATGATGGAGCATAAAAAAGACATAGGAACTTTATTTAAAGAAAAGCTCCAAAATAAAGAAACAAAGACAAAAAGTGGCCTTTGGGAAAAGATAGATGTTTCATTAACACAAAGAGCAAAAAAACGCAGAAAAGCTTATTGGTCATGGGGGATAGCCACAGGGGTTTTAATAATCACTGGAATAGTTTTAACAATTGTTTTTTCTGAAAACAATAATAAGCCAACACAGCAATCAAACCCACTAACCACAGAGGTTGAAAACAATTTGAATAATTACAAAAAATCTGCAGTTTCAAAATTAGACTCAATTGAAAATGATTCTAAAACCGGCAAAAAAACTACATCAATTGAGATAGATTCAACACAAAAAATATTACCTGAAACAACTACTGATAATATTTCGAAAAATTCAGAAAATTCTGAAGAAAACACCTCTACTATTGAAGAAAAAAAGTCTAGAAAGTTAAATACAAAAAGTGTTGAAAAGGGTTTTGATTCTTTCAGAAAAAAAACAGTATATCGCTATTATAACAGCCAAGACAGCACAATTATAGAAACGGCCAACAGAACTTTAATCGATAGTTTGATAAACCTTGAGCAAACAGAAAAAACAAGTGATTCAATAAAATAATTTAACTTTTTTGTAACATTTGCACGCCTCTTTACGTATAATTAAATAGAAGGGTGAAATAAGCACCCACAAACCCATTTAACACTACATGAGACAGTTAAAAATAACAAAACAGGTAACCAATAGAGAGACCGCCTCTTTGGACAAATACCTTCAGGAAATTGGAAAGGTTGACCTGATTACTGCGGAACAAGAAGTTGAACTGGCACAGCGCATAAAAGCAGGTGACCATCTAGCATTAGAAAAACTTACTAAAGCTAATTTACGTTTTGTTGTTTCGGTAGCAAAACAGTACCAAAATCAAGGTTTGACCCTACCGGACCTTATAAATGAAGGGAATCTGGGCCTTATTAAAGCTGCAAAACGTTTTGATGAAACCCGTGGTTTTAAATTTATCTCCTATGCGGTTTGGTGGATTCGACAGTCAATTCTTCAAGCATTAGCTGAGCAATCTCGAATAGTTAGGTTACCTTTGAATAAAATTGGTAGTATTAATAAAATTAATAAGACCTTTGCTTTTTTAGAGCAAGCAAATGAACGCCCGCCTTCTGCTGAAGAAATAGCAAAAGAGCTGGATATGACCATTACCGATGTAAAGGAGTCGCTAAAAAATAGCGGTCGCCATGTATCGATGGATGCTCCACTTATTGATGGAGAAGACTCTAATCTATATGATGTATTGCGAAGTGGTGAATCACCAAATCCAGATCGTTCATTATTGCATGAATCTCTAAAAACCGAAATTGAACGTTCTTTAGACACATTAACCCCTAGGGAAGCCGATGTAATTAGGTTGTATTTTGGTTTGTGTGACCAACACCCTATGACGCTCGAAGAAATAGGAGAAACATTCGATCTTACCCGAGAACGTGTAAGACAAATTAAAGAAAAAGCAATTAGAAGGTTAAAACATACTTCAAGAAGTAAAATATTGAAAACCTATTTAGGGTAACCCTAAGAAGAGTACGACAGTATGAGGTTTTCGTTTAGACGGAAATTAAAGACTGTTCGTTTTTTGATTGATGAATGACCTCCGGCTGATTACCGGAGGTTTTTTTATCGTATTTTTGATATATTCAAAATTTTCTGAAAATGGTATATACTATCTGTTATGTAAGCAGTGAATCTGATGAGTTAAAAGAAAACCAATTAGAGGAAATCTTTTCTACAACAAAAATCAATAATGGCAGTGAAGACATCACAGGTATTTTATTATATTACTACGGAAATTTCCTGCAAGTTTTAGAAGGTGAAAAAGATATGCTTCTCAACCTTTTTGAAGACATAAAAAAAGACAAGCGTCACAAAAACATAATTACCATCTTTAACAAACAAAACGAACATCGTATCTTTGAAGGATATAAATCAGGCTTTAGTATTATTAAAACAAAGTCAGATTTAAAAAACTTGAAACAATATTTAAATAAGACAAAAGACACTACCCCTTTTTCAAAAAGTGTTTTAGGTCTTTTAGAACCTTTTTTAATTTAAACCATGAGCCAAACCATTTTAGCACCTTCCATCCTAGCAGCAGATTTTGCCAACCTCAAAAAAGACATCGATATGGTAAATAACAGTGAAGCAGATTGGTTTCACTTAGATGTTATGGACGGCGTTTTTGTTCCGAATATTTCTTTTGGAATGCCTGTTATCGAAGCTATTTCAAGACATGCAAAAAAACCACTGGATGTTCACTTAATGATTGTTCAACCAGAACGATATGTAAAAGATTTCGCTCTGTTAGGCACCAACATTTTAACTGTTCACTATGAGGCTTCTACGCATTTACACAGAACTTTGCAAGCCATCAAAACTGAGGGGATGCAAGCTGGTGTAGCTCTAAACCCACATACTAATATTTCAGTTTTAAAAGATACAATCGAAGATATTGATTTGGTATGCTTGATGAGCGTAAACCCTGGCTTCGGCGGACAATCTTTTATTGAAAACACTTATGAAAAAGTGAGAGAGTTGAAAAAGCTTATTTCAGAAAAAGGCGCTTCTACAAAAATTGAAATCGATGGCGGGGTGACCAATAAAAATGCAAAGCAATTGGTTGAAGCCGGTGCAGATGTATTGGTAGCGGGTAGTTATGTTTTCGGTTCAGAAAACCCAACTGAAACTATTAAAAACTTAGTTAAGACAACACAATAATTAAACAGTATTTTCTAAGCAAAACACCAAGTTATTTGTTTTCTTTATTTTTTCATAACTTTATGATTAACAGAACCATAAAAACAACTCTCGCTTAATATAATGATGTATTAGGTAGGGTATTTTTAGGCATGCTTGTTTTATTATAAAGGGATAAATCATGAAAACAAAACTACTAATCAGCTTATTTTTAATAGGTTTAACTTTTCAACTTCAAGCTCAGACAGACCCAAACTGGACATACATCCGTTCAGATAACACAGGGATTGGCGGTCAATTACATTACACCATTAAAGGAGATGATTTTAATAATATATGGACGGGAGGCTATACATCTTCTTCTGAGGAAGGCAGCTTGGTTCGCATCGCCACTAGCGATACCGTTTATACCAACTGGGGAACTTATGCAGAAAATTATTTGCCAAATGGACTCATATTCGATATTGAGTTTGACCATACAGGTATTATTTGGGTAGGTACCGAAAAAGGTATAGCCACTTCGAGTAATGGGTTGGACTGGCAACATTACGACACTACTAATTCACCTCTCTTAGCAGACCAAACAGAAGGAATGGCCGTTGGCCTTAGTGATGACCTTTGGGCCGTAACCACTAATGCTGACAATTCTATAAACGGAGTGGGTTTTTACAACGGAGCCACTTGGGAATACTATACAAGTTCTAATTCTGACCTGCCTGCAGGAACTAAATTTAATGATATCGCAATTGATGCAAACGATATTAAATGGATTGCTTCAGAAAATGGACTGATTAAGTATGATGGTATAGAGTGGACACAATTTACCACTGCCAATAGTGGATTATCTGCAAATACCATTTACGAAGTTGTAATTGACAACCAAAATAGAATCATGGCCTTAGTGGGAAGTGCCGTAGATATTTTTGATGGAACTAACTGGACACACATAACCAGTGACGATTTACCCGTTTCAAGTATGAACGCATCTTCAATAGCCATACAGGATGATAAAATTATTTTAACTGAAGGTAGCAACCGCAGAGCATTGATTTTTGATGGAACCGATTGGACAGTGGAAACCACAAATTATTCCATTTTCGACTGCCATATAGATACCGATGGAAATTACTGGGTATCTGGCTCAGGAGTAGTAGGAAAGTTTGATGGTGCCGAATGGACAAGATATACCCGTAACAATACCGGATTGCCCGATAACTTTAACGACGATATTTTTATTGACAGCCAAGGCCGCAGATGGTTTGCCAATGGACAAGGCGGCATACAAGTGTTTGATTGCCCCAATTGGGAAGTATATGGCCCCAACAATGAAGGCCTCTTCCCTAACCCACAACCACAATATCAAACAACCATAGGTACTTCAATCACTGAGGATAGTGACGGTGATATTTGGTTTACTTACGATGGAACATCTGGCTATGCCATCCAAATACCCGACGGAAATTATAGTGATTATGCATCCTGGATTATTTGGGATAATATTACTGCTCATCCTAATCTTCAGCTTGTCCAAGAAGTAGAATCTACAGATAATGGTTTAGTCTTTCTAAGAACCTATTACGGAAATACATTTATGTATGACAAAGCTGCTGATTCTTGGACTCAATGGGATCTCTCAAATGGGTTAACTAGCAATCCGGATTGCCTTACAGGGCGTACTGGAGGAAAAATGTATTTGGGACATTATCAAGGTATCGACATATACGATAATGGCACTTGGAGCAGAATGGACTTAGCATCTACAGGAATTGAACACGTTAATGACATTCAGTTTGACAATAACGACATAATGTGGCTTGCAACCACAGGAGGACTTTGGAAATATGATGGCGCAGATTGGACCAATTGGAACACTACAAACAGCAATATTGCCGCAGATAATGTAAGGGCGATAGATATTGATGCCAGCAATAACATTTACTTAAGCGCGTATAACACTCAAACTTGGCCCTATTACGGAGGTATTTCTTATTTTGGTGGAACAGGCGATACATTTACAACGTTCTTAGCTGAAAGCTCCCCTTTGGCACACAAACAAGCTGAAGATATTGCAGTAGATGAATTTGGTAATATATGGGCTTTGACACAAAGTGAAGGTTTCAGTATTTACAACCCCAATGGCATATCTGGATTTGAATGTATCAACAGATCCCTGGACCGAACCCTTGGAACCCCTGAAGTAAGTTTTGATGCTTTAGAAAAAGGAATTAGCTACCCCAACCCCTTCTCTGAGACAACGACCATTGCATTTAATTCTGATAATGCAAAACCCGTTTCAATTTTAATTTTTGATGTATTGGGCAGAAAAATAGAAACCCATTCTATAAAAAATATTGTGACAGGGAAAAACAGCTATACTTTAAATCTAACGAGTCAGCCTAGCGGAATTTACTTTTGCAATATTATTTCAAACAAAAAAAGCAAAACAATAAAATTAATCAAACAATAGGTTTTATCTAAAAAAAGCCTGCTCTGGAAAACCAAGTAGGCTTTTCTTATCTTTGCGGTAAAAGAATACATTGACTAACAAAAAAGATGTCCTCATCATAGGCGCCGGCCCCATTGGAATTGCTTGCGCCCTTGAATGCAAAAAACACAATTTAGATTACATAGTGATTGAGAAAGGGACACTAACAAACTCTCTCTATAATTACCCACTGAATATGACCTTTTTTTCCACTTCAGAAAAATTGGAAATCGATGAAATCCCCTTTATCAGCAACAACCCGAAACCTACCCGAAATGAAGCGCTAGAATATTACCGACGGGTAGCTACTTCAAACAAGCTCAATATTAATTTATACGAAACCATAACAGGGGTTGAAAAAGAAGCAGACGGAAGTTTTAGTGTTACTTCAGAAAAAAATAATTACCGTGTAAAAAGCGTAGTCGTAAGCACTGGATTTTACGACATCCCCAAACTATTGAATGTTCTGGGGGAAGACCTTCCAAAAGTGTCTCATTATTTCAAAGAAGCACATCCATATGTAATGCAAAAAAACATTGTGGTTGGAGCGAGCAATTCATCTGTGGATGCTGCATTGGAAATTTGGCGCAAAGGAGGCGATGTTACTATGGTGGTAAGAGGTTCTACAATTGGCGAACGTGTAAAATACTGGGTAAAGCCCGATATTGAAAATAGAATTGAAGAAGGAAGCATTAAAGCTTATTTTAATTCAGAAATTAAAGAGATTAAGGAAACCGAAGTAATAATTGATACACCTGAGGGAGTAATAACTGTTCCCAACGATTTTGTTATTGCATTGACTGGGTATCGCCCAGATTTTGCTTTTCTGGAAACATTAGGCATCGAGTTGTCTAAAGAAGGAAAATATTTTCCCAAATACAATCCAGAAACAATGGAGAGCAATGTGGCTAACTTATATTTGGCTGGCGTTATTTGTGGCGGCATGGAAACCCATAAGTGGTTTATTGAAAATTCGCGGATTCATGCTAAAATAATAGCTAAGTCTATTTCAAAGAAAATCAATAGCCAGCAAAAGTAAAATTGAGGAGTTGCCTTGTATATTTGTAGAGTTCTGGGAAATGTTCTTTAAAATCGTTTGGTGATTCTATAAAATACTCAGCTAAGACTGCCATAAACTCGTATTGGTTGGTAAATGCGTAGTTTCTGAAATAACGTGTTTTATCTAACGTATCTCTTACTTCTTGTACTGTCAATCTTTTCAAGATATTCTGAAATTGCTTTTGAAACCTCAAAGAGTCCACATCTCGACTTTGCATAGCTTCCAATTGCATAGCATGCATAAACTCATGAATACCCAGATTAAGATTGTCATCAGTAATTTTATAGCCTTTTTCAAAATGCTTCCAAGATAAAATAAGTGCTCTTTCCCTTGGGTTAAATTCTCCTTTATGGTTTGCTTGGTTTACAGTGCTGTAAAACTCGTTAGGATATAGCAGGATGTAATCAATAAGCCCGTAATTATAGTTTCTCCTTCCAAAGCTCAGCATACAAGCAGTTGCAGCTATCAACAGTTTCATTTTTTTATCCACTTTCATTTCTTGTCTGCCTACGAACTTTTTTTGCGAAATAAACATAACTATTCGATGCTGGAACTGCCTTTGTTCCTTTATTGACAGTAAATTATAGAAATAAAAACCCTTTTTGAGTACTTCTATTTCTTCTTTATTTAACTTTTTATAGATTAAAATGTATCTATACAAGGGTTTGTTCATTACGTTAGCATACCAATTTTCAAAAACATGGAATAAGAAGAAAGCGAATCCTAAAAGAACTATAGGATATGCGTAAGGAGCCATCCAGTCTATGTTTTCGAGTCTAAGCACGTTTTATTTTGTTTAAAGAAAGAATCAATAATTACCTCTTACATAACGCACTAAGGCATAAAATATTAACATTTAAACATTTGATTACTAACCTTATAAAAAAATGTTAAAATATTGATAAAAAATTTAACGTTTAATTCATGCAAAAAGTAAGTAATTTGAATAGTTTTGTAACAAGCTTAACAAAAAATACATATATGAGACAAAAATTTAAAATTCTGTTAACGTTACTGTCTTTCGTAATGGTGCAAACTATGTTTGCTCAAGAGAAACAAATTACGGGATCAGTACAAGATGCGTCCGGAGTTCCTTTACTGGGAGTAAACATTTTAGTAAAAGGAACGTCGACCGGAACACAAACCGACTTCGATGGAAATTACACTATTGAAGCATCGACTGGTGAAACCTTAGTATTTAGTTACGTAGGGTACACACCTAAAGAAGTGGTTGTAGGCGAAAGCAGTACAATCGATGTTGTTCTTGAGCAAGGAGAAGCTCTTGAAACTGTTGTAGTAACCGCTCTTGGTATTTCTAGGGAAAAGAAATCTCTTGGATATTCCACACAGCAGGTTAGCAGTGATGAGTTGAACGTAACTAGACCTAGTAATGCTATTAATTCATTATCAGGTAAGGTTGCAGGTGTTCAAATTACAAATCCAACCGGTAACTTAGGAGGTTCTTCTAGAATTGTACTAAGGGGTATTGGTTCTGTTACAGGTGAGAACAAACCTTTAATTGTTGTAGATGGTATTCCTTTAGACAACTCAAACTACAACTCTACTACTGCTCAAGTTGGTAGTGGTGGTCGTGACTATGGTGATGCTGGTTTTGACATTAACCCAGACGACGTAGAAAGTATAAACGTACTTAAAGGTGGTGCTGCAGCAGCACTTTATGGTTCGAGAGCATCTAACGGTGTTATCCAAATTACTACTAAATCTGGTAAAGAAGGTAAAGGACAAGTTACCGTAAACTCAGGTGTTACATTTGAGACCGTAAACATCCTACCTCAAGTACAGAAATTATACGGTGGTGGTGCTGGTGATCCAAACACGATTGAGCAAAGTACGTTCGATACCGCTGTAATTAATGGTACTACATATAATATTGTGGACTATGCAACTGATGAATCCTGGGGGCCTCGATACAATGGACAACAAGTATTACATTGGGATGCATTTGATCCAGAATTTCCACAAGACTTCTTAAACCCTAGAGAATGGAAATATCCTAAAAATGATAGAGAAGATTTCTTTAACACGGGTATATCTTTCAATAATGGTGTTGCCTTTACACAAGGTACAGAAGACACTCAGTTCCGTTTATCGGTAAACAATACTAAAACAAAAGGTATTGTTCCAAACTCTGAACTTAATAAAAATACTGTTAACTTTAACGGATCTTCTCAAATTTCAGAGCGCCTTAAAGTTGATGCTGGTGTTAACTTTACTGTTACAGATGGTTTCAACAGACCTGAATCTGGATATGGAGACAACAGTGTTATTTTGCAACTATACCAATTTGGTCAAACTTCTTTAGATTTTGAACGTTTGAAGAAATTTCAATTGCCTGACGGAACACAAAGAACGTGGAACCGTATAGCTTTTGACAATCCTAAGGCAAGATATACCGATAACCCTTACTGGATACTAAATAAAAACATTGCTACAGATAAGAGAACTCGTTGGTACGGTAATTTAGGGTTGCAATATGATATTACTGACAAAATTTATGCAGTTGGTAAAATTTATGCTGATACCTATAACCTAAGAATCAATGACAATGTATCTTTAAGTGAAATTTCAACGCAAGTTGCAAGACATAACGAAGCAGATAGAAATTTCCAAGAAGTAAACTATGAAGCTCGTTTACACTATGATGACAAATATTTTGATGACAAATTAAGTCTTAATGCCTTTGTAGGTACCAACAGAAGAGATGCTGAATTTCATAGATTAAGTGGTTTTTCTAATGGTGGTTTAGTTGTGCCAGGGATTTACAACTTAAGCAACTCTGTTGATGATGCAACTGTTACAGAGTTTGATTCTAGAAGAAGAACAAATAGTGTATTTGGTTCTGCCTCTTTTGGATATGATAACTTTGCTTATGTAACAGTAACTGGTAGAAATGACTGGTCTTCAACCTTACCTGCAGCAAACAATTCATTCTTTTACCCATCCATTAATGGTAGTATAGTGTTTTCACAATTCATTGATGCATCTTGGTTATCTTTTGGTAAAGTAAGAGGTGGTTATGCTGAGGTTGGTAGTGATACAGAGCCTTATAGATTACGTAACACATTTGCTTCAGACGTTTCATTTTTAGGAACGACTCAGTTCTTAACACCAAATGCAAACAACAATAACACGTTAAGACCAGAGCTTAAAGAAACTTGGGAAGTAGGTCTTGAAATGGCTTTCTTTGACCGCCGTTTTAGCTTTGATTTAACGTATTACAATGAGCTAACGAACGACTTGATTACACCAGTACAAGTACCAGTATCAACAGGATTTAATTCAACTTTTGTGAATGCTGGTCAATTGGAAAATAAAGGTATTGAAGCCTTAGTAAATATTACTCCAATAAAAACGGATGATTTTTCTTGGGATATTACTTGGAACTTTGCCAAGAACGAAAATGAGCTTGTAAGCCTTTTTCAAGATGTTGAGTCTTTAGTACTTGCAAACTATACATTTAACGGTGTTACCTTAAATGCAGTTGTAGGTGAGCCTTACGGTGTAATTAGAGGTACAAACTATGTTTACGATAACGAAGGAAATAAAGTTATTAATGCAAACGGAAGTTATGCTGAAACTCAAAATGTTGAGAACTTAGGAAGTATCCTACCAGACTACAACATGGGTATTAGAAACAGCTTTACCTATAAAGGTATAAACCTAGGTTTCCTTATTGACGTTCAAAAAGGAGGTAAGTATAGATCTCTTACAAACATCTGGGGTCACTACTCTGGTATCTTGGAGTCTACTGCTGCTAATAATATTCGTGAAGAAGGTCTTGTACTGGACGGTGTAACAGGAACTGTTACATATGATGACGAAGGAAATTACACAGTAACAGATACAGCACCAAATACAACACGTATCTCGGCTCAACAATGGGGTCAAGGATTCTTTACAGGAAATGATGCTCAAAACGTTTTTGATGCAGACTACGTGAAGTTACGTGAAGTATCGATAGGATATACATTCCCATCAAAATGGTTTGATTATGTTGACTCTGTAAGAGTTAGCGCATTTGGTAGAAACCTTGCAGTATGGGGATTAGACAATGATAACTTTGATCCTGAAGTTGCTAGTACTGGTAGTGGAAACATCCAAGGAGCAGAAGGTGGTTCGTTACCATCAACAAGATCAATAGGATTTAATGTAGAATTAAAATTTTAAAAAAATGAAAAAGATATTAATTGTAACAGTATTGTTTGCAATATCCTCCGCATTTATATCGTGTAGTGAAGATATTGAGGACTACAACAAGAACCCAAACGCACCGGAAGTTGTTCCAACTAATACGGTATTCAACGCTGCTACTAAGCAATATGTTGATAGAATGCGAAGCGCCTTCAACAGTGGTAGATTAACACTGAACTGGGTAGAGTATTGGGGACAAAATGCTTATGCAGATGAAGACCGTTATTTGTTTAGAGAAACATCAGCGGAATCTCTGTATAATGCGTACTTAACCGCTAATGAGTTTAAAACCATTATTGATTTAAATACAGATCCAGACAGTGCTGCTGATGTAGCTGCTGTAGGTGCAAATGAAAACCAGATTGCTGCTTCTAGAATTATGTTAGCATATCTGTTCCATAAACTTACAGATACTTTTGGAGATGTACCTTATTACTCATATGGTAGCGATGATCCAGAATTTCAAGCTCTTAATGTAGAAGAAACGCAATCACCAGTTTTTGCTACACAAGAGAAGATCTATGCTGATATTTTAAAGGAATTAAGAGAATCAGCAGACATGATATCAGTTTCAGAGCCTGTTTTCACAAGTGGAGACAACATCTTCGATGGAGATGCTTCTAAATGGAAAAAGTTTGCTAACTCGTTGATATTGAGAGTTGCAACTCGTTTAAAAGGTGTAAATGCTAGTTTAGCTAACAGTGCTATTAGCGCCGCTATTAATGACGGAGTAATGACATCAAATGCAGATAACGCTGTACAAGCGTATGGAGAGACTGATAATGAAGCTTCTCCTTGGTGGGGTGCTTTTATTACTCGTACTGATTTTGCTGTAGCACATCCATTTGTAAACCTATTAAAAGGTGATGTTGGGAATTTCTCACCAGACCCAAGGTTATTTAAAATGGCTGCACCAAAAAGTGTCAGTATAGATGATATTAAGGCTGATGATTACGAAGAAAGTACAGATTTTGCTGACTATGAAGGTATTCCTTATGCTTTTGAGCTTTTAAATCAACTTGGTAATGCTACGTATTCTTTTCCTAGTAGCAATGTATTAAAGCCAGATTATGGTGAAGTGCTTATGGAGTATGCAGAAGTTGCTTTCCTTTTATCAGAAAACAACAACTGGAGTCAAGCTGAATATGAAAACGGTGTACGTGCCTCTATGGAAAAGTGGGGTGTACCAAGTGCTGATATAGATACATTTGTTGCTGGCTTACCAGCTGCTAATCAAGCTAATGTTTTAAATCAAAAATACATTGCACTTTATATGCAAAGTCACGAAGCATATGCAGAATACAGAAGAACTGGTTTCCCTAACACAATGTTTTTACCAGGTGACTCTTATACATTACCTACAGAACAAGCAGATGATGCTGGTGTAGCGTCTTATACTTTTGTACCTGCAGTTAATGCAACAGATCTTCCATATAGAATTACATACCCTGTAATTATTCAAACTATTAATGGAGCAAACCGTCAGGCAGCAGTTGCTGGCTTAAGTAACGGTGACACCATTTTAAGTAAACTATTCTGGGATGTAAACTAATTAAATAAGTATTTTTATTTAATTTTGGTAAATGGTAAACACCAATTAATAAAAGAAGCCGCTTTAAAGCGGCTTCTTTGTTTTTTAAAGGATACAATAAAGTTGGTTAATTTTAATAGAGCCAAGAGTTATTAAATTAAAATTTAAGTAGTACTGTTGCTAATGATATTTAAAATTGGTTGAGGCAAATACATATTATAATCTTAAATCAAATTTATTAATTAAAAAAGGCTCCACACAAATCAATTGATTTGTGTGGAGCCTTTTTATTCAGTGACCGCGGAAGGATTCGAACCCTCAACCCTCAGAGCCGAAATCTGATATTCTATCCAGTTGAACTACGCGGCCTCATTCCTGCACTTCGGCTATGCTCAGCATAAACTTTGGCGGGAATCTATATTATTAACTCAATCTATTTTTTACTATTCCTGAAATGGTTTTCCCATCGGCTTGTCCAGCTAATTTCTTATTTGCCATTCCCATTACTTTTCCCATATCTTTCATTGATTCTGCTCCAGTTTGAGCAATTATATCATCAACAACCTTGGCCACTTCTTCTTCACTAAGTTGAGCTGGCAAAAAGTTTTCAATGATAGCTGCTTGTTTTAACTCAGGTTCAGCTAGGTCTTCCCTACCTTGTTCTTTATAAATTGCAGCGCTATCCTTACGTTGTTTTACCTGTTTTTGAAGCAATTTAATTTCTTCTTCTTCCGTAAGTTCTTTTTTAGTGCCACTTTCAGTCTGTGCTAATAATAAAGCTGATTTTACTGATCGTAATGCCTCTAAGGCATTGGCATTTTTTTCTTTCATTGCTACTTTCATAGCGTCCATTACCTGCTTTTGTAAGCTCATTATTTTGTTTTTTATAACAGTATGCGAAGATAGCTAATATGTTTTTATTACTAAAGAAAAAAACCCACAAGGCACGCCTTGTGGGTTTAAATATTTAAAATTTGTCTGTTAATCTACATTATCGTGCAAAAATGAATTATTACTTCTCAATTCGATATCATCATCGTCATCACTATTCACAGAAGTTCTGGAAAGAGAACCTTCAGAATCCCTTTTATCATCTAAATCTATTCCCATTCTTTTATAAGCTGGTTGATTTTCTATATCCTCTATTCGCGATCCACTGTTTCTAAACTTATAATTGAAATCTTTCATCTTCTTTTTACGCTCTTCGGTACGGTCTTTCAACAGTTTAGAGATAGGTGAATTTAATGGGTCAACCTCATTGTTATCATCGTTATTAGTGTCTTTTTCAACAGGTGCGACAGTTTTCTTTTCAAAAACCAATTCTTCTTCTGCAGCTTTATGTGTTTTAGCATCCGGTTTGGCATTTAAAAGCTCATCCTCTTTCTCCTGATAGTCATCTAAGCTGTATCGTTTAACACCTTCGTTTGAAAATTCAGTAACAGGTATTACTTCTACATGATCGTTTACCTCTATGTCTTCAACATTTGATATCAACGTCTCGTTATCTTCCTCTTCTTTTTCATACCTTTTGTTTGAATCTGAAACAGGATTTACAGGAAGATCGAACATTAGCATCTGTTCCTTACTCTCTGATGCTTTTTCTTGCTTTTGATCAGGTTTATTGGAAATAATTTTCTCTTCCTTTTTCTGAATATCTTTTTTAGGTTCTAATATTACAAAATCATTTACATCCATTTCATTGATTACCAATTGCTCAAATTCAGCAATATGATGAATATCAATTTCTTCATACGATACATCTATGTTTTTCAATAATTCTGAAGTTTCAACATAGCCTTCAAAAGGAATAGAGGTTTTTTCTTTTGGTTTTGTCACCTCAGAAACTGGAGGCATTTTATCTTCCACTTCCTCTTCTTCAAATAAAGTATGTTTAATGATTGGTTTTGCCTCCTTTATAGGTTTCTCTTCTTTTGGTAGTTCAACACGTGTAGCGCCTTGTTTTACGGATAAGTCTTGTTCTGCCTTTTGTTCTTCTTCAAGCGTATGAATAATTTTTTTACTTTCAGTATTTACAATATCATCTTGCTGTTCTGCATTAAAACCAGTAGCAATGACTGTTATACCAATAGCACCCTCTAATTCTGGGTCCTCACCTACTCCCATAATGATGTTGGCACTGTGTCCAGCTTCATCTTGAATATGATCACTTATTTCACCTATTTCATCGATGGTTATTTCTTCACTGCCCGAAACGATAAGCAACAGTACGTTTTTGGCACCTTTTATTTTATTGTCATTTAACAATGGGGAATCTAAAGCTTTACCAATGGCCTCACTTGCTCGTTTTGCCCCAGTTGCACTTGCACTACCCATTATAGCAGTACCGCTGTTAGCAAGTACTGTTTTGGCATCGCGCAAGTCAATGTTTTGTGTATAGTGGTGCGTTATTACTTCAGCAATACCACGGGCAGCAGTGGCAAGTACTTCGTCTGCTTTTGAAAAACCAGCTTTAAAGCCAAGGTTTCCATACACTTCTCGCAGTTTATTGTTGTTTATTACAATAAGCGAATCACAATTTTGTCGTAGTTTTTCAACCCCTATTTGAGCTTGTTCGTTACGGGTTTTTCCCTCAAACTGAAATGGAATGGTAACAATCCCAACGGTTAGAATGTCCAACTCTTTCGCCATCTTGGCTATAATTGGAGCTGCTCCAGTACCAGTACCACCACCCATTCCGGCAGTGATAAAAATCATTTTGGTGTTAGTAGTGAGCATACTTTTAATTTCCTCCATGCTTTCCATGGCGGACTGTTCTCCTATTTGAGGGTTTGCTCCAGCCCCTAACCCTTCGGTCAAAGAAACGCCTAATTGGATTTTAATAGGCACTGAACTATTTTCAAGTGCTTGTGCATCTGTATTGCAAATCACGAAGTCAACCCCTTTAATTCCTTGGTTGAACATGTGGTTGATTGCATTGCTACCGCCGCCGCCTACGCCAATTACCTTTATAACGTTTGATTGGTTCTTGGGCAGATCGAACGAAATGTTATCAAAATCTGTGTTGCTGCTCATATTGTTTGTTTTTGTGAGGTTCTTTTTCTTTCTTTTTTATTCTGCGTTATCTAAAAACTCCTTGAACTTTTCAGCCCATTTGTCTAGAAAACGTTTGCGTTCTTTAGGTGGCTCCTTCTCTTCTTCCTTGGCCGAGGTATTAGGCTCATCAGTTTCAACTGTTTCAGGCGCTTCAACTTGTTTTTCTTGCTGCTTTTGTTGTCTTTTTTCTTGATTATTTATACTACTAAGTACCAAGCCTACAGCCGTTGCATACGTTGGGCTCGTAGTTTCATCGTCACTACCACCTGCCAAATGCTCATTTGGATACCCAATACGCGTGTCCATTCCGGTTATATATTCTACTAATTGCTTTAAATGTTGTAATTGTGCACCACCGCCGGTTAACACAATCCCAGCAATCAATTTTTTCTTTTGCTCTTCGTGACCGTAATTTTTTATCTCTAAATACACTTGTTCAATAATTTCAACTACTCGTGCATGAATTATTTTTGACAAGTTTTTCAGTGTAATTTCTTTAGGTTCTCTTCCTCGCAAACCTGGTATGGAAACTATTTCGTTTTCTTTGTTCTCACCTGGCCAGGCAGATCCAAATTTGATTTTTAGTAATTCAGCTTGTTTTTCAATAATGGAACACCCTTCTTTTATATCTTCTGTTATTACACCACCGCCAAAAGGGATAACTGCTGTGTGGCGAATAATTCCATCTTTAAAAATTGCTAAATCTGTTGTACCGCCACCTATATCTATTAGTGCTACACCAGCTTCCTTTTCTTCCCTACTCAACACTGCATTTGCTGAAGCCAAAGGCTCTAATGTAATTGCTGAAAGGTTTAATCCAGCACTTTTTATACATCTCCCGACGTTTCTAATTGAAGAAACCTGGCCTACCACTACGTGGAAATTAGCTTCCAAACGGCCTCCGTACATACCAATAGGCTCTTTTATCTCGGCCTGCCCATCTACTTTAAAATCTTGTGGGAGAACATGAATTATTTCTTCACCAGGCAACATAACTAATTTGTGCACTTGGTTGCAGAGACGTTCAATATCGGCTTCATCAATTACTTCGTCGCTGTCACTTCGGGTTATATAATCGCTATGTTGTAAACTTCGTATATGCTGACCTGCAATACCTACCATTACATTGTCAATCTTCATTCCAGAGGATGTTTCAGCATCTTGCACAGCTTGTTGTATGGACTGTATAGTTTGGGTAATATTGTTTACTACACCCCTATGTACACCTAAACTTTTAGACCTTCCCACTCCCAAAATTTCCATTTTACCATATTCGTTTTTACGGCCTATCATGGCTACTATTTTTGTGGTTCCAATATCTAATCCTACAGCTATGTTCTCGTTTTCCATCGCTTATATTTTTGTTGCTACTACTTGGTCTCCAAATTGTAAATTGACCAACTTATAACTTGAAAGCTTATTATCTTGTTTTGTTTTCTTATAAAACGCCTTAAAGTTTTGAAACTTATTGGCTATGGCTTCTGGCTTTCCAAAAAGCACTTTAAAATTGTGTTTTCGCAACCTTAATTCAATATTCCCGTTTTGCTGAAGTTCTAACCCTATTACACTGCTTTTCATAAAAGGGTCTCCATCAATTGCCCTTAAAAGTGGTGTTACTTTTTTAAAATTAGATTCTGAAACTCCTGTAACCAACGGCACCCTTGCTGTGTAAACTACAGACAATGGCATTCTTTCGCCCCTATCGTCAATGTAATAATCTGGTGAAGCAGCTACTCTTCCCAGTGGATTTCGTTGCGTTATTTTGGCTCCAAGTGATCCATTTAAGTTTATGTACACCTCTGCATCGAGTATCATTTCATTTTCAAGCAAACGAGACTCTACCTCTTTCAAAACTAACTTATCTTTACGGATGCTCGTAACACTATCGTAATTTTGTATCAACAATTTATTAACTGTATTACGTGTTATGAAAGGGCTATTTTCATCTAAAAATTCTATGTTAATTTTGGTTAAGTTTCTACTACCATTTCGTTGTTTGGTAAAGCTGAATAAAAAAACAACTAGACCAAACAGTAACACAAATTTTATGTACTCCCAACTACGCTTCATCTTCTAAAACTTTTTTCACCTTATCCACTTCAACCCCAATATCTCCAGCACCTGCCATTATTTTTATCTTACAGCCTGAGTCTTTTATTGTCTTTGCCAAATCAACTTTTGAAACCAACTGTTTTTTATCTGAATCAATCTTTTCTAACAACCATTTTGAGGTAATTCCTTCCATCGGTTCTTCTCGTGCTGGATAGATATCTAATAGGATTATCTCGTCAAATTTTGACAAGCTTTCAGCAAAGTCATTTACAAAATCTCTTGTTCGGCTAAAAAGATGCGGCTGAAAAACAATCAATTTCTCCTTTTCAGGATACATTTCGGTTACGGCTTGGTGTAATGCGTCCAATTCAGTTGGATGATGCGCATAATCATCAATCAACACCAAATCATCGGTTTTAATTTTATATGAAAATCGACGTTGAACTCCCTTAAAACTTTTTAAAGCTTCGGGTAGGCGACGGGTTGGAGAACCTGCTAAAATCGCCATACCCAGAGCTGTTACAGCATTATGTAGGTTATGTTTTCCGGGAAGGAAAAATTTTAAATCTTTTAATACTCTTGTTGGTGTTTTTAAATTGAAAACATAGCCGCCATTTTCAATTCGAACATTTTGTGCCTCATAATCTGCCTCTTCTTCAATCCCAACAGTATTTCCTTTTAAAGGCAAACCCTTTTTAAGTAATAAATGTTCTTTTTCAGAAATCAAAGCAGCAAAATCCTTAAATGTTTTTTCAAATTCTGAAACATCGCCGTAAACATCTAAATGGTCGGGATCCATAGAAGTAATACAAGCAATATCTGGACGTAACTGCATGAAAGAACGGTCAAACTCGTCAGCTTCAACCACCGTTATTAACGTGCCGTTTGAGATAAAATTTGAGTTATAATTTTCAGAAATACCACCTAGAAATGCCGTAACCGCCATTCCTGTTTCAGCTAATAAATGACCTAAAATCGCTGAAGTTGTAGTTTTCCCGTGGGTTCCAGCTACAGCTAAGCAAAAGGTATCTTTGGTAACCTCGCCCAGCAATACTGCCCGCTTTACAATTTTATAATCCTCTTTTTGAAACCACGACAAAATGTTGTTTTGTTTAACAGCGGGTGTATTGACTACCAAGGTTGTCTCTTTATCGAAGTTGTTTTTTGAAATCGACTCAATCGAATCTATAAATGATACCGAAATATCTTCTTTCTCTAACGTTTCGGTAATAGTACTTTCCGTTCTATCATACCCCATAACATCATAGCCTTTTAACTTGCAATAACGAGCTAACGCACTCATCCCGATACCGCCAATACCGATAAAATAAAGTGTTTTTATGTTATCTAAATTCTTCATTTAATAACTCGTTTTTTGTTTAGAAATTAGCTTTTCAATTTCTCTAACAATATCTTTCGTGGCATTGGGTTTTGCCATTTTCTTTATATTTTCTGAAAGTTCTTTTTGGGTTGATTCGGAAGAAAGCAAATCTGAAAAATTCCTTTCAAAATGTTCGTCCAATTGATTTTCTTTTAACAAAATAGCCGCATTATTTTCTGAAACAGCTTGCGCATTTTTAGTTTGGTGATCCTCTGCCACGTTAGGCGATGGAATAAAAATCACCGGTTTCCCTACCAAACATAATTCGGAAACAGATAATGCCCCTGCTCTCGAAATAATAATATCTGCCGCTGCATATGCCAAATCCATCCTATTTAAATAAGCATGAACTTTAATCGCTCCAGTAGATTTGTTTTTATAAGTTTCTTCATAAAACTTCCCGCACTGCCAGATTACCTGAACGTTTTTTTCTTCAAAAAATGAAAGCGAAGTATTTATAAGCTCATTGATCTTTTTGGCACCTAAACTTCCGCCTAACACCAACAATGTTTTTTTACTCCCATCTAGATTGAAAAACTGTTGTGCTTCACTTCTTTTTTCTGAAATATCCAATAAGTCTTGTCGTACCGGATTTCCTGTAAACACTATTTTTTCAGAAGGGAAAAATTTCTCCATCTTGTTATAGGCTACACAAATAACACTCGCTTTGCTGCTCAACCATTTGTTTGTAATTCCCGCATGGCTATTCTGCTCTTGAATTAAACAAGGAATTCCTTTTTGAGAAGCACTTCGTAATAACGGTGCACTTGCATAACCTCCTGTGCCAATAGCAACAGTAGGTTTAAATTTTTTTAATATTTCTCTAGACTTCAATAAACTTGAAATCAATTTAAAAGGAAACATCAAGTTTTTTAAACTGAGTTTTCGTTGCAATCCTGAAATCCATAATCCTTCAATTTTATAACCCGCTTGTGGAACTTTCTCCATCTCCATGCGGTCTTTGGCGCCTACAAACAGAAATTCCGCTTCAGGATACCGTTGCTGAAGTTCGTCTGCAATTGCAATCGCCGGATAGATATGCCCTCCGGTTCCGCCGCCTGATATGATGAATTTATATGGTTTCACTTAAAATATCTAATGGGTTTTCTTCCCGTTCTTCTTTCTCTTTCTTTATTTGCCGGTTGGCACTTACGCTTAATACCATTCCTATTGCTAAGCACGTCATCCAAATGGAACTTCCACCACTACTTACCAATGGTAATGTCTGCCCCGTTACTGGAAACAATTCGACTGCTACAGCCATATTAATCAATGCCTGAAATACAATAGGCAAGCCCACTCCAATTACTAATAGTTTTCCGAAAATGGAAGTCGATTTATGTGCCACAATTACCAATCTGAACAGTAAAAACAGGTATAACGACATTAAAAACAAGGCTCCTACTAAGCCAAATTCTTCAACTATAATCGCGTAAATAAAATCGGAAGAGGATTGTGGTAAAAAGTTTTTCTGAATACTTTTACCAGGTCCTAATCCCGTAATTCCTCCTGAAGCGATTGCAATTTTTGCTTTTTCAATCTGATAATCTGCCTCGGTATCTTCTCCATCAGTAAAGTTTTCTACTCGACTTATCCACGTATCAACTCGGTTCGGAAATACGCCTGGAAATGCTTTTGCAGTCAAGACAAACAATGTTAAACATAATAAACCTGCGCCTAGAATGATTCCTAAATATTTTATTGGGTATCCTCCTACAAACACCAATACAACTACCATCGCAAATATAATAGCCGTGGTTGAAAAGTTAGCTGGAAGAATTAATGCTAATACTACAAATACTGGCAACCATAATGGAAGCAACGTTTCTTTAAAAGTTACAGTTTCCCCTTTAATTTTAGATAAATACCGGGCTACATAGGTTAATAAAACAACCGCCGCCAATGTGGAAGTCTGAAAGGTAACACCCACAAAAGGCACACGTATCCAGCGACTGGCATTAGCTCCATCTATAGTGGTTCCTTGCCCTAACGTTAATAACAACAATACAATAACTACTGGTAACGCAATAATGGACAGACCTCTAAAATAATGAAACGGTATTTTGTGTACGCCATATAAAATGGCAAACCCTAACAATAGATGGGCAAAATGTTTCAGCAAATACGGTAACGTACTTCCATCCCCGTACAAATATGCCAAATTACTACTAGCACTATATACAGGCAAAAAAGAAAATACAGCTAACAGCGCAACAGTAGCCCAAATTACCCGATCTCCTTTTATATGTTGAAATATTTCCCGCATTGGTATTCTTCTTATTTTTTATAAAAGCCTTACTGACTCTTTAAACTGTCTTCCTCTATCTTCGTAGTTTGTAAACAAATCGAAACTAGCGCAGGCTGGCGACAGCAATACATTATCACCTCTCTCTGCCAATCTATATGCTATTTGCACAGCTTCTTTCATCGATTGTGTTTCTACAATCATATCTACTATATTACCAAATTGTTTGGTTAGCTTTTCGTTATCAACTCCTAGGCAAACAATAGCCTTTACTTTTTCGTTTACCAACGGAAGTAAATCCGAGTAATCGTTTCCTTTATCTACACCACCAACTATCCAAACAGTTGGGCTTTCCATGCTATCTAACGCATAAAATGTAGCGTTTACATTAGTGGCTTTAGAGTCGTTAATGTACATGACATTATTAATCTTTAATACTTTTTCAAGACGGTGTTCAACACCTTGAAAGCTTTCCATCGATTCGCGGATGGTCGCTTTTCTAATCTTTAAAAGTTTAGCGACAGTCGAGGCTGCCATAGCATTCTTGGTATTGTGTTCTCCTTGTAAACCTAAGGTTGAGATTGGCATAGTAAATTGGTTATTATCTATTGTTATTATTATTTCGTTGTTTTTTATATATGCGCCTTGTTTCAACTCTTTTTTTGTTGAAAAAGGCAGTAATTGAGATTGTATTGGGTGCTCTGAAAGCCATTTTGTAATTACTTTATCGTCTGCGTCATAAATAAAATAATCGTCAGCCGTTTGATTCATTGCTATTCTAAATTTTGCAGCAATGTATTTACTGAAATCGTGATCATACCTATCTAAATGATCCGGCGTAATGTTGGTTAAAACAGCTATATGTGGTTTAAATGTTTCAATTCCGTCCAATTGAAAGCTACTTAACTCCAACACATAGCTTGTAAACTTTTCTTCAGAAACCTGCTCTGCAAAACTTTTTCCTATGTTTCCACCCAAAGCGACATTCAAGCCACCGTTTTTAAGTACTTCATAAGTTAGCGTTGCGGTTGTGGTTTTTCCATTGCTTCCAGTAATCCCTACGATGGTTGCTTCGGTATATGCTGAAGCAAATTCAATTTCAGAAATCACTTTAACGCCCTTTTCTCTCAGTTTTGTAACAATTTTAGCCGTATCGGGAATTCCCGGGCTTTTCATTACAATATCTGCCGAAAGCACTTTATCTTCAGTATGACCTTGTTCTTCCCACTCAATCTCATTATGTATAAGAACTTGTTTATACGTTTCCTTTATTTTTCCGAAGTCTGAAACAAAGACTTCAAATCCTTTTTTCTTTCCTAACAAAGCCGTTCCTACTCCACTTTCACCGGCTCCTAAAATCACTAACCGAGTGATTTTCGATTTTCGATTTTCGATTTTCGATTTACCCATTACGATTCATCCTACTTTTTACAGTTTTTATTGATGCAACTGTAATAGATAATAACTCATTTGTTTCACTGTGCAATCTTTTAATTTCTTGGTGTTCCTTATCACTTATTTCTAGTAAAATTTCTAACCAAAACATACTCTCATCAGCTTCTTCTTCAACAATTTTGAGTTTGTTTAAAAAGTCTCTATCAGATTTACCTCTACATGCAGCCCTGTAATTTGCTCCAACTGAACTTGAACTTCTAATTAGTTGATTGCAATACGCATTGTATTCTCTCGACAAAGGAAACTTTGCACATAACTTTCCAGTATCTACAGCAAATCGAAACATTCTCTTTTTTAATTCATTCTTCATCAAATTAAGTTTAATCCCTCATTCGTACTTCGTCATTCGTAAATCGTACTTCCTTATCTATCTAATTTTAAGCGTAACAATCGTCAGAATCGCCAGAAAAATTCCTATAATCCAAAATCGGATAACTATTTTACTTTCGTGAAATCCCTTTACCTGATAATGGTGGTGTAGCGGTGACATTCTGAAAATGCGTCTTCCCTCACCAAATTTTTTCTTTGTGTATTTAAACCACCCAACTTGTAACACCACGGAAAGATTTTCCATCAAGAAGATTCCGCAGAGAATGGGTATCAACCATTCTTTGCGAATAGCAATTGCCATAACAGCTATAATTCCTCCAATGGTCAAACTCCCGGTGTCTCCCATAAATACTTGGGCTGGATATGCATTGTACCACAAAAACCCAATGAGTGCCCCCACAAAAGCTGTTATAAAAATGGTTAGCTCTCCAGTATTTGGGATAAACATGATATTCAAGTAATCTGAGAAAATCACGTTACCCGACACCCACGCAAAAATGGCGAGGGTAATTCCAATAATAGCAGAAGAACCTGCCGCTAAGCCATCAATTCCATCCGTGAGATTAGCTCCATTTGAAACGGCTGTGATTATAAAAATGACTATTGGAATAAAGATGATCCATACATATTTTGTGTACCCTTCTCCTGCCCAGCTAATCAGTTTTTCATAATTAAACTCATTTTGCTTAATAAAAGGAATCGTTGTTAATAAGGTTTTTTCTTCTGGGTTAAACTCTTCCTGTGGTGTATTTTGAGCTACTACTTCTGTATTGTTTGTAGGTTTAATTATTTTTCGTTTTACCGTAACATCTGGATGCATATACATTGTCACCCCTACGAAAATTCCTAAACCAATTTGACCTATAATTTTGAATTTCCCCGGTAACCCAGCTTTATCATTCTTAAATTTTTTAAGGTAATCATCAATAAAGCCAATGATCCCCATCCAAAGTGTGGTGACAATCAACATAATCACGTAGATATTCTCCAACTTGGCGAATAATAGAACAGGAACCAAAGTCGCCAAAATGATAATAACACCACCCATTGTTGGGGTACCCGCTTTTTCATTTTGACCTTCCAGACCTAAATCGCGAATACTCTCACCCATTTGTTTCCTTTGCAGATACTTGATTATTTTTTTTCCGTAAACCGTTGCAATGAAAAGTGATAAAATAACCGCCAAAGCTGCCCGGAATGTGATAAACTCAAAAAGGCTCGCCCCTGGGAACTGGTATTCTTTTTCTAAATATTCAAACAAGTAATACAGCATGGTTATTTATTTAGGACGGTTAAAAATTCGTTTACTATTTTAAAGTCGTCAAAATCGATTCGTTCTCCATTTATTTCTTGATAGGTTTCATGTCCTTTTCCAGCAATTAATATAATGTCGTTTTCATTCGCCATTTGGCAGGCACTTTTAATCGCTTGTTTTCTATTTGTTATCGAAACCGTTTTTTTGAAATGTTCCGCAGGGACACCCGCTTCTACTTCTTCTACAATTTTGTCAGGGTCTTCCGTGCGCGGATTGTCGCTAGTAAAGACCACTTTTGTACTTAATGTGGCAGCGATTTTGCCCATTATAGGGCGTTTTGTTGCATCACGATCACCGCCGCAACCTACTACGGTTATCAATTCTTCATTTCCGGTGCGAATGCTGTTAATGGTCTCCAACACATTTTTTAAAGCATCTGGCGAATGTGCATAATCAACAATAGCAGTTATCTTTTTTTCAGAAATTAGATACTGAAACCGTCCATCTACACTTTCCAATGTGCTCATAAGCTGAAGCAATTCTAGTGTTTCCATTCCTAAAATATCTGCAGCTCCAAAAATGGCCAACATATTGTAGGCATTAAATGCCCCAATTAGTTTTACCCAAATCTCATTGTTGTTAATTTTCAGCAACAAACCGGTAAAATTATTTTCCAATATTTGCGCTTTATAATCTGCGTAGCTTTTTAAGGCGTAGGTATATTTTTTTGCATGTGTATTCTGAAGCATTACAGCTCCATTTTTATCATCTACATTCGTCAAGGCAAAAGCCGATTTTGGCAACTGATCAAAGAATTTCTTTTTAACGTCTCGGTATTCTTTAAAATCTTTGTGATAATCTAAATGCTCGTGCGTGAGGTTGGTGAAAATCCCACCTGCAAAGTGAAGGCCTTCGGTACGTTTTTGATGAACACCATGCGAGCTCACTTCCATAAAGCAATATTCAACACCGGCTTCAACCATTTCTTGTAAATAACGGTTTATGGTTAGCGAATCTGGTGTGGTTCGTTTTGCTTCGTAACGGGTGTCATTCACCATTACTTTAACTGTAGAAATAAGCCCTGTTTTATAGCCTGCAGCTGTAAACAAATCGTACAATAAGGTTGAAATGGTGGTTTTACCGTTCGTTCCTGTAATTCCGACCAGTTTTATGTTTTCAGAAGGGTTTTCAAAATAATTGGCGGCCATTATTGCCAATGCTTTATGTGAATCGGCTACCTGAACGTAGGTTATACCATTGATAATCGTTTCAGGAAGGGTTTCACAAATAACAACTAGTGCTCCTTGTTCCGAAGCTTTTAAAATATAGTCATGACCATCTGAGACCGTTCCTTTAATCGCAACAAAAACATCATTAAGCCCAACATTTCGTGAATCGAATTCTATATTCCGAACAGCCACAGCTGTGCTTCCTATCGTTTTCTCGATTGGAATTTTATAGAGTATGTCTTTTAATACTATCACGATAATTTTAAGGTTATTTGTTGGCCGTTCTTTAAAGCTTCTCCAGATTCTATAGACTGATCGGCAACGGTGCCATTTCCTATTATTTGTACTTTTAAACCTAAATTTTCCAATAATGAAACCGCATCCATTCCCGCCATTCCCTTCACGTTAGGAACTTTAGTGTAGTGCGCTTGAGCTTTTGGGTAATAGGTTTCGTAATCTTTTTCTAAAATTGGGTCTTCTTCATCTACATTGGCTATTTCAGCAATTAATGGCGATTCAGTAAATATTTTTTGAGCGATACGTTTAAATACTGGCCCCGTAACATCTGCTCCATAATACCCTTTTTTAGTACTAGGCTTATGAATTACTACAATGCAAGAATATTTTGGGTTTTCTGCTGGAAAATATCCTGAAAAAGATGAAATATACCGACGGTCTTTTTCCCAATCATCCATCCAGTATTCCGTACGAGCTGTTCCAGTTTTTCCAGCCATGGAGAAATATTTAGAATACAAAGGTTTTCCTGTTCCTCGCCTTACAATGTTTTTAAGAATGTCTCGAATTTCATGTAAGGTTTCTACAGAACAAATTTGATCGTTTACGACTTCAGTTTCAAATATTTCCACTTCTTGGTTCCAGGCTCTTATTTCTTTAATAAACCTTGGTTTAACCATAATACCATCATTAGCGATAGCATTATAGAAAGCCAAGGTTTGAAGAGGAGTCAATCTTAAGTTATATCCATATGCCATGGAGGGAAGAGCGTTTTTACTCCATAATTCATGCCCCGGTCCCGGGATTACAGGCTTGCCTTCACCTTTTATTTTTATGCCTATACGCTTATCTAAATTCCATTCTTTTAAATGATCTATAAACTGTTCTGGGTTCTCAGAATAGGCTTCATCTATAATCGTGGCCAATCCAATGTTTGACGATACTTCTAACGCTTTTGCCACAGATATTTCACCATAACCTCCGTGCTTAGAGTCGTGAATGTACCGACCATAAAAACGTTTTCTACCATCCTTGGTGTCCACTACAGTTGTAGTATCTATTTTCTCATCTTCCAAAGCCGCCATTAAAGCCATTACTTTAAACGTAGAACCCGGCTCGTGGCTTTCACCAACAGCATAGTTTAACTTTTCATAATAATTTCCGTTGGAAGTTCTACCGAGATTGGCAACGGCTTTTATTTCACCCGTTTTTACTTCCATCACAATTACAGATCCGTGCTCGGCTTCGTAATGCTCCATTTGCTTCAACAATGCGTGATGAGCAATATCTTGAATGTTTGCATTTATCGTTGAAATAACATCATACCCATCTTGAGGCTCTACTTCATTCTCATCAAAGACTGGTTTCCATTGTCCTCGTGCAATTTTTTGTTTGAGGCGTTTTCCTTCTTTTCCGCGTAAATATTCATCAAAAGCACCTTCCAAACCTACCTCATACACTCCAGGACTATTATTTTTTTGGTCGCCTACTAAACGCTCAGCAACTTTTCCCAATGGATGTTCACGAACGGTACGCTGTTCTACTATAATTCCACCTTTGTATGGGCCTAATTTAAAAAGGGGGAAACTTTTCAGTTTTATATAATCTGAATAGCCTAAGTTTCGAGCAATTAATAAGTATCTATTTTTGTTTGCACGCGCTTTTCTGAATACATTTTGGTAATACGAAGCGGGACGGTTAAACATTTTGCCCATTTCTTTAGAAAGTGGAACAATGTTGTTTTTGAAATTCTCAGAAGAAACGGTTACGGCATCAAAACGGATATCGTATTTGGGAACTGAAGTCGCTAACAAACTACCATCTTCAGCATACACATTGCCTCTATTAGCAGGGATTGTGAAGTTTCGAGTGGTGTTTTTATGGGCCAACTCTCGGTATTCATCACCTTCGACAAATTGAATGTTCACCAATTTAACAGCAACAGCAATCGCGAAGATGAACATACATCCTGCGATAATATAAAGGCGGTTTAATATGTTCTTTTCTTCTATAGCCACCGCGTTATTCTTTGTTTATAATTTTTATTTTTTGAGGGGGCGTAACCGAGGGTTTCAATCCCCTTTTTGCCATCGCCACTTCAATTTTGCTTTCCATCCGGGTTTGCATTAATCGCTTCCGAATATCTAGATATTCACTTTTTAATTCTTTTACTTCATTATTAAGCTTCGCTATCTTATATACTTTTTTATCAGCACTATGCGAACTCGCAATCATAATCAACGCCAACAACGACAGAAAAAAGATGAAGCGCCAATTTTTAAGCGCATCGTCGTTCACCAAAAACTTTCCTTTTATTATGTTATAAAAGTTTTTCTTCATTATAGTTTTTCTGCTACCCGCAGTTTTGCACTACGAGCGCGATTATTTTCTTTTATTTCTTCTTCAGAAGGAATTATAAATTTCCCCACCGGTTTAAAAGGCACTTCTACCCTTCCAAACACATCTTTTTCAGGCTGACCCTGAAACTGTCCGTCCCGCATATAGCGTTTTACCAATCGGTCTTCCAACGAGTGGTAGCTTATTAAACTCAACCTGCCTCCAGACCTTAAGACTTCTTGCGTTTGCAGCAAAAACTCTTTTAGAACCTCAAGCTCTTGATTTACCTCTATACGAATAGCTTGATAAATTTGAGCCAATATTTTGTTCTCCCTGTGTTTTGGCAAAAAACGCCCTAATGCTTTTTTAAGCTGTTCGCTGGTTTTTATTTCACCATTGCGCCTTGCTTCAACAATCACACGTGCCATTCCGGCTGCTGCTCTTAACTCACCGTACTGAGACAGCACACTTCGCAACTGATTTTCATCATAATTATTAACCACATTAAAAGCTGAAAATTCACTCTTTTGGTTCATCCGCATATCTAAATCTGCCTCAAAACGAGTTGAAAAACCACGTTCCGCCACATCAAACTGATGTGATGAAACCCCAAAATCACCTAAAATACCGTCAACTTCTTTGTGACCGTAAAAGCGTAAGAAGCGCTTGAGAAATCTGAAATTTTCATTAACCAACAAAAACCTCGAGTCGTCGATAGCATTCTCAAGCGCATCCTTGTCTTGATCAAAGGCTATCAATTTTCCATGGTCACCAAGACGCTTTAATATTTCTCGCGAATGCCCTCCACCGCCAAAGGTTACATCTACATAAACCCCGTTAGGATCTATGTTTAACCCATCAACCGTTTCGGTTAACAATACCGGATTATGATATTCCATGGTCATCATCGTTGACATCGCCCATTACTTCCTCAGCCAGATCTGCAAAATCACTGGCAGCATCGTTAATGGCTTGTTCATATTTTTCTTTATCCCAAATCTCCACAATGTTTATTGCCGAAGAGAGAACCAACTCTTTACTCAAACCGGCAAAAGACATCAAGTCTTTTGGTATCAATAGCCTACCCGTAGCATCCAGCTCAACCGTTTTAACTCCCGCCGTGAAACGACGAATAAAATCATTGTTTTTACGGTTAAACCGGTTTAGTTTACCCATCTTGGCCATTAGCTCATTCCACTCATCCATTGGGTATAATTCAAGGCACGGTTGAAAAACCGCACGCTTTACCACAAAGCCACTTGGTGTCACCGGAGCTAATTGTTTTTTTAGCGCCGACGGCATCATGACCCTCCCTTTCGAGTCTGCTTTGCATTCGTATGTACCTATTAAATTGAGCACTAAGGGGTTAATTTTTGGCTATTGTTAGTTTCAAATATAAAGAAGTTTTACCACTTTTTACCACTTTTTACCACTTTGTTGATAAGTTTTACCACCTACTAATCTTTATGCCATTCAAGCAGGTTTATTGTTAATAACCTTTTTAATTAAAGCTTGTTAGCCTTTCATCTCTTATTGAAAAGGGACAGACTTGTTTTTATATTTTTTTTTGCAGTGAACTAGCGTCCTCTACAAAAATTAATAGCACACTGTCTGTTAGGAAGAAAGCTATTGTTCTATAATTTTGATTACTTTTGCTTCTTATAATTTCAGTATTGAATGGCAAACCAAATACACGAAGAAGGAAAATTTAAGTATATAGAACATGGCGAAGGTACGCCAGTTGTTGTTTTACACGGACTCATGGGTGGGTTGAGCAATTTTGACGGAGTTACTGATTTTTTCCCTGATAAAGGTTATAAAATTCTTATTCCCGAATTGCCTATCTACAGCATGTCCTTACTGAAAACGAACGTGAAAAATTTCGCAAAATACGTTTCAGAATTTATTGACCACAAGGGTTTTGAGGAAGTCATTTTGTTAGGCAATTCATTAGGCGGCCACATAGGTTTGCTTTGTACAAAATTATATCCTGAAAAGGTTAAGGCGCTTATTATAACCGGAAGTTCGGGCTTATACGAAAGTGCTATGGGCGAAAGCTACCCAAAACGGGGCGACTACGATTATATTCAGAAAAAAGCTGAAAATGTTTTCTATGATCCCGCTGTTGCCACTAAAGAAATTGTGGACGAAGTTTATGCTTCTGTTAACGACCGAAACAAACTAATACGCACGCTCGCTATTGCAAAAAGTGCAATTAGACACAATATGGCAAAGGATCTTCCCAAAATGGACACACCAACCTGTATTATTTGGGGAAAAAACGACAATGTAACGCCTCCCGAAGTTGCCACTGAATTTGACGAATTGTTACCTGATTCAGATTTATATTGGATTGATAAATGTGGCCACGCCGCTATGATGGAACACCCAGACGAGTTTAACAAACTTCTCTACGCTTGGTTACAAAAACGAAATCTTTAAGTTTTATGAAGATTAAATCGGCAGAATTTGTAATGAGCAACAGCGATGTTGCCAAATGTCCTTCATCGCATTTACCAGAATATGCTTTTATTGGCCGGTCTAACGTTGGTAAGTCTTCCCTTATAAATATGTTAATGCAACGTAAGAACCTTGCAAAAACATCGGGACGCCCAGGTAAAACACAACTAATCAATCATTTTTTGGTGAATAAAAACTGGCATCTAGTCGATTTACCTGGTTATGGTTATGCGAAGGTTTCCAAAAAAAGTAAAAAAACGTTTCAAAAATTTATCACTGAATATTTTAAAAGCAGGGAACAGTTAATCATGGGCTTTGTTTTGATAGATTGCCGTCACGAACCGCAACCTATCGATCTTGAGTTTATGGAATGGTTGGGTGAAAATCAATTGCCTTTTGCCATCATCTTTACCAAGGCAGATAAATTAAAGCCCAAAGCATTAGAACGCAATTTAAAAGCATATCAAGAAAAAATGCTTGAAACTTGGGTGGAAATGCCTCAGTATTTTATAACCTCATCCACCAATGCGACTGGTCGTGACGAGGTATTACAATATATTGGCCAGATTAACGAGACGCTAGACCTTTCTTAACTATCTCAATAAGAGCCTCAACAGTTTCTATCTCATTTAATTTTTCCGAAGAAAGAAAAATTTCTAATTCGCCACCATTTTCTGAAAGGACAACAGGAAATGTATATTTAGGCAACCACTTAGATCTGAATTTTTTCACAAATTCATCTTTATGATAAAAATCCATTTCTACATTTTCCTGTTTTCGAAATTGCTTCCACTTTTTCTTTTCTGAAAAAAGACCATAGGTCAATTCGCAAAGGCTGCAAGTGTACGTTGAAGGACTTATAATCTTATGTAAACTATCTAAATATGCTTTTCGTTTACCCGAATCTGCATTATACACAAAAATGAGCCGCATCACTCTTTGGTAAGCTCTAGTTTTTCTGCAAAATAGTCGCAAAAGTCGCGCATGGTGGCACTCATTTTTTCATCATTTGTAGCACGCTCGAAAGTATCGGCCATAGCGCTCAAGGTTTGGTGAAAAAATATTTTCATATCATCCAACGGCATATCTTTGGTCCAAAGATCGATGCGAAGGGACTCTCTATTATCGTGATCCCAAACGTTTAGAAAAATTGCTTTTGCCTCTTCATTTTCCACGCCTCCATCTGGTGCAGACCATTGTAGTTTTTCAGGTACTTTATTTTCGTCAAGGTCTATGTTTATTTTAATTTCTGAAGTGTTATTTGCCATTACTTTTTTGGTTTATACTTTGAATTATTAAATATCGTTTCTGGTTTTTCTTGCAACATTTTTTTGAGGTCAACTGAATTGTTTTTCATATACGCTCGTACAATTTGCCAGCCCAAATAACGCCCTACCATTCCGGGGGATTGGTTATCAATTTCTAAATAAAATTTTGAAAACGGAGCCTTGTTTATAAAACGGGCCGGTAATTTAGGGTTTGTGCTGTACAACAGTTCTTTTTCAACAAAATAACGCCACATATATTCCTCATTTTCTTCTGCCCATTTTAGTTCGGCTTCTGTATAGCCTATTTTTTCTGAATCTGGGGTGTTTGGCAACCAAAGGTCTTTTAAATAAAGCTCTTTTCCGAAGAAAATCATCTGGGCCAATAAGTCGCGTTTTTGTGGTTTTGAAATAAGCTGTCGAGCATAAATCGAAGCTACATCTGGCGCAAGTTGAGCCGGTTTTAAATCTTTGGAAATATATTTCTGGATGCCTTCGTAAAAGCGATGATCGCTTCCTAAATACGTGTCTAAAGCAACAATCAACATCGTATCTGTAGCAATTACCTTATTATTATAATCTACATCTGATGTTACCGTGAAAATCGTTGGTGGTGTAAATTCAGGGAAGTAATACTGTATATGCTGAAATAAAGGAATGAGTTGATCTTCAATTTCAGAATTATCAGGAAATTGTTTAGCAACCTCAGCGTCTAATTGTTGTTGCAGTGTATCTTGAATTCTAGATACCCAAACACTGTCTGCAAATTGCGTCGGAAAAAATTGTGGATACTCTTTTTTAAGTTTCGGGATATCCTGAACAGATGCTGTCGCAAACTCCTTATCAAAACGAACCACATCTACATCCATAGGAATGGCTTCAATTTCTTTTTCCCTTTTACTTTTTGAATCACAAGCCGTAAAAAAGACCACTACAAACACTAATAACAACGCGTAAAACTTCATATAAGATACAATTTGACAACTGTTTAACGTTATCTCCTTTTTTAAATTTTAACTTTAGTTTATTTTTGTGTGCAAAGGTAGGCTTTATAGTTCAAAATATAGAGGTATTAAGTACTCACACTTTAAAGTTTACCAATAAATAATAAGCATTATGCAAACTGAAAAAGTAGTAGATCACATTGTAAATTGGTTAAAAGAATATGCAACCAATGCCAATATGAATGGTTTTGTGGTAGGCATAAGTGGAGGTATTGACTCTGCCGTAACATCTGCCTTATGTGCTAAAACTGGCCTTAGAACATTGTGCCTAGAAATGCCTATCCACCAAGCTCAAAGTCAAGTTACCCGAGGCCAAGAGCATATTGCTACTTTAAAAACCCATTATGCAAATGTGAGCGATGTTAAGGTAGACCTTACTTCTGTTTTTGAACAATTTAAAACCGAAGTACCACAAACCAACGATATTACTTTTTTAGACTTGGCCCTGGCTAACACCCGTGCGCGATTACGTATGAGCACCTTATATTATTTTGCAGGGTTGCATCGATATTTAGTAGCAGGCACCGGAAATAAAGTTGAGGATTTTGGTGTAGGTTTTTATACCAAATATGGAGATGGCGGAGTAGATTTAAGCCCAATAGCCGATTTGCTTAAAAGTGAAGTGTATGAATTGGGCCGTTTTCTTGATGTACCTGTTTCCATTTTAGAAGCTGCTCCAACCGATGGCCTTTTTGGCGATAGCCGTACCGATGAAGATCAAATTGGAGCTAGTTATGACGAATTGGAATGGGCCATGAAAATGCAAGAAAATGGTAAAAAGCCAACTGATTTTGAAGGAAGAAAACAAGAGGTTTTTAACATTTACTTACGCCTAAACAAAGCTAACCAACACAAAATGAAGCCGATTCCTGTATGCAATATTCCTAATTCCTACAAGGTTTTATAATATTCAACGAATTTTCTGTACGTTGAACGAATAATCTCTCATACTGACAATCTTTTTTTTAGTTTTGATTTGTAGTATAAATATTACAAACCTCACACTTTTTGCTCCCTTAAAAAATATTAAGGATTATTAACAAAGAGACTAATGAAAAAAATTGTCATTGCAGATCATCATCCGGTAACCCGCAAAGGGATTTCGTGTATGTTGAAAAAGAAAAAAGACGAATTCTCAATACTTGCAAAAGTTAACAACGGAGAAGAACTCTACAAAAGTTTACAGGACCATAACCCTGATATTCTCATCATGGAGATAGACATGCCACAAATTAACGGCATTAATGCACTAAGGAGTATTAAAGAATCTTTTCCACAAACTAGGGTTTTAATATTTTCAACACACCCAGAAGAAATCTATGCGCTTCGCTCCATAAAATCAGGAGCTGCAGGGTATGTACCAAAAACAGCTTCCACTAAAGTGTTTTTAGATGCGCTTGCCAAAATTGCAAAAGGTGGAATCTTCCTAAACGAAGAACTTACTTCTACATTTACAAGCCGTAATGTAGGTGAAAGCAGCGCTATAAGCCGCTACAAAAAACTTTCATCGCGCGAAATTGAAGTATTGAATTTACTTTCAAGGGGAAAAAGAAACAAGGACATTGCCAATGCACTTAACATTAACGAAAAAACCGTAAGTACGTATAAAACACGTTTATTGAAAAAATTGAAAGTGGATAACTTGGCAGATTTGATACACCAGTCCCGTATGTTTCAGTTTGGGTAATTATAACACCCGGCGTAGTTTTTCTGAAATCACTTTTTTAAGTGTAATATAATCTACAACATCTTGTAGATCTATTTTTACATCATCCGGATTTTGTTCTTTAATAGCATCTGAAAGCTCTTTAATCTTCTGGTTCACTAATTCGCGACGTAAATTTAAAATTGTTTCGCTCACAACTTGTGACACAGAATGTTCTTTTTCTTTTACATAAATTTCATTACGTTCCCAATCGTGCAAACTATATTTTTCTTCTTCCATTAAAATATCGGTCACGGCCGATGCTTTTTCGGGTTGCAAACTATTTACAAAAGCATCTACTTTTAAATCCTCTTCGCGTGTTAACCGGTTTATAATGTCATAATATAAATCTTTAAACGCATCGTTTGTAAATTCAATTTCGTCTTCTTGAAGATCCAAAAATATCTTCTGAAACACCGTCGTCGTTTGCATTTCAGGTTTAAAAGTAACATCGCCCTTTTCATCTGTATCAAGTATTAGCTCCTCAAAATCCTCCTCCTTAGTTCCGTACAATAATAACAATTCAATTATTTTTCGTTCTAGCTCGTACTGAACATCAATCTTTTCAGTTTTTTCCTTTTCTGAAGGAACTACCTGCATAGGCTTTTGCTCACTTCTTTTTCTACGGGACACGTCCCGTTTATCTTTCTGAATTAGTTGCTCAACAGCATTGGAAATTACCTCTTCAGAAATTCCCGTGATTCGAGAACATTCCTTAATATAAACTTCCCGCTTAATCACATCAGGTATCTTTGAAATACTCATTGCCATGCTATGAATAGCTTCAGCTTTTTTATTGGGATTGTTTCTTGCTTCTGAATCAAACAACGAAGCTTTAAACGAAATAAAATCACGCGAATTTTCTTCTAAATACGACTTTAATTCTTCCAACGAGTTTTTCCGTGAAAAGCTATCGGGATCTTCTCCTTCTGGGAACGTACAGATTTTCACGTTCATTCCCTGTTCCAAAATTAAATCGACACCACGAAGTGAGGCACGTAACCCTGCGGCATCACCATCAAAAAGAACGGTGATGTTTTGAGTAAGTCTATTTACCAACCGAATCTGTTCTGGCGTCAACGCAGTACCAGAAGACGATACTACATTTTCAATCCCAGCTTGATGAAACTGAATTACATCGGTATAGCCTTCCACCAGATAACAGTTATCTTCTTTGGCAATGCTTTGTTTAGCATGATAAATACCATACAGCACTTTACTTTTGTGGTAAATATCACTCTCCGGCGAGTTGAGATATTTGGCTGCCTTTTTATCGTTTGTTAAAATACGACCACCAAAACCCAACGTACGACCGCTCATACTACGAATAGGAAACATCACCCGACCTTTAAAACGATCGAACTGTTTCTCTCCTTTGACAATTGTCAGCCCAGTTTTTTCAAGATAGTCGAGTTTATACCCTTTTTTTATGGCGTGATTGGTAAACGCATCCCAACTATCGGGCGAAAATCCTAAATCGAATTTTTTAATGGTTTCTTCAGTAAAGCCTCGTTCTTTAAAATAACTAAGACCAATTGCCTTTCCTTCTTCGGTTTTAAACAACACGTGCTTAAAATAATCTTTCGCAAACTCACTAACTAGGTATAAACTTTCACGTTCATCTGCTTGTTGTTTTTGTTCGTCGGTCTGTTGGGTTTCTTCAACCTCAATTCCATACTTTTTGGCGAGGTATTTTATAGCTTCGGGATAGGTAAAATGTTCATGTTCCATTAAAAAAGCGACTACATTTCCACCTTTTCCGCTACTGAAATCTTTCCAAATCTGTTTTACGGGCGACACCATAAAACTAGGGGTGCGCTCATCACTAAACGGACTAAGCCCTTTGAAGTTACTACCTGATTTTTTTAGTTGTACAAAATCACCAATCACCTCTTCTACGCGAGCGGTTTCAAACACATTGTCTATGGTGGTTTTTGCTATCAAATTTCAGGAAGTTTATTAAAACAAATATAATAAAATGGAAGTCGCTTTTAAGAATTACTTACAGAAAACAAAAAAGCCTCTTTTCAGAAAAAAGAAGCTTTTAAAAACATGGCTATTCAATATATTAATCAACATCAAAACGAAGTCCTAAAGAAACATTTCTTTGATCGATTGGATTATCTTTAAAAATGGTGTTTAAGTCATGTTTTAAATAAACAGCTGTTCCTTTCCAGCCTATGTAACCGCTTACACCGTAGATAAAATTATTGGTGTTGTAATTTGCTTTCAGTTTCTCTTTCACATCTTCTCCATCTTCGGAATATTTTAGCTTTTGACGTGAGCTAAGGTTAAAACCTGCATACCCACCTAGACCTACTTTAATTTTATTGTAGGTGTTGTATCTAAAATATTCATCCTTTTCTATTTTTTCTGAAGGGCCAAACTCAAAATGAAGCGGAAATACTAAATTATCCATTCGAAACTTAGATTTATCCAAATCTAAACGGAATTCCTGTAATTCAGTTTGATCGCCGGTATCTACGTAGTATCTGTTATCAGTAGGTTTCAGACCATTAAACTGAAAAGAAAAACCATATTTTACACGTAGCCAGTTCGTGTTTTTAAACACACGTGTTCGCCACGCCCAACCTATTTCGGCAAAACGGCTCCCTCCTATTTTAAAGTCTGAATCGTTCAGCGATTCTCCTTCGGTTATCACATTATTTAAACCAAAGGCAAACACAAAAGCACTGGTTGTTCTACGGTCGTATTTTCTTTTATTGGCCGTTCCTCTTTCTCTTACTTTTATTCCGAAAACACGATCGTTATCCTTGTCAAGAGCACCTACACCTATTGATATAGACGAACCTTCCATATTCCCTATTCTTCCATTTCGCTCTAACAAAGCTATTTTATTATCGATTATCGCCAAACGGTTTTCAATGTTCAGCGCTCGTTTTTCGGCAGCTTCTTCTTTTAACTGTTCTGCTTCAGGTAATGTAATTTCGTTATTGTCCAATCGTTGATTGATGTCTTCCACTTCGTTTTTAAGTGCTTCCTTTTCTTCGGTCACAACTTGCTCTTGTGCGGCTTTTAAAACAGCAATATCGTTTGCTAGGTCGTTTTCCTGTGCTTGTGCTGAGACCATAGTCAGCAACCATACCGTCAAAACGGTACAATACGTAAATATTTTCATGATTTGTGTGATTTAGTGCCTTTTGGCATCCCTCCCAATTAAGGAAGGGATTGCCTCTGGGCGTGATTGATGAATGAATTATTGTGTATTAATTATTACGTTCGGTAACGGCAGTCCGTATTTTATTGAACCCTTCGCCTAAAGCATCGAAAACTTTTTCCCTAAAGCTTCTTTCTAGCTCCAGTTCCACGTCTAAAAGCAGGGCTGCAGCATCTACTTTTTGAGTTTCAGGATTAAGTATTTGCCGTGTTTTTATGTCTCGTTGGGCTTTGGCCAAAAGCACATCGATTTCTTCAAGGGTAACTTCTTGGTTTTTATTCTGAATTTCTTTTACCTGTGCTACTACTTCGTCAACCTTGTTCTCAATAAAGTGTTCGTTAGCTTTATCCACTACTTTGTTCTTCGGAATAGATTGTTCTTTAAAATTGGTTTCGGTTTTAGCAATTGCTTTTTCATTTTCAGGTGAAATTTCAACAGACTGATTTGGCTTTATTTTTTGTTTTGCAAGTTCCTTCTTAGATTTTTTTTGTTCCTCCTTCTTCTCTTGTTTAAGGTTCTCTTCAACAGCAATATCTTCTATATTGGTTTTCTGCGGAACACTTTCCGTTTGTTTTTCAGAGTCTAACACCTCTTTATTGATTGGTGTTTCAACTAGGTCTTCAGAGTCAGAAACCTTACCTGTTTTACTGAACAACAATGACCCGATTACTAAAATACTCACTAAACTGGCCGCAACGGCATACCAAATAAAGTAACTTTTCTTTTTTTCGGGTTTTCCTAAACGTGCATTCAATTTTTCCCAAGCGTCACCAGAGGGTTGTATTTCCCGTTCTTGTAATTTTTCGCGAATGCTATCTTCAAGTTTATTGGGCTCCATAATTCACGTCATTTTGTTTGTTAATATTGTTTTGAAGCATCTTGCGGGCTTTTGACAATTGCGATTTAGATGTGCCTTCACTAATCTGCAATAATTCGGCAATTTCACTATGCTTATAGCCTTCTACGGCATATAATACAAATACGGTTTTATAGCCATCGGGCAGACTATCTATCACTTTTTGTATTTCAGCTACTTCAAAACCTGTATCAATGGTCGTTGCGTACTCAAGTGAGTTTTCAATAACCGATTCGTCTTTAAAATAAAGTTTATTTTGTCTTCTTAATTCACTAATAGATTCATTTACCATAATACGGCGTATCCACCCTTCAAAACTACCCTGATCACTAAACGAATCCAGTTTTGTAAAAACCTTGTAAAATCCGTTGAGCATAGTTTCTTCGGCCAAGTCATTATTTTTTAGATACTGCCTGCAAACACTTAACATTTTTGGAGCAAAAAACTGGTACAATTCGTACTGCGCACGACGATCGCCTTTTTTTGCTTTCTTTATAAGCTTTTTATAATTTTTATGTAATGAAATTAATTTCACAGTTTGCTTCGCATGGCTTTCTATTAATAGAGACGCAATTTTAGTGCAAAAGGTTGCCTGAGAATAAAAAAAATTGAAACTTTAGGTTTTCTGGCTTGAGAGTTCAGTTTATTTTTTTCTGTCAATTACGTAGTTAACCATCAACTCTAATGCTTCTTTATAGGGAGACTCTGGGTATGTTTGAAGAATTTTCAACGCTCTCTCTTGGTAGGCTTTCATTTTAGTGATCGCATAGTCTAGACCACCACTGTCTTTCACAAAAGCAATAACCTGTTTTACTCGTTTTTTATCCTTATTGTGATTTTTTACCGAATTTATAAGCCATCTTTTGTCTTTGGGCGGGACGGTGTTCAAACTATAAATTAAAGGAAGGGTCATTTTTTGTTCTTTAATGTCTATACCGGTAGGTTTCCCGATTTTTTCATTTCCATAATCGAAAAGATCATCTTTTATCTGAAATGCAATACCAATCAACTCACCAAATTCTCGCATCGCCTCAACCTCTTCTTTGGGAGCATTAACCGATTGGGCGCCCATTGCACAACATGCGGCAATAAGCGTAGCTGTTTTTTGACGGATTATATCGAAATACACATCTTCAGTAATGTCAAGTTTTCTGGCCTTTTCAATTTGAAGCAATTCCCCTTCGCTCATCTCGCGAACGGCAACCGAAATGATTTTCAGTAAATCGAAGTCGTCATAGTCAATAGAAAGCAATAACCCCTTAGACAACAAATAATCGCCAACAAGAACCGCAATTTTATTTTTCCATAGGGCATTGATCGAAAAGAATCCACGACGACGGTTGCTATCATCCACAACATCATCGTGAACCAAGGTTGCGGTGTGGATAAGCTCTATTACCGATGCACCCCGGTATGTTCTTTCTTCGACTGCTCCGTTTCCAGTCATTTTTGCGATAAGAAAAACAAACATAGGGCGCATTTGTTTTCCTTTACGGTTTACAACATAATGTGTAATTCTATTGAGTAAAGCAACTTTTGAAGACATGGCACCAGAGAACTTTTTTTCGAAAAGTTCCATTTCGGATTCAATGGGTTGTTTTATTTGCGAAACGATTTTCATTCGTGCTTCAAAAATAGAATAAATGCAAGTAAAAATTATAAATTTTTAATAATATTCACTATATTCGCCTTAAACTAAAAAACATTTATATTATGAAAAAAATTACTTTATTAGCAGCATTTTTTGTTGCTTTTGCAATGAACGCCCAAACTACGCTTATTGATGAGGGCTTTGATGACATCACAACTTTAACTGATTATGTAGTAGTTAACGTAAGTGATGCTCCTGGAACAACCGATATTTTTCAGGGTAACCCAGATGTTTTTCCAGCATTTGATGGAGCACCTGAAGCTTATGTAGGAATGAACTTTAACGCCACTGCTGGTAGCTTAATTGATCTTTACCTTTTACTTCCAGAATTAGACCTTAAAAATGGTGATATCATATCATTTTACACAAGAACAGGTGAAGGCAGTACTTTCCCTGACAGATTAGAAGTACGTATTGACCCAGATGGAACTGGAACAGAGCCAACTTCTGGTGATGTAGGTTCTTACACTGAATTATTAAGTGAAATTAATCCAAATCTTGATCAAGGTGGTTACCCAGAAACTTGGGAACCAGCTCAAGAAATCACAATCTCAGGTCTTCCAACTGAAGGAGCTACAACTAGAATTGCTCTTCGTTATTGGGTAACCGATGGAGGTCCTGCAGGTTCTAACTCTAACTTTATTGGAATTGACAGATTACAAGTTGAATCTACTTTAGGAGTTAATGAGCAAGCGTTTGACAATTTCACATATTTTGTTGATGCAGCTAGCCAGTTAAACCTTAAAGCGAGTTCAGCTATGAATTCAGTTGAAGTTTATAACGTATTAGGACAGCAGGTAATTTCTCAGAAATTAGCTAACACTAACGAATCAGTTAGCTTGTCTGCTCTTAAGTCTGGTGTTTATCTTGCAACCGTTACTATTGACGGAGCTAAGAAAACTTTTAAAGTAGCTAAGAAATAATTCTTACTTTAAATACAACGAAAAAAAGAGCGGTTTAAAACCGCTCTTTTTTATTTTGTCATTTTATAAATTTCTTACTCATCAGCTTTTATTCGCTAGCTGTCCACAAGCGGCATCAATATCTTTTCCGCGGCTTCTTCGCACCGTAACCGGTATGCGGTTCTTTTCTAGTTTTTCTATATATAAGTCTAAAGCTAAATTATCTGCTTGCTGAAACTCACCATCATCAATAGGGTTATATTCTATTAAGTTAATTTTACATGGAACCGATTTACAGAACTGTACCAAAGCATCTACGTCTTTTTCAGTATCATTTATATCTTTCCAAACAATATATTCATACGTAACACGACGCTTTGTTTTAGCATACCAATACTCTATTGATTCGTGTAAATCCTCTAAAGTAAAACTTTTAGCAAACGGCATGATTTGCTCCCGCGTTTCTTGAATGGCAGAATGCAAGGAAACAGCGAGATTGAATTTCACTTCGTCATCTGCTAGCTTTTTAATCATTTTTGGAACACCAGATGTGGAAAGTGTAATCCGTTTTGGTGACATTCTCAACCCTTCTTCCGAGGTAATCATTTTAATGGACTCCAGAACATTTTTGTAATTCATGAGCGGTTCACCCATACCCATGTAAACTATATTGGACAAAGGCTTATCATGATACAGTAGACTCTCTTTATGAATAGCGACGACTTGATCAAAAATCTCATCTGGATTCAAGTTCCGCATTCGTTTTAAACGGGATGTTGCGCAAAATTTACAATCCAGACTACAACCTACTTGAGAAGAAACACAAGCTGTAGTTCGAGATTTTGTTGGTATTAAAACAGACTCTACAACAAAACCGTCGTGTAGTTTTACAGCATTTTTAATGGTACCGTCATTGCTTTTTTGAAGGCTATCTACTTCTATATGGTTTATCACAAAGTTTTGCTCCAAATGTGACCGGGTTTCTTTTGAGATATTTGTCATATCTTCAAAATTGTGGATCCCTTTATTCCAAAGCCATTCGTATACTTGATTACCACGAAATGCTTTGTCGCCAATACTTACAAAAAATTCACGTAATTCTTCTTTTGATAATGCTCGTATGTCTTTTTTTTCTGAAACCATAAGAGTGCAAAATTACGGTTTAGTTATTTGATTATAGAAAGATTAAGAAGTATTTATGGATTGAAAAGCGTAAGCAATTATCGATTTACCACAATTTTTTTTGTAATACTGGAATCACTATCCAAATCTATTAATTTCAAAAAGTAAACCCCTTCTGAAAATTGGGCTATCGAAATTGTATTCATGGTATTTGACACCAACCCCTTCCCTATTTCTTGACCTGTTACATTATAGAACTGATATGATAAATTTGGGTAGCGGCTGTTTAAAACAGTTATAGTCTCCGAAGCTGGGTTGGGGTAAACTTTTAATTCGCCCGTTATTTCAAAGCTAGGGGCATTCAAAAGGTTTTCTATGGCTCCAAGCTCTGTTTGCCCTGTATTGAGTGGGTCTAACCATTCTTTAAGACGTTTATCAGGGCTTGCACCAGCATCCCAAGATACAGCAAACCTTCCGTAAATATCATACTCATTATTGCCTTCTAAACCTTCACAAGATGCATTACCTGCATATAATTGACCTATTATATGCCCTTTTTGGTTAAATAGTGGCGACCCTGATGAGCCACTTTCAGTAGTACCTATTTCCCAACCATTGCCTTGCCCTGCAGAAATCCCACCTATTAACCATACTTCTTTACCGTTTGCAGTTTCATGCACAGCACCCGAATCATCACGACATACTTTCATTATATCTCCATTGGGGTGGTGAATGCCCACTTCAAATTGTGGAAGTTCGTCGGTAATATCCCACCCTGCAAAAGCAACGTCCCAAGAACTGGGAACTTCATTATATAATTCTACCAATGCAAAGTCACTAAGATCATTGTTTGCTTTTAAGGCTGCACCACTCATCGTGAAATTTGTTTGAATTCCTGGGCTTTGATCACTTTCACCACATACCGGACTTGGGCTCATCCAATTAAACCTTATGGACCAAAAGGCTGGATCGCTATTATCTAAACAATGGTTCCCTGTTAACAAGTACGGTGTTTTGTCGTTATTAGTATTGTTGACGAGAACTGAAGAACACAAGTACCCATTACCCAAGTTAAGCAATGCAACAGTTTTCTTTAATATATCTTTTTGAATATCGAAATCTTCCCCTATTGAACAGTTTACATCATAATTACAATCGCCAGAATCATCTAAGCCACGGTTTTCTTCTACATATTCATCAACTCGTGACATTCTATAGCCGTGAATAATACTTCCAATATTTAAAAGCACTTGTTCATTAACTGAAACAGGCTCATAATACTCAACCCGAATTATATCCCCATTTACAAACCAAGAACCCAATTGTTGATTGTCTCTATTTTGTTCGTTTGATAAGGGCATTAATATATCACTCCCATCATCATTGTATAAAAACAATTTAGAACCATTTGGTATGTAAAACTGTTCAAAATTTATACTCAAATTAATAGCGTTAGGGGATTTAATGGCTACTCGCCAAATTTTATCACCATTTTCTAATTCTGTTACGTGACCTTCTTCATGGATATTTATTTTTAAGTTTCGTTTAATTCCGTATCGCCATGGAAGACTTTTGTCTTGGTCGTTAATATTATCTTGTTGCTGAAGAGCTATAAGATCAAGAGGAGGAAGTTCAATTGGGTGTATTTTTTCAATAGTATCTGTTCGCAAACCAATAGGCATGTTAACGATACTTTCTTGAGATAATACCGTAATAGCGAAAAACAAAAAAAAGAAAGAAAAAGTAGTTTTTTTCATACGCTCTTGATGCTGATACTTTTACAACACTACAAGATACTTTTTTATTCTCAAATTAGAAAATCATTTATCTGCTAAAAACAAAAAAATCCTGATACAGGATCAGGATTTTATAAAGTAATTAAGTCTTAAATTAGATGATAAGCATAGCGTCTCCGTACGTATAGAACCTATACTTCTCCTTAACTGCTTCAGCATATGCTTCTTTAATGAAATCATGTCCTGCAAAAGCAGAAACCATCATCAATAGAGTAGATTTTGGTGTATGGAAATTGGTTACCATACAGTTTGCTATGCTAAAATCGTAAGGAGGAAAAATAAATTTGTTAGTCCAGCCTGAGTATTCATTAAGCATACTATTTGAGGAAACGGAGCTTTCTAAGGCACGCATAACCGTGGTTCCTACTGCACAAACACGTTTTTTTCTATTAATCCCTGTATTGATAGTATCTACAGAACTTTGAGGAAGTACAATCTCTTCAGAGTCCATTTTGTGTTTTGAAAGGTCTTCTACCTCAACAGGGCTAAAAGTCCCCAATCCTACGTGAAGCGTAACTTCAGCAAAATTAACCCCTTTAATTTCAAGGCGCTTTAGCAAATGCTTCGAGAAATGCAATCCTGCCGTTGGTGCAGCAACAGCTCCTTCTTCTTTTGCAAAAATTGTTTGGTAGCGCTCTGCATCTTCTGGTTCCACATCCCGTTTAATGTACTTTGGCAATGGGGTTTCACCAAGCTCTGTCAGTTTTTTTCTGAATTCTTCATACGATCCATCAAAAAGAAACCGAAGCGTACGCCCTCGCGAAGTTGTATTATCAATTACTTCGGCCACTAACGATTCGTCTTCACCAAAATATAGTTTATTACCAATTCTAATTTTACGAGCAGGATCTACCAGAACGTCCCAAAGACGAGTTTCTGGGTTTAATTCACGTAATAAAAATACCTCGATACGTGCTCCTGTTTTTTCTTTATTACCAAATAATCGCGCCGGAAACACTTTGGTATTGTTTAAAACCAACACATCATCTTCATTAAAATAATCGATAAGATCCTTGAACATTTTATGCTCAATCGTCTTTTCTTTTCGGTTTAAAACCATTAATCTGGCTTCATCCCGGTTAGATGCTGGATATTCGGCTAATAATTCGTCTGGTAAGTCGAAGTTGAAATTAGAAAGTTTCATTCCCATAGAAAGTCGTGTTTTGTCATGAAAAGTTGCAAATATACAACCTCAACATAGGGGTTGTCAAGTAAATAAGCAATTATTATTTAAAATCTACGTTAATACCCGTTTTTTGGATATCTTCCCAGTAGGTGGGAAACGACTTCGACACCACCCCAGCATCATTTATATGGATAGTTTGTTTTAGCGCCAAAGGTGCAAAAGCCATGGCCATACGGTGATCATTATAAGTTTGTATGGTTACGTTTTCATTAATTTCTTTAGAAGCGACCAACTCTAATGTTTCATTAGTAACCGTTACTTTCGCTCCCAGTTTTTCCAATTCGGTTTTTAAGGCAAATAACCTATCGGTTTCTTTAATTTTTAAAGTGTGCAACCCTGTTAGTTTACATCCTAACCCCAAACCAAAGCAAGTAACAGCAATTGTTTGCGCAATATCTGGAGTATCTACAAGGTTTAGCAATACGTGATCGGCAATTGGTTTGTTATTTTTTGAAAGTGATATGGAAGCATTTTCTTCATCATAATAAGTGGAAACACCCAATAAATCATAAATGGTCGCCAAAATAGAATCTCCTTGTAAACTGTTTTTAAAATAGCCCATTAAGGTTATTTCTGCTGCTTCGGAAAGAGCTACCATGCTATAAAAATAAGATGCCGAGCTCCAATCTGATTCTATTAATATTGCAATATCATCAATTTTTGACACAGGTGTGACTTCAATTTTATTTTCTGAAAAAACACAAGAAACACCTATCTTTCTAAGCAATGAAGCCGTCATTTGAAGATATGGAGCCGAAGTGATATCCCCTTTAATATTTATTGTCAATCCATTTTGTAAAGAGGGTGCAATTAAAAGTAAAGCCGAAATGTACTGACTGCTCACATTCCCGGCAATAGAAACGGTGTTTTTTGTAATTTCTGTTCCTGAAATGGCAATGGGCGGATATCCATCATTTTTAAGATAGCTTATTTCGGCCCCTAAATCTCGCAACGCATCTACCAGTATTTTTATAGGACGCTGTTGCATACGCTCACTACCTGTTAATACGACCGAAGCATCTGGCCGAGTTGCGAAGTAGGCAGTTAAAAACCGCATAGCAGTACCGGCGTGGTGAATATTTACTTCGCCTTTTTTAGACATGAGTGCTTTTTGTAGCACCATAGTATCATCACTTTCTGAAAGATTCTCAGTTTTAAGGTTTGGGAATTGAGATTGTAATATCAACAGTCGATTAGATTCACTTTTAGATCCTGAAACCTGTATGGTAGCTGAAACCTCTTTAGATTTTTTATAACTGAGAACAGCTTTCATAATCAGTTTACTTTTTCAACTTTTTCTTAAACTTTCCATAGGTTACAAAAAAGCCATAAATTAAACCTGCCAATAGGCTGCCTCCAATAAATATGTATGGATTTCTTTCATCAAAAAAAGAAGTTGAAAACCCATCAAAAGCCCATTTTATAAATACGAATAAAACTACAAATGAAATTCCCAGCAAAAATACTGATTTCCAAAAACCTTTGTGATTTATAACCTGTTTGAACATTACTTCAATTTTTCGTTATTGTGATGGCGATCGTGGTCACGTTTTGTTTTTATGTCCAGTTTTTTATTGAAAGCTTCTTCAAGGTTTACACCCGTTTGGTTTGCCAAACAAAGCACAACAAACAGAACATCTGCCAACTCTTCGCCAAGGTCCTTCTCCTTATCGCTTTCTTTTTCACTCTGCTCACCATACCTCCGGGCAATAATACGAGCTACTTCGCCTACTTCTTCGGTGAGCTGTGCCATATTGGTAAGCTCGTTAAAATAACGAACCCCATGTTCTTTTATCCATGCGTCAACGGCCTCTTGTGCGTTTTCAATATTCATTCGCTATGCTTTTGAAAGTACTACCTTTTCTTGTTCTTTATCTATCATCAACTTGAAGAACTTTTTTATATTGCTATAGTCCTGTGCTGGCATTACGGCTGTATTAATAGCAAATTCTACAGATACTTGCAACTTACCCCCAACATTATTGATAATGTATTTAAAAGCCCCTAAGTTTTCACCCAATACAAAGTTAGTGCTTTCTGGAACAGATTCCACCTTATATCCTTCGGGAATATCAACTGTTACAATATATCTATCTTTAATTGGATAGTTAAAATCGATTGGGTAATTACGTTCGTCCAACTTAAATGGGTTTTCATCAATTGCCAGAAAAAGTAGGGGAGAAAGATATAATTTACCCCCTATCTCCTCAACAGCATCAAAATTTTCAAAATCATACTTTAAGGAAACAGGATTATATAGTTTTTCTAAATTTCCGAACGTTATATTGGATATTTCAGTCTCACCGCTATTTTTTTCCAGTTTTTTCCTAATTTCTTCTTGCTCAATATTTTTATAGGTTTTTCGTTGTTGCATTGCATAGTGGCCAGTATACCGGTTTTGGGCCGATCCCGAAATAGAATTATCGTCTTCATTTATACTTAGATTCATCATAGTACTTTGTGAAGCATGGCTTGAGGGATATAGTGACACCCAAGAAGATGTTTTATCTTCACGGATTATCCTTCCTTGCCAATTTAACAATTCTGGCTCTAAAACGTTAGGCTCTCCTTCCTTATTGGTTGCATCCATTAAAACCACAGAATTACCGTTCTCTACTGAAGCTATCACATAATTAAATCCATTGCGGGTAGGAAAAAAAGGAATACCATTAGATTTTGTACTTACCAAAACCGGATTGGCATTAAGCCCAGCGTATCGCAGCATGGAAACCAACATTAAATTAATATCGCTTACACTTCCTGAACCTTTTTTATAAGCATCCTTAGTCCCTTCCAAAGCATATAACCCAAAAAACTTATTCCAGTTCATTTTTCTTTTTACATACTCAAAAATTGCAATCATTTTCTTATTAGGATCTGTTATTCCATTTAACAATTCATCAATATCATTATCGAAATAATTGTCCCGTTTCAATTGCCCTCCAAAAGCATCAGAATCGTAAATAGATTTAGAAACATCCTCCCACGTAGTAGTGATCATTTCTAGAGGTGAGCTTGGATAGTTTATGTATGAAAGCTCAAATTTTAATCCAGAAGAATAATTATCAATATTCCCAGAAAAAGCCTCTTCCTTCATTGCTGGAACGCCATCTATATTAACTGAATAAACATTTTCTAAAACTGATATATTATTGCTTGAAACACTATGACCATTACCGTTTTTATTGTAAAAATCACGTGTTCTACTCATACCCATATTAATATCCAAATAATCTGTACTTTCTTCAATTCTAAAAGGAATCCATCCTTTTTGATGCATTTTATAGTTAAAATATTCTGGTGTTGCAAATCGCATCTCTACCTTGTTTACCGGTATCTGCTCTTGAAACCTATATTCGTCTATATTCGTAATAAAAGGTGACTTAAGTGTATATTTATATTCAATAACACAACCGTCGGTAACAGCAGGCATAGTAAATTTTGTTACTTCCCAATACTCATTAACTTCTTCTTCAAATATACCATCATTACGAAGCTTTTCATCTTTAACTTTATTTCCGTCCATAAAGTAGGTGTAACCTTTTAGACCATATAATTCATCATCAGAACCTCCATTTCCTTGGTAGAGTTTTATCTTTTTATTGGCCCAATCGAAACCTTCTTTGTTATAAATTTTAATACGCTCAAAAACATCTGTTTCAACTATAAAACTTCCTGATGGCGTATATTTAAACTGACTCTTCATTTCGCGGTATAAAATAGCCGCATCGGCAGTAGAATCTGCGGGATGTTGTTTCTCTAACAATTCCTCTTTTGACACTTTTCCAAACCTAAAGTCTTGAGAAAAAGCAACTTGAAAAAAAAATAATGCAATAAGTAGTGTAATTGGGTATTTCATAATAAAAATGTAAAATTAAGTGTTCTGTTTTAACAGTATTTTTGATTGATCGAGTTTTGATACCTTACGTAAAAAAGCTCTGTATTTTCTATAATCTGAAGCGGGAAACGTTCCTTTTTTCAAGATGAAATTACGCCTGTATTCAATTGTATTTTCTGAAATTTTAGAAACGGAAAAAGAATAGCTCCCAAACTTGTTTTCTATGTTTACCGGCTCGGGTAGGCTGTCAACGCTTAGGGCTTCGGCAATATTTATTTTTAGGGTATCGGCTTCAGTGAACCCTTCTGCAATTTGAAGTTTTTGTTTCCTTTCTGGAAAACGTGGTGGCACGGTTACCGATTGTGTAAAAATGTTAAGGCCAAATAATAAATCTTCACCAACAAAAGAACAATAATTAGGAACGTTGATGGTTAGGTTTTCAGTAAACAATATATCTTCTTTGTTATTTTTAAGTGCTATGTTTTCAATATTAAAACCATTTATGTGCCCCCATCGCTTTTTATACTTTTTTTCGAGATCATCAGCATCTAATTTGTCAAGTCGGTATTTATTATCATATTGTAACCCTTGAGAGACGCCTTTAAAATCTGCTTGTAACACGCCTGAAGAATTAATATTAACTACAGCAATATTTTCTTGAGTGTTTTCTTTAAATGTGTATGCTTTGGTATGGACAATTTTACCGCCTTCTGGCGTGACGACCAACACATCCCTATCATCACTAAAGTTCCCTCCATATCCAAAAGGAGTATCTTGACTGGTACACTCAAGCCATATTATATCTTCCCCGTCAGGTACTCCCAAAATTGCATGATTCCCTTCAATTATCGCAAAGTCAGGATTAAAATCAATTTCGTCATCTCCTGCATATAAAACGGTATAGTAAGATGGAACACCTACAATATCCAACAAAGCTTTAGTATAGTTTGTTAATGCCTTACAGTCTCCATAGCTCAATTTATCTACATCTTCAGCTAACATGGGCTTCCATCCACCAATACCAATTTGTACACTTATGTAACGTACTTTATTCTGCAAGTATTCGTAGATTTTTTTTGCTTTACCAATGTTTGTCGTCTCGCTAGCGGCCAGTTGTTTTGCTTTTGCTACAGTTGCTGGCGGAAGTTCACTTACCCCAGTAAGCAATTGCTTGTCCATCCAAGTTCCAAACTCTTTCCAGTCCTTTCCATACCCAGGAACACCTTTTAAATAAAAATGATTAAGGGCAAATTTTACGTGTGGTAAAATGTCTCGTCGTGAAGGGCTGTAATCTTCATATCGCAAAGCTTCTACGTTATTGGCCTTACAAATAAAAGCTTCTGGAGTTTCAGTAATTGAAATATCGTAACCCTCCAAATTCTTCTTTAAAATTCTTGGTTTATTAGCCGGATTGAATTTTACAATAAACTCACTATTTTTAGTAGAAGTATAATAATCCCCAATTGGAAACCATCTTGGTATAAAAGCAGTTGAATTACTTTCGGTTTTTGACTCGAAAACTAACGTGTAAGGATATGTCGTTGGCGTATAATCTAAATACAAGACCCTGTCATCATTGTATATTGAAATCCCATCTGAAGCACTAATATCTTCAAAATCGCGCTGTTTAAAATGCTCAATCTCATTGCCCTTTGCGTCGTACACCCAAGCTTCAACATCTTTAACTTTTGCATCATCATCGTAGTATGCATAGGCATCTAGATTGCTGTTTCCTTTCTTATTAAACACCATAATTGCCCTATGGTTTTCGTAAATCATTTGGCTGTCGTCGGTAATGTCTATTTTTATCTTTTCATTTAACAGGACACTGTTGGCATTTTTCGTTAAGTTAACTGGCAATGCAGCAATTGAATACTTTGCTTCTTGAGCAAACGTGCTTATAGATAAAATAAGTAGGCTTAGGGTAAATAATAATCGCATGTGACGCAATATACATAATTGTTAAAAAAATGTGAAATTATTCTTTATTTTTTGTGTCGATGGTAATTGTAACTGGCCCATCGTTAATCAATGAGACATCCATCATCGCACCAAAAACACCACTTTGCACACTTTTTTCAAGTTCTTTTTCTAATGTTTTAAGGAAGTTTTCATACAATGGAATTGCCACATCTGGTTTTGCAGCTTTTATAAAAGAAGGTCTATTTCCCTTTTTCGTACTGGCGTGTAAAGTAAACTGACTAACCACTATCACTTCACCGTCAATATCTTGAATGGAATAATTCATCGCTTCATTTTCATCAGAAAAAATACGTAATCTTGCTATTTTTCTACACAACCAATCTATATCTTCTTGTGTATCTTCAGCTTCAACACCTAATAAAACCAAGAAACCTTGTCCTATTTTTGAAACGATTTCATCCTCTACTTTTACGGAAGCCTCTTTAACACGTTGCAATACAATTCGCATAAAGTTATTCTTTTTTATAAATATCTTTTCGGTAGCCGTCGTCTTCGCCCTCTAGTATTTGCAAGTAGCTTTTATAACGCGACCAAGCGATTTCTGAAGCTTCCAAGGCCTCTTTTATGGCACATTGCGGTTCGTTGATATGTAAACAGTTATTGAATTTACATTCTTGTTTACGTTCAAAGAATTCAGGAAAGTAATTACCTAATTCCTCTTTGTCAATTTCAACTACACCAAAGCCACGAATACCTGGTGTATCAATTATTTGTGCGCCAAAAGACAGGTCGTACATTTCAGCAAATGTTGTAGTGTGCTGCCCTTGTTGGTGTTGTTCGGATATTTCAGCAGTTTTTAAATCGAGGTTAGGTTCTATGGCATTTACCAATGTGGATTTACCTGTCCCGCTATGTCCTGAAAATAAAGTCACTTTATCTTCCATAAATGCTTTTACTTTATCGACATTTTTTCCGGTTTTTGCCGAAATACCGATACAGTCATACCCAATATTTCGATACAAAGCTGCTAAGTATTTTATTTCCAGCAACTCCTCTTCGTTATATAAATCTATTTTGTTGAACAAAAGCACAGCTTTTACATGGTAGGCTTCTGCAGTGACTAGAAATCTATCTATGAAAGTGGTAAAAGTTGGCGGATTGTTTAAAGTAACCAATAAAAAAGCAACATCGATATTGGCAGCTATTATGTGTGTCTGTTTTGAAAGATTGACAGATTTTCGGATAATGTAATTATCCCGTGGTTCGATTGTATGGATTACCCCAACGGTTTCATCACCTTTGGTCTCTACTTTAAAAATAACCTGGTCCCCTACTGCTACGGGATTGGTGCTTTTTATATTTCCAATTCTAAATTTTCCTTTTATACGGCATTGATAAAAGTCACCCTGCTGCGATTTTACGGTGTACCAGCTTCCGGTAGATTTATATACAGTGCCTTTCATGGTTACAAAAGTCAGAAAATTAATTGGAAGTTATTACTCATTAAAAATTTTCTTTTGATGACCAATAGACTCTTGGTGAATGGCTTTGTATAATCGTAGCACAAATTCTTCACTTAATTTGTTGTTTTCTCCGGCTAAAATCATCCTTCCTAAAATTTCATTCCAACGCTTCACTTGTAAGATGGCTACATTGTGCTCTTTTTTAAGTATTCCAATATTATCTGCAATATTCATACGTTTTCCCATCATTTGTACAATTTTATCATCAATTACATCTATTTGCGCTCTCAACTTGCTCAATTCATTGTTAAATTCAACTTTATCATCTCCTTTTTTCCTAATACGAAGATCAACCGTCATTTGATCTAATGTTTTAGGTGTAATTTGTTGTTTGGCATCACTCCAAGCATTGTCCGGATCGTAGTGGGTCTCTACCATTAAACCATCGTAGTTTAAATCTAAAGCAGTTTGGCACAGTTCAAAAATTATATCTCGGTTGCCTGCTATGTGCGAAGGGTCTAAAATTAACGGCAGATCTGGAAATTGGTTTTGAAGGTCAATTGGTATTTGCCATTCTGGATTGTTTCGGTATTTTGTTTTCTCATAAGTTGAAAACCCCCGGTGAATTACTCCCAAATTTTGGACATTTGCACTGTAAAATCGCTCTACTGCGCCTAACCACAAAGCCAAATCCGGGTTTACTGGGTTTTTTATCAAAACCGTTTTATCGGTTCCTTGTAAGGCATCAGCAATTTCCTGAACCACAAAAGGAGAAACTGTTGTTCGTGCACCAATCCATAAAATATCAACATCGTGTTTTAATGCTAAATCTACGTGATTGGCATTTGCCACCTCGGTTGTGGTAAGCATTCCTGTTTGGTTTTTAGCCTCTTGCAACCATTTTAAACCCAACGCTCCTACTCCTTCAAAATTACCAGGACGGGTTCTAGGTTTCCATATTCCGGCACGAAGCACCGTAGTGTCGGTATCTTTTAATTGGTGTGCTATTTTCAACACTTGTTCTTGAGTTTCGGCACTACATGGACCTGCGATTACCAAAGGATGATCTAATCCAAAAGCTTCTAGCCAGTTGCGTAATTTTTTACTGTTTTGCATAGTTTAAAAATAAAAAAAGCCCCTCAACGGGACTTTCATATATAATAATGTAAGTACAATAATCCCGATAGGTTATAGTTTATAAGGATGCCACCAATAAAGTGAAGTATTGTACATAGTTGTTGTTTAACGATGGCTAAATTAACCAATAAATAATCATTTTAAAAACCTTTTATCTAAATTTTAAAACTTCTGCAGTAATAAATTTATGTAGCTTTGTTTTTTATAAAATATGTCAATAACTGTTTCAAATATTACCAAAACCTATGGAACCCAAAAAGCATTAAATGATGTTTCATTTACTGTAGACACTGGTGAGATTGTTGGTTTTTTAGGGCCTAACGGAGCTGGAAAATCCACGATGATGAAGATATTAACGACCTATCTTCCTGCTTCAGAAGGGACTGCTGTTGTTAATGGTTTTAAAGTTTCAGAAGAGGACCACAACATTCAAAAAAGTGTGGGTTATTTACCAGAGCACAATCCTTTATACCTCGATATGTATGTACGGGAGTTTCTCACATTTCAAGCTGAAATATATAATACCCCAAAAACAGAGATAGAGACTATTATTGAACGCACGGGACTTTTACCGGAAGCAAATAAAAAAATACAGCAACTTTCAAAAGGATACCGACAGCGCGTTGGTATTGCAAGTGCATTGCTCCACAATCCCGAAGTGCTTATTCTCGATGAGCCCACAACAGGCTTAGACCCCAACCAGCTTATAGAAATACGGGAATTGATAAAAAGCATTGGAAAAGAAAAAACAATTTTATTATCCACTCACATTATGCAAGAGGTGGAAGCTATCTGTGACCGCGTTATTATTATTAATAAAGGTGAAATAGTGCTTGATAAGAAACTAAATGAGTTACAAGCGGGTCAACAGCAAATTGTAGAGGTAGAATTTGATTATCGTGTAGAAACAATTGCGCTACAACAATTACCTAATGTAACTAAGGTTGAAAACCCTGGTGGATACTTTATTTATAATATTTATTTTTCTTCGGAAAAGGATATGCGAAGTTCTGTTTTTGACTTTGCACACGACAATGGATTGAAAATACTTCAATTACATCAAAAAAACACAACCTTGGAAAAGCTTTTTGTAGAGCTTACTGCTCCTCAAAAATAAGGAGCCCTCTATACAACTCTTCGACCTCGACAATTGGAGGCCTATTTTTAGCAATTACATTCCCTAAACTCACAATTTTACCACGAATGGCATTTTGGGGGTTTACAATCATATCTTGCGTTCCTCGATGAAAAAGCATTAACTCTCCTATTATCAAGTTTTCAGCCTCAATACGTGCATCCCCTGCAAAAATGCCAAAATTAGCTTTATCTGCAGTCCCGGTAAGAAAGAAGTTAGATAACCCATTAGCAACTATCTGTAAGTTTCTAACTTGGAGGTCTAATTTAAAGTCCCCATCTATATGAAAAGCATCTTCACTTTCTTGATCTTCACTTATTAAAACCAAATTTGGGAAAGAAAGCGTGCCAATGCTCTCTACCGCCAAACCAGAACTGTTTCTAATTGTAGAAACATTTGGTGTAGTAACGTAAACTTTTGTCAACCCGTAATCCCGTACTAAATTACAGCCGTTGTTATTTCGTAAATTAAGCACACCGTCTTTTACCCGAACCTCAATATCATTTAACAGGTTTTCGCCAGTTTCTACAACTACCTTTTGGGTTTCTCCTTGCTTTACAAAAAGTTGTGTGCGTTCCCAAACTGTAATCTTATCAAAAGCATCTACAGTAAATTCTTCCTGAATAATATCTCCGGCCGCTTGAAAGCAATTCAACCCTTTATCGGAATCACATCCAAAAAAGGTTGTCAAAATTATTACAAATAGTACTTTTTTCATTTTCTGAAATATTTCAGCAATTATTACAAGCGAACCCCAATACCAAACTCTACTCCTTCAGCTTTGGCCCAATGTGCTTTTACCGTTACTGAAGCAAAAATTTTATCGTTAAAGAAATAGCGTTTTAACCCAAGCCGATTGTATATTCTATTTTCAAAATCGAATGGATAATATATGTAATATCCCAATTGAGATACGAAAGCCACTTTATTAAACCGAAGCTCATGGCCTATAAACAATCCTACCCTTTTATAATCCTCATCACCAGATAAATTATAATCTGGGAACGCAATGGATTGGTAGTAAATCAATTCTTTTAAAAATTCAGCAAAAAAGACATCTACGCCTGCTTGAAACGTACTTTTATAATTAATACGTTTGTCCACAAAAGCCGAAGCTACATAAAAGGGAAACTGTCCTTGTCCCACGACGTCGCTTTCATTCCAGCCAAAACGAAACACAAAATTATACTTTAATTTTTCGGCGTGCGAAGCGCTTGGCGGATCGTCTTTTACAACGTAATCTGGGAAATTTTCGTGATCAAACAAGTAGCTAAGTCCAACATTAAAAGCCCACGTATTTGTACTATTGTTAGGTGCCCGTAAATTTGCATTGGAATAATGAATTATAGATACCCCGGCGTGTAAACCCAGGCCCTTGTACAAGTTTTCTTTAACATAGTTTGCCTTTAAAAACGTAGTGCTCAATAACTCCGTACCGTAAGCGTTGTTAATATAATTTTTTTCCCGATCATAAGGATTGCTAGCATAAGCCACCCCTTGCCCTAGTCTAATTACCAAATTTCTATTTAAAAAATACCAATTAAAGTGCCCATACAACCCATAGTTTTTGCCTAAATATTGGTTTTTCATATTTTGATAAGCAAAGCTAAATCCCCAATCTGGATACTGATAGCGTCGCTCCCATTCATTGAACCCGTAGGTCTTTCTATTATAGGAAAGAATAAAACCCGTTGGGTGATCAGTAATTAAGTGTGCTATATCTGGGTTATGTTCTAATATGCTTCCGTAAAAGTAGTCGGCTTCAAGTGAGAATGGTTTTTGTTCTTTTTCCTGCGAAAAGGCCACGCAAGTGAACAAAAAAGCTACGAATGCAAAAAGTTGATACTTCATATTTTTTTTAAGCGTGGCATAAATATACATTAATCTATAAAGATTAATCGCCCCGTGAATAATTCTTCTACATCCACTTCGGAAGGCTTGTTTACTGAAATCACATCGCCTGTTCCTTGAATAACCCCAGATATTCTATCTATTGGATTGACAATCATTTTATTAGCACTTCGCTGTCGAATATCTAATGTATCTATCACAAAGTTTTCACCTTCAAACCTTGGAAATTCATCACTAAAAACCAACGTGGCATTTTCTGTACTTCCAGTAATGTAAAAAACACTTTGTCCATTGGCTGAAACATTAAAGTCTTCACATTCAAGATTAAGGTAAAAGTCACCGCTTTTCCGTGCATTTACAACACCACCCGTACTATTACTCGTCAAAGTCAATGAAGGAAAAATTAATGTTCCTACTCCTGTAACGTTTCGAGAAGAAGCATTTCTAATTTCAGTAACATTAGGTGTGGTTACAATGGCTTGTACGTTATCATACTCTCGCACCAAATTACAGCTGTTATTGTTTTTAATAACCAATGTGTTTCCGTCTATAGATACGGAAATATCTGGCAATAGGTTTTTTCCGGTTTTAATTAAGACCTTTCGCTCTGTTCCTTGTTGTAATTGCAGCGCAACGTCGTTCTCTATTCTTATCTTACTGAAATCATCCACAACAAACTCCTCTGTTATCACTCCACCAACGGCTTGAAAGCAGTCTGGTGCATTTTCTGAGTTACAGGAAACCAGTAATAACAATAGACTAACTATATAAATTGCTTTCTTCATTTTCTATATTCTAAACCCAATTCCAAATTCTACTCCTTCTACTTTGGCTCCGTGAGATTTTAAAGTCGTCACGCCAAAAAATTGATTTGTTAGGTAATATTTTAAACCAGCCCTAATGTAAGTCCTTCCTTCAAAATCGTATGGGTAATAGGCATAATAACCAAATTGTGATACAACCGACAATTTATTTAAAGTGAGCTCGTGGCCTACGAAAACACCTACCCGTTTATAATCTTCGTCACCGGTAAGCGACCTATCTAGTTGAGAAGCCACTAAATAGTCTATTTGTTTTTTTAAAAATTCTGAAAAGAAGACATCGGCGCCTATTTGAAATTTGCTCTTATAGCTAACCCGTTTGTCCAAAAAAGTGGAAACAACTAAAAATGGATGCTGTCCTAATCCCACATAATCGCTTTCGTTAATTCCGCTTCGTAACGCTAAATTAAATTTAATCGGCTCTGTTATATTTTCTTCAGTTACATTCGTTATATACTCAGTTTCCTCTGTTTCAAACTCATATTGCAACCCAACATTAAATGTAATTGAATTGGTACTGGAATTAGGCGCCCTAAAATTTCCGTTGGAATAATGAACCAGCGCCAGGCCTGCTTGTAAACCAATATCTTTAAAAATTCTTTGTTTGTTATAGTTAAGTAATAAATATGTAGAGCTTAAAAGATCGCTTCCGTAGGCGTTATTTTTAAAATTGGTTTCCAAATCAAACGGGTTGGTAGTATATGCAATACCTTGGCCAATTCTAAACACAACATTTCGGTTTAAAAAGTAAAAGTTGAAATGACCATAGAGACCGTAATTTTCCCCCAAAATATCATTTCCGGGATTTTGATGTACTACTGAAATTCCCCAGTCTGGATAATTGTATTCTCGGTGCCACCGTTTTGAACCAAATGTTTTTTTATTATATCCTAAGATAAACCCTTGAGGATGGTCTGTTACCAAATGGGCAATATCCTTATTATGACGTACAATAGTGCCGTAAAAATAATTGGCATCCATAAAAAAACCAGAGCGTGTTTCTTCTTGTGAAAAAAGATAGAGTGGAACAAAAAGAAATAGAATAATCAGGTTTTTTTTCATTGCGGGGCAAAGTAACGTAAAATTTCAGTTTTAAAAGGGTAAGTTTCTTAAATCCACATTTCCACCAGAAATTATGATCCCAATTTTTTTATTCCTAAAATACGCTTTCTTTTTAAAAACTGCAGCCAAAGCTACGGCTGATGAAGGCTCAACAACTATTTTTAAACGTTCCCAAATAAGGCTCATGGCAGCAATTATTTCAGTTTCTTCAACACGTATAATTTCAGGAACCAATTTATTGATTATAGGAAAGTTTTTATCGCCTAAATTAGTGCGTAAACCATCGGCAACAGTGCTTGCTGTTTCGTTGGTTTCAATGTTACCAGATTGTAAGGAACGCCACGCATCATCAGCCCCTAGAGGTTCTCCTCCAATTACCTTACAAGCAGGGTTTAAATAATGAGTCGCCAATGCAGTTCCGGCAATCAATCCGCCGCCACCTACGGGAGTAACTACATAATCTAAATTAGGATGTTTTTTTAAAAGCTCGACGGCTGCCGTTGCTTGTCCTAAAATTACGTTCGTATCGTTTGATGGATGAATAAAAGTAGCTCCTGTTTTATTTTGTATTTTATTAGCTTCTTTTTCACGGGCGGCGAGTGTGGGTTTCGATTCTGTGATGATCCCTCCATAGCCACGCACTGCATTTTTCTTAACTTGTGGTGCATTTGAAGGCATTACGATATACGCTTTTACCCCTAAGTTTTTTGCCGCTAACGACAATGCTTGCGCAAAATTTCCCGAAGAGTGCGTAACCACACCTGATTTTTGTTGGGCTTTTGATAGTTGCTGAATGGCGTTAATGGCACCGCGCATTTTAAACGCACCCATTTTCTGAAAATTCTCGCACTTAAAATATAACTCTGTTTCTGTTAAGTTATTTATTAAAGTTGAAGTAAGCACAGGTGTTTGGTGTACAAATGGCTTAACCCGATTGTAAGCAGCAATGACCTCTTCTTTAGTTGGAATCATAGGGTAGTATTTCTAAAAAGTGAAAAATACCATATTTTTTCTGAAGTTTACAGAAACTGTTTTGTAGTTATCCTTGAAAATGAATGCCGCATTCCCGGTTTTCTAAAGCTTTTACAGGATCGTAATAGTCAAATTCAGCTGGAAGGCGATGTTTATCCATAAAATCTAACATTTGATTATCTGTAAAATGATAAAAAGGACATACTTTTAAAATACCTTCTTCGGTAAAACTTAGAATATCAATCGATTTTCGATAATCAGTTTGATGCTTCCTAAGGTTAGTGAACCAGATGTCCGGCTTGTACTTGTTCAATGCTTTTTTAAAAGGCTCTATCTTAACTTTTTCAGAAAAAAATTCATGTTTTGGATTATCGATAGTAGGTTCTCCCACCATATTCTCAATAAATGCGGTGGTATAGTTTGGCGTAAAAATATCAATGTTTAACTTTAGTTTATCAATTAAATATTGGGCATGATTATAAGTTGCTTTAGTATTATAACCCGTGTCACACCAAACAATTTGTAATTCTCTTTTTTGAAGGGTCGCTGCATACAACAATGCTGCGGAGTAAGGCCCAAAACTAGTAGTAAGCCAAGGATTTTCAGAAAACTGAAAAACAAACTTTATAATTTCTGAAGGCTGCTCATACCGTAAATTTTGATTTAAAATATGAATGTTTTTTGAAGAAATACCTCTCATACTCTTTATACCCTATCGGATTAGTAGACTTTACAAATATACTACTTTTAAATTACACAGTCACACAAAACTATGCTCTTATAATAATGTCTTCAATGGTCGTATTTTCGAAGATTTTTAGAGTATTGTCCCGAACCTGAATCATTAACTTGTGCACCGAACAAGTTGCCTCGTCTGGGCAGTCATCACACTTTTCATAGAAATTTAAACTCACGCAAGGCACCATTGCAATAGGGCCTTCCAATATTCTGTAAACTTCCGCAACCTTTATTTCGTCCGCTTCTTTCAATAAATAGTAACCGCCCCCTTTTCCTTTTTTTGACCCCAAATAGCCAGCTTTGCGCATACTGAGCAAAATACTTTCTAAAAATTTTTGAGATATATTTTCAGATTCAGCAATTACAGAAATGGGCACCGGTTCATTTTCTTCTCGCTTAGCAAGAAAGGTGAGCGCTTTTAGTCCATATTTAGTTTTTCGTGAAAGCAATTTTTAAGAATCAATATTATAAAAGTATAAATTAAAAAGACATCACCTTATTTTTTTTAAGTTATATGTCTTTTATTTAAGCCTATAGTTTTTTTCCATTTAAAATTACATCATAGGTAATTGCTACATTTCCTTCTAATGTTAAAGAAACTGAACAGTATTTATCAAAGCTTAAATCTGCTGCACGTTTGGCTTTTTCTTTGTCAATGGCACCTTCTAAATAAATAGTGGTGTGGATAGCTTCAAAAGGTTTAGCACTTTTTAAATCTTTTCGTTTTCCTTCCACTTCCATACTATATGAAGTAATTTCCTGCCGTTGTTTTTTCAAGATTAAAACAATATCAATTGCACTGCAACCGCCAACGCCCATTAACAATAATTCCATTGGACTAGAGCCACGCACTTCATCGCCTGTTTTATTGTCAATATGCACAGGAAGTCCCGATGCGCCTTTTCCTTCAAAATGATAATTGTCGTTTACTCTGTTAAGTGTTACTTTCATGTTTTTTGTTTTAGTTTAATTTATCGCACAAACGAAGAATATCACCAAATACACCTCTAGCCGTGACAGCCGCTCCAGCCCCTGCACCTTGAATTACAATTGGGTTTTTGCCGTAACTTTCAGTATATATTTCAAAAATGGAATCGCTACCTTTTAACTGTCCCAATGCACTGTTTTTAGGAACAGGCGTTAGGTTTACGTTTAAAATAGCTCCATCCTCTTTGGATAAATCTCCGTGTAAGTCCCCAATGTACCTTAAAACATGGTCTTTTGCCAAATTTTTTCTTTTAATATGAAAAGGAACATCCAACTCTTGCAATTGATTAAAAAAAGCTGACTTTGAAATACTTCTTAAGGGTTTGGGTATCAAGTTTTGAATAGAAATATCATCCAGTTCGTTATGTAAATCGAGTTCTCGGGCTAAAATGAGAAGTTTTCGGCCTACGTCATTCCCACATAAATCTTCTCTGGGGTCAGGCTCGGTAAAACCATAGTTAATAGCTTCTTTCAACACCTCGCTAAAGGTTTTTTCTCCTTCTGAAAATTCATTAAAAATGTAACTTAAGGAACCTGAAAACACGCCTTTAATACGTGTAATATTCTCTCCGGAAAGGTGCAATAGTTTTATAGTATCAATTAACGGAAGGCCAGCGCCTACATTCGTTTCGTATAAATATTCTTTCTGTTTTTCTAAAAGTGTTTTTCGTAGGTTTTTATAAAAATCCAAGTCGATCGTATTCCCTATTTTATTGGAAGAAACCAAACTGAAACCACCTTCCACTAATGTTGCGTAATTAAAAACAAAGTTTGAATCTGCTGTATTATCAATCGCAATGAGATTTTCCAGATTATGTTCTTTTGAAAATTTTATTACATCAGTAACGGTATAAGGTTTTCCTTTCTCCTTTTTTTCTTGAAGCCAATTTGACTTCACTCCCTTTTTATTAAATAATACCGTTTTAGAATTTGCCACCGCAAAAATAGTCAAGTCTAAATCGCGCCTTCTTGAAATTTCCTTTTGCGACTTAATAATTTGATCGACCAAGCGTGCGCCCACGTTGCCGTGACCGAAGATCACCACATTCACTTTTTTCTTTTTTATGTTTTCCAAATCAATTAACTGAAGTGGCTTCTCTTGTATTCTTTTGTCTATGGTTATCGTACTCATAATTTGTATTCTTTTTCTGAAAAATGGGTTGTAAAATGGTTTGTAATTGCTCAAATTCAATTAAAAAAGCGTCGTGCCCGTGTATCGAATTTATTTCGTGATAATAAACATTGCTTTTTATGGTTTTATAGATTTGATACGTGTCTTTAATTTCTTTATTTGTAAAGAAAAGGTCCGTGTCAACGCCTATCAAATGGACATTCCCATTTATGTTTTTTACTGCAGAAAGGAAGTTTCCCGTTTCTTTTGTAATGTTAACGGTGGCTAACAAATGGTTCATCGTTTTATAGGCCTCCAACTGAAATCGGTTTTTCAGCTTTTCACCATGATGCAATAGCCAACTTTCTACATTAAATACGTTCAACTTTTCGTTTCGACTACGATTAAATTTCTGCTTAAAAGATTCCGGGGTTCTATACAATGTCATAGCATGAATCCTTGCATCGTGAACAGGATTTTCAGAATGTTCTAAAATCTGTTTTTGAACTCGGCAATTTGCCAATAACCAGTCGGTCGCTTTCCAATCGGTTGCTATTGGGATGATATTTTCAAACAGATTGGGACGTAATACCGACATTTGCCAAGCAATACTTCCGCCTAACGAACCGCCAATAACAGCATGTATCTTTTCAATTTTCAATTGATTGATTGCATGTAAAAAAAGCTTTGCAACATCGTATACTGAAAATGCTTCGGGGTTTTCAAATAGAAATCCGTCGTAACCATTTCCGGGAATATTAAAAGCAAGAACTGTATACTGCTTTGTATCGATACACTTTTCATCGCCAATAATCTGATTCCACCAGCCGTTTTCTTCGGTAACTGAACTATTCCCAGTTAATGCATGGTTTACCAAAACAATAGGTGCTTTGCCCAAACGAGGTCCAAAAACCTCAAAACTTATAGGTATTGTGCCCGAAAAAGCTTCGTTTTGAGTTGTATAGTTTATATGTAAAGTTTGTAATTTCATAATATGGTTAAAACGGCAGCGGAATGGCATATCGCACTGCCGTTTTCTACAACTAAAATTAAACTAAGACTGTTTTGGTAATCGCTTTAAAAGCTTGTTCTAAATCATCAGTAAGATCATCAAAAGCTTCTAATCCTACTGAAAGTCGTATTAAATCTTTGGTAACACCAGTAGTTTCTTGCTGATCATCGCTCAACTGTTGGTGTGTAGTACTTGCTGGATGAATAATCAAAGATTTGGTATCGCCTATATTGGCCAACAAAGAGAACAGTTCAGTGGCATCTACAAACTTTTTAGCAGCATCAAAACCACCTGTTAAACCAAAAGTAACTACCCCACTTTGACCGTTCGGTAGATACTTTTGAGCAAGGTTGAAGTAGTTACTTTCTGAAAGTCCAGGATAATTTACCCAAGCTACTTCTTCCCTATTCTGAAGCCACTTAGCAAGCTCTAAGGCATTTTCACTATGTTTTTTAATTCGGATTTCCAAGGTTTCCAGACCTTGCAAAATTTGAAACGTGTTATATGGGCTCAATGCCGCACCGAAATCTCGTAATCCTTCAATTCTAACCTTGGCGATAAATGCAGCTTCTTCCAATGCTTCGGAATAAACTAAACCGTGATATCCAGGTGATGGTTCGGTGAATTCAGGGAATTTTCCGTTGGTCCAATCAAACGTTCCCGCATCGATGATTGCTCCGCCTAAAGCAGTCCCATTTCCGTTGATGTATTTGGTAAGCGAATGAATTACAATATTGGCTCCGTACTTAATTGGATTTAGCAAAGCTGGGGTAGCGACTGTGTTATCAACTAGTAGCGGAATTTTATTCGCTTTTGAAATTTCAGAAATAGCTTCAATATCCAATACATCCAATTTTGGATTTCCTAACGATTCAACAAAAATCGCTCGGGTATTTTCTTGAACCGCTTTGTTGAAATTTTCAGTATCATTTGCATCTACGAATGTAGTTGTAATACCCAATCTTGGCAGGGTAACATTCAGCAAATTATATGTTCCGCCATACAAACTACTAGAAGCTACAATATGGTCTCCAGCCCGCAATAACGTGAGCAAGGTTGTAGCAATTGCCGAAGTTCCCGAAGCGGTTGTTACGGCTGCAATTCCTCCTTCTAAAGCTGCTAAACGCTGCTCCAGAATATCGTTTGTGGGATTGTTGATACGGGTGTAAATAAATCCGGGTTCCGAAAGGTTGAACAAATTGGCAGCATGGTCGCTGTCTTTAAAAACATAACTGGTAGATTGATAAATAGGCACCGCTCTAGTCCCTCCATTCGCTGTTACGTCGTGTCCTGCGTGCAACGATTGTGTTGCTAATTTTTGTGTACTCATTTTTCTTTTTTTTTGAGTTAATAATAAATTAAACCAAAAGTCAAAATGCGCCTATTGGCGTACTTTATAAGAAAAATGTTATTAAGAAGTGAGTAAACAATTTAAAAAAATTGTCTTGTCGTTATCTATCAAAAAATTTCCAATATTTGGACATTTTTGTAGAATGTAGCACCTTCTTTCAAGTGAAAGGGTTGCTAAGGCTTCATAGGGTCTATTCCCTCGGCCTTTCTTGATAACATTTCAATAAAGATTTGAACTTTGTGAGCACAAAGATTGTTAAACATTTTTTGATATTCCAAATTTATTTCAATTTTTCTGAAAAAATTCCTTTTTTAAAATTCTATTTTTAATACTTATCTTTGTCCGCTGAAAGAGGAAAGATTTGACTGATTGCAACCTCTGCTCAACTGGTTTAACTGAAGTTGAGACCCCGTATCAAGTACGGGGTTAAAAAATGCTAAAGGCAGTGTAAACTTCCTTCGACGCGTTCGTCAAATCTTCAGAATATAAAAATTTAAAAAGACCTTTATGGCATACTTATTTACTTCAGAAAGTGTTTCTGAAGGACACCCAGATAAAGTTGCAGATCAAATTAGCGACGCATTATTAGATCATTTTTTAGCTTTCGACCCCGAATCGAAAGTAGCCTGTGAAACCTTGGTAACAACAGGACAAGTAGTACTTGCCGGAGAGGTAAAAAGCGACACCTACTTAGATGTACAACATATTGCAAGGGATATAATTAATAAAATTGGTTACACAAAGGGAGCCTATCAATTTAGTGGTGATTCTTGTGGTGTGATTTCATTGATTCACGAGCAATCACAAGATATTAATCAAGGCGTTGACCGCGAAAACAAAGAAGAGCAAGGTGCTGGTGATCAAGGAATGATGTTTGGTTATGCTACTAACGAAACGGAACATTATATGCCGTTAGCACTAGAAATTTCGCATACGATTCTTATTGAATTGGCGAAATTGCGCCGTGATGGAACCGAAATTCCATATTTGCGTCCTGATTCAAAAAGTCAAGTAACTATTGAATATAGCGACGACAATGTTCCGCAAAAAATAGTTTCCATCGTTTTATCAACTCAGCATGATGATTTTGATGAAGATGAAAAGATGTTGAACAAAATTAAAAAGGATATTATTGAAATTTTAATTCCGAAGGTAAAAGCGAAGTTACCTGAGTATGTTCAAAAACTGTTCAATGATGATATTGTTTACCACATAAACCCAACTGGAAAGTTTGTAATTGGTGGTCCTCACGGAGATACTGGTTTAACGGGACGAAAAATAATAGTTGACACGTACGGCGGAAAAGGTGCCCACGGTGGTGGTGCTTTTAGTGGTAAAGACCCGAGTAAAGTTGACCGAAGTGCTGCCTACGCGGCAAGACATATTGCTAAAAACTTAGTAGCTGCTGGCGTAGCTGAAGAAGTATTAATTCAAGTAAGCTATGCTATTGGTGTGGTAAAACCTACCTCAATATTAGTCAATACACACGGTACTTCTAAAATTGATTTAACCGATGGTGAAATTGCTAAAAAAGTAGCTGAAATTTTCGATATGCGCCCTGCAGCTATTGAAAAACGTTTAAAATTACGTAACCCTATTTATGTGGAAACCGCTGCTTATGGACATATGGGACGTATTCCAGAAACGGTAACCAAAATTTTTGAAAGCCCTTACAAAGGGACTATCAAAAAAGAAGTAGAGCTTTTTACCTGGGAAAAACTAGATTATGTAGATGCAGTGAGAAAAGCTTTTAATCTATAAAATTCAATTTATCGTATATATTCAAAGCCATCCTTTTTTACAGGATGGCTTTTTTTATCTTTATAAAAACGATTGACTATGAAAACATCAACTATATTACTTATTTCTTTCTTTTTATTTTTTAGTTTCAATTTCACAGAAAGTCAAGCTCAAGAAGATAAAAAACCGCTTTGGGATACTTATGATGAAAGTGCTGAAATTGAAAGTCAGCAAAACCATACGAATCCAAGGATGCGTTATAAGTTAATTCAATCGAAGTTTTTAGACAAGAATAAGGTGTTTCAAGAATTAGCCACAGCTGTTTCAGCTTTTTCCCAAACAAGATACGAGCAGTTAAAGCCATATATACTTGAAAAAGACATCCCCAGTATTCAACAAGCTATTTCCGAAGGCACGTTTAGTTATGAAGAATTGACTCTTTTCTATTTAAAACGAATTTTCAACTACGAGTTAGACACAGAAAAAAGCCTTCATACCATTATTGCTTTAAACCCTAATATTCTTCAAGAAGCCAGAGAGCGTGATAAAAATAAAACTGGCAACCAGTATTCTGTATATGGGATGCCGATCCTGCTAAAAGACAACATCAATACAAAAAGTATGAACACAACGGCAGGAGCGAAAGTTCTAGAAGAAAATAGCCCTACAAAAGATGCGTTTATTGTTTCTCAGCTTAAAAGCAACGGTGCACTTATTTTAGGAAAAGTAAATCTAAGCGAATGGGCGTATTATTTCTGTCAAGGTTGCCCATTGGGTTATAGCGCTATTGGTGGCCAAACACTCAATCCGTATGGTAGAAAACAATTTGAAACCGGCGGTAGCAGTGCCGGAAGCGGTACTGCAACAGCTGCAAATTATGCCGTTGCCGCGGTAGGAACCGAAACGGCGGGATCAATTATTTCACCATCTGCGCAAAATTCCATTGTTGGCCTAAAGCCTACGGTTGGTGTATTAAGCAGAAGTGGTATTGTCCCTATTTCGCATACACTAGACACACCTGGACCGATGACCAAAAATATAGTTGACAACGCTATTTTGATGAACGCCATGACTGGTAAAGACAAAGAAGATGCTAGTAGTGTTTCGGTTTCTGAAGAATATATTGATGCTGTTAAAAAGACTTCAATAAAAGGAAAGCGACTTGGTGTTATAAAAAGTTTGGTTTCAGATTCTATATATGCTACTACTATTAAAAAATTAAAAAACGTAGGGGCCGAAATTATAGAAATCACACCACCTGAAACTTCATTAGATGGTTTTTTGACACTTCTAAATCTTGAAATGAAAGAAGACCTTCCAAAGTATTTAGATGAATATGCTTCAAGAAACATACAAGTTAATAATCTTGAAGAAGTGATGACTTTCAATAAAAAAGATAGCTTGAGCTACATGCCCTATAACCAAGGTATTTTTGACGGTATTATGGCTGATACAACCTCAGCAAAATCATTTCAGAAAATAAAAGCCAATTTAAAAGAGCAAGGCACTGTTTTTTTCCAAAAACCTATAACAGAACATAACTTGGATGCGATTTTATCCATTAACAATTACCATAGTGCCCAAGCGGCTGTTGGCCTACACCCCTGTTTAACCATACCAATGGGGTATAAAAATAATGGTGAACCAATAGGTTTAACCCTTATTGCTTCACCATTCTCTGAAGTTACTTTATATTCAGTTGGTTCTGCCGTAGAAAAAATATTAAATAGCAGAAAAATGCCCGATCAATACGCTCATTAATTTGCAGCGTCTATGGCCAAATTGTTTAAAGCACTTTTAATTTGTTGTAGTGTATCTTCGTTTCCTGTAATCCCGTGTCTTTCACTTAGAAAATCAGGATTATTATAAGAAATATTTACGGTGCCATCTTCTTTTTCCCAAACTAATATTTTCTGCGGTAAATCTATAGCAGTAGTTTGTGAATTTTTCATCAAAGGTGTCCCTAATTCTGGGTTTCCGAAGATTATAACCCTACTAGGATTTAATGTCAATCCAACTGTTTCTGCATTGGCTTGGTGATCCAGTTCTGCAAAAAGATTAAGTGCAGAATTGTCCACAACTGCATTTCGTAAATTATTGTAAGTGGCATTAAAATCGTTATTACTGGCAACGGTAATAATACCATCCTTATTGGTGATTCCGGTACTAGAATTTTCTGTGACCGAACCATTAGTAGCATTTTCAGTAAAACTGGCAAGTGCTCCCTTAATTTGTTGTAATGTAGAAGCCCCTCCAACTCCTGAATGTCTCGCGGCTAAATATTCTGTTCCGTTGTAAGTAACAAAGGTATTCTTGTCTGAATCTTCATAAACCAACATTTTTTGAGGTAAATCTAACCCAGCCAATTGATTTTCTTGCATTAGAGGGGTTCCTAAAGCGGGATTTCCGAAGAATATAACCCTTGTGTCTCGCAAGGTTTTATTAATACTTTGGGCATTTGCCGTATGATTTACTTCGGCTACTATTGAAATATTTGAATTTGTCTGTAATTCACTTCGCAACGAATTGTAGGTTGCCGTAAAATCCGTATCGCTTACTGCATAAGCCAAACCTGGGGTTTGAGGGTTATTAATTACCTGTGCATTATCATCATCACTACTGCAAGCAAAAATTACGGTAGATAGTGCAAGTATTAAAAGCTTTTTCATATTCAAGGTTTAATTTGTTATTTGGGTTAAAATACAAAATTGTAAAATCTTATATGCTATTTATTAAGCCTTAACAAGACTTTATCATTATACCCTTAACGTGAAAACCTGAATTTTTATTTGAAAGTTAAATAATATTATGCCGTTTGGCTTTTTGTACAGCTTCTATTTTGCTGTGTACCTGTAGTTTTTTGTAACTATTTTCAATATGCTTACGAACCGTGCTTGGCGACAAAAAAAGATTGTCTGCAATGGCAGTATAACTAAGACCTTTACTTAATTGCTCTAAAACTTCTACTTCCCGTTTTGATAATGAAATTTCTTCCTTGTCTTTTAAATTATCAATATCAATAGGGTTACGTAAAAGTTTTAAGGTCTTTAAAGCTATGGAAGGATTCATAGCTGCCCCGCCAGATAAGGTTTCTTTTATTCCTTTATAGAGCTCTTCTGGGTTTATTTCTTTTAAAAGATAACCATCGGCTCCAGCTTTTATAGCGTTAAAAATATGTTCGTCATTATCGAAAGCGGTAAGCATGATAATTTTAATTTGCGGATATTTTTGTTTCACCATTTGCGTGGTTTCAATTCCGTTTAAAACCGGCATTTCAATATCCATTAAAATGATGTCAAGATTATGGTTTTCTTCTAACTTAGTAAGTAATTCACTTCCGTTAAGAGCAGTATGCTTTATTTCAATTTCATCAAAAAAAGAGAGTTTTTCTTTAATGGCATGAATTAAAAACGAATTATCATCAACAATAGAAACTTTAATGTTCATAGGTAGTTAGTTGTACTAAAGATACTTAAAAGTATGTAATTATGACCTTAAAAAATATAAGGCAGTTGCCTTACTTTTTTACAGAACGATATTTCGGAACCTTAAGTTCGATGTTTGTTCCTTTATTTACGTTAGATTGAAACTCAATATTTCCTTCTAAATCTTGAGCTCTTTTTTTCATATTGTTAAGGCCATTTCCTTGTTGTATTTCAGTTATGTTAAAACCCTTTCCGTTGTCTGAAATAGTTATAAGAAACTTATTCTGTTCTTCGGAAATAGCTACTGAAATGTTATTTGCATCTGCATATTTCAAAGCATTGTTAACCGATTCTTGTATAATACGATAGATATTCATCCCAGCTACCGAAGTAAAAGTATGTTCGGTTGAAATAGTTTCTGAAACCTGGAAAGTAAAATCAACCCCTTTTGAAGCAGCGCTCGCTTGGTTTATAAAATTGGTAATGCGGGCCTGTAGGTCTTCAAAAGTGATGGATTCCTTATTCATCGCCCAAATTGTATCACGTAATTCGTAGATAGTCTGTGACGTGAACGAGCTTATATTGGTCAGTTTGTCTTTTGTCTTTTGAGTAGCATTTTTAAGCCCGAACTTCAAATTGTCTATCGACGAAATAATGAAAGTAAGCTGTGCGCCAATGTTATCGTGTAAGTCACGAGAAATTCTAAGGCGTTGTTCTTGCAGTCGGTTTTGTGTTTCAATTTTGGCGAGCGCAGTTTTTAACTCGCCTTCTTTTTTAAGTTGACGATTTTTCAGTTTTTGTTGGTTGTAGAATAGGTAGCCTAACAATCCTAACAGAAAAGCGAGACCTAAACTTCCGTAAATAAGCGTGTTTTTCTGTTCTAATTCTAGTTCACGCTCTGCTAATTCTTTTTCTTTTTTTTCAGTTTCATATTCAATAGAAAGTTCTGCTATTTTTTTTTGAACCTCTGTGTTGTGAATACTATCCTTTATAGCGAGATATTTTTCAAAGTAAAATAGCGCAGAGTCTGCTTTATTCTGACTTTTAAATATATCGGAAAGGGTTTTATAGTTGTATTGGGTAAGGTTTCTATATTCTTTTTTCAGTGAAATAGGCAGTGATTTTTTAATATTTAAAATGGCTTCGTCATATTTTTCTTCCGCCATAAAAACTTCGCCAATTTGCGTATGATTTTCTGCTATCCCGATAGAATCTTCCATTTTTAAACGGGCTTGAAGTGATTGGTTAAAATACTCTTTGGCTTTACCAAACTTTTTTTGCAAACCATAAACTCCAGCTATATTACTTATGCTGTATGGAATCCCGATGGAATCATTTTGTTCTTTTTTAATTTTTAATCCCTTGTTATAAAAATAAAGGGCGCTATCCAATTGGTTCTGAATTTCTTTTAAAACCCCATAATTGTTGTAAATATCCTTTAAAACTGAATCATAGTTATTTTCTTCAGCGACTGATTTCCCCCTTTGCATATAGGCTTGAGCCTTTTCCATATCATTATATTTCATGCTATAGCCCAATTCAGCATACCGGTATGCTACTTGGTCATTTAGACCTAGTTTTTCGTATAATTTAACCCCCTCAAGCCCATATTGTGCACTTTTATCGTAAACCCCTTGATAGGAATAAGCTAATGAAAGTTTTGAGTAGGCATCGGCTGTACCTTTTTCATAGGAAATTTTTCGTGCGTTCTCAGCGTTGACTTTATATAATTTTATAAGAGAGTCTTTAGGAATATTTAATCCTTGAACATATAAATTATTAATAGAGTCTATAGTTTGCTTGTTTTGTGAAAGTGCTACTGAAGAAACCAAAAAAATGAGACTCAATACTTTTTTCATGTTCAAATTTTTTCTCAACTAAAGATATTAATTTTAAGTAAATGAAATAGTTATAATTGTATTTTACAGATGAAGAGCTTTAATTAAACTTATAATTCAATACTTTCCTGAATAAACAATGCTTCACTCAAATTGTATTTCAAAAAGTTATAGGCAGCCAAGTTTCTCTTCCTAATATTGATTTGATTTTGGTTTTCTTCAATCCTAATTTTTAATTGAATTACATATTCTTCTTGTATACTTTTAAGTTGTTTATTTTTTAAATAAAACAAAAGCAATACCCCTGTCACTAAAAAGATAAAAGCTGATATAATTGTGACTGAAAGCATGTGAAACTCAATTTTTATAAAATTACAGAGAAACTGATTTTGAAACCATACGGCAATTGCCCTATTTAACTAAAAAACAAAACCCCAATCTAAAAAAAGACGGGGTTTCATAATTGGCTTTACCTGCTCCTCAATCAGGTTTGGCCTGAAATTAACTTGGTTGGCTAATTTGATTTATTTGGTCAGATCGTACGCAAAAATGCTATTGTTATCGGCTTTGTAATATAAAATTCCGGCAATTTCATCTACTTGGTATTCTGGCTTCTTGTCCTTTAAGACAATTTCTTTTTCCTTGGCGCCCGAGTCTTTATTTAGTTTTACCAAGCCGACACCATCATCAAGTTTTGTCAATACAAATTGATTGTTTTTTGTAGCGGCTGTTGCTTTAAAACGTTTCAACATTTCAGCTACTGAAGCACCACTTGCCATGGCCATTCCGCCACCTAAATCGGCATACCGTTCGCCTCTATCTGTATAAGCACCTAATTTATTACGGTTTTGATTGGCTGCATTATATGCCGCCGCTGCGGTTGCTGCCGTTGCCACCGCAGTTACACCTGCAATGATTGCCCCAAAAGCACTTTTACCTGGTGCACGGTAATACTCGTGCCAGCTTTTACCACCTTGCCAGTCTAACAACATCATATTTTGGTCACTGGTCAATAAAATACCGTCATCTCGAACCTCAACGTGAGTAGGATCCTCTTTACCATCAAACTTAGATTCAGCTAAAGTGGATACTTCACCTGAGGTTGCATCGACAGCAAAAAGTTCATCATCGGCACTAATTAAATATCGTGAGTTTTTACTATCGTAGGTTGAGCTAACAGCATTGGCTCTTTTGTATTTTAATGGTTTTTTCCAAACCTGTTCTCCATTTTGAAGGTTAACGATATTTGCATCTTCCGAAGTAATATAAATCAACCCTTGTGGCGTGTCGGCCATTGTTAAAATATTTTCTCCTGTCTTTAATGGTTTTTTGAAAAGTGTTTGCCCTTCAAATGAAATTTTATTGATTCCACCTTCATAAATTCCGAAGAGAATACCATCTTCCATAATGTAAAAATGCTGAACATACCCTTTTGTTTTTGGTGCTTTGTCCCAAAGATCTTCGCCATCAGTAGCACTTAAAAAAGCGATTTTAGATTCTGAACGACCTCCGGCTAACTTCATTAATCCTTTTTTACCACTATTATCAACATTGCTAACCACAGCTAGTCCATTGGGTAATATTTCAAAATTAGCAATACTGCCTTTTACCTTTTGTCCGTCGTTCCAGAGTTGCGCACCGTTTGTGCCGATTTTATGGATTTTAGTATTGCTACCGTTATTGACACTTTCGAAAGCATAAATCTCTTTTTCAGTATTATCGGCAACCATCCAGTTTATGTTTTTTACTTTATTGTTCCATAAAGTTTCACCAGTAAGCGATTTAGAGATTATCCCTTGACTTGTTGGCACCAACATTTTATTTTTCAATAATAAAGGGCGTCCAGTAACCATATAGTTTTTCATAGTCACTTTACCTGGCTCAACCAAATTAAAACGATAGTCTTCGTTTCCGGTATTCAGATCATATACCGCTACTTGCGCAGCATACTGTTCATCTGATCGACGCTGACCGCTCACTACCAATTTATTTTGCGGCATTATTACGTCACAGGTCATTACTTGTTTCCAGCCATTGTCTTCGGTGCTAAACAGTTTTTTACCTGATATATAATCGATTACTGCTTTTTTTGTAGAAAGACTGGCAAACCCTGTCTGCCCTACAATTACGTAAGGTGCTTGTGGTACAAAGAAAAGCTCTTCGGGTTTTACGCGGCCGTAATCGGTAAAGTTAAAAAGCAAATCACTGCTTCCCGGTTTTATACCTACTAAACCATCATTTGTAGCAACGACCATTATACCACCTTCTGTAAGGGTCATTTCATTGATTTTAGCACCGGTATCGTATCTAAAATTTGGTTCTTCCGCACGTTGTGCAGTGGCTATCATTATTCCTATTGAAAGGAAAAAAGCCCAATTGATTAACATTTTTGAAGTTTTCATAATCGTGGTTTTAGTTAAATGTATGTTTCAAAGATGCTACGTAACTACTTTATTATCAATAGGGCAATTGCCGTATTATTCCTGAATAGGCAGGAATCTTGAACTCCTACAGGCATTAAAGTCTCTTAGTTGAAAATGGAAAGTAAACTCAAAAAGAGATTCCTGCCTTCGCAGGAATTAAAAAAAACCGGAAGATGAACAAATTGTCCCGCTCCCGGCTCCACGTAAAAACCTCAACATCTGAGATTTTCTAACTCTTTTTATTGATCCGAAACTTTTATATTATATGCTCCATCACTTACAGTCACAGTGTCATTATTATCATCTAAATTATACCCTGTAAATGTGAAAGTTCCCTTTATGGTTTCACCATCAAAACTTGACACTTTCAACTCACCATTGTTACTTTGAGCATCTCCAACTGTGGTAAAAACAACTACAGTATTAGGATCTGGATTATTTGGGTCTGGCAAATAACTATATGTCCCTATATTAGTAAAATTTAATTGATACGTGCCTTCTCCATCAAAACCTTGAATGATCATCTGTAGATTTTCAGATTCACTAGTTCCGCCACTAACTGCAAGTGACTGACCAGCTCCATTATCGGTGATTACAGCTTTAACAGTTCCTGTTAAGCCTTCAAAAGAATTGCCATCGACTTTTGCAGTAAAATCACCTTCACCACCTTGAGAATCGCTTCCGCCATCGTCATCACTTTTACATGCTATTAATGACAAGCTTACAAATAGAATTAAGGAAATAGTTTTTAACGTTTTCATAATTGTTGGGTTTTTGGTTATTGTATGCTACAAAGATGTGGCAGGACCCAACTTTAATCAATACGGCAATTGCCCTATTCTTATGTTTTACTGTGGTTTAGACATTTCAGAAGAATGTTTTTAATCTAGAATTTAATGAAGGGAAGTTCTTTTTGAAGTGTTTCTATTTTCTTCTGAAGATTAATCTGAAACTTTTGGTGCGCCTCACCCGAAGGATTGAAAGGCCTATGTTTTAATCCACTTTGGATGGTTTCAATTTCTTTTTGAAGCGTATCGGTTTCTGAAGCAATCCAAACATCTTTAAATCGTTCCCAAATAATGGAAATAGCTAGATTATTTGGGTGAAGCATATCTTCTTCATAAAAACGATAGTCGCGCAACTCGTCCATCATAATTTCAAAAGAAGGAAAATAAAAAGCTTGCTTTTTACCTAAAATGGCATCGTGTAGGCCAGAAAGCAAATGTGCTTTGCTCTGCATATTTTCTACAAAACCGTCTTTGATGTGCCGAACTGGCGAAACGGTGGTAATAACCGTAGCCTTAGGGTTTACGGTTTTAATAAGTGTAAGAGTATTTTCTATTGTGGCAGAAACTTCTTCAACAGAAAGCAGTTCTTTTAAAAACCTTTTCTGCGGAATTTTATGACAATTGGCTACAATCGCATCACTTTCTATAAATCGATAGACCCAAGCTGTCCCGAAGGTTAAAATGATATGGGAAGCTTGCTCAAGGTAGGTTTTTAAACTTTTTAAATTACCATTTAAATTTGAAATAAAAGCACCTTTATCACTCGTTGAAAGCTTTGAATGTGCCTCAAAACAATGCCATTGTTCGTTATGATGAAAGATATCTGCTTCAGTAAATAAATCTTCATTAATGGCTCGTGTCACTAACTTTTCAATCGCAACCGGATGAAATACAATCCCAAATGGATTTTGAAGGTTCTGAAATTTATAATATTCAAGTTTTCCTCCAATGTTCTCTGTAAAACAAGACCCCATCAACAGGACTTTAGATGTATAATCTATCTGACTCTGTTGTGGGGTTAGTGCTATTTGCGTTTGTAATTTCAAGATTATGAGATATAGTCTTTTGCTTTGTTCAATGCTTCATTTATACCTTCTGGGTTTTTCCCTCCAGCTGTTGCGAAAAACGGCTGTCCGCCACCGCCACCTTGAATGTGTTTTCCAAGTTCGCGTACTATTTGTCCTGCGTTCAACTTTTTATCGGTTGCTAAATCTTTAGAGATATAGCACGTAAGCAACGCTTTTCCGTTTTGTTTTGATCCGAATAAAATGAAAAGGTTATCTACTTCTCCACCCATTTCAAAAGCTAAATCTTTCATTCCTGAAGCATCTAAATCTACTTCCTTTGCCAAAAAGTTAATGCCGTTTACGGTTTCAAGCTCGTTTTTTAAATCGCCTTTTAAGTTTTTAGCTTTATCTTTTAATAATTCCTGAACCTGCTTCTGTAGCGCATTGTTTTCTTCTTGTAAACTACTTACTGCCTTAACAGGGTTTTGAGCGTTCAACGTTTTCTTTATCTCCGCATATTGGTTACTTCTATCTATGAAATAATTTTTAGCAAATTCGCCTGTAATGGCTTCAATTCTTCTAATTCCACTAGCGACAGAACTTTCTGAAGTAATTATAAAATGCCAAATATTCCCTGTGTTTGGTACGTGTGTACCACCACAAAGTTCCATTGAGTTTCCAAAACGGATGGTACGAACGGCATCACCGTACTTTTCGCCAAACAAGGCTACTGCTCCTTCATCTATTGCCTGCTGATAAGGTATTCCTCGTTGTTCTTCCAAAGCAAGGTTTTCATGGATGCGAGCATTTACAAAATCTTCCACTTGCTTAAGTTCTTCATCACTTACTTTACTGAAATGTGAAAAATCGAACCGCAAATACTTATTGTGAACCAAAGAACCTTTTTGCGCTACGTGATCACCCAAAACATTCCGCAGGCCTTGGTGTAACAAGTGGGTTGCAGTATGGTTAGAAGCTGTGTTAGATCTATGCTGCGGGTTTACCACCGCTTTAAAACTTGACTCGGGGTTTCGAGGCAGATTTTTAGCAAAATGGATAATCAAATTGTTTTCCTTCTTGGTGTCAACAATATAAATGACTTCTCCATCGGATGCTTCCAAGTAGCCTTTATCACCTATTTGACCACCGCCTTCTGCATAAAAAGGTGTTAAGTTGAACACCAATTGATACAATTCACCTTCTTTTTTGCTTTCAACCTTACGGTATCGTGTTATTTTTACTTGAGTCTCTAAGGTGTCGTAGCCTACAAATTCTTCTACATCGTCTTCATGTAAAATAACCCAATCACCTGTTTCTATTTTTGTGGCAGCTCTAGAACGCTCCTTCTGTTTTTGTAGTTCGGTTTCAAATTCCTTTTCATTTAATTCATATCCGCGCTCTCTTAAAATTAAGGCGGTTAAATCGATTGGAAAACCGTAGGTATCATATAATTCAAAGGCTTTTTTACCTGAAATGGTTTTACTGGAAGCGTTTGAAATCACATTTTCCAGCAACACGAGACCTTGATCTAGGGTGCGTAGAAAAGATTGTTCTTCTTCACGAATTACATTGGCAATCAAGTTTTTTTCTGAAACAAGCTCTGGGAAGGTTTCGCCCAATTGCTTCACTAATGTATCTGTTAATTTGTAAATAAAAGGTTCTTTTTTATCCAAGAATGTAAATCCATATCGAATGGCGCGTCTTAAAATACGACGTATCACATAACCTGCTCCCGTATTGGAAGGCAATTGTCCATCTGCAATGGAAAAGGCAACCGCACGAACGTGATCTGAAATCACACGAATAGCAATGTCTTTTTCTTCCTCATTGCCATATTTGGTGTTTGTAATCGCTTCTATTTCGCGAATTAACGGTGTAAATACATCGGTATCGTAATTACTCTTCTTGTCTTGAAGCACCATACACAAACGCTCAAAACCCATTCCGGTATCTACGTGCTGTGCGGGTAATTTTTCAAGACTGCCGTTGGCCTTTCGGTTAAATTGCATAAAAACCAAATTCCAAATTTCCACTACTAGTGGGTGATCTGCATTCACTAGCTCAGCTCCAGGTACTTTCGCTTTTTCTTCATCAGAACGAAGATCTACGTGAATTTCGCTACACGGCCCACAAGGTCCTTGCTCACCCATTTCCCAGAAGTTATCTTTTTTATCACCATTTAAAATTCGATCTTCGGCAATATGTTGTTTCCAGAAATTATAAGCTTCCGTATCCCTATCTAACCCTTCCGATTTATCCCCTTCAAAAATAGTTACGTAGAGTTTGTCTTTATCTATTTTAAAAACTTCAGTTAAAAGTTCCCACGACCAAGCAATGGCTTCTTCTTTAAAATAATCGCCAAAGCTCCAATTTCCTAACATTTCGAACATCGTATGGTGGTACGTATCCATCCCTACTTCTTCCAGGTCATTGTGTTTACCACTTACGCGAAGGCACTTTTGTGTATCGGTAACCCGAGTATTTTTAGGATCGCTGTTTCCGAGGAAAAACTCTTTAAATTGATTCATCCCTGCATTGGTAAACATTAAGGTTGGGTCGTCCTTAATTACCATAGGCGCTGAGGGAACAACGGTGTGTTGTTTCGATTTAAAAAATTCAAAAAAAGTGGATCTTATTTCCTTAGATTTCATGCGTTATATTTTATTCAAAATTAGTGATTAAGGCAAAACGCAAAACAATTTCTATATTTGTAATTCGTTATCCAAAGGTTAGCGCTGCCCATCAACCGCAAAAATAGGATTTTTTAACGTATGTCTAAGGTTAAATATTACTACGATAGTGAAACACTTTCGTATCGTAAAATTGAAAAGAAAAAAGGCCGTAAGCTTGGTATCATACTATTGAGCCTTCTCGGCACTTTATTAGCGGGTTTTTTAGTGTTTTTAGTATACATAAATCTTCCTTATGTAGAGACACCTAAGGAAAAATCGCTTAAACGGGAACTGGCTAATATGGAACTTCAATATGAACTTCTGAACAAAAAAATGGCTGAAGCAGAAAATGTACTTTCAGAAGTTGCCGAACGCGATAACAATCTCTATAGAGTTTACTTTGAAGCAAACCCAATACCTGAAGAACAACGAAAAGCTGGATTTGGTGGTGTAAACCGTTACAAAAATTTAGAAGGGTTTGACAATTCCAAACTAATAATAAACACCAGCGAACGGTTGGATATATTGACCAAGCAGATTGTAGTTCAGTCCCGTTCTTTGGATGAAGTTTCGCAACTTGCAGAAGAGAAAGAAGAACTATTAGCAGCAATTCCTGCTATTCAACCTGTAAAAAATGAAGACCTCACTCGTATGGCTTCCGGCTACGGATACCGTACCGATCCTTTTACAAAAGCACGTAAATTTCACTACGGAATGGATTTTACCTCGCCTAGAGGAACGCCCGTTTATGCTTCAGGGGACGGAGTTGTAAGTCGTGCCGACAATAATGCTACTGGCTATGGAAACCACATTCGAATTGACCACGGTTATGGTTACGAAAGCTTGTATGCACATCTTTATAAATACAATGTTCGAAAAGGGCAGCGAGTAAAAAGAGGCGATTTAATAGGTTTTGTAGGGAGTACTGGTCGCTCTGAGGCACCACATCTTCACTATGAAGTTTTTAAAGATGACGAACGTATTAACCCTATTAATTTTTACTACGGAAACTTGACACCTGAAGAATTTGCAGAAATGCAAAAACAAGCACAGCAAGAAAACCAATCATTAGATTAAGAAGCAGTAAATTTATACCTTTAATATCTCAAACGTTTTTAATTTATAACCTAAGGTTACGATGCACATAGATTTACCCGAAAAAAGATATTACAGTATAGGTGAAGTGGCCGAAGCTTTTAATGTAAACACTTCTCTTATCCGCTTTTGGGAAAAAGAATTCGACGCATTAAAACCGAAAAAAAACGCTAAAGGAAACCGTAAATTTACTCAAGAGGATATTAAAAACTTGGAATTTATTTATCACTTGGTTAAAGAGCGCGGCTTTACTCTCGAAGGTGCCAAAACCCATCTAAAAGAAAACAAACAAAAAACATTAAGCCGTTTCGAGATTATCCGTAAATTAGAAACAGTAAAAGCAGAATTGCTTAAAATAAAAGACCAACTTTAAAATATAAATTATGAAAAAATGGCTCATCCCCGTAATAATAATCGTTGCCCTTGTGGCAATTGGTGGATTTTGGTTTGTAAACGTTAACAATAGGCTTGTGCCTATGGATGAAAACGTTACCGCACAATGGGCAAATGTAGAAAGCTCATACCAACGTCGAGCAGACTTAATTCCCAATATTGTAAAAACCGCAAAAGGCTACGCAGAGTTTGAACAACAAACATTAACGCAGGTTATTGAAGCTAGAAGCAAAGCAACTTCGGTTACTATCGATCCTTCCAATATTACACCAGAACAGTTGGCGCAATTTCAGCAAGCACAATCGGGGCTGACTTCCGCTCTATCAAGATTGTTAGCCACTTTTGAACGCTACCCAGACCTAAAAGCAAATGAAAACTTTAAGGAACTCATCAACGAGCTGGAACGCACTGAAAATCGAATCAATGTAGAACGGAATCGTTTTAATGATCAAGCTCGTATTTTTAATTCTGAAGTACGCCAATTTCCAACAACTATTGCAGCAAGCATCTTAGGCTTTGAAAGAAAAACTTATTTTGAAGCAGATGCTGGAAGTGAAGATGCACCCGAAGTTGAGTTTGATTTTAACAGTTAAGAAACCCCTTTTATATGTCTAAAGTAGAAGATTTCCTTTCAGCCGAAGCAGAAGGCGATATTATTGAAGCCATCCGCACAGCAGAAAAAAATACCTCTGGTGAAGTTCGTATACACCTAGAAGCTCATAGCGAGATTGACCCTTTTGAACGAGCCGCCGAAGTATTTGACATGTTGCACATGAACAACACCAAGCAAAGCAATGGTGTACTTATTTATGTTGCTGTAGAAGACCGTACGCTTGTAATTTTAGGCGATAGCGGCATAAACGATGTTGTGGCGCCCGATTTCTGGGAAAGCACCAAAGACACCATTATCAGTCAATTTAAGGAAGGTAATATGGAACAAGGTCTTATAGATGGTATTCTCATGGCAGGTGAACAACTTAAAAAACACTTTCCGTATCAAAAAGACGACAAAAACGAATTGCCTGATGATATTTCAGTAGGGTAATTATTAAATTGTGCCCTTCGGCTACGCTCAGGATACTTATAAAGACTATAGACGACATTAAGATATGCCCAAATTATTTCAGAAATATAACGTTCTTTTACTTTTAATAGGTTTTCTATTTTTTTCTGAAATAAGTGTTGCGCAGTTTGATATTCCACCAAAACCTACCAAACAAACAGAGCAGACTTCGGTATATGATTATATTGATCTGTTAAATCCTACCCAGAAGAAAAATCTTGAAAACAAATTACTTCGGTATGCCGATTCTACCTCAACACAAATTGTAGTAGCAGTTATAAGCACAACAAAAGGAGAGGATATTTCATTTTTAGGAGCCAAATGGGGACAAAAATGGGGCATCGGGCAAAAAGATGAAGACAATGGAATTCTAATCTTGCTCGCCAAAGACGACCGTAAAATAGACATCAATACTGGCTACGGTATCGAATACCGCATTACCGATTTAATGGCCGAACGCATCATTAATCGTATTATGATTCCTGAATTTAAAAAAGGGAATTTTTATACGGGCTTAGACCAAGGAGCCGATGCTATTTTTGCAGCCTTAAATGGTGAATTTAAGGAAGATCGAGACTTCAATAAAAAATCTAATGGTGGCGGAAATTTCATAATAATAGTTATCATTTTCATCATTATTATTATTGCTTTAAGTTCAAAGAAGAATGGTCGTGGTGGCAGCGGTGGCCGAAGATCTGGCAGTAGCTTGTTGGATGTCATCATCTTAAGTAGTATGGGACGCACTGGCGGTTTTGGTGGTGGTAGTTCAGGTGGTGGCTTTAGCGGCGGCGGTGGATTTGGTGGCGGTTTTGGCGGTGGTGGATTCGGCGGTGGCGGTGCTTCTGGGGGATGGTAACTCAGTGGTCAGTGGAATTTATGCTTTTTCATTATCAAACAAAACGTTATTGTTGGTAATTTCATTTTTTCCAACTTCAAGCATCGGTATTTTCGATACAAATTTGTAATCCCTATCGGTCTTTCGAATTCACTCAAACACCTTTTTATATTTCATGAGAATTACAGGCAGAATCAAACATTTTTTTTAACTCCACACTCTATAGGTGCCTGAGTATCCTGACGAAAGGAAGGATGTATCGAAGGCCCAGCAGCCAGCATCTCCAATCAATCAAACCAAAAATTGCCACCTCTTGTTTCCCCTTTTTTTCCGAGCGTGTTAAACTTGTAGCTAAAGCCGACCATAAAATAGCGTTGCAATACGGTGCTTTGAACATCCTGAATGTAATCCTGTGTAGAAGTTCGGCGAGCGTTGGTATTTTGATTTAACAAATCGTAGGCTTTTAAAGTTATCAATCCTTTATCTTTCATAACAGAATAGGAAAGCGATGCATTCCAGAATAAAGCATCTTTTTGAAAACCAGGTGCAATGTTCGAATTATAGCTATACGTTATGTCATTATTCCATTCAAGCTTTTCAGGAAATGTTGTGGTGGTCTCTAACTGTAAATCGTGTACTACATACGTTCTGTCTTCAAACAAATCTAAATTAAACGTGTTTTTACTAAAAGACACTTCGTAAGACGGTTCTATCTCAAATAAACCATCCCATATAAATCCAACGCTTACATTTGGTGAGTACGTAAACGTTTTACTCGCGTATTGTACTTCGTTATTAAAGTTTACATTTCGGTTTCCATTTACATAACCGCCAACTCTATACTTAACACTTTTTACGCTATCAATTTTCACGGACTTATTATAACCAACACTTGCATTTATACTGTAATATCCATCTACGTTTGCATAGGTTGTATTCCGAACAAAATTTTCGTCAATAGTTGTTTTTGAAACCACTCTATCGTTTGTGAAGTTTCCGTTGAAATTACTATAAAATCCAGATTTTGTTTGAAAATCATAATTATTGAAACCCATATAAACGCTGTGATTATTTGATGGACTTAAGTTTGGATTTCCTTGAACAATATTTAAGGGGTCTGAAACATCAACATACGGCGATAATAGTGAAACATTCGGTGCATCATTACGCAAATAATAGCCAGAATACATTCTAAACTTTTGGCTAAACTTATAACTTAAATTTGCCGAAAGCTCTACTGCATTAAAATCGTTTTCAAAATTAATGTCGCGCAACGCATCTTCACTTTCCAGCGTTCTCATTACATAACCTACGTTAATCCCCGTTCGTAATTTATCATCATTGTAACGCAGCCCTATTTCTGGACGCGACCTACTATCTGTATTTGTAAAATCGGTACTTTGATCAAGGTTG